>OCTW013384590.1_pt1 | contig 39310 bp, 45 predicted proteins | sample 1539671 | NCBI WGS metagenome assembly OCTW01 (sample SAMN02144230, study PRJEB22623) | gut metagenome | biome: sheep rumen | host: Ovis aries | place: New Zealand
CGTTATGCTGTCAGCGGTCACTTCCAGCGTTCCCACGCGCGTAGCTATGCCGTCTGCCTTTTCGTCTACGGCGGTCACGCTGGCTTCTATGGCCGTGGCCCTTACTTGCAGCTGGCCTATGGCCGTGCTGTTGCCCTCTGCTTTGGTTTCAACAGCAGACACGCGCGCTGTGATACTTTCGGCTGTCACCTCCAAAGTACCTATGCGCGTCGTGTTGCTGTCTACTTTTGCGTCTATGCGCTGACACTCCAGTAAGATGTGCTGCGCTGTCTGTTCTATCCGGCTTTCGTAGTAGGCGTATTCGTTCAGCGTCAGCATGACACTATGGATATACACCACGCCAGTAGTGGCTATTGTCAGTTTGCCGCTACCAGTCCAGTAGCCCGTAGCCTCAACGTGCAAATATTCGCCGTCTACGGTTAAGTTTTCTTCTAAGTATGTCAGCGGCGTATAGTCGGCAAAGCCCGTCTTTGTTTCGTTCTCTATCTTGATAAGCAGCTGGCCAGCCTCAACGGCTTTCACATACAGCGACAAATACACTGGCACGGCCCGCTTCTTTTCGTCTACGGTCTTTATTTCCGGGTGCTTTGCCATGTCAGCAGACAGCTGTATTAGGCTGCTGGAAGCTATGCGCGCCACCGGGTGCCCGTCGTCAGTAGTCCAGCTGCACCCCGGCCCCAACTTGTTAGCCAGCGGCGACTTGTTGGCCCATACATACTTTGACCCCACTTCAAAATAGCGCGTGGCCGCTTCACCCTGCCAGCCGTTCAAGTCGGTGGCAAAGCTGCCGTTTGTCAGGTAGTTGTCTTTGTCGGTGGCCGTCCGCACGGTTTCGGTCACTACGCTGGTAATTTTGCCGTCTATGACTTGTAAGAGGCTGCGCCCGTCATTCAGATAGAAGTCACCAGTAAAGATATTCCCGTGTGGGCTGATGCGCGTTTTCTGCCTACCGTCCAGTCGGTAGCTGCTTATTCCGGCATACTGCGTAATGGCTGGCGCGTCTGTGCCTACGGCTGACAGCAGTATGGCGTTCTGTCGCTCCTTGTCGGTTCTGTTGCCTAACTGCACCACATGGTCGCCCACGGCTGGCGCGTCGCTGCTAACCTCGCAGTCAGCCTTTGAAATATCTATGTAGTCTTCGCCCACTTCTGTCACCAGTCGCCACCAGTAGCGGTTTTGCACGTTTTGGTACACTCCGGCCTTGATGTTGAATGTCTGGCAGCGCGCTTGGTCGCCTGCGCGCCAGTAGTTCATAGTGGCCGTAGTGCCGTCGTCATTCTTCAGTCCGCACCGCCAGCAGTCACTTCTTTCTTCCACTGACACTATGATACTGCCTGCCCCGGAAAGCAGCAGATTACCGCCCACGTATGACAGCCGTCTTATTTCCAGTTCCTCAAAGATGGCTTTCACGCGCACCAGCAGCTTGTCAGTTTCCAGTACCCACATGCCGCCAGCGTCCTTATACATGCCTATGCCTGCGCCTAACATGCCGCCAGCCTGCCAGTCGGGTGTCTTCAGATATGCGAATATGGCACCGCCCAGCAGTTTCAGCAGATAGCGTGTTTCGTCTTCAGTGTCTTTGCGTAGGAAAGTGCCTATCAGTTTGGCCACGGTCATAATGGCCGTGTCGTCAGCCTCAACGTCGCCGCCGCTCTGAATGGCGCGCACTATCTTTGCGTCACCCAGCCACATGCCGCGCACCAGCGTAATAAAGTCCTCAAAGGTTATCTTTCCTTTGGCCGTGTCGTCTTTCAGCTTCGACAAAAATTTGCTTTCAGCGCGCTTTTCAGCGTCTTCTATTTTGCCGTCTATTTTCTGCCAGTCTGTGCTGTCAGCTGTCAAGTTCTTGGCCTTGTCGGCTATGTCGGCTGTCTTCGCGTGGTCAGCCTCACCCACTCTGTCAGCCGTCTGCGCGTGAATGGCTTCGTTTGCGCTGTTGGCATGGTCGGCCATGTCGGCACGTATGGCGTTGGTGGCTGTGTCGGCATGTTCGGCACTGGTGGCTTCTGCTGCCGTCTGTGCCGTGTCTGCCGTCTGTGCGTGTGTGGCCTCGTCGGCCTTGTCAGCGGTTTTGGCACGTTCTGCCACTTTTGCGGTTCCGGCTTCCTCTGCAAATTTTGCAGTTCCGGCTTCCTCTGCATACTTCCCGCTGCCACTGGTCTCACTGGTTTCGCTGCCAGTGCCGCCAGTGGTCACGTTGTTTATTATCGTCGTGCCGCCGCTGCCGCCTTTGAAGTTCTTGCTACGGCCTTTGTCCGGGATAATATAGCTTATTACTTTTACGTCTTTCATTCTTCAAATGTTATCATTTGCACGGTGGCCGTGTCGTTTGCGTAGTCTATTTCGCCGCCAGTCTGCACAAAGCGCGCGCCGGGCTGTGTTTTGTCTGTAATGATGTCGGCTGGCAGAAGCCCGGCGTTTTGCCGTAGCTGCTGTGACAGCTTCATTTTCGGCTTGTCGTACTGGTTTATGATTCTGCGTAGTAGCATTTCTTCCGGCCTAACGTATCTGTGCGTCACGCCCTCATATAGATGGTTCTCTATGTACTGGCCTGCCAGCATTACTTTACTGAAGCAGGTGCCGTCATTGTTGTAGCTGCTTATCTTGGCTTCTATTTCGTCCATTTCGTTGATAAAGTCAGCGTTCACTTCGTTGGTATAGATGCGGTCGCCGCCCTCGTCGGCTGTCACGCTGCCGTTATCCATGATGTCGTATGTCAGTTTCAGCTTTTGCAGCGATATGTTACGGCTGGCTCCTATAATGGAAAATTCCACGCTGCCTTGCAGCTGTTCCAGTATAGGCACAGCGAAGCAGTCTACTGGCCCTAATGCGGCTATTTGCTCCGGCGTGGCTTTCTGTTTGGCCTCGCCGTTCTCGTCAAGCTCTACGCTGAAGTGGCATTTGTCAGCCTGCCAGCTGGTGCCGTTCCAGTATTTTGTGCCGATACGCAGAATACAGTACATGTTCACGGTTTCGCCTTTTCGCGCGTTCAAGCCTGCCGTCCAGTCAGTGTCTTGTTTGGCCTCTATCTTTACCCAGCCGTTAGGATAGGTGGCTTCCGGCGTGGCATTGGCAAATGACAGCAGCGACTTTTCTTCCATGCGCACGGCAAAGCCTACCATTTGCCAGCTGTCGTTATACGTCCGTTGCCCTAAACCTACTGACAGAATAAGCAGATGGTTCTGCCAGTTCCATTCACTGCTTTCCAGTTTGTCGTCCGGGAATACCAGCTGAATGTCCTTTGTGATGTCGCCAGTGTTGGCCACTCTCTCGCCGTGGCCCTCGCTGACATACTTAATGGCGGCTGTGCGCATAAAGAAAGCCCCGTATATCACGGCGTTTGGCCCGGTCGGATAAGCGTACAGATAGCCGTCGTTTGGCCCTATTGGGTGCTGGTATGTCGTGGCCACGTCTGCCAGTGCTATGTCTTCCACTTTCTCGTACAGCGTTTCACCTATATGTTCCAGCGGGTTTATGTGCATAATGCGCTCACCGTCTACGGTGTACTGTGTAGGCTTAAACTGCCGTATCTTCCACTTTATGCCGTCCAGCATTTTAGTAGCGCACCGCCTGCGCCAGTAGTGTGTATCTCTGTCGGTACTCCACTTTGCATCCGGATTGTTGCTTACAGAATATGTTATATCAGTTTCCCATGACTTTATTACTGGCAGCGCGGCCATGTCGTCGTTTGGCAGCACGGCGGCACTGTTTCCGCTCTGTGCCGCTGAATAATTACTTACTTTGATGGTGGCTTTGTTGTAGCCGCCCAGCAAATCAAGTGTGTGCTGGCTTCCATGGTAGCCGATGGCCTGCACACTCTTATAGGCTGGCTTCACGGCGTTAGCCTCAACCAGTGGCAGTGCGCTACTTATGCTGTATGCGTCGTATGCGTCTTTATAGTCGAAGTCTGCCAGCCAAATGTCACCGCGCCAGTCGCAAAGCGTCACATGCGCAAAGCGGCATATTTCTTCCAGCACTTCCAGCCAGTTCATTGGTTTGTTTTCTTCGTCGAAAAAGTTCTGTTCTGATATTTGGCAGTCGTCACGCAGTAGCGCGTTTTCGCCGTAGTGGCTGTTATCTATGGCGAATGTGTGCGGAATATACACACGGCTGTAGCGGCCTGCTGCCAGCGTCAGCGCGCGGCCTATTAGACTACGCAGGCTGACAAAGCCCAGCTTTCCGTCTGCCGCTGCTGCCTTGTAGCTGATTTGTTCCAGCACACTGACGGCACTTTGCACTTCGATGTCTAACGGCTGTGTGCCGCCGCTGTAGTCCTGCGTATATTCTTCCGGCCTCACAAAGCCACACCATGCCACGCTTTCCGTTTCGCCGTCGATGTGTACCAGCGTCACACGGTACTGCTGCCACCCGGTAGCAAAGAGGCTCTGAAGTTCGCTGCCGCCCACTACCTGCACGGTGCCAGTGGATAGCCTCAACGGCGAATAAATAAAAGCGTCGTCTGCTATATTGACTGTCAGCGGACACGGCGCGCCAGTAAGCTGTACTGACGTGCCGCTGTAGCCGCTTTCTTCTATCTCTACACGGTATCTGTTGCCGCGTAGCGAAGCGAATGGAATAGTATATTTTAGTCCGTATGTCATGGAATATTGACTTTATATTACGTCACCGTCAGCGACTTTTGCCCCCTCGGTGTCATGGCTTCTTAGCCTGCTTTTTGTAGTTCTCAATTAGCAAATACATATTGCTGCCGCGCAAAACGCCTATCACCTTTTTGCCGTCTAAGCCACCGCCCAGCCTATCACTGTTAATGGCGTTCCACAAATGCCGCTGCTGCGTACCGTTAAGAATCATTTCCCCGGCATTGACACGGGCCAGCTGTAAGTCATTTATACTGCTGCCGCCTTGTATCACGCCACCGCCTGCAAACTTCGGAATGGCCGCAAACATGGCCAGCACGGCACCTATGGCAGCAGCCACGGCCAGCAGATTTGCAGGGAATGGCAGCTTTGCGGCACTGGCTCCGGCTGAAGACGCTGCACTGGCAGTGTTGGCCGCTACGTCCGTGGTGGCCTTTGCTACGGTGGCTGCACTGGCGGCTTGGTCGCTGGCTATGCCCTGCGCGTTAGCAGCCACTTTCTGCGCGTTGGTCGTCTGTGTCATGGCAGCTTCAGCGGCCTGCGCTTTCTGTAGCGTTTCGCTGGCTTCAGTCCATGCGTTCACGGCTTCTATTATTCGTAGTATGCCGTCCACGCTCTGCGTCATGGCGTTCCAGATAGCTTGTATCTGCTGCCATGGCGTAGCGTCTTCGTCTGAAAGCGTGTCCGCTAAGTTAGTCCATGCACTTACGATGGTGTTTGTACTGCTGGCTAAATCTTTGACGCTGTTCCATTCTGTCTTTGCTAAGTCCTTTTGCAGTTCTTTGATGTCGGCGCGTACCTTTGACAGCTTTAATGCCTCGTCTAAAGACGTGATTTTCTGCATTTGCGCGTCTATCTCCGCTGTCATGTCGCTGGCCAGCGATTTCATTTCTGCCAGCTTTTTCTTTGCCAGTTCCAGCTGGTAGGCTATTTCTGTCTGCGCTATCTCGTCGGCTGACAGCTTGTAGTCAAATGTGCGGTCACGTCCGGGCTGCTTTGCCAGTTCTGCGTTCATGGCTCCCGTTTCCAGTGCCTTTCTGTACTGCTGTATGACTTGTATAGTATGCTTCTGTTCGTCTGTCAGCCCGTCTATGGCCGCTGCCGCCTCTATGAAGCGCGTCTGTGCGGCTATCACTGCTTTGGCGTAGGCTTCTTCTGTCAGCGCGCCGTTAGCTTTCCGGCGTTCTGCTTCGGCCAGTGTGCGTGTGTAGGTGGCCTGCACTTCTGCCAGTTCTCGGCTGGCTTTGTCGGCTTTGTCGGCTTTTACCTTTACTTCTAACTGTTTGGCTAACGCTGATTCCCGCGCGGCCACGTCGTCACTGCTGCGTAGCCTCAGCAGCGTTTCTTCTGCCAGCCGGGAAAGCTGCTGCTGGTAGTCGTTTTCGGTTATCAGTTCCAGCCGCTTCTTTTCTTCCAGTTCTCGCAGACTGCGTGTATAGTCTTCTTGTGCTTTCTGTAGGTCGCTTTTTGTTTTGTTGTCACCGCTACCGCTTCCCCCGGTGCCGGTGCCGCCACCACCACCGCCACCAGTTCCCCCGGTGCCGCTGCTGACGGTTATTTCGTTCATTTCGCGCGTCTTTTCTTCGATATAGCCATTTAGCGTGTTCACATTGGCTTGCAGCTTTGCCCATTGCGCCTTAAACGCGCGGTAGCCTGCCGGGCTGGCTCCAGCTTCGCGTATAGCGTCGTTTTCGCTCATACCCATAACTTTCTCGTTAAAGTACGCTGCCGTCACGCCACGGCTGGCGTTCTTTTCAAAGTCTGACAGCTTCAGCTCTGCGTCGGCCAGTTTGCTGCTGGCAGACTGTATCTGTGCGGCCAGCTTCAGCTTCTTGCAGTATGCGTCAAGCGCGTTTGTATTGTCGTTAATCAGTTTGCCCTCTTGTGTCAAGCTGGCGTGATATTCCGGCACGATGCGCTGCAAGTCTGCTATGGCCTGCTGGCGGTTCTTTATGCTCTGTGTGTTGTCATGTACGATTTTTGACAGCGCGGCTATTTTGGCCCGCTGTTCGTCTTCCGTCCGGCTGGCTTCACGTTCTACGTCTTTGATGATGTCACGCGCGCCCATGGCCTCTTTCACCAAAGAGGAAATTTTGCTGATAACTTCCACTATTACGGTCATAAGAAGCATTGGCCACACAGTAGTCCAAATAGCTTTCATGGCAGCAGCAGCCGTAGCAGCAGCAGTCTTTATCTTTATCATGGCCAGCTGCCACCCGGTAGCACTCTTTACGGCTGCTGCCTGCGCGTCAGCGGCTTTGGCGGCTTCAGTGGCCTTTGTTACGGCCAGTTCGTTTGCTTTCAGTTGTCGCTTCTTTGCTTCCAGCTGTACTTCGATGGCTAAACGCTGGTCTGCGCTGGCCTTTTCCAGCTGTGCTTCCAGTGACTTGATTTGTTTTCGCAGTGTCAGCCCGGCGCGCTCTAACGTGTTTACTCTCGCGTGTGCGGCCTGCGCCTGCGCGGCCATGCTCATAAATGCAGCACTGCCAGCAGCCTGCCACTGCCGGAAATACTGTATTACCTTAACGCCTGCAAAGATGGCCAGTATTTTCACGGCCAGCGTTCCTAAATTCTCCGTGGCATAGCGTATAAAGCCAGTCAGTGCTTCCAGTGGTGCCACAAAGAGGTTTTCGCCGCCTTGGAATATTTGTATTTGAAACGCTTCCCATGCAGAAGACAAAGAGGCCAGCGCGTTTTCCATGCGTCCGCTGCCCTGCTCAAACATTCTTTCTGTTTCGCCGTAGCTGCTGGCCAGCGTGTCGTTCAACTCTATAAACTTTTCGTAGTTGTTTATCAGTGCTGCCGCGCCGCTGAAAGCACGTCTGCCAAACACGTCTGCCAAATCTTGGTTACTTTTGCCTATGCCGCTTTCATACAGCTTTTTCAGTGTTCCGGCCAGCCCGTCAGCGGCTATGGTTTCTTGGTTGATTTGCAGCCCGTACTTTGCCAGTGCCTTTGCACCTTTATCACTTTCCGTGGATAGGCCCATAAATACTTGCTTCAGTGCCGTGCCTGCGTCTGCGCCCTTGATTCCCACATTTGCCAGCGTACCTAATGCGGCGTTGGTTTCTTGTATGCCTATGCCGCAGTTAGTGGCCAGCGGCGCGGCGTTCTTCACGGCCTCTGCCAGTTCCAGCACGTTAGTGGCACTGTGCGCTGCCGTACTTGAAAGCATGTCATTCACGGTGCCTAACTCGTCTACACTCATGGCAAAGCCATTCATGGTGTTGGTGGCCATGTCTGCCGCCTCTGCCAGTGAAATGCTGTTGGCCTGCGCCAGCTGTAGCGTCTTTGACAGTGCCGCCGTGGCCTGCGTCGGTGTCAGTCCGTTGCGCGTCAGGTTCTCCAAAGCAGCAGCGGCTTCGGTGGCCGTGTACTTCGTCGTGCCGCCCAGCCGCTTTGCCTCGGCTTCCATGGCCTTGAAGTCTTCAGTGCTGGCGTTGGTCACGGCGCGCACACGGGCCATGCCTGCTTCAAAGTCTTTGCCTGCGGCTATCATGCTGCGCCCTAACTCGGTTATGCCCAGCCCTATGCCCAGCCCGCCTAACGTGCTGACTATACTACTGCGTAGCTTCTTAAAATAGCCCTCTACTTCTGTCACTCCGTGCTTGATTCCCTGCGTCAGCAAGTTAAGCGCGATAGAAAAATTTAGCTTTGCCATATATACGTGCTGTTTATTCCTTGAATAGTGCTGCTGCTATCTTCTGTTCCAGTTCTGTGATGTGGTCGCTGTCTAACGGCGATTCCCATTCAAACGGTAGAAATTCTTTGGCGTTCTTGGCCTTGTTCTTGTCTATGTACGGCGATAACTGCAAGTAGGCCCAAAAGCGGCTGTTCTCCATGACACGCTGCTGGTGGTTCAAAGCAGCTTGTGACAGCCAGCGCAAATCTTCCAGTCCGCGTGATAGAAGAAACGTGCCGTCTATGCCGCCAGTGATAAGCTGGCCGCAAATCTCTGTCACTGATTCGTCGTTAGCCTGCTGGCCGTCTTTCTTGTCAGCCTCAACAGCAGCAGTGAATTGTTCTATATATTTGAAGTCAAGCGCGGCGCGCCGGGCCACGCTTTCAAGTGCTTTCGTGTTTGGTGCTGACAGCAGCGCGTCGCGGTATTCTGCCAGCGTGTATTTGTATCTGTCAGCATACTGCACATAGCCCAGCGCGGTCATGTCGTCCACGCTGCCGCCGTCAAAGTCTTGCAGCCGCTTGTGCGTCAGCTGCTCCCACTGTATTACGTTTTCTATCGTTAGCATACAAATGAAGAAAGAAGCCAGCCAGTTTGCCCGGCTGGCTCCCTCATTAAACCTAAAAACTATGATTATGGCAAACTACACGTCTATGCTCCGGCTCCGGCGGTCTGCTTCAGCGCGCCAGTTCCCTGCATGTTGCACTGAAATTTGATGAGGTTTCCGGCCTCGCTGGTCACGGTGCTGCCAGTGATGTGCGCTTTGCCCGTGTAGCTGGCTACGCTGGTGTCCTTTGTCACGGTCACGCCTCCGTCGTCTGTGTCCGTGATGGTACACTTGCCAAACCAAATAGTCAGCGTTTTGCCCTCTATCTGATTCTTCACAAGCCCGTCGGCACTAATGCCGCCAGATTTCTTCGTGATGAATGACTGGCCGTTAAGCGTCCAGCCTTTCTTTCCGGGCAGACTGCTTTCCCAGCTGCCGTCCAGCTGATTGCTGGTGTCTACCATGTTCGTGTTCAGTGCCAGTTCGCAGCTGGTAGAAAACGCAAAAAGCGCGTCGTCTACATAAATCAGCATTTGGCCCTGCAAAATGTCTGCTGCGCTGTTAAATGCGCCCGTTGTTCCTGCCATGATGCAAAAATTTTAATTGTTAATACTGTTATTTTTGAAGTGTTCCGAATGTCAGTGTAAAAGCCTGCACTAAGACGGCCTCGCCAGTGTCCTTAAACTCTGCGGCCACGTCTTCCACGCAGTCGTCTATGTAGATAGCCACGCCGTTGTTTGCCATGTCGCGCACGGTCTTTTCTACGGCTTCTGCCATATCCAGTGTTTCGTCATAGTCGGTGCTGTAGCAGTTTACCAGCACTTCGGCCACGTTTTCGATGTTGCCCGTCTGCGTTTTTTCAGCACGGTAGCCGTCACGGCCATATAACACGTAGCTGCCAGTGGTGCCTTTCGGACAGCGCAAAGGAAAGATGCGCTGGCCCACTATTGCCGTCAGTGCTTCATTCTGTAGTAGCGCGTCACGTATCACTGCGCCTGCTCTTATGTTCGACTTTGCCATGATGTCTGTTTTATATTACTGCCAGTTCTGCCAGTTCTGCCCCCTCGGTGTCAGCGCATAATGCGCATGGCGGCTTTTTCTATACCCTCTATGACATAGCCCAAAGCTGTGCCAGTATCTTGTTCGCGCGTTTCGCTCCAGTAGCGTAGCGATGGCATTTTGCCACGGCTTTGCCCGCTGTGCGTTTCACGCTCCCCGGTGCCTAAGTCTACTAAGTGGCTGTGCGCACCTAATGGCCGTCTGAAGCCTACCAGCGCGCCCATGTTGCTGCGCTTCAGCTTCGTTGTGAATGACTTCAGCAGATTGCCGGGCTGTCTGCCAGTTTCGCGTCGCTGATGCGCTTTGTCTTTCTTCAGTCCGGCACGTAGGCGTTTGCGGCCTTGCTTCACTAAGTACGCACCGCCAGCACGTAGCCCGCTTTGCACGGCCCTTTCGCGCTCTATGTGTTGCAGCTGGCCCAGCACTCTGTCTAAGTGTTCTACGCCAGTGTATGTTACTTCTATTTCGTTGCTTATGCCGCCGCCAGTGCTGCCAGCAGTTTTTCCGTTGCCAAAGTATTCTGTCAGTCTTCCCATGGTTATTTTTGTATCTGCTGGCCCGTCAGTTCCAGCGACTTGTCACGCCGCTGTCTGATGGTTTGCGTTATCTTGTAGTCCTCGCCGTCGTAGCTAAAGCTGGTGGCACCTTGCAGCCGCTTGTCGTCACGTAGTTGCAGCGTCACTATTCCTTGCAGCTGTTCTTCCCCAGCTGACACGGCGGCTTTCTCCCGCTTATTGATACGGTGGCAGCGCACACGCGCCAGCAGCACGTTTCCACGCTTCACAAAGCCGCTGTCTGTCTGCGTCTGCTGTTCGCTGTAAACAGTGCAAAATTCGTCTAATAGTCCGGCGCGCATAGTTCTATCTGTATTTGATGTATGGCGTTATCAGTGACATAAGATTATACATTATTGGCGTAGGCTGGCCGCTGAAAGCCACTGGTTCCCGGTTTGCATACAGCCCGGCGGCATAGATAAGTATAGCCTGCTTCAGTGTCTTTGGCAGTTGGCCGTTGTGGGCCTTTGCTATATCTAATAACGGCTGCTGCACGGTCTTTTCCACCCATGCTTCTGCCGCGTCCAAATGGTCACACAGTATTTTGTCGTCGTCGTTGTGCTCTACGTTGCACTGACGCTTTATTTCTTCCAGTGTTGCAAATGTTGCCATGTCGTATGTCTTTAAGTGAAACGGCTGGCCAGCCTCAACGTGCCAGCCAGCCGCCTGCTGATAGAAAGAAAATACGGGTATCTTCCACGCTATCCCAGCTTATGTGGTCTTCTTCTTGATGTAAGCAAATGCTTCCTGCCGCAGTGCTTTCAAGTCCATGTGGCCATTCAGCACAAACCACGTCATATCACGCTTCATAGCTTCTTTGCTGGTGCTGTCGAAGCCTAAACGCTGCTGGCCAAAGAAGCCGCACACGTCATAGCTGAAGATACCAAAGCCCAGCTTGTCAGCGTCGAAGTCAGTGGTGTAGAAGACGGGTGTGCCGTCTATCTTGCCGTCCTGCAATATCATAAGGCCGCTGCCAGCGTCGCGCGGCGTGGTGGCCAGTTCTGCGTAGGTTTCCGGCGTACAGACGTAGCAGCCAAATTCGGCACCCAAAACGCCTTTGCCGATAACGCTATACTTCAGTGCCACGGCCTCGGCAAAGCTGAATGTCTTGGCGGCTGCGTTGATGGATGCTGCACCCACAAACGGGCCAGTGGGGAATGTAGCGGCCTGCCCTACCTGCGAAGTGCTGAATGTGATTTTGTTAATCAGATTCGCCACGCCAGTAGAAATAGACGTGATAACGATACTGCGCAGGCCAGTGGCTTGAATCATGGCCAAATTCGACACGGGAATACTGATGGAATAACGCTTTGGCTCCGGCGTAATTTTGCTGAAGTCCAGCTTGCTGTCGGTCACTTCCACATTCTCGCCTAAGAATGTGGCCTCAACTCCGCTGACTACCGGGAAATTCCACTGGCCCTCGATACCGTTCTGCATACGCAGGCCCACTTTGTCGTAGATAAGCAGGTGTGACAGCGGGCCGATGATGTCGTGCATGGTGATAGGCACAATAGGCGTGACAGAGTTCAACGTCTGAATGTCACCAGCAGCACGGGCCACAATGCGGTCTGCCTCTTGGTCACTGGTCGGAATAATCATGCAGTTAGGGTCTTCCGTGGCCCGCAGATAGGCGTACTTGTCAGGCAGTCCACGGTTCGAGCGCATGGCTACAAGAATTTCGGCTGTGGCCTGCTCACGGTCTGCGCGCTCCTGCACGGGTTCGTAGTCGGGCGTTTCCAGTATGTCAAGCTGTACTGCAAGCTGCTGGTTCGCGTTGCGAAGATTCCGCATTTCGGTGGTTTCATCTTCGGTCAGCCCGCGTTTCTCGGCTACCAGTTTGTCACTGATTTGCTGCATTTTCAGCTTGTTTGCGTCAAGCTGGCTGCGCAAATTCTTCTGCTTTGCGCGTGTTTCCGCGCTCATTTTCTTTTTTGGCATAGTCTTAACTTTATAAAGTTGGTGAAATAAAAATTTAGTGTCTTAACTCTATTTCCAGTGCTTCTTTCAGCCCGGCGTTTACCAGTTCCATGCTGCGCCAGTATTTTTCTTCCCGGCTCTCGTCGTCTTCGTCGTCGTTGTCGTCCGGGTCGGTTTCGTCAGCCTCGCCCAGCGCGCGCTTTATGGCTGCTTCCAGTTCTTGCATTTCTTCGGCGCGGGCCTCAACACTGCTGGCCGGATATGCAGGCCGCATGACTACGGCCACGTCCAGTAGCTTGTCTATGGTGTGTACGGTTCTTATGATTTGTTCTTTGCCGTTCTCGTCTTTCTCCTTGGTGTATGTCACATTCGTTTCGTCGTCTGTGTTCACATACATAAAGCTGCTGCCAGTGATGTTTCCGCGCTTCACATGCTCATACACAAAGTTTCCGTCTACGGTGTCCGGCGCGTCAAACGCATACTTTAAGCCCACGCTGTCTATGGATAGCGTCAGCGTTCCTTTGCCATTCAAGCTGCGCGCCAGCAGACGGCGGCTGTCATGCTCCACGGTGGCTATGATGTCGCTACGCTTCAGCAGGTCGTCAGTGATGGCCGACGGGCTGATAACTTCTATTACGCGCTTCCAAATGTTCCAGTCTGTCACCAGCACACTGCGCTGATTGAAGACTACTGCGTAGCCCTCTATGCGTCTGCTGCCCTCTACGGCGCGCGGCTGGTAGTTCTCGCCCTCAAAAGCGCGGATAAGTTTTCTTTGCTTACTCATTTTTTCGCTTTGCTTTATAATTACTTGTGCTTATTCTGTTTTTGCCCCCTCGGTGTCGTTTGGCTGGTTCTGCTGCTGACTGGTGCCGTGTATCTTCTCACTGTTGGCTGGTGCCACGTTGCAGCTTATAAAGAGGTCGTTTCCACCCGGTAGCGGCGCGCGGCCCTTACGCAGTCGTACTTCATTCGGTGTCATGCCGCCTGCCTGCACCATTTTCGTGAAATAGTCGGCTTCTGCCAGCACGTCGCTTTGATAGTAGTCTTCCAAATTGAATTTGATTTTGTAGTGACTGGCCACGCTCCGGCTTATCAGCTTTACTTCAAACTCGTTTTCTATTTTTCTAAGCAGTGGTGCCAGCGTGTCAGTCATATACACGGTTTGGCTGTTCTCGCTGGCTTTGTAGTTCGTGCTGGTCTGTGCAAACACTTTGTCCGGGTGTACTCCAAAGAAGCGGCATATTTCCAGTACGTTGAATTTCTTGCTGTCTAACAGCTGCAAGTCTGCTGGTGACAGTGCCAGCTGGTTAAAGCGCATAACGCCGGGTAGCTGAAAGATGCGCTTTCCGCTGCCTAACTCTGATTCCACGCGCTCACTGACTTTTTCCAGCTGGTCGTCTTGCAGCTGGCCAAAGCCCTGCGTCACGGTGTTGTCGCCGCTGATGAAGCCGCGCGTGGTGCTGCCGGGTTTGAAGTTGTCTATCTGAAGTTCGTCGGTCTTCATGCCGATTTGCAGCACACGCCCGGCATAAGCTATGGTGCTGGCTCCAGTTCTGCCGCCGTCAAGTGAAAAGTTACGCAGATGTACGATTTCGTCAGCCGCGAATGTGTCATGTATGCCGTTTAAGCTGTCGTTCACATGGTAGATGTTCAGAAGTGTGTCGTAACTGACGCTGTCAGTTTCCAGCAGCAGCAGCTTGTGTATTTCTCCACTGGCATACTGTGGCAGTATGTAGGCGTTTCCACGTAGTAGAATCTGAAGCACAGCGTTCTTCATAAAGTCAAACGCTGTAAGCACTCCGTTTGGCGCACGGTTAAGCAGATACTGAAGCGGATGGTCTTCGTCTATGGCAAACAGCTGATAGTCCACACCGTCACACTTTACTTCCCTGCGCCGTAGCACGTTCATTCCCAGCCCGGCCACACTGCTGCTAACGATGTCTGCGCACCTAAACACGGTGGCTATACGCACGGCCTGCTGTTCGCTCACGCCGTCGCCGCTGCCAAATATGGCTGATAGGTCGCCCATGGTGTTAGCCAGCACGTTTGCGTCGGCACTGCGTCTGTAGGCGCGTTCCGACACAGCTGGCTTCTTTCTCTTGAATCTGTCAAATATTCCCATTTTGCAGGTTTTTTATTTATATTACGTTGTTTATTTCTGTTTTTGCCCCCTCGGTGTCACTGCTTGCGCACTTGATTGTCTGCCATACCTAATGCCATAAGGCACGTTATTACGCCGTCTATCTTTGTTTTCTCACTGTCGTTTTTCTTGAATGGCTTTGCGTTGCCCATGTTGTCAGTCACCAGTACGGCGTTATCAAAGCAAAACTGCGTTATTGGGTTTGGTTCAAAGATAAGGTAGCCGCGTTCTATTCCCCGGCTCATGGCCAGCACGGGTGCCGTGAAGTGTACTGCTGTCTGCGGATAGTCAAACAGCTGGTCTTTATTGGCTCCCCATGCTATCAGTGTGTTTCTAAATTCGGCTGACTTGTAGCGGTCATAGCCAAATTTGTAGATTCGCAGATATTTGGAATTTGCCCAAATGTCCTGCACGATTTGCTGATAGTCTATAATGTTGCCTTTGCACAGCTTCAAGTGGCCAGCCTCGGCCCATTTCTTGTATAGTTCCCGGTTTGGGTGTTCTGCCAGCCTGCCTTCCGGGAAATAGTAGTCAGTCTTTAAGTAGCCCTGCTTTCTGTCTTTCAGATAGACAAAGTATGTCACGGCTGAAAAGTCATTATCTACGGATAAGTCTACGGCTACTTCTGCGTCAGCAGGCGCGCCCAGCTTTGTGAAGTCTATCTGTTCGCTATGGTCACGCACGGCTGCGCCCTCTATCCATGGCTTTGCGTTTCCACTGACGAATATATTTAGCATTTTCGTTAGAAATGTTTTCATGGCTTCTGCGTCCGTCTGCGCCCTCTCCCATTCTGCCGCGTAGTAGTCCGGCTGCACTGTGATTCCCAAATGCGGCTGCACCTTTGCCCATGTCGCCGGGTCGTCCGGCGCGTCGTCTGCGTCCGGCTCAAAGATGTGCGCAAATACTCTGTCGTTTTCCACGTCGCCACGCAGAATGTCTTTGTAGCGGTTTAGCATTGCCACAAATGGCCCGTTTGGTTTGTCGCTGGCAGTGGTTATGACTACCGTCAGCGGGTTCTTTCGCGCGCCCATACTGGTAGTTAGCACGCCGTACAGCTCGCTGCTGTCGGCTTGGCTGTATTCGTCCATAATCACCGTACTGGCGTTCAGTCCGTCCAGCGTGTCGGCCTTGCTGGCCAAACAGCGCACAAAAGCTGTGCGTCCGCTGCTGGCCGTATCTATCCATTCCACTTTTTCGCGCTTCAGCTTGAAAGACTTTAGCTGTGGGTCTAAGCCTTTCAGCACTTCTTTGATTTCCCTAAAGCAGATTTGCGCCTGCTCGTAGCTGTTGGCGGCTGTGTATGCCTGCGCGTTTGCGTCACCTACCAGCAAATCATAGACGGCAAAGCTGGTCACGCTGGTAGTCTTTGCGAATTTGCGCGGCACAAACAGCAGCACGTCACGAATTAGCCGCTTTCCCTCGCTGGTGTAAAAGCCCATGATGTTTGCAAACTGAAACACTTGTACGGGTGTCATTTTGTAGCGCGTCCGGCCATTCGCACCGTCAAACTTCAGACTTTCGTAGAATGTGATATAGTTCTGTACTTCGTTTATCCTAAATTCGTAGCGTGAAAGAAAATTAAAGAAGCGGCGAAGTGCCAGCAATTCCCAAAGATTATGTTTGTCCGGCGACATGATAAGGCCACGCGCGTACACTTCCAGCCGGTAGTCTATAGCTGTCAAGTTGTACGCTTCCACGCTGACAGCTGCCAGTTCGCTGCTGACGGCTGATTTCAGCGCACGGGCCGCTTGTCGCTCGCTGTCTGTCACTTATCCCTGCTTTAGTTTAAGTATGACTGGCGCGCGGTTTTCTTCGATGGTACGGCGTAGTGTTTCCAGTGGGCTGTCCTCGCGTTCTTCCCTGCCCCCGTGGTCGTCGTCGCTGGCGCGTACCATGGCAGCGGATAGCCCTAACTGCTGCAAATACTTCTGTATGGCGTTGGCGTAGCTTAGATTCATAGCCACTGACGGATTCGCGCGCGTCTGTATGCTGGTTTTCGTGCTGTTCTCTACCGTCAGCCCGTTTCTATCTATGTCGGCACGGGTCTTTTGGTATAGTTCCAGCAGCGTAGCCAGCATGTATATAGCTGGTTCTTTCTCCGGCTTGTATAGTTCGGCTGACTTCAGCGCGGCTACTATCAGTTCAGCGTATGCGTCTGTCTTCTGTTGCTTCATGTATCTGTCAGAAGATACCAGCGTTGTAGATTTCTTTTTTGCTTCTTTCTCTGTTGCCATGTCTTCAGTCCTCAAAAAGTGATAAGATACTATTAGCGCGGTCTTCATTCCTACGGCTGGCCAGTTCTTTGTTCCGCGCAAAGCTGTGACTGCCTATTTCGTTATGAAGCCGCGCGTGGCAGTCTGCACAGACGGCTTCCAAATTCTGCCAGTCGTATGCCAGTGTCAGCATTTCTTCGTAGCTGTGGCCCTCTAATGGTCTGCGATGGTGTACCGCCGTGGCTGGCCACATTTCGCACTCCTCGCATAGTGGGTGTGCCGCCTTATATAGTCTGCTAACGCGCCGCCACTCCTTGCCGTGAATGATTCTGTTATAATTGTCGTCTTTGGCCATGTTATTTTGGTGTTCGCTTTAAGATGTCGGCTTTATAGGTCTTCTGCGCGCCCTCGGCTTCGTATTCGTCAAACATTTCTGCCACTTCGGCTTCTATACTACTGGCAGCGTCCGCTTTCTGCTTTCCCAGCCGCCCGGCTTTCTTGTTGAAGCGTTGGATATTATGCGCGTAGGTAACACGGCGTAGACTTTCGTATGCTGTTTCTAAATCTTTCTTCAGTGCCTCGTCAGTCGTAAAGAGGTCGGCCAGTTCCGGCGGCACTGGCGCGTCTATTACGTCGTTTTCCGGGTCGGCCACACGCAGAAATGTGTGTATCAGATAGCGCACTAATGCGTAGTCGCTGGCAAAGCCTGCGCGCTTCGCTACAGACTTCAGACGCTTTGCGTCAGCTTCCAGTAGGCGTGTGCCTACTTTTACGAATTTAATTTCTTTCATAATCAGCGTTTTATAGGTTTCTGTGCGCAAAGATACTAAGAAATTCGCAAAGTTAGTACAAACGTGCTAACAAAACAGCGCGGCAGTGGCCGCGCTGCATAATTCAAATAGATTAACTAAAATCCCTTAACCTTTGCACCCTCACGGGCTGAAAATATGGTTATTTACGACGGCGCAAAGGTACACAAAATAATTCTATTCTTTAGCACGTTTGAGTTTATATTTTTGATTAAATTCTGCGTCATACATGATGGCCAAATAGCTTCCGTTCCATACAAGCCAGTCGCCGGGATAGGCTGCGCCCTTTACTGTCATGTACTTTAGTTCTCTCCATTCCTCTGTTTTGCCGCCTGCAAATGTGGTTACGTGGTGTTCCCATTCCGCTTTTTCCACGCCGCTGACTTGCAGCATGGCCGGAATGTTTTCATTCAGCTGTATTGCGCACACGTCAGCCGCTTCTTTAATGGTGTATATATCATAGTGGCTGGTGTCGAATTGTTTCACCGGGTTTTCTTCTATCATAAGTATATACTTTTAATTCGTTTGTATTTTCTTTCTTCACTGCAAAAGTATATACTTATGCAGTGGCAGCACTCTTAAACCAGTGGGCCGCGCCTACGGTGTTGCCCGGCTGAAAGCGTCCATGGCCCAGCTTGTTATTCTTGATGCGCGCCCATATTAGTGACTGGTGCTGCATACGTCGAAGCCAGTTGTTATCTTTCTGAAGCCCCAGCTGCTTTGCTTTCCTTTGAATGGTGGCCCGTGACACGCCTAACAGTTCTACCAGTTCAGCGTTTGTCGTGGTGGCATACCAGCGTCGCAAATCACACAGCATTTGGCCAGTCCACACGCGCACTACGGGAATACAGCCGTGGTGCCGTTCATATATTCTGCCAGTGGCAGCGTCATAATATTTTTCTTTCATAAGCCTGCTATTTGAATAAGTCTAACTGAATAGCGTTGCCCCCCCCCCCCCGCGCACATTCCAGCTTCAAGTGTGTGTAGACGCGCTTGTGTGCTGGCTTCTTACGTTCTCTGTCGTAGATGTTCTGTGCTATATCTCGCTGGCATGGTAGTGTGATAGCCTCGCGTTCCCTTGTCAGTCGGTTAATTCCCGTCACCGTCCAGCGGCCACGGTAGCCGTCTTTACGCTGCTTTTTTGCTCTCATACGCCTAAGTCTTTTACCAGTTCGTCGTCTATCTCCCAAAGCCCCAGCTTTCCTTTCACTGGCAGCGCGTTAGTGTATAATACCGGGTTTCGCAGTAGCCAGTTATACGGGCCTGCCTCTGCCCAAATACTTTCGTCATTCTTCACTACGTCGTAGACTTCCACACTGCCGATAATAGCCCCGTTCTGCCACTTGTGACATAGATAGTCTACTATCTTTCCGTGCTGCTCCACGGCTTTCTTCTGTGCTTCTGTAAGCAGCTGGTTCAGCCGTAGCAGTTCAGGCGCGCCAGCTGCATGAATCAGTATGCGGCCACGGTACTGCGTTTGCCACGTTCTGTTTTCTACGTCTTTAATGCCGTCGGCTATAAGCTGCGCCCACGGCTGCTTGATAGTTAATACTTTTGCCATAATTTCTTTCTATTAGTCGAATAATGATAACTGAATGTATTTGCTTTCTTGTTCTTTCTTTTTCCGGCGCGTCCGGGCTGTTGTCTGCCGTGGCTTTTCCGGCTTGGCCTGCACTGGTTCCGGCTGTGTCACTGGTTCCATGGCTGGCGGTTCTGCTGGTTCCGGCTGTACTTGCGCGGCTGGTTCCAGTGGCTTTGCTGCTGGCCGTGCCGCCTTATGGTAGCCCAGCTTCTTTGCTATGTACCTACGGAAAAGCTGGTAGCTTTCTTCCAGATAGGCCACGTCTAAATGGTTGCGTTCGTTGTTCCAGTGTGCTTGCAGGAAAGCACGGTGTTCTGCCAACAGTTCGTCAGCGGTCTTTTCGTCGGCTGGCTGGCTTTGAGGTGCCACGGCCTGCACTGGTTCCGGCTTCACGTCCGGCTGTGTAGCCTGCTGCCTGCGCTGGTTCCACCGCTGCTGATAGTCGGCCCATGCTGCTGCCGCTGCCTCGCTGGTGTCATAAACGTGGTTCTGATGGTAGGCACAGACGCTTTCGCAGCCCGGTAATATTGGCTTGCCGTCGCTGCCGGGAATGGTCATAAGTATTGGCACCCATTCTTTCCACGTCGCACCCTCAAACTTGTGTGCTGCGCGGTCTGTCACGGTGCCACATACGACATGGCCGTACCAGTTCACGTAAACTTTACTTCCTACTGCGTTCATAGCCTAATATACCCCTTTTTCAAAGTGTTCTATTTCTAATGGTAGACGGCGCGCTGGCTCGTAGCGTTTCTGACATGATGCAGGCAGCGGCGCGTTAGCTACTTCACGCTGGCCACTGGCAGCGCACTGGCTTATTATTGGGTCGTTGCCCCACTGCATAAGATGCGCTTTGGCGCACGTCATGCAGGTGCCAGTGCTGCGCCGTTGGCCTGCGTTCTGTGTTCTCCTTGCTACCATGTCAGCCAAATATATACACGGTCTGCTATCACTCCCAGCAGCATGATACACGCTGCCAGCAGCCAGCCGGATAGCTTTACGTGCTTAAACTGGTTTGTTACTACGGCCAGCACGAAAAGAAGCAGTGCTGCCAGTGCTAAGATAATTACTGTCTGTTTCATAATTTTGCTGTTTTAAGATATTGTTTAACAATAGAAATAAATTCTTCAAGTGTGTAGACGACGACGTACAAGTTTCCGTGTGCCTCTGTAGATACCTGCCACTCCTTTTGTAAGTCTGTCTGTTTGTTCTTTCCATGCTTCAGTTCAATACAAAGCGCGCCGTATTTGTCATTTGGTATTAACAGAATCAAGTCTGCCACACCAGCCACCACGCCAGCGGCTTTCATGTTAGCGGCTTCTTTCTTGTTTCTACTGCCGCCGTTTGGTACTGCGAAAAGCTGCCGCCAGTGTAGCGGGTACTGGTATCTAAACCACTCTACGCAGTCCATTTGCAGCCGTTCTTCCGGGTTGTCGTAGTGTTGTTTGGCTTTCAGCCCGGCTACTTCGGCTTTGTTTTGCTTCAGCATTTCTTCGTAGGTCATAACTTCCAGTGGTTACATACGTGGCAGACTGCTAACTGGCACGTCACCGGGTAGCGGCGCGGCCTGCTGCTTTCTCTCTGTCAGTGTCAGCATAGAAGCGTCGATGTACGCGGCTGTAACTTGCTGGCCTTGCTCGTTTGTATATGTGTCGTACTTCAGCATACCGCGCACATAGATAAAAGCACCTTTGCGCAAATACTTCTGCACATATTCCGCGTTCTTATCCCAGCAGACTATGTTATGCCACTGCGTTGCTTTAGGAATTTCCCTGCCGTCTTTGGTAGTGAAGCCGCCCGTACTGGTAGCCAGTGAAAAGCGCGCCACCAGCCCGCCGTTCTGTAAACCTTGAAATTCCGGCTCCCTGCCGACATTTCCCAATAGAATCACTAAGTTTTCGTAAGTCATACGTTCTTAAATTTTGAAGTTATACAATTCTGCTTTTTATATTCTTCCATTTTCTTGATGGTTTCCCACGCTATGACAGCACGCCCCAGCAGCCGCCAAAACTCTTTGTTACGTCTTATTCGCATACGCTAACGGTTTAGATAGTTCGATAAGAAACTGCGCGTGCTTGTCAAGTTCTGCCAGTTCGTCTTTATTTCTCGCGCACTCACGCCACTGGTAGAAAACAAAGCTACGCCCGGAAAGATGGTCGCTGTGTAGTCGTACCGATACCAGTACGCATGTCTGATTTGGCATATCTCTTTGGTATCTCGTTTCTACCGTTATTTCCAGTACGCCCAGCGCGGCCACTTGTAAGTTATGCACATAACGCAGTATGTCTTTTAGTTGTGACATTCCGGCGCACTCTGATGTTTTGTTTTCTCTATTCATAAGTATATACTTGTAGGTTCGTTACTACTGCCAACATGTGCGCGCCTGCGCGGCCATGTGCGCGAATTTCACACTTTTCAAAATGCCGTTTTTGGCCGTTTCCGTGGCCGCTGACGACTTATAAATCACGCCCCGCCACATACCCAGCCGACGACATACCGCCCCGCAAACAGCCTCAAATTTCCCGTTTTCCATCTTGCCCACACATGCCGCGTGTGAAGACTCTTTCGGGGAGAGGGTTACGGCACCTATCCGGCGTTCAAGTAATGATAGCCCCACTTTAACACTTTTTAGGTTCAATTTCGGCACCCGGTCAAAGCGCATTTTCCATGCACTGCACAAAGTGCTTTTCTTCAAATATCCAGTCGAAGTCAGCAGCTTGTTTCCGGCGTTTCGTTCTGCCGTTCAGAAATGCGCTTCGCATAGCATTACTGACAGCAACTTTTAGATGTTCTGACTTGTATTTCTTTAGAATGATTCGTAGCTTCACACGTCTTTCGTCTGTTATCGCGCGCACTGGCTTGATGTCGCTTTGATACAACTTTATGCACTTGTTGAAGTATAGCATAATCAGCGTAAACGCTGTTTCTTCATTCGGTGCCAGCCACGGGTCTCTATTTTCTTTTTTTTCTTCCCCAGCTTCATGCGCGTGTGTGTCTGTCTGTGTGTGTGAATTATTTAAAGAAGCGTTAGCTTCTACATTCTCATTCTCATTTACATTCTCATTTACATTCTCATTTACATTCTCATTTACATTCTCATTTACATTCTCATTTACATTCTCATTATGTGCGTCTTTGTGGTCACTTGTGCTTTTTGTGGTCACTTGTGCTTTTTGTGCTTTCTTGTGGTCACTTGTGCTTTTTTGTGATTCACGCTTTTTCTTTTCGCGCTCCAGTGCTGCCACGCGCCGCTTCTCGCATACAGTAGCGTACTTGTTACTGTCTATATCTATCTGTATGCGTAGAAAGCTGGCAGCTACACGCACAGCTTCGTCTGTCATTGCTGGCATGGTGCCAGTAGATGCGTACTGAAAGAGGCAGTCAAGAAGCTGGCCTTTCTGTTCAGTTGTCAGTTCTTTTAGTGCTTCATATTGCGCTGTGTATAGTATAAAGCTGTCTTTCATTCTTTTCTTTATTTTGAAGTTACACACTACAGCCTGCTGGCTAAGAAGCCTATCACACAGTTATATGGATAACGCCAGTCTGCCTTTCCTACCTTTAGGCGCGGCCAGTCTTTGGCATGGTGCCGGGCAAATGATTCTGACAGTCTTAGACGTTGTGCCAGCTCTGTGATGGTCAGCAGTTCGTCACCATAGTACGGGTTTTCTGCCAGCCTCAACTTGTGAAGTTCTTCAGCTATCATACGCGCGTCGTTTCGGTTCAGCATGGCTTCGTTAGTTTAGAATGATATGCTTTGCGTCCTTATAGATTCCCAGCCTACGCAGTATTCCCACCACTCCGGCGCGCGTCAGTTCGTGACGCTCTGCCACTTCGTCTAAGGCTCTGTTTGGCTTGTAGCCAGCAGCCTGCACTACTGGCCAAATCTCTCTAAAGCTGGCCGCTACTGCCGCTTCACGGTCTGCTTTCCGGCGTTCATTCGCCGTCTTCTTAATCTCGTTTACACTCATATTATTTGCTTTCAAGTTGTTTCTGAAAATGTCTATCTGCCAGCGTTGCTTCCATAAGCATAACTTTCTGTAGCCTTATTAGGTCTTCATGTGTCAGTGGCTTGTCTTCGTCGTCTTCGTTCTTTACGCCACTAAATAAGTTATGCTTCATTATGTAGGCTTGTGCCAGTAGCTTCAGCTGTTCGTCTCTCTCACGCTCTAAGTTTGCTTTGTGCCACTCAAATAGTTCGTTAATCTCGATAAACTGCGCCTTTGTAATTTCCAGCCGTATTCTGTCACGGCCTACGTGCCAACAGTTGTAACTATTAACTTTCATTACCTTACAACAGCACTGCGTGAATAGCGTACGCATAAGGTTTGTACGGCCTACCGTAAACGTGTAACGTTCTTTCTTGTCATTGTCCTGCATTTCCAGTAACTCTTCCGGCGTAATACCGTAGCGTTCACAAAGCCTTTTGATACCAGCTTTTGCAGCCTCAACTTCACCGCCGTAGCCACGTTCTGCCAGTGCTTGAAGTTTGCGTAGCTTTTCGCGCACACTTTCGTACTTCTCATTTGTCAGTTCCATATTATTGATACTTGCATTTGTTACATGTTATGAATATTGTTTGTCCGGGTACTCCTATTCTGTAAGGACACGGCGCATGGTGTCGTCTGAAGTGACAGCCAGTAGGCTTATAAGGTGGCCGCGTTTGCGGCCATTCCTTAAACTCAAATTCCAGTTGCACCGCTTTCATGCTTTCTTCACTTCTACTGCAAATTCGCCCGTGCTATCCATGCAGATAGTGTGGCAGACATTCCCCAGCAGCAGCAGCGTAAAAGACACTTCCAGCACTTGCTTTCTGCTTGCACATTCAAAGCGTTTCCAGCCCGGCTTCTCGCTGACTGGCAGCTTCACTACTTCACCATTTGTTAGTTTCAAAGTTTCCATATTTTCTTTTCTGTCTGTTAAGTGGTTATTTATTCTTTGTCAGTTCGCTGGCTGCTTCACTGAAGTTTCCTTTGAAGATGGTAGGCAGCGCGGCCAGTACGTCTTTCTTCGTCTTAAAGTGGATAACATTAGCGCGCTGACCTTTAGAAGTCGTCCAGCTGTATTTCTGTCTGCCGTCTACACTCCATAGCGTTACGTCCCAGCCGCAAAAGCTCCACGGCGCGCCAGCTATCACTTTGCCGTTTCTGTCGTATGCGCACCCGTCTTTCTTCATAATGCGCCGCGCACGTAGTTTATACTTTTCGTCATTACTGACTACTGCCAGTTCAAAGCCATTGTTATTATCTACTTTTGCCATTTCTTTTCTGTTTTATGTGGCCCAGCCGTGAAGCCGGGCCACTGGTTTGTTATTCTTCGTCTTCGTCGTCTTTCTCCAGTTCTGCGTCCGGGTTCTCTGACTTCCATACGCGAATACCTTTCTTCAGTCTTCTGCGGTCATACGCTATTTGCGCTTTCAGTCCGTCTAAGTAGTCATGCCAGCCCACTATTTCCCATTCGCCGTTAATGCAGACAGCTTTAACCGTAAACACGTTGCCGTCGGTAGTCACTTTGAAGCCGTTGGCGCGTTCTGTTATTTCGTATGGCACCAGCGGACTGAAGCCTATCACTGTGCTGTCTATTTCCGGCACGTCGTAGTCGCCAGTCATTTTAGCGTATGCTTCTATTTCTGCGTTGAAGTCTTCCACCTGCTTACGATACTTTGCCAGCAGGTTCAGCACTTTCTTTGATACTTCTTTCTTTGCCATGGTTCAAGTCTTTAGGTGGCCCGGTGTTTGGCCGGGCCGTAATTATTAGTAAATATGTGCTATTGCTATTGGTTCTCCCTCACTGTTCAGTGTTGCGCCTACCCATTCACTTACACAAAATGCACGGCAAACGTCTACTAATTCTTCAGCATGAAAAAACGTTCCAGTGGTGTTAGTCCGCTTTGGTGCTATTTCCACACTACTGCCGTCTTCATGTTCTTTGTCAATAACTACGGTAATAGTTACAGCCGTGGCTTCGGTTGTGTTACTAAGCAGGCTGCGAAGTGCTGCTGCTACCATTTTTGCTTTCTTTGCTTCCATAATCTTGAATTTTAGTTTGCTATTTGAATTATTTTTGTTATTTTTGCAGCGTGTTTTGTAACACGTTTTGAAATTCGTTTGCAAAGGTAGAACAAATTTTCTAAATAAAAGCACAAAGTTGCTAAAAATTTTGGAATAAATGTTCTATTTATAACAATTCTAAATAACAAAAGATATGGAAAGTATTGTATATAAACAATTTAAGGCGTTTTTCGATAGTTTGAATATTAGCGTAAACGCATTTTCTAAGCAAATCGGCCTGCCGCAGCGCACCGTGAATAACTATGTGACTGGCGAAAGAAGCCTTTCTATAGACTTGATAGAAGCCACTTTGCAAGCGTTCCCGGAATTGTCAGCTGAATGGCTTCTGCGTGGCCGTGGCCTCATGTATAGCGAAGATGTTAGCACGTCCGGGCAAACAGACAAAGAAGTAATAGCCCTGCGTTCTGAATTGAATGGCGTTTATAAAACGCTTCAGTTATTAGGCATAAGTTTGAAGCCCCAACAAAAGACGGCTGTTTAATTATTCCCTTATACCCTAAAAAATAAAAGTATTACCGCAAAAAGAAAAGTGATTCGTAACTATCCCAAACACAGCGACTTTCCCGGTTCGCTCTGTGGCCCCAAACGGGTCACATTGTAAATTTGAAGAATAACCGGGTATTTGCCCGGTTTTCTTTGTATTTAGGCACTTGCAGGCGTTTCAGCCTGCCTACTCTCTCACACTGGCAGCGGCCAAATTTATGCACCTATATGCACCAAACGGCCTGCCAGTATTACCGTAGAATTACTAAAATTCCCAATTATTACCGCAAAAGTATTACCAAACATGAATATTCCTTTAGTTGCCTACGTCTTTGACAGAAAAAAGCAGGCTTCAGCAGATAAGCCCGGAAAGATAGAAATACGCATAACCAGCGGCAAAGTGCAAAAGTATGTGGCCACTGGTATAAGCGTTCTACCGGGCTGCTGGCAGCGTGGTATGGTCGTGAATCTGCCAAATGCTGCCAGCCTCAACAATAGAATTAGTATTATGCGCCGTCAGATAGACAAATACATAAATGACTGCATGGAAAGCGGCGCGCCTATTGATATGTCGGCTTTTAAGTCGCTGGTTCGTGTAGATGATTCCGGCGACAACTTTTTAGACTTTGTGGCTGATAGGTCGGCCAGCCGGAATGTGCGCGCTGGCACCCGTGCGCGCTATGATGTCTTCAGTAATAACTTGATTCGCTACGGTCGTCTGCGCCGCTTCAGCGACTTAACGCCCGCCGCTATACTTGAATACGACGAATGGCTGCACCGCCAGACTATAGGCGACAACAGAAGCAGGAAAGTACGTGCCACGGCGCGCGATAGACAGCGGCTTTCTGATTCTGCCATATACAACTATCACAAGTGTCTCAAAGCGTTCTGCCATGATGCGTATATACGTGGTCTTATCCCGGAAAATCCATATAACAGACTGCCAGCAGACGCTATAAAGCGCGGCGATAGACAGACGGCTGACTATCTCACTGAAGAAGAAATGATGCGGATAGCTAACACGCCCATGCCCACGCCTACCATACAAATAGCGGCTGACTTGTTCGTGTTCCAAATGTTCACTGGCATGTCATACGCTGACATGGTGGCTTTCGACTTTAACGATTACAAGCTGGTAGATGGCCGTTGGATATATCACGGCCAGCGCGTCAAGTCCGGCGTGACATACTTCAGCCAGCTTTTGCCGCCTGCCTATGAAGTAGCAAAGAAGTATGACTTTGTTCTGCCAGTCATGGAAAACAGCCAGTATAATGCCATGCTGAAGCTGGTAGCAGCCGAATGTCAGCTAAAACGCCGTCTTTACTCTCATTTGGCGCGGCACACTTTCGCCACTTACATGCTTTCCCATGGCGCGCGTTTGCAAAACGTCAGCCGCATGTTAGGACACACCAACACTAAGCAGACACAAAGATACGCTGCCACGTTAGACGCAGACGTGCGTAAAGACTTCGACGCGGTGGCAGCGGAATTAACAAAGAGGCCGGGCAAATAGTCCGGCTTCTTTCTAATTTCTCTTGCAGGCGTTTTCTTCGCTGTTCTTTTCTTCCTCTGCCATGTCCTTGATGGTGTCGCAGACGCAGTGTAATTCGTTTTCAACCGTTGCGCCTGCCACGCAGTAGGCCAGCGCGAAAGCCTGCGAAGACTCTTTGCCGTCGTCACTCATGCCGTCGCCTAATATCATACTCATGCAGCCTGCAATAACTGCCGGGTCGCCAGTCTGCATGTGCTGGCACTCTCCGGCGTTCCAGTGAAGCACCAGCATAGTTTCCCCGTTCTTTTCAGCCTGCTTTAGCGCGGCTTCCAGTAGTTCTTTCGTGTTCATATCTATTTCTTGTTAATATTTCCGTTACTCACTGGCCTAACTTCTATGCGTCCGGCTGCTGCCATTCGTGCCAGTATCTTTGTAGCCTCGTCTTTCGGACAGCGCACACAATACTGCCGTATGTCTACACGCTGGCCATTCATACAGAAGCCGTCCGGCCTGCGTTCCAGTGTCACGTCTTCTTTGAATCTGAAGACTTCCAAATGCTTCGCGTCTTTGCCAGTCACATAGACGGCTCCTTTCTCAAACTTTGCTATTACCATATTTCTATTCTTTTGTTTGGTAGGTATATTCTTTCACGGCCACGGCCACGCCAGCAGCTTTCAGCGGTTCTATGTCAGCGACTTTTATATACGTCATTACACAGCCCTCTAACTTCATGCCCTCTGCCTCTGCTACCGTGATGCGCGCCGTCTTCACTACTGCCAGCACAGCTTTCACGTCATGCAAGAAAAGCGCGTCGTATCTGTCAGCGTCTTTGTGCTTCCAAAGCTGCACCGTGTCCGGGTTCTGCCGCTGGCCGCGCTGAAATTCCTGCATGACAGCTTCAGCGTCTATTTCTTCTGATACATTCTGCCGCCGCGTTTCAGCCTCAACAGCAGCAGCGTAGCCGTCGCCGTCACTGGCCTGCATGTCGCGCCGTATCAGTTCATTTATATAGCGGCCTTTGTTCTTTTGCTTATCCAGCCAGCCCAGCAGTTCGTTGTCTATCTTAAACAGACACGCTTTCTGACTGCTGCCGTTTTGTGATTTCTTTCTTCTTTCCATGTCTTCGTTCTATCAGTTAGCACAAAGTTACTAACTTTTCCACAAAGTATATACTTTTAGCCTGCAAAATTTGCAAAGTATATATAAAGCAGCTGGCCGACATTCACATGCCAGCCAGCAGACAGAAAAGAAATTTAAACTTAATTCGTATGAATAAAAGATTTCAGTAAATGTCTAAGCCCATAAAGCGCGCCTGCTATCACTCCCACTATGGCCAGCAGATTCAGCAGCCAGTTCTTTGCCGTGGCTCCGGCGGTCACTGGCTCCCGGTCTAAGCTGTCTGTCTTCTGCCAGTGGTTTTGCCGGGCGTTTATTGCCTCGTTTGTGTTTGTGTGATAGTCCAAACTTGCTAATTCTTCCGTTTTTGCCGCCTTTGCGGCCCGCTGGCGGCTTTTCTTTTGTCTTGTGAATAACTTTACACCCTTTGCGTTTATTTTGCCGTCAGCGGCTATTTCTACGCTTCCGCTGTCCGTCAGTTCAAACGTCAGCGTTTCCGTGGTGCTGTCTGTCTTCAGTTCCATGGTCTGTGTGGTCGTCTGCTGATTCCCTACGCTGTCAGTCTGCTGGTAGCTGGTAGCCTCAACACTGGCAGACGTGCCGCTTTCAGTCTTCACGGCGTGTTTCTTACTGGCACAGCCTGCCAGCAGCAGCGCGGCCAGTAGTATGTATGTGGCTTTCTTCATGCGCTTTCGATGTATTTTATTATTCCATCAACGTGAAGCCGGGCCAGTACGTGCCTGCCAGTGTCGGAAAGCAGAAAGTCCACGTCTTCTTTATTGTCTTGGAATAAGTTTTCTGTCAGCACTGCCGGGCAGTTCGTGTGCCGTAGCACATACAGCCCGGCTTCTATGTCGTTGTCGCCGTCTGTCATGTCACGCCGGATAGGCTTCTGCACCTTTTCCGTGGCCGGGAATGTGGCAGCGTATGGCTTCAGATTCGCTTCAGCAGCAGCGTACAGACATTCAGCCAGCATGTCGGCTTTTGTCTTCCCTACACTTGTGTAGGCACTCCAGCCGCGCGCTTTAAGCCACTGGCCTGCTGCTCCGGCTGCATTGACATGGATAGACACATAAATGCAGTTCTGCGCCTTGAATAGCTTGCAGGCAGCATTTACAAACTTTACCCTATATTCCAGTTCGCGCTGCTGCTGGCCTTTGGCCGTAGTAGCCTGCATGTCCTTACACGGTGTCATGTCTTCATAGTCTACCATGACATGATAGCCGTAGGCTTCCAGTTTTTCTTTCACGTCTGCCACCAGTTCCCGGCTGTAGGCATATTCTTTCAGCCTGCCGTCCGGGCTGCATTTGCCCGGTGTCGTGGCCAAATGCGCCGTGCCTAATATGATTACAGCTTTATTCTTCTGCATTTTCTCCTTTGTGTTTTTGGTCGTACCGTTCTATCAGTTCTGTGATGTGTTCCGGCATAAGCCGCTTCAGTTCCAGCCTAATGACTAAGTAGATTACCCAAAGCCCCTTGTTACGTGGATAGGCTATTACTAAGTTCTTGAAAGCGTTCTGCAAATACACGTACATAATGACATACGTCAGTACCTTTGTGGCATACACAGCTGCCGTGCCGTCGCCGCATAGCCATACTACGCCGTGAATCAGCCAAAGTATGACTATATACAGAATCAGTTCTACCAGCGCGCCACGCAGTTTTTTCATGCTGAATTTCTTACAGCGGAATATTACCACGCCGTCGGCCCTCATGCCTGCCCATATATTGAAAGAGGCTACCAGTATCAGTGCCACCACAAATTTGTTTGTCGGCATGATAGCCGCAAACACTGGTGCAAGAAAGCCAGTCACTATAGCGCGAATGTGTTCGCTGTTTACTATTATCCCGTTCATAACTTCTTAGCTTTTATAAATCAGCTGGCCGTCTTCTGTCAGTTCAAAGTTTTCTGCCATGCCGTCCACTGTCAGCCCCATTGTTTCCGGGTCTATGGCAAAGTTCGGCCATTCCACGGTCTTCACGCCCAGCGTAAAGTTCACCATGTCTTCGGCCTCGTCTTCGCCGTCTGCGTCAGCCTGCCAGTTCACTACTTCTATGCAGTCTTCTTGTGCCAGCCTTATAGGTAGGTCGCCCAGCTTTGCCGTCAGTTCTATGCCGTAGCAGCCGCAGCAGACAGACGGCGGCACTATTCCCGTCACGTCGTTAGCGTCGTCGTCTGTCGCCACTACTGGCACGTCATAGCCGCCGCCCGTGCTGGTAGTCATACGCAGGCGTATTTCTGCCATGTCGCACACGGCCTTTGTCGTGTCCGCCACCTGCACGTTTATATATTGGGCGTTGCCTCTGACGATTTTTTTCATTTCTCCGTTAGATTGTGAATGTTAGCTTTTCCGGGTAGCCTGCCGTGAAGTCGTAGTTAAGAATTTCTTCCACGCTCATAGTTAAGTCGTCTATGGCGCGTAGATGGCTGCTGGTGGTGTTGTAGCACTTCACGGCGTACACTTCCAGCTCTTGCAGCATGGCCAGCAGCTTTGCACAGTCTATTTCCGGCGACATATCATATTCGCGCACGTCCAGCTTGTATGCGCCTTTCTTCGCGCTTTTCCATGCTGTCACGCTTTCGCGTATCTGTGTGCGCTTTGCCACTGGCAGCCAGTAGGGAATAGTTATGCCGCTGGCCTCAACATTGAAGTTAAACTGGTTCACGGCCTCGCTGGTGTCGTAGTCGTTAATAGCCTGCTGCATAAACTGGCGCGCTATGGCCCGCGCGTCCGTTTCGTCGGTTTCCAGTTCTATGTAGTCGGCCATATACACTATGCGCGGCTGTGGTTCCTCACCCTCTCCGGCCTCGCCGGGTTCCTCGCGCTCTGTCTGATTGAAATAGACGCGCTTCACGGTCTTACCGTTGCGCGTGGCCACCGTCTGCACGTCCGGCTGGCGGCTGCTGGCTTCGTCTTTCTTGTAGTTCATGTTCTATTATTTTAAGTGGTTCTTTCTCTTTTTCGTTCAGCGCGGCAAAGTAATAGTACCCGTCGCGCTTTCTGATTATTTTTGTATAGTGTGGCAGCTGGTCTTCTGTGCCTTTGATGGTCGCCAGCAGCTTGTAGCCCTCTGCCATAAGTGGCCGCGCCTCTATCGCGCCGTCGTTCAAGTAGTACACTTGCGCCACCAGCATTTGCTTTCCGGCGTTCTGCTGGCTGGCCACTATCTCAAAATGGCAAATCAGCAGCGGCTTGTATAGCAGTTCCGCGCAGTAGGCGCGCTTTCCTAAATACTGGTGCTTTAGCAGCTTTTGCCCCCTCGGTGTCGATAAGTCCATGTAGCGGATATTTGATTTTGTTTTCTTCACTGCGCATGTCAGGCGCGGTTTTCAGTATCTTTTCCAGCTTTCTGTGTCTGTTCTTTCGCCGCTGCCTGCGTCTTACTTCGGCACGGCCCACGGCCAGCATGTCGAAAAATTCTGTGTAGTTACGCTTCCAGTAGCTTATTAGGTTTGACACGTCCAAATCCCGTAGGCTTCCCGTCACGCCCGCCCAGCTTTGCAGCGCGGCTTCCGGGTTCCAGCCCTCACGTATGCGCTTTTTCATCATGGCTTCTACTCTGCGTCTGCTGACACGTCGTAGCCATGCCCGGCGGCTGTTTATCATGGCACCCAAACACTCAAAGCGTTCTTTCTCCACGTTCAGCACGCGCCAGTTTCTCTTTAGCGTCTGCTTCATGTCGTTTTCCACATGGTCACGCAAAGCGCGCATAGCCGTGTGTAAATAGTTCGCGTCTTTATGAATCATGTATTTGTCGTCACAAAAGCGGTAGTAGCGGCGCACCTTGTACGTCAGCAGCAGAAGCCAGTCAAGTGCCGAATGGTAGACGTGGCCCAATATATTGCTGCTTGGCAGTCCTAAAGCCATGCCCACGTTTCCCACGCGCTTCAGATTCACTTCTGACAGCCAAAGCAGCCACTTGTCTTTGATGTGCGCGGCCAGCGTCTTCAGCAGCACTTCGTGATTCGTCGTAGGGTAGAATTTGGCCGTGTCGCCAGTTCCTACGAATAAGTCGCTACGGTGCCGTACTTTCCTTATGATTTCACGCCGCATTTCGTGCTGTCCTTTACCCTTTATGCTGCCGTAGCAGTTTCCGGCTATAATGTGCTTCTTTTCCATAAACACATACTGAAGACAGTCAAAATACAGCACGTCTACTATAAGTTCTTCTGGCTTGCTGGCATATATGATTCTGTGTTTGTTGTTCTCTTTCTTGTCGAAGATAATAAACGCGCGCGGCTTCCATACCATATAGCGTAGCTGGTAGTAAAGCCGCGTCACGTTTTCTTCTAAATCAGCTAACCATTCGTGCCATGCGGCGCGTATCTCGTTAGTCCATTCCTTTTGCTTTTCGGGCCTATTCAGATACTCCACTATTAGCAGTATTCTTTCGCGTGTCAGAAATTTCTTCCGCACCATGCCCACTTTCTTTGTCATTTTTAATGCTTTGCTAATTGGCGGCACCATTTCTTCGTTCGGACTTATTCCCGCGCCGTCCTGCCAGCCTTTGCCAGCCTACTGCCGCGCGTTTGCCTACTTGCTGTCGTTAAGTGCCTAATTTGATTGTGCAACCTTTGGCACCGTTCCAAATTCCGTGCTTCTATTTTGATACATATTTCCGGCTGTGTGACATAACAGCTGGCCATTAGTTCACCGCCCGCGTTGGTTCCAGTTCGCGTTCCCAGCAGAATTGTTCGCATTCCGAGCAAACACGCCACAATTCGCGCCGTTGTTCGAGTTCCCACCAGCGGGCCGGAATTTGGCCCGTGCGCGTATCAAGCCACGCGCTGCTAACTCTTTGTCAGAAGACAGACGGCGCGCCCGGCCATGCAAACCGGGTCGCCGTTCATCTTTTCATCTTGGCTTCGCCGCCTACGGCGTTCATCTACTTTCATCTGTTCAAAGCACACCGCCCGCGTAGGTACCAGTGCGCGGCCCCAGCAGAAACGGACGCACGCCGAGCAAACACGCCACAAAGCGCGCCGTTGGTAGAGAACCCACCAGCGTAGAAGACAGTACCGCCACCAGTATGTAAATACTGGCCGTCCGTTATGCCGCTACTACTGCTGCCGCCTAATTCCTCTGCCATGCCAAAGAAGCCGATATTTTTCGGATATTGCCAGCCGTCAGCCTCAACTTGCAAGAAGTCTACTTCTATTTCGGCGTTAGCGTCGCTGACGGTTACGGCGGCGTTGGCCTTTACGTCGTCCATGGTCATTTTGGCTTTTCCGTTTGCTGTGAATTTCCAGCCTGCGCCCCAAAGCCACTGCTTGCCGTCTATGGCGTTTTCACAGTACATGAATCTGTGGCCACCGCCCACGGCTCCACATGCTTCAGTCAGCGTGTCCGTGGTTCCAGCCACCCAGTTTCTTGCAGCCGATTCGCTGCCGCTGTTCATCTGCCCGCCACGCTTTGTGGCCACGTCGAATGACTTGTAGTAGGCCACTTGCAGCCAGCCAAACACAATAATCTCCCATGCCGTCCAGTTCAGCAGATTTGCGTTTGTGGCTACGGTCATGCTGTGAATGTTGTTTGCGCTGAAAGTGCCAGTGGGCTGACTGTTGCCAGCGGCACAGTCCAAAGTGCTGCCGTCTTCGTTAAACGTCAAGTCGTAGCGGCCCATGCACTTGTTCGCGTTCTTAAACCAGCGGTAGAAGCCGTTAGGACATTCTTTGTCTAAGTTGAAATAGACGGTCATTGTGCGGTCTAAGAGGTTCACGAATGGCGCGATATTGATATTTTGCAGTTCCACCAGCTGCAAGTAGTCGTTCTTGTCAGCCGTGGCATAGTGGCTGTTCGTGCCGTCGTCGCGCTTCTGCCAGTTCTCGTTACTGGCCACGCCTGCCGTGTTCTTCAGATAGGCAAAATCCGTGAAGTCTTTCTTAATCTCGCACGGCTTGCCGCTGGTTTCTACCCACGTTTTGAATTTCTCATACAGTGCCGTGTTGCCCACTATCTCTATGGTCTTCACGGTGTCGTCCATGCTCCAGCGTATGCCAAAGCTGGCCAGCTGTAGCGTCTGAAGTTCGTTGGTCACTTTGGCGGCTATCTCTGCCACGGTGCCAGTGATTACTTGCGCGTTGTGGTTCGCGCGTTCTGCTGCCTCATTAGCGGCCTGCGTGGCTGCTTCACACTCTGCCACGGCCTGCGCCGTCGGCTTCAGTACGCCCGTCTGCATGTCCACGCCCAGCTGCCAGTCGTTTGATGGTGTCTGCTCACCGTTCACGATGGTAGGCAGCAGCGCGCGGTTCGGCTCGTCTTTCTCTGCCGTCTTCTGCCCGGTCTTCGATACCCACCAGTTTCCGTAGTCGTCTTGCACGGCTTGATTCACGTAGTAGCCGCGCGTACTGTCGAATTTTCCGCAAAGCCTAATGCCTGCAAATCCTATTAAAATTCTCATGTGCTTAAATATTTAAGTGGTTTACTAAAAGTTCACGTATAGCCCGCCGTCTTCTGCCATTTCGTAGCGGCCTGCGTCACTGGCGGCACTCTCCACATACACGGCCATGGTCGCCGGGTCTACGTCGAAGTACGGGAAAGTCGTCGGTATCATGGCCGATATGTTGGTGACTTCATAGCGGTTTTCTTCTGCGTTCCATATTCTCCAAAAGCCGTCGTATTTGTCAAAATATGGCGGATGGTTTGCGTCGTTTGTAGCCTCAACACATGCAGCCGTAGCGGCTTCTGTCTGCTGCCTGGCCGTGTTCACGCGCTCTACGGCTTCTGCCGTTTGTGCGTTCCCGGTTCGCTCCATGTTCTCTATGGCCGTCTGCGTTTCGCTGCTGTTCTCTGCTATGGCAGCGGCCAGCTGTTCTTCAGCGCGCCGCACAAATTCGCTGGTGGCCGTCTGCGTGGCCGTGGTGGCTTCGGTGGCCTGCTGTGTGGCCGCTTCCATGCGCTGTAGCTTCACGTCTGCGTCTGCCAGCTTTTGCGTCACGTCTGCCACGGCCTGCTGTGCCGTCTGTGTCGCTGCCTCTGCCTCGCCTTTGATGTCATGCACCTGCGCGGCTGCGTTTTCAGCGGCCTGCGCTGCCGTGGTGGCCCGTGTTGTGGCTGCTTCGGTGGCTTCGGTGGCTTCGGTGGCCTGCTGCGCGGCCTGCTTTGCTTCCAGTGTGGCAGCGTCGGCACGGCCCACGGCTTCAGTGGTGGCACTGCTGGCTTCAGCAGCAGCGGCGCGCGCGCTTGCTCCGGCGGTCTGTAGCTGGCTTTCTGCGTTGGCAGCTGTTTTCTTCATGGCCGTGTCAGCCTGCCATGTGATTTCTGTTATAGCCTGCTTGCAGTCTTCAGTCACTTGCAGCGCACTAAGCGCGGCTTCAGTGGCAGCTTCAGCACTCTTTCCAGCCTCAAAGCCTACGGCCTGCGCTTCCCCGGTAGCGGCTACAGCAGCTTCTTTGGCCTGCGTAGCTTCGTGTGTGGCATTGTCAGCGTTGTTGGTGGCTGTCTGTGCCGCTGTCACGGCTGCGTTCACGGTGTCTGCTGCCGTGTCTGCCGTCTGCTTTGCTTCTGCGGCCTGCTGTGTGGCCTGCTGTGCCTCTGATAGTGCCTGCTGTGCGTTGGCCAGCGTCGTGCTGCTGGTTCGTGCTGCCGTCCGGGCTTCTGCTGCCGCGTTGTTAGCGTCGGTGGCAGCGGTCTTTGCTGGTTCTGCCAGCTTTTCTATTGGCACTACTACCATTTCAGTGCCTACATAGCCGGGCAGACTGCCCACGCCGTCCAGTGAATCCACTACACGCAGTTCCGGCACACTGTCGGCCTGCCCTCGCAGTGCCGCCAGCACTTCGTTTACTATTTGTTGTTTCTCTGCTGCTGTCATGGCTTCTTTGCCCTTTGGTATCTATATATTATTATTCTGCCGTTTCTGCCCCCTTGGTGTCAGCCTCAACGTCTGCCAGCTGTGCTTCCAGTCCGTCTATGAAGCGCGGCGTACACAGTTCAACAGCAGCGGCGCGCATGGTTTTTATTTCCTTGTCGTCGTACTCTGTCGGGCCGTCAGACTTGTAGATTTTTTCTGCCAGCACTTTAGCGGCTATGCCCGGCACATTGTTATAGATGGCGTCAGCAAATGATTCGCTTACGTCGCCAGTGATTTTCTTTTTGCCTGCCACGCCGTCCGGCATGGTAAACTGCTTAAAATTGATTTTCTTCATATTGTTTTCTTTTTTTGATGATGTATTTAGTCCATGCGTAGTGCCTGCGTTCTTGCAGGTAGTAGCGGCTGTATTCCCAGCCGTATGCCTCGCGCTCAAAGCTGATGGCCCTATAGGCTTTGTGGCCGTTCCAGTAATACAGCAGCTTCAGCAGCCATTCCAGCACGTACAGCACATAGAAGCCCACGTAAAGCAGTTCTTTCATTTGTGCTACGTGAATGGCCTCATGGTTCATGTCTTTTTCTTTCATGCTGAAGCCTTTGCGCACAAACAGCAGGCCAAACAGCATAATGGCTTTGTAGCCTTTGAATGGAATAATGTTGTTATAAATTACTTTCATGTTATCTGTAGCTTGATAATAGTTTGTATCTGAATTTCGGATATTTCATTACGGCTATCATAAGCACGTCGCCTTGCTCCATGCCGTATTCTGTTTCTTCGCCGTCATTGTTGTCGAACACTGAATTTAGCTTTATAGTGCTGGTTCCAGTTTCAGCTATCACCGTGAAGACATAGCAGAAGTATGTCGGTAGATTATTTAGTCCAAACTTTGAAGCTATGCTGGCTTCAGTCGGTAGCGTCACGATGCTGCTGCTGGTAGCGTACAGCAGAAAGACAGTGTGCTGGCTCAAGTCTATGGTGTAGCTGCCACCAGTGAAAACGATACGCTTACACTCTGTGCCATATACTGCCGTGGCACGAATAGCGGCGTTTGCGCTTATAGCGTAGTTCTTCGTGCCACCGCTCACGCTTATAAACAGCCCGTAATTGGCCACGTCAAAGCCGTAGCTGGCCGACGTGTTCACTTTATTGTTCACGATACGGCCCACTGCGTTAAATGCACCGCCTACGGTAGCCGGTATTACGTCGTTTCCCAGCATGGCATAGCTGACGCTGTCACCCACCCTAAAGAAGTTGTCATAGATGGCCAGCCCGCCACCGTTGCCGCTGCTGGTGGCCGTACTGCCTATGCGCCCGGTGCCTATACTGAAGCCGCCTATCTGTCCGGCTGTGGCCTTTATTGTTCCCTCAAAGGTGCTGTCGCCAGTAACTTTCAGATTCTTAAAAGTGGCCTGCTGTGCGTCTATGGTCTGTGCTTTGATTCCGTCGGCCACTATCTGCTTCACATTCAGCACGGCCATGTTCACGTAGCCGTCTTCTATCAGCATGGCCGTTTGGCCTGCTTCGTTCTGCACTCTGAAATTATTGCTGGTCACGGTCACTTCGCCGTTCTGAATGTCTATGCCAGTGGCCAGTAGCCCACACTGCTGCATGATGTCTTGCACTGACGGGCAAACGCCGCCCGGCACCACGCCCACGGCCCATATATCCCACGTTCCCATAACGCAGTTTATACCTATGGTTTTGCTGTCCGTGCCGCTGGTGGTGGCCATAAGTCCTTTCACTATCTGCCGCGTGGCATAATACTTTCGCCAGCCGTTGCCTAAATCCGTGAAGTCTGCCGTGGTGGTGTCTACTGCATTAACGTTTTCGTCACCGCCACCAAATCTTAGCTGCCTGCGGCTGCTGCCCTCTTGTATTCCGTAGCCGTTCACACAGCGGCATATCACAAAGAAAGTGGCCGTCTTCCCTATCAAAGAGGCGTAGCCGTCGCTGGCAGTATGAAACAGCTGCCAGTCGGCGTTAGTGTCATGCGTGATGCGCACGTATGCCCCAAAGGTCGGGTCTTCGTTGCTGTACTGCATGGCTACGCAGTGTGTTTTCTGTTCGTCGTTTTCCGTGTAGCTGTCAAAACGCGCGTCTATGGCCCGTGGGTTTGCTATGTAGTTTTTCCAAAGCAGCTGGTCTTCTACGCCCGGCACCCATGGCGTTGCCGTGTCGCCTTTCTCCAGCTTGTACCAGTTCACGGTCACGCCGTAACTGCGCGTTCCTGCGCTGCCGCTGCCGCCCTTGTAGGACAGAAAGGCCATTATCTCATACATGGCCGTCTTGTCAGCCGTGAATGTCACGCTTTTGGTCTGCGCGTTGCCGCTGTTGTAGTTTATTTCTACGGAATACGACGGGCTGCACCAGTCGCCTACGTCCTGCGCGTTTCCGGCCTGGCAGTCAGCCTCAACGGCATAACGGTAGATAAACACACGCAGGCACATATTATAATAGTATGCCATGTATGGCACCACGCCACTGACAGAAAGTGTGTACTGCTGCCCAGCTGTCAGCCTTACGGCGCGCTTAGCAAAGCCGTACAGCGTAGACGTTTCGTTAATCAGTGAAGACGCTAACAGATTTCTGCCGCCTTGATTATCCAGCACTTTGCTTATTTTCGCGCTAATGCTGCTGGCTGTCTGTGTCAGCTGTGTGCCAGTGGCATAGTCATTTTCTATGGTCGTCACACGGCTGCTGATTCCCGTTGCCGTCTGTTGCAGGCTGCTTATTTGTGAAGTGTGGGTGCTGGCAGTGGTCTTCAGTGTGCTAACGTCAGAAGTTACATTGTCAGCGGTCACTTCCAGCGTTCCCACGCGCTGCGTCAGTCCGTCTATGTTGTCACTATTGGTTTCCACCGTGGCCGATATGCTGCTAAGACTTTGTGACAGTGTGCTGATGGTCTGCGTATGACTTTTAGATGTTGTTTCCAGTGAAGACACGCGCCCGGTTATCCCCTCTACGCTAACTTCCAGTGAAGCGGTTCTTTCTGTCACTGAAGACACGCTGCCGTTAAGTTCGTCTATTTCTTCTGTGTGGCTGCTGACGGTGGCACTGATTCCGTCCACGGTGGTTTGTAGTGTGGCTATCTTCGTACTGTTGCCGCTGGCCGTGGTTTCCACTGCACTGACACGCTGCGTTATGCTGTCAGCAGTCACTTCCAGCGTTCCCACGCGCGTAGCTATGCCGTCTGCCTTTTCGTCTACGGCGGTCACGCTGGCTTCTATCTTTCCGGCGCGCACT
>OCTW011518784.1_pt1 | contig 39271 bp, 20 predicted proteins | sample 1539671 | NCBI WGS metagenome assembly OCTW01 (sample SAMN02144230, study PRJEB22623) | gut metagenome | biome: sheep rumen | host: Ovis aries | place: New Zealand
ACCGCCCACGGATCGGACAGCGACTGGGGTGAAGTCGTAACAAGGTATCCCTACGGGAACGTGGGGATGGATCACCTCCTTTAACGGATCACATAAGCATCGGCGATTATGCATTGGATGCTTGAGATTTCGTGGTCATACGTACTTCTTGCTTTTCTCTCCCTTCTGGTTTTCTTATGTGTGAAGGCATCCGTTCGGATGTCTTTTTTTTTATCCGTGGGCTGCGCTTCGCTTGCTCACGGTTATGCTGTGTCGCCCCTGCGGGGCTCTAATGAGGCCGTATTTGCCGCAGGCAAATAGGCCGAATGGGGCGGCCGTAGTGCGACCGCACAAGGACGCCACAAATTAAATGTTACCTTTTGATAATCAGGTCGTTTATCAAATTGATGTTTAGGCGCGATGTGTGATATAATAATATATGGGGGTGTTTACTTCTTTTAGGCTGCAGTTTATGCAAGCCAGGATTGAGCGAGAAGTTCATGCGCATCGTTTGTGAACAGTGCCAAACAACATATATTGTACCGGATGATAAGATCGTCAAAAATGTTTTACGTCTGACATGCCAGAAGTGTGGCCATGTCATTACAACGCGTGTTGAAAAAACAGAGAATCCACCCAACAGTACATTGGGAAAGTGGCAAAAAAGCGGTGTGAACACACCGAGCCGTCTCCAGAATGAATCTCCGTCGTGGTATTATTCTATCGATGGTGAGAGCATCGGTCCATTCACTGAGATCGAGTTAAAAAATCGGCTTTTGACGGATAAAATGGCGCCTAAATTAGAACAATGCTATATTTGGCGCAAAAGTTTTTCCGAATGGAAGCCTGTACTTGAAGTAGAACCGTTTGCAAGCGCGCTCTTGATGCCGCCGCCACCGCCGCCGCCTGTCAAACCACCTCCCAAAAGTGATGCCAATTTACCACCGCTTTTTACGGGAACGAAGAGCAGTGGGAGTTTCGAAATTGGTAAACCCAAGTCGTCGCCGGATTTGCCCGGATTAAAACAACGGCTCCAAAGTTCGAATGGCCTGCTTTTAGAACGTCAGCGCGCATCCCTGGCTAAATTGGCCGGTGTCCCGGAAAATGCAGCATCCGTCAATAACGATGTACCTACGCATCCTGGACTTCCTGTTGTGGATGAGTTCTCCCATGCATCAGAAGAAGAGGAAGATGCATCGGATAAGACGCGTGTGCGTGGGCCGATGCCTTTCCTGTCCTTCCAATCTTTGGATGTCATTTCTCCCTCCATTAAGGCAGAAAGCAAAGATGGCGCAGCGCCGGAAATGGCAAAACCTTTTCCCTCTCTTTCGGGCATTGCTGCGTTGTCGAAGCCAAAGGAGACAAAAGAGGATAAGGATAACAATAGTTCGGCTTTTGCAAGTTCTGCCAATCCTTCCCCGAATATTTCCTCTCTCTTTTCAAATATCCGTAAAGACGAAACGGCTTCCAAAGACGAAAAACTGGATGACTCGAGGCTCCCCAGGCCGTCTGGAATTCCTAGATTTGCCGGTTTGCGCAGTATGGCGTCCTCATCCGTTTTGAAGTCTGTACAGCAGGAAGGGGCCAAGTCTTCATCCCAGATTTCCAAGCCCGTATTCAATGCGGCTGCAGAATTAAATAAAAAAACGCCCGAAGAGGAAGCTTCTGTTCAGAAAGAAAGTACCGACAATTCCGGCAGAGATACAGACACTTCGACCATCCCGGATATTTCTAAGGATAGTGATAAAAATAGTCGTGAATCTGCATCCGAGGAACGCGATCTTTCGGCAGCTTCTCAATCCGTGCCCGAGCCTGCAACCTCAATGCCATCCGCTTCTGAAGCTGTTGCTTCGGAAAGTGATGAGTCCGCTTTGCCAAGCATTGATTTGGGATGTATCGAACCTGAAGATGATCCTTCCCTGGAAATTCCGATACCAACATCCCAAACCTCTGATTCGGATGCAAGTTCGTCCACTTCTGATATGGAGCTGGATGATATCGACCTTGACGAAGAAGTGTCCGTCGTTCGCGCTGTTCCTTTAATGGACGAGCTTCGTGGAGCTTCGGATGACGAGCCCAAATCAAAGGAAACATCTCAGACAGATGAAAAAGTTCCGGCAGATTTGGCACAGGTACCAGAGGTTTTGATTGCAACGACCGAGTCGGCCAAGCCAGAAGAAAATAGTCAGCATCTCACGGATGACAACTTGAATGATGCAGATGCTATCCAACTGGAGTCCATTGATGTGGATATGGCGGATGCTGCCGAACTCGGTGATGAGGCTCAGAGAGTTGTCTCTGCTTCTGAAATGCTCTCCATGGTCCATCAGTCTACAGTGACAGAAAACGTTACCTCTGAGGAGGCAGAAAAAGAATATCCCGTCGAAATCGAAGCGATTGATTTGGATGAACCCACCAGAGTGTCGGCTCAGGATGCCATCGCTGGTGCAGAGGGACTCTTCACGGCTGGGGATATTGAGTTAGATACCGGCGAGGATTCTGGTGTCGCAAAGGCCAAGGTTCCACACCATCAACTGGATGATTTGGAAGCTCGCTATGCCGATTTGTTTAAGGAATCTGAAGAACAAGACAAAAATCTGGCAGAAGAAGCGAGTGTAAGTGAGGCTTCACAGCTCATTCAGCTTGAACATCTCATGAAAGTCCAGAAAAAAGAAAGCCGCAAAAGCTGGTTGCTCATTGCAGTTGTTGTCGGTCTCATTTTAATTGTCGTGGGCGCGATTGCCTATGACAGCATGGTCAAAGAAGAAAAGAAGGATAATGCCGTAATGCTGAATCAGCCGACGTTTAATCAAACCGGCGGTCGAGCCATTACGAGTGATGAGCTGGATGAATTCGTGCCCAATGATGAATTTGAAATTATTGAGGTTGAACCCACTCCAGAACATCGTTCACATCGTTCCCGTAATTCCGGCAATTCTAACACAAATGCACCTTCCGGAACTCAGGAAGCGATGGAAGCACTCTACGGATCGCAGGATGACAATGTGGATGCACCTGTCGAACAGCCAGTCGTCAAGCAGGATGGACGCGCCAATGTCGTTTTACAAAAGGCCGATGATTTTGCAAATACCGATGCAGTCCAGGGGTCAAAGTATTCGATTGGAAATACGAATTCCCGCGATGCTTTTAAAATTGGTCTGAAAATGGTCTCCGTCACGGTGGGTGAGTGCTTCAGGCGCGAAGCCAAAAACGGAAATCTCAATGTCGATAAAGTTCGCCTGCGGCTCACCGTACAGCCCGAAGGGAATGTCTCTGAGTTCAAAGTACTCGAGGATGTTCCGGAAAGCTTTAACAATTGCCTCGAAGCTAAACGCGACCGCTGGAAATTTGCTCCATTCTCGGGTTCGGCGGTTACCATGACACAATCTTTTGTCAGGGGCTAATTGTTGGCACGATTTTTTGATATTATCTCTCCTGCGGTTATGCTTTCTTTTGGGAGGTTATTATGAAAACTCAACACAAATACCTAAAAATCCTTTCTTCTGTTGCCGTTGCCGCTTGTCTCGCCTGTGCTGGGTTCGCTGCTGTGAGTTCTTCTCCGGCAGATGCTGTTGCACAGGATACTGACAAAATTACAATGGATTTTGTCGGTTTTGGTTTCAATCCCGATTTTTATGCTATCGTTCAGGGGAGTAAACTTTCTGGTAAATCGCTCGTCATCTATAAAGTGGGCGGTCAAGGGCCTACACTCGTTTACCCCTTGAATGGATCATCGCTCGAAAAAGCGCTCAAATCCAAGGAAGTCTCCGTCTATGGCATCAATGGCAATTATGTTCCCGGGTTGGTTGCACCTGCAGGGTATCAGCTCGGTGGAATGGTCATTGGTGAAAATATGCAGCTGACGCTTTCGGCCGGTGAACAGTCGATGACCCTCGGCTATGCACCTATCTTCTCTAATCCTACCAAGACGAAGGTCGCGCAAATCAGCATAAAAAATGCTTTTTGGACGCCCGATAGCAAACGCGTCGTGATTTTGCTCAATCAAAAGCTCGATGGCGATTGGCCTGTAAACACGGATGTTGTTGCAGCATTTGCTCTGAACTAACAATGATATGGCCAGGGACTGAATAGGAACCTGGCTTTTTTCGCTTTGTTTGCCGCGATGATAGTACAAAGTATTTGGTTTTGGTAGGGGGCAAGCCCCCTGCGCGGCTATCGCTTTGCGATACGCCGCTACCCCCGTGCAAGTCATCGTTTGCAATCGATCATTCGCATTGTTTTCTGCGCCAGTTGGTGCTTCAATCTATGCACCCTCCATTTGCTCATATTGGATACCTGCTGCGCTCCAATATTCCATTCACAGGGATGCGGTTCGATGCCCTGGGGATGATATGCTTTAAATTGATGTGATATTTCAAGAATGCTTGAGGGTTAATGATGAAGATTGGAAGTACATTGCTTGCTAAAATAGCGATTCTCGGCGGTATTGTCCTGTCTTTCGGCTGTGTGCTTGAAAATGTCGAACCCGTGGGCAACAAATGTCCTCCAGAGGGTGAGGACGGTACAATCCAATTCATGGCGGGGATTTGGGGAAATAAGTTATCGCAGGATGAGATGGCTCAATTCGATTTGAGTTCGAATTGCCCTGTTGATTATGCCCGATGCTATTATGATGAGGATTATACGGATGATTCTGGTGATTCAGTTGGTGCTTACGGGTGCCTGCAAAACTGCCAGGAACCCGCAATCTATTGCAAGGTCGGCGATTCGCAGCAATGTATTAATCCGGAAATAAATGCCAATTTTTGTGGTGCCAGGGGGCAATGTACAGATTCTATGGAGGATAGCGCCCACTGGTGGGGCAAACAGTGCGGCGAAGGCATGGAATGCGTGGACGGAGAATGTGTCTGTGCTAATGAGAAAGATTCCCCGTGCCCCGACGGAGACAGTCTTCGTTGTGTGGATGTTACGAACAACGAAGCATTTTGTGGTCCTTCTTGTCAGCGATGTAAAGATTGGGAAAAGTGTTCTGATGGCAAGTGTGTCAATGACGAATGTCAGGAAGAGGGCAAGTCTCTATGCATGACGTCTGAGGGAATATGTAAGAATACCGACACCGAATGCGGCAAATCATGCACAGACTGCACGAATCTCGATAATGTTGAGGAAGCTGGCTGCGACATAGAATTGGGGATATGCCAAGTTCAAAGATGCGCACAGGGGTATCATATCCATCCGAGTTATACGCACTGTGTCAAAAATGATATCAATAATTGTGGGCAGCCTGATTCCAGTGAATTTTTTGACTGTGTCGATGTTTTTCCAGGGAAAAATGTAAAATGTAATGATTCCGGACATTGTGAGCTCATTTCTGATGTTATCGACCCCCCTGTAGATCCTCCGGTGGATCCCCCGGTAGATCCCCCCGTTGAAACTTGTACATTTCCAGAATTAAATTGTGGAGGTAAATGCGTAAATGTTCAGAATGATGCATCGCATTGTGGTGTATGCAATCATAATTGCAATGCTATGCTAAAAGATCCGTCTAAAGGGAATTATACGTGTTCGGGTGGCGAGTGCATTTTACATTGTTATACAGATTATGTACCGAATGATAGCGGTGATGACTGTGTGAAGAAGACCACAGAACCACCTCCTGATGTGGCTTGCCAGCCTGATGAATTAAAATGTGGCGGAGCTTGTGTGGGGGCTGTGATTAAGGGCGCACCCAAAGTAGAAGAATTTTTACCGATTCGTGATGCTCCTTCAAAGCCCGATAAGTATGGATATGCTCAGATATATTTGGGACATCCTGTGTATATCTATGGCACAGCCTCTGAGAATTCAAGCTGGTATAGGGTTGAACCTAATCAAGGATATGCAGATGGTGATTATATCTGGTTGTGTAAAGGTTACGCGACTGTTCAAACAAAAAGGGATGATAATATAAACTTGTGGCCCTATGCAGGAGCAACGACAGGCTCTCTGCTAAAAATTCCTAAGAATACAGAGTTTCTTTGCCTTCAGGATTCAGCACCCAACGGATGGTATAAGGCGGCATACAAAAAGAAAACAGGGTTTGTAAATGGTGAGTATCTTAATATTACTGTACCTCTTAGTGATAATCCGCCTGTCAGAAGTTGTCAATAGATCGATCAAATTATAGAATGCTTTTAGAGGTATTGTTTATAATTCTAGCCAATTTCTGTTTAGAATTATGAATCAGGAAGAATTAGAAAATAACTCAGGATGAGCATCTACAATCCCTATTGCCTGAGATGATGCTTGAGACTGTCAGTCTTTGGAAAACTGTTCATTACAATCGTGATTATTACTGTCTAAATCTATGTTTTTTTAGTATTTGATGCTATCATATCGAAGGGATAAGGTTCACTTCTCTTTCTGAGAGCTGGATTATGAGTCGCATAAAGTTTGCTGTTTATCAATTTGTTGTTATTGGCTGCGTTTTGGGAATGGCAGGCTGTGTTCTCAAAGACGTCGAAAAAAACGGCGTTCAGTGTCCGCCTGTTGTTGTGGATGATGTTCGTCAGCAGCCGTATGTCCCTATCCTTAATCTTCATTGTTTTAAGGAGGATATTGTCATTCCGGCAGAATCAGCAGATGATTCGATTACTTCATGCGAACATTGCACACGTGATGATGATGGTGCGTATGTGTGTGATAAAGAAGTGGGGATGCAGTGTTTGCGCGATGGTTCTGCTATGTTGCGCGCCTATGCTTTATGCGATGATTACCGCGAAAAGGGTGTGCTGGATAGAAGTGGGACGGAGGTGATAGCTTTTATCAAGGATCATTTTGGCCATGACATCGATCCAAATGCCCTCGACGGATTTGAATTGAAACAGAATTGTCCGCTGGACTACAACCAATGTTTTTATTTTGACGGATTTCGGAACAATTCAGGTCAACAGACCGGTGGCTATGGCTGTGTTGCGAAATGTGAGGCACCGATGCTTTATTGTGCCATTGATGGCAAACTGACTTGTGTCGATCCTTTGACGAATGATCGGGCTTGCGGTGCAAAGGGTGGTTGTTTTGACTCCAATGAAAATAGTCCCAACTGGAGCGGGGAACGCTGTGGTTATGGAGCAACCTGTCAATCGGGCGAATGCAAGTGTGAATCTGGGCTGACCAGATGCAGCGATGAGAAAGGCGGCGATTGTATCGATACGACGAATGACGAAAAGAATTGCGGTCCCGAGTGTAAGCGTTGTGAAGCTGAAGAAGTTTGTGAAGATAGTGTGTGCAAAACAGATAATTGCAAAGATGCGGATCATCCCGTATGCAGCAAGAATAATTGTGAGAATTCTGATGAGCAGTGCGGTAAATCCTGTTCGAACTGCACTGGAATGACTGGAAAATTCGGCGTGATGACCGCGGTTTGTAATAAAGTGACAGGGGAATGCGAGATTACTGAGTGTCTGCCTGATTATGAATTAGGCATGAATGGCGATAACCTCGTTTGTACGAAAAAGAGTGAAGAGTGTCATTCGGGGGATATCACCTATTGCAGTGAAAAAATTCCAAATGCAGAAGTACAATGCAATGATGCTGGGCAATGTGAATTGATTGAATGCAATCCTGGTTTTATCGACCAGGGGGACGGCCATTGTGTGTCTACGGACGATAAACCGTGTGAGGAAGGTGGAAGCATCTGTAACGGCGGTGCATCATGCATTAATTCTGTTTGCCAATGCCCGGAGGGCGAGGATTTCTGTGGTGGTAAAAACTGTGTGCCTCTGAATTCCGATGAGCGGTGCGGCAGCTGCGAGAATAATTGCAATACAAAAGTGCCAACAGAAGGTGTACAAAGCTATTCATGTAAAGAGAATAAATGTGTGGCGAATTGCATAGATGGATATGTACCTGATTCTGGTGGTGTAAACTGTGTTCAAGCACCTTCCAGCAAGTGTGAGGAGGGAGGGACTGAATGTCCAGCGGGCCAGACATGCAAAGACTCTGTTTGCGTTTGTCCGGATGGTTATGATACATGTGGCGGAAGTGAGTGTGTGTCTTTGAATACGGACGATCATTGTGGCAGTTGTACCGTTGCATGTTCCGGGGATAAATATTGTTCAGGTGGAACTTGCCAATGCCCGAATGGATCTAAAGACTGCGGCAGTGGATTGTGTGTTCCGTTAAATACTGCATCAAACTGTGGTGCGTGTAATCATTGGTGTGAATCTGGAGAGTGCGATTGCAGTGGTTCAAGTTGCAGCTGTGGGCAACAAGATGTATGTGATTCGAATCAGCAGAAATGCGGTGGTGTTTGTAGAGATTCATCACTTCCTATCTATATTTGTAATGGCAAAACAGATATTAATGCGGTAAAAGATGACAGACTATTGGAAGGCACTCCTGGATCCAAAAATAAATATAATGTTTATGGATATCATGATGCAGGTAAAACTAAATACAGGTTGTTATATAATAATGAAATAGCCTATATTTCTGCATCCGATAAAGAGACTACACCCTGTTTGGCTGAAGGAGTTATTCATAATACAACACGACTGAAGTGTAGAAAGGATATGACTACAAATTATGATGAAATAGATTCTTTCAATACAACACATCCAGATATTTGTATTTATGATTTAAATCCTGGCGATGGCTGGTATGGAGTTTTTTGTGGGTCTAATTGTCATGGATATGTAATGCGTGAATATGTCGAGATAAAAAAGTATAATTCATTTGATGTTTGTGAGTGAGTAATCATTTTCGCTCGCGTATGGCCGCAGGCCATAGCGGTGAAAGCCGTCCGTATGGTGCAGCGCACCATAGGACGGTCACAAAAAATGAAAGCCCAAGGGGCAATTGGTTCTGCCAAATGCCAACAATGACGGATTGAGGGGAGATTTGAGAGGATGAAAAAAATAATCGTATGTATACTCGGATTCGTCTGCATTTCGTTGGCGGGATGTGTGCTGGAAGATATCGAAGAACGCGGTGATATTTGTCCTCCTGGAAAATTGAAGAATTCCCGCGATGGCAGACATGTCGTTTTTTCGAATATGGACTGCTATGAGGATTATATTTTGCTTTCGCCGGATATGTCCGATTTTGCAGGCACTTGCGGCGAGTGCAGCGAACTCGAAGACGAATCGGGGCAATGGAAGTGCAATGGCGTATTGACGTCCTGTTTTGACAGTGGTTATGAATCCCTTAAACAGAATTACGCACATTGTGAACATTATCGCGCGCATGGCGTACTCGCCGAAGGGAGTAATGTCAATTTAGGTATTTCTTTTGTCCGCGATTACTTTGATGCTGATGCCCCTGTGAAACCATCCGAGTTATCCAATAGTTGTCCGAAGGAATTTGAAGTTTGCAAATATGATCCTAAATTTGTGGATGAATCTGATGAGAATGGCATTCCTGGCGGGTATGGGTGTTATCAGTCTTGTACTGACAATTTGCGTTATTGTGGTGAAGGCAAGTTGCGGCATTGCGTCGATCCCGCTAGTGATTCTGAATACTGTGGCGCGCAGGGTGGATGTTCAAGTTCAGATCCAGAATCCCCCAACTGGGTGGGGATGGCCTGTGAAAATGGAATGATTTGTCAGGGCGGCAAGTGTGTGTGCGGCGATGGCTATAAAGTATGTGAGCAGGCAGTCGGCTGTGTCGATATTTTACATCATTCGGAACATTGCGGCGAAACATGCAAGGTATGTGACAGCGGATATGTCTGTATGAACGGGTCTTGTGTGCCGTATGAATGTGATGAACCGGGGCTGTGTTCGAATGATCGGCACCAATGTAAGAATACGGATGAGGCATGTGGCGAGTCGTGTATCGATTGTCTGATGCTTCCCAATGTGGATGTGGCTGCTTGTGATGATGGCGGTATGTGTGTCATACGAACATGCAAAGAGAATTTTCATCCTGAGTTCAATGAGATGACTCAAACTTATGAATGTCGTAAAAATACAATTGAGAAATGTGCGCCTCGCGATATGGATGAAAATGTGGAAGTACAGAATTGTACGGAAATTGAGCGGAGTACCGAAGTCGCGTGCAGTGCAGAGGGAAAATGTATCGTTAAAGGATGTGCAGATGGTTTCTCGGTTTCGTCAGGGCAGACGCAATGCGTTGAACAGTCCTGTGGCAGCTGTGACGATGAAAGTGAAATATGTTTTATGGGAACTTGCCAATGTAAACCGGGGTGGGTGAGTTGCGGTACAGATGGGGGGAATTGCAAAGATATTATTAATGATTCAGACAATTGCGGAGGGTGTGGTAACGAGTGCGGGGATTTGTCAAAACCCGAGCATGCGATCGAAACTGGGTGTTATCATGCCAAGTGTGGTGTAACTGTATGTGAAAGTCATTATCATCCCAATGAGATGGAATGCGAGCTGAATTCCGCCGAGAACTGTGGTGCACATGGGAAAAACTGCATGGAAATTGCGCATGTCGTTGAGGCTGCATGCAATGAAGAATTGGGGACCTGCGTCATCACATCATGCGAGCCAAAATCTCATATTTATGAAGAGAAGGAAATTTGTGAAGAAGATACGGCGGAGCATTGTGGCGTGCATGCGCATTCGTGTTGGATCGAGCATGCTGTGGATGTCGATTGTCTCTGGAATGAGGAGGAACAGTTTGCTTACTGTGTGACCAAAGAATGTGAGGATGGGTATCATTTGACAGATGACCTGGAAAACCCGGACGGACCACAGATTTGTGAAAAAGATGATGAGGACAATTGTGGTGAACATGGTAAAAAATGCCAGGACAATGCTCATTGTGTCAAAAAAGAAGAAGGGTACATTTGTGAGTGTGATTCTGCCTTTACCGATTGCGGTGGGGTTTGTATTAATGATTTTGATACAAACAGGGAGCATTGCGGCGGATGCGGTGTGATCTGCAAGGATGATTTGGTATGTGAGGGAGGGAAATGTATATGTCTGTTTAAGGATTGTGGCGGTTCCTGCATTGATACTTCCTCGAATAAACTTCATTGTGGAGATTGTAATAAGCCATGTGATGATGATAAGACCTGTGAAAGTGGAAGTTGTGTTTGTGGCATTGGTATGACTCAATGCAACGGTACTTGTGTTGATACGTCTTCTAATGATACATATTGTGGTAATTGCAGTACACAATGTGCCACAGATCGTACCTGTTCTGGCGGAGTTTGTGTCTGTAAGAGTGGCCTGACCGATTGCGGTGGGATTTGTGTAGATACGAATTCGAATAGTGCTCATTGTGGCGCATGTAGCAATGGATGTGCCTCAGACCGCACGTGTTCAGGTGGAGAATGTGTTTGTAAAGGCGGTTTGACCGATTGCGGTGGGATTTGTGTGGATACGAATTCGAATAGTGCCCATTGCGGCGTATGTAACAATGGATGTGCCTCAGACCGCACGTGTTCAGGTGGCAAATGTGTTTGTAAAACGGGCCTGACCGACTGCGGTGGGATTTGTGTGGATACGAATTCGAATAGTGCTCATTGTGGCGCATGTAACAAAGGATGTACCTCAGACCGCATGTGTTCAGGTGGACAATGTGTTTGTAACACAGGCCTGACCGACTGCGGTGGTTCCTGTGTTAATACTTCGACGAATAACGCGCATTGTGGTGCATGTAACAACGGATGTGCCTCAGACCGCACGTGCTCAGCTGGACAATGTGTTTGTAAAAGCGGTTTGACCGACTGCAAAGGTTCTTGTGTGAATACTTCGACGAATAACTCACATTGCGGTAGCTGTAACAACGGATGCGCCTCAGACCGCACGTGCTCAGGTGGCAAATGTGTTTGTAATAGCGGTTTGACCGACTGCAGTGGTACCTGTGTGGCTAGTTTTACAAATAATAATAGTCACTGTGGTCAATGTAATAATAAATGTGAGAGTGGAATGACTTGTCAAGGGACCTCGTGTGCTTGTCCAAGCGGTACATTGTATTGTGGTAGAAATTGTGTTGGGGCAAATATTAAGGCAACCCCAGATGATACAAATGAGTATATTAATATTAGAACAAGTACAGATACACATTCGACTACGAATATCGTTGGCACATATAGTGTGGGGGCTATTTTTAGTGTATATGGCTATTATACTACTTCTGACGGATATAAATTTTACAAAGTCCCCTATAATGGAGGAGTATATTTAGTAAATGCCGATTATGTTGCGTTGTGTGAGGGCTTTGGAAAAGTGACAACAAAAAATGATCCGTTAAATGTATGGGATTCCAGATATAAGAATAAGAGTTATAAACAAATCCCGAAAGGTACCGAAAATGTATGTGTGCATAGTGAGAGCAATGGTTGGTATTATGTCACTTATGGTAAATCTGGTTGGGTGGATGGACAATATCTTACAATAACAACTCCAATCGGGTCATCACCTACGAATGCTGCAAAATGTGATTAAGAACTATATTAATTTCTATCCCAAAATAGTATGTCTAGAGGGAATTATTTTTGTGAAGCTTGTTTAGGTTGTGTTTAGTTTGCGGTTCATAGCATCGAAAACCGTCCGTATGGTGTGGCGCACCATAGGACGGCCCCAAAAATATAAAGTGTAAAAGGAGTTGGTTAAGCCAGATGTAAACAATGATGATTTGAGAGGAGATTCGAGATGATGAAAAAATTCATAATATGTATGCTCGGGTTCGTTTGCATTTCTTTGGCAGGATGCGTGCTGGAAGATATCGAAGAACGAGGGGGTGTCTGTCCTCCGGGTGTTTTAAAAAAATCGAGTGCTGGCAGGTATGTGTCTTTTTCGAATATGGATTGTTATGAAGAATATATCGTACTGTCGCCGGGTATGTCCGATTTTGGCAGTTCTTGCAGTGAATGTGTCGAAACAGAGGGGGACTCGGGTAACTGGCAATGCAGTGGAAATTTGACGAGTTGTTTTGAAAGTGGTTTTGACAATATTAAGCAGAATTATGCACATTGTGAGCATTATCGCGCACATGGAGTCCTTTCGGAAGGAAGTCGTTCTACATTGGAAATCAAGTTTGTTCGTGATTACTTTGGGACGGATGTGCCACAAGAAGAATTTGAATCTTATGATCTATCGCACAGCTGTCCGAAAGAATATGAGGTATGCCGATACGATGGTAAATATATTGATGAGTCTGTGGAAGACGGTATTGCGGGTGCTTATGGGTGTTTTCAGTCGTGTACGGGAAATTTGTTATATTGTGGTGAAGGCAAGCAACGGCGCTGTGTAAACCCGGAAAGTGATTCCGAGTATTGTGGGGCACAGGGGGATTGTTCCGATCCCAATACAGGGTCTGCCAACTGGCGGGGAATGGTCTGTGGAAATGGGATGGTCTGTCAGAACAGGGAATGTGTTTGTGGTGAAGGGTACAAAGCATGCGAGAATGCCGGTGGTGCGTGCGTAGATATTTGGCATAGTTCGGAACATTGCGGTGAAACGTGCCAGGTATGTGAGGACGGCAAGGTTTGCATCGAAGGCTCATGTGTGAAGTATGCCTGTGGTGAACAGCGTGGATTGTGTCAAAAGGCAGATTGTACGAATTCGGATACGGCATGCGGGGAATCGTGCATGGATTGCTCAAAGATAGCAAATGTTGATGAAGCTATTTGTGAGGATGGTCATTGCACGATCATTCGATGTGATGACAATTACCATATATATAAAGATGATAATTATTATGAATGTCGGCAGAATTCCGTCCAAAGCTGTGCTCCGTCTGTAAAGCCATCGAATTCAGATTATGCAGAAATTGTCGATTGCACGGGGATTGAACATAGTAAAGAAGTCGCTTGTGGTGCGACAGGAGAATGTGTCGTTAAAGAATGTGAATATGGATTTGAGGTTTCGGATAGCATGACCGCTTGTACGATCCATGCTTGCGTTGGGTGTGATCCGGACAGTGAGATGTGTTATCATGGGATTTGCCAGTGTAAAAGCGGGTGGGTGAGTTGCAATAAAACCGGGGGGGATTGTAAAGATATCATAAATGATCTTAACAATTGCGGCGGATGTGGAAATACTTGTAATTTGTCTGATGTTCCCAATGTGGTTTATTATAACTGTGAACATGCGCAATGTGTTGTTACAAAATGCAGCAACGGGTTTCATCCCTTTGGCCAGAAATGTGAAGTGAATGATGAGGATAATTGTGGTAAACACGACTGGAATTGTCTGAATGATATATTGCATGTAGAATCGGCAACCTGTGATTATACAAACAGCAAATGTATTGTTAAAAAGTGTGAAAAGAATTGGCATCCCTATGAGGAAGGTTGTGAACTCGATACGAAGGATGATTGCAATGAGCATGATCATTCATGCTGGATTGAAGGAGCGCTCGATGTGGATTGCGCATGGAGTGAGGAAAAGGGGCATTCCGTGTGCGTCACCAAAGAATGTGCGGATGGTTATCACTTGGCGTATGATCCTGATAGCGTCGATGGGGCAATGAAATGCGAGAAAGATGATACGGTTAATTGTGGAACGACAGGCAATACGTGTCTTGCAACAGAAGATTGTGTAAAATCAGATGGTAATTATATTTGTCAATGTAAAGATAAACTGGAAAAATGTGGAAATGAGTGTGTAGATAAGAAGAGTAATCAATATCATTGTGGAGAATGTAATCATCCGTGTGAAGGTGGTCAGGTATGTGTTGAGGGTACCTGTAAATGTCCGAGCGATAAACCCAACTTGTGTGGGACCACTTGCGTGGCTTTTGGTACGAATGAGAATTGTTCGAATTGTGGTGATGTTTGTTTGAATGGCAAACAGTGTAATGGAATTAGTTGTGAATGTCCGAGCGATAAGCCCCATTGGTGCGGTTCAAGCTGCGTGAGTTTTGGAACGAATAGCAATTGCAGCGACTGTGGTGACGTCTGTTCTGGCGGCAAACAGTGTAATGGAAGCAGCTGTCAGTGTCCGAGCGATAAGCCCCATTGGTGCGGTTCAAGTTGCGTGTCTTTTGGTACGAACAGCAATTGTAGCGACTGTGGTGACGTCTGTTCTGGCGGTAGTTTCTGTTCTGGCGGCAGTTGTAATTGTCCGAGCGATAAACCGGATTGGTGTGGGGGAAGTTGTGTGAATTATCAGACAGATCAGAACAATTGTGGCTCATGTGGAAATAGCTGCGGTGGTGAATCGTGCAGTAGGGGAAAATGTGGATGTTCTTTAGCTAAGAATGGTAAGGTTGTTAACGTTAGTGAAAATGTTAATATAAGAAACGGGCCTGGTACTAGTTATGATAAAGTAGGTACTTATAATAAGGGCGCAACAGTAAAAATCAGTTGCTATACAAAAAACTGGTACCGGATGACATCATGTAATTATGTACATAGTGATTATATACTTCCGAACGATACAACGGGGGTTGTTGATCATACTGGTGTAAATGTTCGAAAGGGGCCTAATAGTTCGACCATATTGTATAGTGGTGTATTTGACGGTAAAACGGTTGAAATACAGGATAAAGAAGATGGTAGTGATGGTTATGTATGGTATAAGGTTTATGGCTATAGCACAGTGGGATGGTTAACAGGATATATTAGGTCGGATCTTATTTCGATCAGTGATGGTGTTCCTAAATGTTAATTATTTCGTTCGCGTATGGCCGCAGGCCATAGCGACGAAAGCCGTCCGTATGGTGCAACGCACCATAGGACGGCTACACAAAAATAAATACAAACACAAGTAAAGACGTTGGGGGGACGTCTTTTTTTTTACAGGCTGTCGCCGAAATCCTCGCGGAATTTGCGCGCCAGTTTGTCCTGCCAGTCGCCGATAGGGGCGAGTCTGCCGAAGAAAAAGCGCAAGACCTTGGGCTCCTCGATCCATTTGAGGCCGCCGATGAGTTCGCGGTTGTCGTAGAGCCATTTGACGCGGTCGGCGCAGTATTTGATTTGAGATAGTGTGAAGACGCGCCTTGGTACGGCCAGACGCAGCAGTTCGAGTTCGGCGAAACGTTCGGTGCCGTCGGGTTCGCGCTGTTCCGAGATGGAACCGCGCTCCATGCCACGAATGCCGCCCGCAATGTAGAGCGCGGCTGCCAGTGCGCCGGCTGGATATTGGCTTGATGGTATGCGCCCTTCGAGAAATGCTGAGGCATTGATGTGTGCACCGAGTCCGCCTGCAGGTTCGATCATCGGGACACCATATTCGACGAGTTCTTTGACGAGGGCTTCGATGAAGATCGGCCCCTGGGAAATAATTTCCATGTCGAGCGTTTCGTATAATCCCTGTGCCATGGCTTCCATCGATCGAACTTCCATGCCGCCGTAAGTCAGGAATCCTTCGTAGAGGGGCACAAATTCCATGAGTTCGCGGTAGATGTTTTCGTGCATGGTGATGATGGCACCGCCTCGGCTGAAGCCGAGTTTGCGGCTTGAAAAATAGATTATGTCGGCGGCTTCGGCGAGCTTGTGCATGATATCGCGAATGGGGGCATGTCTGTATTCCGGCTCGCGAATTTTGATGAAATATAGATTATCCTGCAGCAAAGAGGCGTCGATGACGGAACGAATTCCTTCGCGACGGCAAATACTCAGGACTTCGAGCATGTTTTCCATCGAAATGGGCTGCCCGCCGATGAGGTTGGTGCCGGTTTCGATGCGCAAAAAGGCGATATCTTTTTTGCGTTCTGCAATGAGCTGTTTGAGGCGTGGAATATCGAAATTGCCTTTAAACGGCTCTTGATTGACGGGTTCGAGGCCTTCTTTGCGCACGAGTTCGATGACTTCGCCGCCGCATCGTGTGATATGTGCCTTTGCTGTCGTAAAATGGAAATTCATCGGGCAGATCATGCCTGGTTTGATGTAGGCTTCGGATAAGATGTTTTCACAGGCACGTCCCTGGTGTGCCGGCAGGAAAAAGGGCGTGCCAAAGACATCGAGCAAAGCCGCTTTGAGGCGATTGCAGGTTTCGCTGCCTGCATAAGCATCGTCTGCCCGGAGCATGGCAGCCTGCTGTAAATCGGACATGGCATTGACACCCGAATCGGTCAGCATATCCATAAAAACATCGCGATTTTGGAGCAAAAATGTATTGTTCCCAGCCTCATTGATCTTGCGTATGCGCTCCTCGATGGGGGGCAGAAAAAGCTTTTGCACAATGCGGACTTTGTGCATTTCGAGCGGGACCTGATGCTCTTTTTTGTAGAATTTGACGGCCATGGGGGAGTCCTTTTTTAATTCGGAATGCGGAATTTGGAATTATGAATGCAATTTTGGGGGAATTGCGGGATGCGTTGAGAAGGTAATCGTAGGGGATTTTTTGTTTTTACAAACGGATTTGTTCGCATCTAACGATGCTCACTTTTATGAGTTCGTAATTCGTAATTATGAATGCAATTTGGGTGGAATTTGCGGGATGCGTTGAGAAGGTAATTGTTGGGGATTTTTTGTTTTTACAAACGGATTTGTTCGCAACTAACGTTGCTCACTTTTTCAATTCGGAATTCGGAATTCGGAATTCGGAATTATGAATGCAATTTTGGGGGAATTGCGGGATTCGTTGAGAAGGTAATTGTTGGGAAGTTTTTTACAAACGGATTTGTTCGCATCTAACGATGCTCACTCTGTGAATTCGGAATTGTTTTTAATTCGTAATTCTTAATTAGCAATGTGCAATGTGAATTCATTTATCATCCGTGGGTTACGCTGCGCTCACCCACGGTTGTTACCTACGTTGTTACCTACGAATGTGACGCCCCTACGGGGCGTGAAGTTTTTTTATGATATGTCATTCAATTATTAATTATTAATTATTAATTATTAATTATTCACTGTTATCCGCTAATTGTGCTGGGTCTCAATGCGAGTCCTGCATGATATCGCAGTTCGAGATAATCGTCACTGAGTGCGAATTGAATGAGTTCGGGGATGCGTTTGGAGAGTTTGAATCTCGATGAGAGATATTCGGCGCCAGTCTTGTTGGGATTCCATCCTTCGGCCTCGAGAATGGCGGGGATTGAGGCAGTCAGGCTGCCCGAGAACATGAGTCCTGCACGATCGGCAGTCGAATAGAGACCGTCGAGCCATTTAGGGGCATTGGATGCCGGAATATTCTTGGGATCGATTTCATCGATGATGCGTGCGATATCTTTGCGTTGCCCGCGTCTGAAGGCCGAGAGATTTTCGTTGACGCGGTCTGCCGCTTCGATGGTGTATGCATTGCGTTCTGCAATGCTTTTGGTTGTTGCCAGATAATAAATACCATCGAGCAGTTGCCAGACTTCGCGAGGCTCAAACCAGATGAGTTTCGAAACGCCAGTCCAGAGCAGGCCGCTTGCATATCCTGCCCAATGTCGCTGGAATTCGATGCGCATATCTTCCCAGCTTTCGGCCGAAATCCAGTAGGTTTCTGGATCTTCGAGAACGATGGGGACAGGCGTTACATCGTGTCCATATAATCCCTTAAAGTTATTGCACCCAAAGGCAGCACCGCACATCGAGAAGAGATTGGTCACCGTCTGGGATCGAACTCTTTCGCCGCCGAGATTGGTGCGCTTGGGGATGAGATCGCGCAGACAGTCCTTGATGATGGGCATGGCCTCATGGAGCAGCGTCTGAACCGGGCGCAGATCAGGATGCGCCAGGTGCTTAAAGAGTACGTCATCATTGAGTACTCGGGAATCCATGAGTTTGGGACGCAGATCGGCATTATCTTCGGCAATGCCCGATTCGGGAACAAAGATAGCCGCAAGTTGTTTGAGGATGCGTTCTCGATCGCGTGCTTCGTTTCGGCGGCAGATATCGAGCGCTGCACGGTAAATGTCGGCCTGGAAAGGATCATGCACGAGCAGATCGCAGAATTCCTTATAGGCGCTCTTGGCCTCGCCAGGGATGCGGCAGCGTGCATAGGCTCTGTTTTTGACCAGATCTTGTGCGGGCTCGATCGATGCTTCGAGTGCTTCTGAGTAAAGTTCCTGCGCTTCTTTCCAATTGCCGAGTTCTGAACCCAGAATTTGGGCTGCAAATCCCAAGAATTTTCGGATGAGTGCAGAATCTTTTTGGATGGGTTCGCTTTCGGAGACGAACTTGCGTATGTTGGCTACGAAGATGCGGCGTTCTGCCGGTGTTTTATAGAGTTTGTCGAGTCGTTCAAAGACATACTCGATCCTCGGGAATGATTTGAACAATTCCCAAAGCAATCTTTCGCCGTTCTTTTGATTGCCCAGTTTATCGAGATAGAGTTCGACGAGAATGATCCACAGATCGAGATCTTTTTCTTCGATGGGGACGGTCACGACTTGCAGCAGAAGATTGGCCGCCATTTGTGGATCGCCGGCAATCGCATGGGCTCTGGCCAGGATGATGATACAATCGCGTGAACGGCCAGTTTTATTGGCCAAATCATCGAAGAAAGCGATCATGCGGTTTGTGTCACCACCGGTATATTTAAAGTGCAGTTCGAGCAATTTGGGTTCGAGTTCGAGCAGTTTTTCGAGCGGCGGTTCATGGAAATGAATGTAGTCATCCAGTGCGCGCCGGGCCACGTCGAGTTCGCCGATTTTCTGCGCGGTTTCGGAGATTTTGCACAGAATATCTCCCTGAGTACTATCTTCGTGATAGGCACTGTCGAGGCAGCGCAAAGCCTCTTCGAGATTGTTCATGCCCTTTTGGTAAATGTCGGCAAGCCGCAGCCAGAGCATCGATTTTTCGATGTTGTCTTCGGAATGCATGAGGTGCTGCCGGATTTGATCGGCCAGAAAATCCCAGTCGTCTTCGTGTTCCAGATAGTCGTACAGGGATAGACGCATGGGGTTGTCGTAGCTGCATTGTGCACATGCCTTGCGAATCGAAGCGAGTGCTTCTTCGGGGCGACGGATTTTGGTCAAGACCCATGCTTTTTGAATCGTAATCTGGATGGTTTCCTGATCATTGAGGGATTCTTCCTGTACGGTCAGAACGGCGAGGAGATTCTCCCATTTTTCGAATCTTTCGAAATAGGCAGCCAGCAATTCGAGATCGGGACGGTATGACAAGGTTTCGTCGCGATCATCGGGCAACAGCATGTCCGTAGGATCGGCGGTTTTTCCGGCGAGCAAATTCGAAATGGTGCACCATCGACGCAGATCCTGGGCTTCGCTGGATGGATGTTTGAGGATATCGGGTTGAATTCTTGAAAATGCCGGTCTTCTGGCAGGGCTCAATGAAGCCCAAATATGGCGTGCCAATTCGAGGTCTTTGAGCTGACAAAGCAGGTTTTGAGCGCGATCGCGTATGATTTCTGGCAAGTCAATGGCAATGCCGGCAAGCAGGGCATGCTTTTGTACTTCGAATGCCTGGCGTGGATGCAATGCCAGAGACAATCTGGAAGTCCACTGGCCATTGGCCGAGTTGACGGCAACGAGCATGGTGGCCAAAAATCGTGCGCCACGGCTCTGGAACTTGGTCGAATTTTCGTAGGGTACAATAATATCTTCGATCGACTTGGGATCGTGTGTCATTCGCACGGTGAGGTCGGCGATGGCCAGTTCCACTTCGTCGTGCATCTTTTCGTCGGTGATAAATTCGAGTGCTGCTTTGAGCTGATCGAGCGTGTCTTCATCCTGGCCGAAGCGCAGACTCATCGAGAGCCATGTGCTAAAAACGATGGGATTGTTGGGATTGAGTTCGAATGCTTTGCTGAAACATTTGAGCGCATTGGTTTCATTGTGAACGCGATAGAGTTCGATTCTACCCATCCAAAAATGCGTCAGCCATTTGGCGCCCAGTGTGCCGCCAGCTTTGAGTTCGACATCGAGTATTCTGAGAACTTCATCCCAGTTTTCATTCGTGCGATAGTAGGTCAGCAGGATCTTTCGGGAAATGCCGTCTGTAGGGTTGAGTTTGAGCGCATTTTCATAAATGGCAATGGCTTCTTCTTCGCTGTCGAGCTCATCATTGAGAATACTGGCCTGGTGCCTCAAAAGTCCTGATTTGATGCGAGGATCTGATGTGAGTTCTGCTTCGTTTTTGATGAGATCGACGAGCTTTTCCCATGATTTTTGCTGTGCGTATATTCTTTCGAGCGCCTTGGCTGCCGATCGACAGCTTGGCATGCATGCACGGGCCTTTTCATAATAGAGTACAGCCTGCGGAATATTGGAAAGTTCCTGTTCCGAAATCTCTGCATTTCTGCATAAAAGTGTGGCTTTGTATTCGGGATTGCTCGTCGTTTCGATCTCTTCGTTCGTCAGTGCAATGAGCTCATCCCATTTTTTTAGTTTGATATATAATCGTGCAAGCGAAGCGATGGTGCAGTCATGTTTGGTTTCTATGGACCGCAGCGCCTCGAGTGCAGTGCATGCCGTATCGGCATCATTGAGATAGACATCTGCAATTTGAGCAATGCGTTCGAGCAAAAAGATATGTTCGTGCGTATCCTGCGTGCAGCCTTCGGCGGCGGCATAGAGCTGCAATAATTCTGTCCAGTTGCCGACATTCTGAGCCATGCGGCTCGCTCCTTTGAGTGCCGCAATATCGTCTGCTCGCACTTTGAGCATTGCCTGGTAATGATTGAATGCATTGAGCGCAAAGTGAAGCCGGTGTTCATATAGATAGGCCAGACGGGCGTGCAGCGAAGTCAGAACTTCGGGGGTATAATCCGGCAGCTGATGTTCTGTGGCATAGCTGATTTCATATTCATACAATTGAACGAGATGTTCCCATTCTTCATTTTGAATATAATAATCGGCGAGTGCTTCGATGGTTGGTTCATGCGTTGGGCAGATTTCGTTGGCTTCGTGGAAGACTTCGATGGCGGCATCTTCCTGATCCATATCGTCGCGAAGCATACATGCAATAATATATAATTGTTCTGCCTTGAGCTGCGGGGTATGTACAAATTCGAGGCTTTTGGCCATTGCCTCGAGGAGGACATCGATATGATCCGAGTCGGCCAACAGCGTAATCATCTGATGTGTGAGGATGATATCAGAATCCGTCTGTGCATGATTGAGCAAATCGAGCGCATGTTCTTTGTCATCGAAGATATATTTGGAAATATCTGCGAGCAAAGACCGATAATATTTGGCTTTTAAAGATCCATCGAGGCGTTCGATAGCAGTCTTTAAAATATCGACGATTCCATCTTTATCGTCCGCACGCAGAGCGCGCATGAGTTCATCCTGAACGAGCTCATCATCGAGTGGCTGAAGTGTCCGCAAATGCTTCGACAGCATGCCAGCCTGTGTATCTTCGGGCATGATATAGCGATACAGAATCCAGAGTCGCTCTTCGACATGGAGTGTCATCGGGCCTGTATCTTTGAGCATTCGCAGTGCCTGTCTCAGTTTGCCTTCGTATCGATCCCAGGCACCCGTCGAGAGCAGCGCATCTTCCCACAGCAGGAAGGTTTCTGCATCGAATTCTTCTTCGGTTTCGGGCACGATGGTCGATGCTTCCGAGTCGGCATTTTCGAGCGATTCGAGAATGGCGATGGCTTTTTCTGCATCTTTGGCGCCATACAGCCATGTCCTGGCCAATTCGAGTTTGAGCTGCGTTTTATTGGGGGATGTCGCCAACTCGCGTTCGAGCGATTCGATGACTGCTTCATAATCGCCTTTGGCGCGCGCCAGACGTCGAAGCCCACGATTCGCAGCATGGCTCAGACTAAAGGTTTCGAGTGCTTTTTGGTAAAATTCCGACACCAGATCGGGGGCATTTTCGATCATCCCTTCCCGGAGTTCGGCAAGCGCACAATACAGTTCCGCCGCTTCCGGACCACTTTTTAGCCGCTCTGTCGCATTTTCGAGCCTCTCAACATAGCGTTCAACCGCAGCCCGGCCTTGTGCAACGCGACGCGCCTGTGCAACATCCGTGTCACCATGTGTAGGCATTTCCAGAACTTCTGCTTCCCGTTCCATGCTCATCGCCATTCCTCCATGATTGGCTTAAAAAGGGTAAAAACAGTGATACCCGGCACACAGTGTAATGGTATTTGATATGCCTGTCATTATTTTGAGGTTTGTGGCTTCGCCTATGCGCCATTGGCGCATACGGCTCGCGACGGCTGGCTATTGGCTGCGCCAATACGCCGCCGTCATCCTATTGTGGTAGATGTCACCTCGGGACATTGCGCATTGCCAAAGGCAATTGTCACACTGAAAAGTCTCGTGCAGGCCGTATCGCCCGCAGGGGGATAGGCCGAAACGCGGGGCGTATTTGCGCGATTTGTGATAGCAAATGCGCAAATAGCCCGCCCATCAGCCGAACATTTCTAAAAAACAAATCAGCCGAATCCCAAGACGTTTTGCGGCTTTTTGACATTCCTGTGAGAACTGACTTTTTGCAAAAACAATATAATATCGATGCGCCATATCGACAAGCATGCTACGTTCGATAAGCGTTTGCAGTGTTTCTTCGGTAATTGTCCTGTTGCGCCATTTGCATTCACAAAAAATCGCCGAACGGCCGTCTGTGGCTACGATATCGATTTCTTCTGTCTGTTTTTTAGTACGATTGGAACCCCACCAGGCACCGATTTCTGTAAATTGCACCGGCAATTTGTCATATTCTTTCCACATATAATCGATGCATATCTGTTCAAATACCTTACCCATATAAGTTTCGAGTGTTGGGAGAATATTGGTATATGCGCGATCTGAAAAACCGCGCTGAATGAGATTATTTTGTCCGGGAACGACCAGATGCCAGAATTTGAACATCATATCTGATACTTCATATATATTTTTTCTGGCTCCTGTCGCAGGAACAGGGTATTTTTTTTGTACAATGCCGAGTTCCTGAAGTTTTGCCAGATAGGGAGACAGGCTGGACGAAGTCATTCCAAGCGCATTGGCGAGTTCCGACATTTTGGAATGTCCGGATGCGATTGCCCGTATCATGGCATGATAAATACCAGGTTCTCGCAGTTCCTGTTTTAAGAGGTTAGAGGGTTCTTCATACAAATAACCCGAGCTGCAAAAAAATTGGTCACAAAGGTTTTCGCGAATGGTTTTATTCTCATCAAAACATTGAATGTATTTGGGAATTCCCCCGGTCACACCATATACCACTGCCATAGTTTCTGGTGATAACTTTGTATAGAATGCTGGTGTTTCAAAAAAACAAAACGGCCCAAGTTTGATCTGAACCGTTCTTCGGCCGTAGAGTGGGCTTTGGTATCCCATCACCTGATGTTCCATAAATGACATCGAAGAACCGCATAATACCAGCATAAGATTGCCTTGTGACTGATAGTATAAATCGATCATCTTTTGTAAAATTGAAGAAACAGCAGGATAAGACTTGGCCAAATAGGGATATTCATCCAGAACGACGACGATCTTTTGATTGCTGCACATATCGGCAATGGCTTTAAAAGCTGCATCAAACGAAGGAAATACGGGCCATTCTCCGGTTTCATGATCGCAAAGCCAGATGCTTTGGCTGAGCATATTGAGGTTTTCGTCCGAAGTGCTTTCGATTCCGGTAAAAAAAATGCATTTCCGATTTTGGACGAATTCCCGAATCAACGCGGTTTTGCCAACGCGTCTTCGACCATAGAGTACCAGACATTCAAATTTTTCAGACTGATAACACTGCTCGAATATGCCAAGCTCTCGTTCGCGGCCCACAAACATCGTTTACCCTCCGTTTGTTCATATTATATAATCGCAATTAGCATAATCACGATTAGCATAATCACGATTAGCATAATCACGATTAGCATAATCGAGAAAATTTGACAACCAGTCGAATTCCCGTGTCTATGGAGGCGTGTAATTATTCAGCCCTTATGTGAATTCTATTTTTGGGAATAGCCTGTATAGACGCGGCAATCGGCACTCGGCAATCGGCAAACGAATCGAGCTGCCCCGTTGCCGAATACCGAGTGCCGAATGCCCTGGATTTACTTTGATAACGGATTATGACATTGTCATGGGGCTGAACAGTTACATATAAAAAAAACGCGGCGTATCGCAAAGCAATAGCCGCGTTTAGCGAGCCGTAGAGCCGTGTCGTGACACGGCTCTAGGCGAACAAATCAAAACCAAAACCAATTATTTCGCGCTTTCCAAGGCCTTGGCGATTTCTTTTTTAATGGCTTCGTCTTTAACGGCTTTGTCGAGTTTAGTGAGATCGTCTTTGGTGCCCTGAACGGCAATGGCCTTGACAGCATATTCGCGAGCCATTTTGTCGGCATTATCGTCTTTGGCGACATCCGAAAGGGCTGCAACGAGGTCTTTGGCTTTGAATTCTTTGGCCAGTTCTTTCCACTCATCCTTGGCGGGTTTCTGGAGCGGGCTGATGACGCTCCAGCTCGGCAAATCCTTGCTGCGCGGTGTTTTCTTGAGGTAATCAAGCGTGAGCTGATAGGCTTTGGCATCGAATTCTTTGAAGAATGGCGAATAATACCACTGATCCATGATGCCTTTCATGCAGCCTTCGAGCAATTTGGCATCATCCGAAGTTTTGAGGATTTCTTCGATTTTGGGCATGGCCGAGGCATATTTATTGTGCGCCAGGTCTTTACATGCGGCAACGCGAATTTCTGCGTCTGCATCGTCGAGATATTTGACGGCGACTTCTTCGATGCCTTCGACGGCTTTGTTGTTGGAGTTGATGAGGCCGTTCATGGCTGCCTTGCGGATTTTGGCATCTTCGTGCGTGGCGGCCTTTTTATAAGCCTCGAAAAAGTCGTTGCTGACTTTGAGGTTGTTCATATTGCTGCGCAGGGCGAGTTCGAGAACTTCGAGATCCTTTTCATTCTGCAGGATATTGAGTAGCGCGTCGGCTTTTTCGGATTTGCTGCCTGGTTCCAGATTGAAGGTCATGCCCGTCATTGGCAGCTTGCGGACATTGGGATCTGCATGTTTGAGTGCTTTGACTTCGAACGCATTGCGTTCTTCGTTTGTCATGTTATTGACGGCTTCGTCATACTTTTTCTTGTCCATGCCTGCGAATGGATCGGCGTCATCGGCTTTGGCATCGTCAGCTTTTGCGTCATCAGCTTTGGCATCGGCGGCTGCTTCGGCTTTGGCATCATTGGCGGCAGGATCTTCGGCTTTTTTGCCGCATGCAGCGATAACGAAAAGTGAAATCAGAGCGAGGAATAGTAGTTTTTTCATCATTTTAATCCTTTGTAAGTCTGGTTTATATCTCCACCATGGAGAATGCGACTAAACTGAAAACAGGGGGCAATACTCGATTTGTGAGATGATTATTGCTCTCCATTGAATTTGTTTAAAAATAATGTGCAGCAACCTCATGCCAGTATAACGTGTCTAACACTATTACCGGTAGGTATGACTAAAATGTCATAGTTTAAACCATTGGGGACAAAAATCAAGTCTAATCTTAAGTGCATGCGGGGGGGGATAATGTAACTGTTCAGCCCTGGAGTACGATCCTGGTTTCCCAAATACTTGAAATCTCTTTAATTCATAATGCTGAATTCATAATTCTGAATTCATAATTCTGAATGCATAATGAAAAGCAACACCGAGAGATTTTGGATGAATCCTTTGGTTTTAGAAAACATTCTGCATTCTGCATTTAGAATTCAGCATTACGGGAACGGTTCATGCAGATGAAATTGTAGATTTTCCAAGAACTGGATGGTTACATGTTTAGTCATTATTCCGGCCCTGTGTGAGAACGCCATGGAAGCCCTGCCGAGGCTTCATTGGGCAATACATTTTTATGGTTTGGAATCTGTCGGTTGTGCCTTGAAGAATACAAAAAAAGCCGGGCGTATCGCAGATAGCCCGGCAGCGCATGCGTATTGTGGCGCAGCCGCAATAGCAGCGCGCCCTCATTAAAAAAACTATTCCATAATTTCTTTTTCTTTTTCGGCGACGACTTCGTCGATTTTCTTGGTGATATCGTCGGTTTGTTCCTGGACCTTGGTCAAAGCTTTTTTGAGATCGTCTTCGGTGATTTCGCCATCTTTTTGAAGTGATTTGAGCATATCGTTCATATCGCGTCTCTGATTGCGGACGGCGATTTTTGTTTTTTCGCCCATATCCTTGACCTGTTTTGTAAATTCTTTACGGCGCTCGCCGGTGAGCGGCGGGACGGGCAGGCGAATCAGTGTGCCGTCATTGGAAGGATTGAGTCCGAGATCGGAAGCCAGGATGGCTTTTTCGATGGCACCGATCATGTTCTTTTCCCAAGGTTGAATGGTAATCATGCGGGCGTCGGCGACTTTGACGGCAGCAATCTGCATGACAGGTGTTGGCGTACCATAATAATCGACGCGCAGCCCTTCGAGGATGTTGGGATTTGCACGTCCCGTGCGGATTTTGGCAGCGTCTCGACGCAATGCGGCAACAGCCTGTTCATAACCGGATTTAAGTTCATCCAACAATTCATTGACCATGATTACCTCCGAATAATCCATCTAAATGTGTGCAGCGTCGCTGCAAAAAAACGCGCCTTTCATACCTCAGTCGGAGTAAAAATGGCAAGGTGAAACCCGATCTGTTTTGTGATAATGTTACGATTCAGCCGGGGCTCTGCCCCGGACCCCGCCAAGGGGCTGAGCCCCTTGGAACCCACAATCTTTTTGTTGCGAATACTAAACAACCTGGCTTGCTGTAGCGAAATGGGGCCCCTCCCCCATTTCGGACGAAACCTGTTTGTTATCGTTAGTTTTATGCTTTTGGATGCACATCCAAAAAGAAAGTCAAGCTGTCGGCTGAGTAGTCATGTGATAATGTGTTGTGGTTGTCGTATGGAGGTCTATGATGTTGCCTATCTTATCCTTATTTAACCGAGACAAAAGAAATTCGGACTATGAAGTTTATTCGTCGGCAGAGTTGAAGCCCGCACCCGTGCAGACACCTGCGGCACTTTCGAGTGCTTTGCGTTCATCTCCGAAGCCTCCAGAGACGCGCCAATCATCTGTTTTTGAGCATTTTGAGTCTCCTGCGAAAGCGATGTGGTATGGGCCCGGAACGACAGTAAATGTTGGGGATTATGAGATTAAAAGTGGGCTCGTTTATGTAGGTGAGAGCCTCTTGGGGAGCGATGGTATTCAGCCCGATCCGGCGCTCATCGACCCGAGTTTGTCGCTGTCTAATCCTTTCATGGATAACCATTCTGCAATGCATCCCTGTTATCGCGAGTGGACGCCCGGGATGCGCGGTGCCTATTTGAGCTGGTTGTCGACGGGGCGCACATCGCCTTGCATTCCCGAAGATTTCCTCATGCTGTTTTTGTATGGCATCGAACGTCGTTTGCTCATCGATGGTCCCAGGGAGCATTTTCCTGTGAGTGAAAAGCTTTTTTTGATTCAGGAAATGAAACGGCTCGCGGACATTTATCCTGAGCATGAAGACTTTTGCAGTGATGTCAGAGTTCTGATGGCGATCGACTGGGCTGTGAGCCATGATCCGGCGAGCTCTGATATGCTTCCTCGGGATATCGATTTTGTATCCGACGCGGTCAGTGACGTCTTCCCATGGTATTTGGCCAGTCTTGCTGAGCAAAAGAAGCCCATGAATGACGCGTTGGTTTTGTTATGGTACCAGCGCCAGAGCGAGTTGTTTAAACTCCCGGGAATACCTGAGAATGAAACGTTTGGCGTTTTGTTTAAGACTCGATTTAATCGGGAGTATCCCGGTGGGTGCGTGATCGATCCTATTGGCTCCAAGCCATTGAGTATTCATTATCGTGCGATGAACCGTGCATTGGGGGTGCTCGAGTTTTCGTTTGGCGAAGTACGGGATGTGTATTCGAATGCCAGGATTTTGATACAGTTCTGTGGCATCGTGAATGAGTGCATCGAGAATTATCGTGCATACGATGGTTATGTGGGGAAGGCAGATGCCAATGAAATTGGTGCTCTGATTCGTCTTCCCATTGATTTGCGCTTAAAGAATGCATCGATTCGCCGGTTCGGTCAGTTTTTGAATCAGGCCGTGGGGGAGAATTCTTTTGCGCTCATCGATGTGAGCGATATGCTTTCTCTGTTGGGCGTCTCGAAACATCTCAATGAACAGTCAGCAGCGGATCTTGGGACGCTCATTGAAATGCTTGGATTTCAATATGCCCCCAAACCGAATTTGCACAATGAGACCATCACGGAGCATGGTAAAATTGTCGTCACACCTTCGATGAAATTTGCCGAGGGATCGCATGCGTTTGCGGTAATGGCATTTATTTTGAGGCTTGGTGCGGTGATCGCTCAATGTGATGAACATGTTTCGCAGGCTGAGATAGATGTATTGCAGAACATGGTGTTGAAACGCAAGGTCTTGAGCGACGAACAGCGCACATCCTTGTTACTTTGGCTTCATTGGTGTTTGAATACGCCTCAGCGAATAGAAGATATTCATGAGGATTTTGAAGGGATTTCGGATGCGCTCAGGGATCAGATCAGTCATGTGCTCGTGGCCGTTGCATGTGCCGACGGTGTGGTGACCGATGATGAAAGAGAACGATTGAGGATGGTTCATCGGGCATTGAAATTGCCTGAGGCCTGGATTGATCTGGAAATTGGTCAGTTTACTTCCAATAAAAAGCCAGCTCCGGCACCGAGAGCTGTCTCTTCGGATACTTCGAATTCTCTGTTTAAAAAAGCGCCCGAAGAGGACACCGTTCCTTCTGTTGGTGTGAGCATTTCGAGTGCGCTGAGTCAGTCATTGGCCAATTTGTGCGCGATTGTTCCCGATCCGGATATCAGACCGGAATTTGCCAATGCCCGAGAAGTTTCACAAAAGAAGAAGCCGATTGCCTTATTAGATGATGCCCATCTGGAGTTGCTTCGTCTCGTGATGGAGAAAACGACATTTTCGAGGCTTGATTTCTTTAGGCATGCTTTGGAAAAAGATCTCATGGGTGACTGGGCCATCAAAAAGATCAATGAAACTGCGGTTTTGAATGGTTATCCGTCTGTCATCGTCGATGGTGAGAAGTTGATAGTGGATACAAAATATGCTCAAATGCTGTTTGAATGCTTGTCATAAAGCGGATGACGGTGTAAGCGAATAGCAGAAACTTTTGAGTTCCTCTTTTTTAGTTGAATGAGAAGATGCTTTTTCAAAAGAAACAACGTTCCAAGCAAGTAGGCCGACTCCTTAAGGGAAGAAAAAAACGCGAGAAAAAAACGCGCAAGAAGATGAGTCTTTCGATTAAGAAAGATCTCTTTAATCTTCCGAATTCCATCACGATGCTTCGGATTATTTTTATTCCGTTTGTCGTCGTTTTTCTTTCCTTTAAAACGCCATTTTTTTGTTTTCTTGCCGTTCTTTGTTTTGGCATTGCTGCTTTGTCTGATTTTTTCGATGGCTATTTGGCGCGGCGTCTCAATCTCGTCAGTGTGACGGGAAAATTTCTCGATCCGTTGGCGGATAAGCTCATGGTGATGGCCGCAACGGTTCAGCTGGCATCGATGGGCTGGCTCGAGTCGTGGATTCCGATTGTCATCTTGGCACGTGAACTTGCGGTTCAGGGGCTTCGGCTCATTGCTGTGGGTGAGGGGCTTGTCATTGCCGCCGGTACGGGTGGAAAAATTAAGACTGCTCTTCAGTTAGTAGGCCTTGTGGGATTGCTCGCCCATTATTCGTATCCGATTCACCTCTTCGGTTGGGACACGACGATGAATTTTCATAAAGTCGGGTGGATCTTGCTGGTCTTGAGTGTGTTCTTTAGCCTGCTCAGTGGATGGCAGTATTTTAGGGGCTTTTTGAACGCCTTGGAAGAGAAGCAAAATAGTGACCAGTGAGGTAACGATATGCCATCTGTTCCAAGCAATATCTTATCGTTTCTTCGTGCTGCCTCGCATTATATCCGGGAAAGCCGCAATCTGGAATCACCCGAGCTATATGCAGTTCGTAAAAGATATTCGCATGCACTTTTGGACAAGCTTGGCATTGAACTGGTCTCTCCGGAAAAAAGAGAATTAGAAGCCAATGGTCCTTCGATTTATGTCGGTAACCATTCGAGTAATCTGGATGCACTTCTTGTTTATGCATCGTTTGAAATGGATATTCGCATACTGGCGAAGGATTCGCTTTTTAAAATTCCGTATTTGGGGACGATATTAAAACGGGAAAAACACCTGTGTGTGCATCGTGGCAAAAATGCCAGTGAGCGCAATGCCAATATCCGCAAGCTCATTCATGATGCGCTCGAAGAAGGGGCCAGTATTTTGTTTTTCCCCGAAGGGACGCGAACGTCAACCGGTAAACTGGGCACATTTAAACACGGTGCTTTTTACAATGCCATCCAGAACAATGTTCATATTGTTCCCATGGTAATTCGCGGAACTTTTGAGGCAATGCCCAAAACGACGCTCAAAATAAAACCGGGAAAGTGTTCACTTGAATTGCTTGCTCCCATTGAACTTCCGGATGCTTCTATGGGGGATGAAGCAACTCGCGTTGAATGGCTTGCAGAACAAACCCGGAATGCGATGAACAAGGCCTTGGATAAATAAGCGCGAAGTATCGCGTATATTCTCACCTTCAGCAAACCAACGAACAATCGCACTAAAGATGTGAGCATCGTTAGATGCGAACAAATCTGTTTGTTAAAATAAACAAGATAAGTGGCTGAGTCGTAACTGGACGATATTTCTATTTTTTGAGTATTTACGAGATACAGGGTGGACGTGTCTCTCTTTATTGTCTTTTCACTTGGAGAAGCATCATGCAAAAGAAAGTCTTAGTTCTGGCAGCAGTATCTGTGGTTTTAGGTGCGTATGGGTGTGCTGATGATCATCATGAAGTGGAGGAAAAATCAGCTAATACCTGTGATGCGGCTACCTTTACTCCCAAATGCTATGACATCAATCAAACAGTGTTTTGTGAACAGGGCTATCAGACGATTCGTGCCTGCGAGGGGGGATGCAATTATCTGACGGGGACATGCAATCAGGGCGCAATCGTCACCAATTGTGATGCAAATTCCGGTTATCCGATGTGCGAAAATGGTCTCCTCGTGGAATGCATTGGGGGGCAGATTATGCGTCGTCAATGCAGCCCCGGATGGATTTGTCAGGCAGGCGAATGCCAGCCAAATGGCGTGATTCCTTCTGGTTGTGTTCAGGATGGCGACTGCAATACTGGCGAAGTATGCAATGCAGGCAAATGCGAACCGAATGGTGCTACGCCCGAGTGCAGCACAGACAGCGATTGCAATGCGGATGAGGTTTGCAATGCAGGCAAGTGCGAGCCGAATGGTGGTACGCCCGAGTGCAGCACAGACAGTGACTGCAATGCGGATGAGGTTTGCAATGCAGGCAAGTGCGAGCCGAATGGGACGACGCCCGAGTGCAGCAAAGACAGCGATTGCAAGGAGAATCAGGTTTGCAAATCCGGGAAATGCGAAGATGGCCCCGTCACACCCTCCAAATGTACCAAGGACAGCGATTGCCTGACGGGGTATACCTGCAATGTTACCGAGGGCGTGTGCGAAAAATCGGCTTCTTCCGGTACGATTGAAACTGTCAAGTGTGAAACATTGAGCATTTCTGCATCGACGACGTGCGAAAAGAAGGGAACGGGGGCTACGATCGTCCTGAAGGGCGATGTACTTGCACTCGATAAAATCTACGAGGGTGGCATGGTCGTCGTTCAAAACGGCAAAATTCAGTTCGCCGGCTGCTCAGCAGATAATACCATCGATGTTTCCTCTGCCACGGTGATTACCTGTCCCGATTCGGTGATCAGTCCGGGATTGATCAATTCCCATGACCACATCACTTATGACAATCAGGCACCCGACAGCTGGGCCGATGAGCGCTTCGATCATCGCCATGATTGGCGCAAAAGTAAGAATGGCCACACCAATCACAATGCCAAGAGTACGACGACACACGAAGTGGGTGAGCTTCGCCAGCTTTTGCACGGTACAACGGGGATCTTTGGCAGCGGCAATGCCACCGGCATCGTGACGAGTATTGATAAAGAGGGCAAAGGCGGGCTCAAGAGCGGTTATCAGACATTCCCGCTCGGCGATGGCAGCAGTGGTGCCATTTATGACAGTGGGTGCACCAAATACAGCTACAATACTTCGAATGGTTACTTTGGACCCCACATCGGTGAGGGCATCAACCAGGGCGCGCTCAATGAACTCCGCTGTTTGAGCGGCGAAGGTACGGGGGCAAAGGATATCTTTAACGAAAAACTCGCGGTGATTCACGGTGTTGCTGCAACGCTCGATATCATTTCACTCATGGCAGAGCGCGGATCGAAGCTGATATGGTCCCCGCGATCCAATGTCTCTCTGTATGGTGATACCGCACAGGTTCCGCTGTTTGCAGCCATGGGCGTGAGCATTTCTCTCGGTACAGACTGGGTTCCCTCCGGGTCTATCAGCATTCTGAGAGAGCTCAAATGCGCCGATTTCCTCAATGATTACTACTACAGCAAATACTTTAATGATTACGATCTCTGGCGCATGGTCACTTATAACGCCGCACTTGCTTTTGGCCTCGAATCGGTCGTCGGCAAACTTGCCAAGGGCCAAATCGCCGATATTGCCATGTTCAAAAAGACGTCGACCAAAACCGCTTACAGAGCCGTGATCGATGCGGACAGCCCCGATGTACTTTTGGTCATGAACGAGGGCAAGATCGTCTATGGCGATGCCAATGTCGTCAGCTCGACCAATGGCTGCGAAACCATCGATGTCTGTGGCACATCCAAGAAAATCTGTACCAAGGATACCGGTTCGTCGATGACTTACAGCTCTATTAAGGCTGCTGCCAAATATGATTTGTTCTTCTGCGGCACGCCCGACAAAGAACCGACCTGCATTCCCATGAGGCCGCGCGAGCAGGATACGACGATTCAACATACCTCGAGATATGGTGTTCAAAGTTACGCACAGAATTCCTATTATTCGGATCCCAACGATATGGATGGCGATGGTGTTGCAAACGATAAAGATAACTGCCCGACGATGTTCAACCCGGTTCGTCCACTCGAAACCGATTACAAACAGTCCGACTTTGATAAAGATGGATTTGGCGATATCTGCGATCCCTACCCGACATGTGCTGCCAATAACAGCACATGCCCTGCATTTAATGCAACCGACAAGGATGGCGACGGCGTCGATAACGCACTCGACAATTGCCCCGAGGTGGCCAATGCAGATCAGAAGGATACCGACAAAGACGGAGTTGGCGATGCCTGCGACGATTGTCCCAATGAGGCTGGTACCATCCACGGTTGTCCGCTGACGACGACGGAACTCAAGGATTTGCGCCAGAAATTTATTGCAGGCACACTGGCCGACGGAACGACGGTTCGCGTCGAAGGCATCGTGACGGCCATTGCACAAAAGTACGATTTATCGACGCCAACCGGCTTCTTTATTCAGGATGATAACGATGCCGCAGGAGCTTATGTCTATAGCGCATCCGAAGCCAAAAAAGTTCACGTCGGCGATCGCGTCCAGATCGAAGCTACGACCGACACATACTTTGACATGCTCGAGCTGACCTCGCCTCAGGTAAAGACGCTCGGAACGGCCAGTGTTCCTGCACCTACGGCTTTGACAGCTCCTCAAATCGAAGGCAAAAATAACCCATACGACAGCGTACTCGTCTCGGTGAGCGGCCTGACTGCCAAAGAGGTTACGGACAAAGCCGTCTGGGCCTGTGTCGATTCCGGCAACCATGAAGCTTATGTCGATGATTTCATCATGGGAACGACCGCAATGACTTCGGCTATGACCGTTGGCACAACTTACGATGTGACCGGCGTTCTCGTCTATGACTTTAACCAGTCCAAGATTGCGCCTCGCGATCAGAGCGACATCGTGGCAGCCAATACGCCTTTGGCAGTCCAGTCCTTTAACCCCGCTGCGCTCAGTCTTCAGCCAGGAACATCCCAATCCGTCACGGTTTCTTTGAACAAAACAACATCCAGCGCTACGACGGTCAAGCTCTCGTCTGACAATAGCAAAATTACTGTTCCAGCGAGTGTTTCGGTCGCCTCGGGTAAGAATTCCGCAACGTTTGATGTTTCTGTCGCTTCGACTGCAACCATAGGCACTTCGGGCAAAATCACAGCTCAGATCGGAACCGGAACTTCGATTAACATGGCGGTCAATGTCGTCGATTCAATTTCTACAGATACCTTTACCGAAGATTTTGTCGGTGCCACCAAAACGACGATTTCCGGCAATGAATCGGACTATAGTTCAGTCTATACCCAGAATTATGGCGGGTCTGTGACCTTGACCGCCACCGGCAATTTCTGCGATTCGAATTATATCGATTCGATGATTCTTACGGGCAATAAGTCTAAATCGACAAATATTGTCGTGACCGGTCTGTCGGGCGTCGGCAAGGTGACCATCGACTGGACGGCATACGCACCGACTTGTTCTACCAAATGCGGCATTAAAGTTACCGCAGGTTCGGACACCAAGACCATCGAGTTTGCTGCCGGAGATGCCGATACGACGACGCTTACTTTCGATAATTCGTCGACATCCTTTAAGGTTGAACCTGCTTCATCTGGCAATAAGAATACAAGCAACCGCGTTGCAATCAATTCGATTTCCTGGACGATGCATTGATTCTTATTTTGGAGATGGGGCGCTTTGCCTGACGGCATACGCGCCCTTGCCGCGCCTATGCCTGACGGCATACGGCGCTTTTTTTAGGGTTATTGCTTGCAACGCTTAGTTTACAGATCATTGCATTTTATCACATTATTCAATGTTTAAGATTGAGCATTTGACATTTCGTTATTCCAATCAAGTTATTTGGCGTGACTACAGTTCGCAGCTATTGGGCAATAGCTATCTTTATGGTCCCAATGGATGCGGCAAAACGACGCTGCTAAAATTGCTCAGCAGCGTGCTGATGCCCCAGGACGGCACCATTCTATGGAACGATTCCCCAAGTTATCGTGCTTCTTCTCTGCTGAATACCAAACTGCTTTACGATGACATTCCATTGGATAAGCAATTAAGATGGATTTGTTCTTTAGCCCGGCAAGATTACAACTGGTTGTTGTCGCGCGGTGAAGGCCTTGCACTCGAACCGCTTTTGCCCCTCACTCCCCAGGAAATGTCACAAGGCATGCGCCAGTGGGCCACACTCGCTTTTGTGTGTGTGATGCCCGCAGATGTCTATTTGCTCGACGAACCTCTGGTGGGACTGGATGCATGCAGATGCAGACAGTTTCACGATTATCTCAAAACACGCATTTCGCAGGGAGATTCTTTTATTATTACAGGGCATGATGCAAATGGTATGTCCGAATTCCCAGAATTGAAATCTGTGGAATTTCAGCGAGGAACATCATGATACATTTTCCCATGATAGCCTGCCATCTGGCGATGTTGCATGCCCGTCGAATGCTTTTGTGGGTCATGGCATTTGTCCTGCTGCTCGCGTGCCTGGCCATGGGATATGCCGGATGGTTCGAGACGATTGCCGATCTTGTGAGCTCGGGATGGATACTCATGCTCATGGTGTGTTATGGCCTGCTTTATCTGTTTATGGCAGACGAATCGGGGCGCGATGCCTATTTTAAAGGTCTTGGGTTGTATCGACGGTGGTGCTGGACACAGGCCGTTGTACACTTTTTCGTTATGGTACCTTTGATTGTGCTCTGGGGCATTGTATTGGCTGTCGTGTGGGGGACTGGTGGTTGGGGCATGGCTGGGATGATGCTGTTGTTCGAGGCCGTTTTTGCGCAGGCGACGATGGTTTCGCTGCAGCCGCGTTTTGTGGGGCTTTCGAAATCCAAACAATTAGCATTGATGGGGGTCATATCGGGCCCATGGATATTAACCGCATGGCTGCTTGGGGTATTTGGCTCCAAATCCTTGCTTTACGGCGATTCGATATGGGCATTTGTCGTGGGTTTGGCGTTGCTTGGAGGAATACAGACGGCGTTTTCATTTTATAGTGAAGCGTGACCCAAGCTAATTAAATTGCCTAATTCCCGATAATGTTAGAAACTAAAAGGCTGCGGCACGAAGGCCGCCCATCACCAGGTGACAAATACATGAATTACGAAGAAATCGCTCGGGAGTTTGAAAAAACGCCCAAGAGCCTGATGTCTGCTAAACCCAAGGAATTGTTGTTTGCCGAGGATTATCCCGAAGGCCGAATGAAAATCGTATGTGCGGCGATGGATCAGGATTGGGAGACATTGCAATCTTATGTGCAGAAAGTCATGGAACAGCCCGAAGGCGCAAAACACCTCGTGCGGGCACTCAATAACCTGAAGGCCATTGAACACCATGGATCGATTGCATTCGTGCGCGTCATATTTGAGGCTTTGAAGGATGATTGGGACAGCGCGACGCAGATTCTTAAAATGATACAAGTTCTGGATAGCGTGAATGAAAAATTGCGCACGGGGCTTGGGTGGATCGATGAAAAAGTGATTCATCTTTTAGACGAAAGCCAACTATCTCAAGAAGATCGCCTGAATCTCTGGCTGCATTGGTGTGCTGCCGTCTTGCGTTCGAGCCCGGAGGCGTCACCGGTCATTGAGAAAATTGCGCCTCGTCGCCTTAAAAATTTATCCAAATCCATGGCTCAGTCTTTGCGCCAGCGCCTGAATGACGAAGCCCTGTCATGGGATATGCGATCTGCCGCGATGTACCTGATGCTCGGCAATCAGCTGATTTCGATGGAAACTGCACAATCTTTTGTCGATGAAGCGTATGCATCGTTTCCGCTCGAAGCGCTCGAAGGTGTGGAAATTCTGGCGATTGCCGTAGAGCACGATGCTTCCATTCTGGCAGAATTTGATGTCATTCAGGCCAAACTGGCACAGATTCGCAAAGATAATCTCTATTTGCGCGATATGAATGAGGCCAATTTTGTCGAAGCATCGAGCGCTTTGTTGCTTGGTCAGGCCGATTTGCCGCCGACTGCGATTGAACTCGCGATGGAACTTCAGGCGATGGATAAGCATAAACGCATGATTGCCAGTGCATTGCTCGATGATGTTCGTTTTTCGGATTGGCTCTATCTCGCTAAAAAATATCGTGCAATGAGAATGTTAAGCGGCCTCTTTTTTGAACATTTTTGTCCGGATAATTCCATCTTGAGAGCGTGGAGTTCAGGCATTGCAGATGCGCTGCTCGAATTGGAGAATGCAGATGCATTATTGGCGGAATCGTGGAATAATGCTGTCGAGCGTGGGGATGAGGATGCATTGCGTCAAATGCTTCCCCAATGGATTGCATTCTGCAAAGAATGATCGCGCCGCGTATGTCAATAGCGGCGCGCCGGTGCGTATCGAGCCTGGGCGAGATAGCATCCGGGCAAAGAAAAAACAGTCAAGATCGATGGTCGTATTATGAATAAAGTCAATATTTTGGCGGCATTGCTGATGATTTTAAGTGCCTGTTCGAATGGCAAGCAGGCACCCGTTACGAATGATTCTGCGGACAGTGCAGTGGCCGTAGAAGCGAGAACGCTGCCGGAACTGAAAGCGGAGGATATTCGCGTCGTCGTTCATGAGGGGGGGCCTATCGTCGATTTTCACTGTGAAGCGAGTGAGGAGACGAACAGGATTACGGCTGTACGTGTGGATACGGAGGTTCCGCAGCTGCTTTTCAGGACTGATGCAGAATTCAACCGAATCGCAGAAAAACCGTGTGATTTGATCATTCAGGAAGACATCAATCAGGATGGTTTTATGGATGTCATGACGCCGAAATCGCTCGGCCAGCAGAATGCGTATTATTATGCATGGCTTTGGAGTGAGGAGGCGCAGATGTTTATCATCGTTCTCAATTTTGATAAGCTGAGCAATCCCAATATTGACAAGGAAAATCAGCAGGTTCGTGCATTTTCTCATACCAGTGCGGCATCACATGAGGCTTCTTTGTGGCAGGTTGTGGGCACGGGACTGGTTCCGCTTCGGCGCATCGACGTTCGCCCGTGTGGTGCAGATGAGCCTTGTTTTATAAAGAAAAGCACTGTTTACATCAATGCACGTCCGCAGGAGACGGTCACGAAGATTCCGCGTTCCGAGTTTAATGAACAGGTTTTCGATCTTTAGCTGGTTTGCAAAATGACACCGTCCGGTTTAATGATTATCGGGTATCCCGCTCTGATTTGTATTGTTCTCGGGACAGCTCTGGTTTGCACGCTTGTATCCGGTTTTTTGATTCGCCGGCTACCCAAAGGGCGTGTATTTGCACTCATTGCGGTGTTCTTGCTGACGGCCATTCTCTTCAGTTTGTGGCTGTATTATCATTTTAATCTTCCTCTGGTGCATGTTGAGGTGATTCGGGGACTTTGATGGGGGAGTCCCAGCAGGGCTCTCGCATTCTATTATTTCTTGCATTCTTTCAAGAGTTTGTTCTTCCCTTCGAGGTTCTCACATACCTTTTTTTTTCACGTTCGCCTACGCGGCGGGCGGCAGGGGGCGTTCGATTGTGAACTGCAGTTCGCAATATTCAATGCGCTTCGTTTCCTGCGCCTATCGG
>OCTW011614122.1_pt1 | contig 39254 bp, 36 predicted proteins | sample 1539671 | NCBI WGS metagenome assembly OCTW01 (sample SAMN02144230, study PRJEB22623) | gut metagenome | biome: sheep rumen | host: Ovis aries | place: New Zealand
AATATACATATAAATTTGAAAACACCAATAGTAATCTCATTTTTTTGCAGCAAAAAACTACGTCATACTTGCCCCACAAGCCTTGTGAAATCAACTTTTTTCTTTTAAATCCTTCTATGTATCATAAAAAGTTGTATCTTTGCATTATCTAATTTTTAAGTTTGAATTCATTACAATATGGCCACATGGAAAAAAGCCCCCCTACCTAGGGAGAACGGAGAAATAGTCGAGATGCAAGTTCCTGAAATAGTATCTGCAAGTAGGAGTACAGATATTCCTGCCTTCTATGCTGATTGGTTTTTTCATCGTCTAAAGATTGGTTATTCTGCTTGGATAAATCCATTTAACGGAGTAAAAAGTTTCGTGTCATACAAAAACACGCGCTTTATTGTTTTCTGGTCTAAAAATCCTCACCCATTGCTAAAACACCTTGATTATTTAAAGGATAGGAATATAGGTTGCTATATTCAGTATTCTCTTAATGATTACGAAGATGAAAAACTAGAACTTAAAGTTCCCCCTATACAATTCCGTATAGATACATTTAAAAAACTTGTTGACAAGTTAGGGGTTGGGCGTGTTATATGGCGTTTTGACCCACTTGTATTAACTGACGATATCAGCATAGATAAGTTATTGTCAAAAGTTGAGGGAATAGGTGATCAATTGAAAGGGTATACAGAGAAGTTGGTTTTTAGTTATGCAGATATTCTTTCTTATAAAAAGGTAAAACTTAACCTTCAGAAGAATAACATTCCATATCATGAATGGACAGAACAGCAAATGAAAGAATTTGCAGAACGTCTTTTTGATTTAAATAAAAAATGGGGATATGAACTTGCTACTTGTGGTGAGAGGATTGATTTGACAGGTTTTGGCATACATCCCAACCATTGTATAGATTATGATCTTATAGTTAGATTTGCTCATGAAGATAAAGAGTTGATGGATTTTATTGGGGCAACTATCAAGAAGAGAACATACAATTTGTTTAATGAGCCAGAACCAATACCTGCTAGTGCAATATTGCTGCCTAATGATAGATATGTAATTAAAGATAGTGGTCAGCGCGAGTTCTGTGGATGTATGAGGAGCAAGGATATTGGTGAATACAATACCTGTGCTCATCTCTGTGAATACTGCTATGCCAATGCTAATAAAGCGATTGCTATTGCAAACTATAATAAACATAATATCGACCCCTTTAATGAAAGTATAACATGATCGATATAGAAAAAATCGTAAAGCAATGCTATAACAAGTTACCTGCAAACTTGAAGAACTGCCCTTGGGTAGCTACTGACCATGGGCGCCTTGTGCCTCAAACAGAAGAGCAATTAGATGCATATCTGGCTGCATATGGAGAAATGCACATAGTGAAATGCAAGGCTGCTCTCCAGAATTTCCCATGTACAAAAACAACAGATGATTTCAATCATCATAACTACGAGATTTTTGATTGGGGTTGTGGGCAAGGTATAGCCACCCTAACATTACTTGAATTTCTTCGAGAAAGAGGTCTTTTAGGAAGGCTTAATGCAATTACGTTGATAGAGCCTTCAACTGTTGCACTCAATAGGGCGCAAAGATGGGTGCAGCAGAATGTTGGGCCTGCAATTCGCGTAAAAGCCGTGAATAGCGGAATACCTCAAGAAGAGGATGCTATTCTTAACGATGTCTCATGCAGCTCTCAGATAAGCATAAATATGTTTTCCAATATTTTGGACATAAGAAGTTTGAGCCTTTCATGGCTTGCGAAGAAAACAGCATCTCTCGCGTATCTAAATTATATGATATGTGTTGGTCCAAAATTCTCAGAAAATACGCGTATTAAGGATTTTTGTGGCTATTTTGCCCCTTCATCATATTTCTCAAATATAGAGTCATACTGTTATGCTTATACTTCCGATACCCATCATCCTTTCAGTTGTGAGACAAAATGCTTCGTTCATTTAAGAGATTCTCATCTTATTGACAATTATTCAGAATGCGCTTCCTCACAGGAGCAGACAGATGATTATGACTATGCCATAGAATGCTTAAGCGGTACAGTTAATAAAAAAACACTTGATTTTTATCACAAATTGAGGAACGAGTGTAGTATAGCATATACATTATTCCTAAGACCTAACATTGGAGTTGATACCCCTGACGTCGTTTTAGCAAGCATAAGTCATGGTATAATAATCATCAATGTATGTAATGACCTTTCAGAATTTGAATCAGAATACAAGCGTGTTGAAAATATTAAAAGTTACATTTTTAATACTCATCTAAAATCCATTAAGATAGATTCTATCCTGAACAGGAGTGTATATGGCTGTGTGAAAACTGCTTTGTATTTTCCTAATTCAACATTGTTTGAGGTGGAAGCAGAGGTCGAAAGAGCTAATAATGAACTGAGGAAAAAATCAAATAACAAACCAGAAAAGGATTTCTTTGCACACCTCATCCGTTTATATGAGTCGGATAATTTTGGTGATATGCTCAATAAAATCTATTCTCGCAGTTTTAGATTTGAGTATTATGATGAACTTGTTAAAATCATTGTTGGTCATTGGCATTCATACAAAGATGGTGATACAAACTTCCGTTTAACCAATAGACAGAAGGAAATTGTAAGAAGTGAAAATGATCGTCTTCGTGTAAAAGGCGTAGCGGGATGTGGCAAGACGCAAGTAGTTGCAAACAGAGCTGTCGAAAAACATCTTCAAACAGGAGATCGTGTGCTTATACTTACATTTAATATATCTCTGATACAATATGTCAGAATGCGAATTAGCCAGGTACCTGCTGACTTTTCAACAGCGAAATTTGAGATAACAAATTACCATCAGTTCTTTTTGTCAATGGCAAACAGATACTCGGGCAAAAGAATCTCTTTGGCCGACTTTGATGACCCAGATTTTTTTGCTCCATATAGCGATAAAACAAAAAGATATAAGACAATTCTTATTGACGAGGTTCAAGACTTCAAAACAAGTTGGTTATATTCAATAATATTTTATTTTCTTGACTCAAATGGTTCTGTATCTGTGTTTGGTGACGGAGAGCAGAACATCTACAATCGAGAAATGGAGATAGAAACGAAGATGCCCGTTGTTCCAACTTCTAGTGGTCGTTGGAACGAGATGAACGAGCGCGTCTCTATGAGAATAATAAATCCTGAAATAGCCAAGCTTTCACATTTGTTTGCAAAGAATTTCGTTGATAGTTCAGTCGAAATGATAAAAGCTCCAAACGAGCTTGTTTTCGAAACATACTGGATGAAATACTGGAACGTTGGTCTTGATAAAGATGCTATGGCATTGTGTCAGAATGTAAAGTGGATTCTACAAAAATATAATATAAATCCGAGGAATACTGTTATTCTGTCCGAATCTATCAATATACTGCGCGATATCGAAAAGTACTATACAGATGAGCAACATCAATGTATGACTAACTTTGAGACTGCTGATCAATACGAGGAGCTTCGCAATTCTCAGAAAAGTCCAACACTTTTTAAAGATGACTTGGATGATATTAGAAAAGCAGCAAAAACGCATTTTACCACAGACTGTGATAATCTCAAATTATCAACCATCCACAGCTTTAAAGGTTGGGAGTCGGAATCTGTTATTTTGCTGCTTCAGCCAGAGATGCAAGAGAATTCGACTTATGAAGGATATTATATTCAAGAACGAGAGAACACCCCGGCACTTATATATACAGCACTGACTCGTGCTAAGTGTAACCTTTTTATTATTAACTTAGGCAACACCAAATATCATCATTTTTTTGAATCAAATATACAATAGACAAATATGGTAAACTTAACTCTTTCGGGAAAAAGGATTATTTTCAGAATTCTAAATCTCATAATGAAAGCAGATTCCATAATTAATCCAGCTGAGGTGGAATATATGGATAAGATATTTGACTCATTTCAGTTGGAACTTAGTGAATTTGACCATATGGAGGATGTTGAGATAGAAGAACTTATAAATGGATTTTCTTTTTTCTCCACTGAAACGAAAGAATATGCTAAACAGTTATTTATAGAAATGGCAGAATGTGATGGATATGTAGACCCACGGGAAATGGAATTGATTCGGTCTATAATTGGAAATAAGTAATTTGAAACAAATTCACAAATAATTTAAATTCCCCTTCGCAAAGCTTGCGAAGGGATTTTTGATTGGTATTTTTGGAGAAAATTTGCATCTTTGCAAAAGATTGTAGTGTAAATGATAATTATTTGTTTTTTCTATATAGAAGGAGTGTGGTATAGAAAGATGAATTTCGAAACAAATAAATAGTTAAAGAGTATCTCGAATTATCCATTTACTGACATCATGGGGTACCTACATATGGAAGAAATATAAGAAACAAAAACGATATGTTTACCATTTTATAATTTATGGGATTCGTCTATGTAGAAGCAAAATCAATGTATTGCAATGAGAAAGAATAATGTTGTAATTGTACCTGCTAAATGCCAACATTCGGGAAAGATGTTTGGCATACGAGCTGAAAGAAGAAATGATGGTTGGCATTTGAACTGGGCATTTGAACTCCCAGAAGATGAAGCTGCCCGTGAAAAATTCGATGAAGATTCCATCTCAGGTCGAATCACAATTGATTCAGAATATCCAGGATGTCCCTATTGTGGTGGAAAAGGATTCGTTCATTGTGGAAAATGTGGAAAACTGTCATGTTGGGATGAAGAAGATACCAGGTTTACGTGTCACTATTGTGGGAATACTGGACTAATAAATTGTGGCGCTGAAGAATTTGGTGAGATTAAGGCTGGTGATTATTAAAACAAAACAATTGTACAAATGTCAGAGTTAAAGGTAGGTGAGATCATTTCACTTCAAGGAGGTGGACAGGTCAGAATAAAGAAAGAATTGGGAAGAGGTGGACAAGGAATTGTTTATCAGATTGACTATAACGGGAAGGATGAAGCACTAAAATGGTATCTCAAGGATGAAGGTGATTTGTTTTATCGTAATCTTCAGCGTAACGTAAATAGTACACCTCCTTCGGCAAATTTCCTTTGGCCACTTAGAATTACAGAGCGTAAAAAAGATAGTTTTGGATATGTTATGCATCTCCGTCCGACTGGATATTACGAACTGGGGGATTTTTTCACTGCAAAGGTTCGCTTCAAGAATTACGATAGTGTCCTACATGCAGCCATTAATATATGTAATGGATTTCTTAGACTTCATTTGTCGGGCTATAGCTATCAGGATCTGAATGAAGGCAACTTCTTTATTAATCCTGACAATGGGGATCTCCTGATTTGTGATAATGATAATGTTGCGGCAAACCGCACAGAATCTGGAATTAAAGGGAAAAGCCGTTATATGGCTGCAGAAGTCGTAAATGGGGGCGTTCCGAATATCCAAAGCGATGTTTTCTCCCTTGCAATAGTACTGTATCGTCTTTTCATGCTCGATCATCCTTTTGAAGGACTGAGAACTTTGAAATATGTATGTCTTACTGATGAAGTGGAGAGAAATATCTATGGTGAAGGTGCAATATTTGCGTGGGACATGCAAGACAAAACAAACCGTCCTCACCCTCAGATTCATTATAATGCGAATCTGCGTTGGGGGTGGTGCCCCAAGAGTCTACAAGAAGCTTTTCAAAAGGCATTGAGTAAAGACAGCATTCTTCATCCAGAAAAACGAATGACTGATCGAGAATGGAAGGATTTGTTTGTTGATCTTCGCCGAAAACTGATAGTTTGTCCGGAATCAAAAGGGATTGAGCATGACTTTATGGTTGATGACATTCACATCCCACAGAAATGTCCACTTTGCAATAATCCTGTAAATATAGGTGCCGTATTAAGATTTGGTGACGGCTCGGAATATCCGCTTACACGTCACAAGAAGCTTTATATAGACGATTCTGATGAATATGTTGGGCTGTCCCGTATTCGTAAAGCCGATGGAAGAACCGAGTTAGGACTTCAAAATCTTTCGGAAAACAATTGGATGGTTTTCACAGCCTCTGGTCGTCTTAACGAGTTAGCCAAGAATGAAGTAATGCCTTTACGTGACGGTATGAAAATTAGATTTAATAATCGAATAACAGCAGAAGTTATAATTAATCACTAATTTAATAATTTATAAGATGAAGATGGAGAATTTAAACCCATTCGAGAGCGTACAACCCTGCGCACGTAGACAGATGAATCTGTTCTATTTGATTGATTGCTCTGGTTCAATGAGGGGCAATAAGATTGAGTCAATTAATCAGGTAATGCCAGACATCATGAAAACCATTGCCGACATTGACGAGAGTAACAAAGACAATGCACAAATCAAAGTCGCATGTCTTGAGTTTAGTAGCAGTTGCCAATGGAAATATCCCCAGCCGATGATAGCCAAAGATTTTAAGTGGCAAGACATTCAGGCCGGAGGTGTGACTGATTTAGGAGCTGCTTTCAAGGAACTACGTGCTCATATGAGTCGGAATAGTGATCTCGCAGCCGATACAGGTCATTATGCACCTGCTGTTATTCTTCTTTCCGATGGACGTCCAACGGATTCATGGAAGAATGCGTTAAAGGATCTACAAAATAACAAGTGGTTTCATGCAGCAACAAAAGTCGCTATTGCAGTAGGTGAAGATGCAGACAAAACTGTTCTGTCCGAATTTACCGGCAATGAGGATGAGATGGTTATTACCGTTCATAACCTGGATGCATTAAAGACTGTTATTCGGCTGGTAAGCTGTACGGTCAGTAAGATCGGTTCTAACAGCACTTCTGTAGGCGACAAGACTAAGTCTGACGAAATAAAGGAGGTTGTTGATGAAGGCGTAAAGGATACTCCAGGAGCCGAAAATGCGAACCATCAAAAACCACAGCCTGATATATGGGATTAAGTCTCGTTCCTTCTGACGGAGAAGAAAATAGAACCACGTTATGGGTGCTTCTCGATGTAAGCAACAGTATGCGTGGAGCCACTATTGAGTCGGCTCGAAATGTACTAGAACAGTATGTATTGGGCCAACTCACTAATAGTGGGATGACAATTTCTTTGATAACATTTGGCAATACAGCGAGTCTCTTAACAGAGATGCCGCAGAAAACAGATGATTTCCAACTCCCAGAAGAGTTTTCTGTTGGAGGACTATGCAATCTTTCAGATGCTATATCGCTTTGTGAGTCTATAATCTCAAAATCTGACAAGATACTTCTTCTGACTAAAGGTTATACAACTGATAGTTATGGAAACCAAAAACATGTAATTGACAATGATTGCCATGTTGTTATGTTAGACAGTTCTTCCAGTCGTATTCCCGTTACTTTAACTTCGTATTTCTCAGGTCGAATTAAGGTATACAATATGAAGGAAGAGTCTCTTACTGAGTTAAGTGAGAATCTTAATAAAATTTCAAGTGCAGTATAGTAAAGATGATTACATTTTCAAAATCAATAAAAGGTTCTAGTCACGAAGAGAATGGGAAACCAATGCAGGACTGGAGTGAACACTTTTTTCTTGAAGAAAGTATGGCTGACATTCTGCTTCTTAGTGATGGTCATGGCAACGATAAGCATTTCCGGAGTGATCGCGGTTCCAGATATGCTGTAGAAGCTGCAAAAGAGGGACTTGTCGAATTTCTGAAGGATTTCAACCCGTCACTTCCAAACAACACTTTCAGACAGCGAGGCATCCAATGGGCAAAAGACTCGGCTAATGAAGATTACACACCACATGATGAGTATGAACGAGAATTCAGACAACTATTTGATAATATTAAATTTCGCTGGTGTGAAAAAGTCTCACGAGATTGGGCCGAAGATGCTCCAACAGACAAAGAATTAATGGAATCTTGTACGAATGGAAAGATGTTGGACTTGACATATTATGAGAAGGGACGGGAAACTATTGCATATGGCTGCACTTTAATGGCTGCGGTTAAAACTCCGAATTATTGGATGGCATTCCAATTAGGTGATGGAAAGTGTGTCTCATTTCATATTGATGGGACTTGGTATGAACCTATTCCCTGGGATAGTAGGTGTTTTCTAAATACGACCACCTCGCTTTGCCATGAGGGTAGTGAAAGTTTCCGTTATTGCTATGGAAATACAGACTGTCCTTCCTTATTTATCGGATCAGATGGAATGGATGACAGTTATATGCCTATGGAGAAATTGGCAGAATTTTACGGTGTTGTAATAAGAGTCGTGGCGGAGAATGGCATTGACTATGCAACAGAACAACTTGAAAAGATGATGCCTGTTATAAGTGAGAAGGGCAGCCATGATGATATTTCTATTGCATTCTGGATGGATTATAAAGATGTTCTGCCTTTGAGTAAAACTATCCTTTCATTGAGGCTGAATTCTTTGGAATGCGATGCCAGAAAACAAGAAGCAGAGAATAGACGTTCGGAAATAATGGAACGTTCTAAGCAGCTGAAAGAAGAAACCAGTATCTACGAAAGAAAACGTACTGAACTGGAGCAAAAGATGATTCAGATTAAAGAAGACAAGATAAAGGCCGAGGAGGACTTCAATACAGCCACCTTTCTTTTTGAAGATGCTAAGAAGAATCTGGAACAGGTTGTTTCCGTTTTTGAAACACTCGAAAAACTTACCTCAGAAAACGAAAAGGCCCAGGAAACACACCTCCAAGAAGTGTGCCGTACGGATGAATTATACAGGCAAATCGAAAGTGAAATACAGGCATTTGAAGAGAAAGCATCACAGGATTTGCAGGAAATGACTAATATTAGGAATATATTAATATCATTTGTGTAATTTATGAAGGAATGTAAGATTTGCCGTACTAAGGCAGTCGTAAATTCAGAAACGATTCCTGGCCTCTGTTGCTGCAGGATGTGTGGAAAATTCTTTCTAGAAGGGCTGGCAATAGATTGCACTCTGTCTATTAGCCAGATCCTTCGAGAAGAAATTAAACTGTCGGGATACAAAGATACAATACTCACGCATGATTCAATAAATGTTGCGGCACAATTAAGACATATAAGTGCTACTCTTTATAATGCTTTTTCTTTAGTTCTCGATAGTTGTAGCCATGAGATATCCGACTTGATGCATTTGTCTCAGAATACGTTTGATGAAGTTATTAAACAGGATCTGTGTCGAAGGATTGAGGCAAATACTGGGCTTAACAGCACTATAGCCTCGTTTATTCTTCATACATATGCATATGCACTTAATCTGATAACTTCGCCTACAGAGTACAAAAACAATGATGATTTAATTAATCCATTAAAGGTTAATAGCTTCTATTCAAATAAAAATAATATTAAACTCGGCGAGTCTGCCGAATTGTATTGGAATGTAAATCATAAGGATGCTATTGTTGCAATCTCCGATGGTTTCCATCAGTGGCACGTCCCAGCAATAGGCTCCATGAAAATTAAGCCTTCCAAGGACAAAACATACACACTTACAGCGGTTAAAGAAGGATATACGGTTACACCGGAAGCTGTAAAGATACATCTAGTAAAACCTGTAAACATTACAAGTTTTAAAGTATCAAAGCAAAGCATATACGAAGGACAAAGTGTTAATGTAAGCTGGAAAGTATCTAGTGCAACTCATATTAAGATATTGGTCAATGATGGTCATAATTATAGGAATATTGAAGACGTAACATCTTTGCGAAGTAAGGAAATAAGATTGTCCAGAGACAGTAAGATTATCCTAACTTGCTACAACGAATGCTATCAGGCGCAACAAATTCTTAATGTGCAGGTACAAAAAGCTCCCCGTTTTCCCATACATGAGCTAGCATGCTTTGAACAACTTCCAAAGATAAATATTGATGGCCCTGCTTTGCCAACACTATGTGGCGGCAATCGAGGATTTATTAAGCGTTTTGAACGGTTGCAAGAGTCGGAAAGAAGTATGTATACTTATATAATGAGAAGGTTAAACTCCAAATTGAAAGACATTTTGCGAAATCAATGGGCCATATTATAACGTTTCAGTCCGACAGAGTTGCCTATGGGGGGAGAGATTCGCAATGAGACTGTTTACTATTAGAATAAATATGGGATGTATGGAAGAAGAAGGAGAAGAGAATCTTTTCAAATAATAAATTAAAAAAACAATATTAGATGAGTAATTCTAGTTCGACAAAAGACGTAAGCTTTTTTACACGTTTCTTATGGTTTGTTGCAGGAACAGATATTGAGATACTATCTCAATGTCCACTTGATTATAAGAAATATGAGGCAATAGGTATGACCATTCTTATGACCTCTTTGGTAGGTTTTGCTGCCGGTTCCTCTGCCGCATGGTATTTTTCAGAAGACATGTTGTGGACCTTATTATTTGGTTTGTTTTGGTCTTTACTTATCTTTAGTATCGACAGAAGTCTTGTTGTGACACTAAAAAAGAATCCATACAAGAAGTCTTATTATTTCCTTCCTCTTGTGTTTAGAGGTTTTTTGGCCATATTAGTGGCAGGTATTATGTCAATACCATTGGAATTGCTTGTGTTCAACGGTTTTATCCAAAACGATATAGAGAACTATAAATCGGATTTGCTTAAACAACAACATCAGGATAGCTTTGATGCTCAGCAAGCTGCTGAATATGGTTCCAAATCAAAGTTTTTGGATGAATCTTTAAAGAAGGCTGCCAAGAAGAAAGACGGAATATCTCTGACAATTAACAATAAGAGGGCTGAAAGACAGGGTGAGATAAACAAACTTAATCATCCTAATACACAAGTATATAATAAAGCACAGGCCAATGCAAATGGACTTCAGCGTCAACTGAACGATTTGCTGTCTCTTGCCAGTAATGATTATCGCCGAAATGACATCCCAAGACTGCGTTCTCAGATAAACCAGCAAAAGATGATAATGGCAAATGAAAAAAACGCTTGGAATTCAAAGATTCGAGGACGCATATCCGAGTTGGATAATGAGATATCTCAGTTAGATGAGTCTTATAGAATAGCTAAGGAGAGTTATGACAGAACAGATAAAGAGAAATTGCGTGTTGATTCAACAAGCGTAAGTTATCAGGCTAAGGCAGAGGAGTCACTACACAAAACAGATGAGCGTTTTAGAAGTGGTAATAACTTTACGTTATATTATGCAGTCCTTGCTCATGCTATTTACAAGACTCATAAAGTTACACGCGAACGTCTTGACACTAATGGGAAAAAGGTTTCATATGAAATCGAGGAATATGTAAATAAAGATTTTTTGTTTCTTCTATGGTTCATAAGGGCTATGTTCTTTGTTATTGAACTACTTCCCAGTATAGTAAAGATTGCGTCAAAGGCTGGGCAATATGAACTTAGGGCTTTCCATCAAGAAGAAGAACTAAGGAAGTATCTCCATAGCCAGGAATACAAGGATTATTGTTACAATATGCTTCATGGCAAACATCAATTAGAGATGGATCTCCAGAAACAGAGACACGATGCAGAAAAGAGAGTACAACAAAATATAATCCAGACAATTGTTGCAGCCGAAGAATCTGTAGCTAAGGATAGTATTGATAATTGGGAAAGAAATGAAAAAGGAAAGATGAAGCTACAGGCATCTGTCTTGTGAGTATACAATAAAAACTATATGAAACTGGAAATTAATAAATGATGAAGATGAAAATAACGAGCAATAAAAACAAACAGCTGTATTTGATTCGTAGATTCCTTTATGGGCTAATGAGCGAGGTTGAGGAAATATCTTTTTTTGAAAAGATCAGAACAGACGAGAAATTCCGTAGACTTGCTGCAGCGGAAGTGATTCTTTGCAAGAATTATGCAATAGAACAAAGACGGAACCAACAATTTGTTCAAGAATTAAAAAAAATAGATGCAGGATGTTTTCCTTTTAGCCAGCAAGGGGATGATAAGATAGAATCAGACATTCAATAGTATTCACTAAAAAAACAAAAAGATGAGAAATTACGATTATTACGATGAAGATTATTACTTCGAAGAAGAGAAAACGTATGAGAACTACAATGGTAGCTACGCTCAGGATGTAGAAGGCTGGAGTGATCAAGACATTGATGATGTCTTTGATGGTGATCCAGATGCATATTGGAATATTGATTAAAAGAGTATGCCGTATGACAAACACTAGAATTCCTGGAGTTAGCTTTTCTTGGAAAAGAGCACTTGGCATAAGTAGGATCAAAAGGCAGATAGCCCAAGTTACAGGCATTCCAACAACAAAGTCTGGAATGGAAAGGAAAATAGGAGCAGCCGTATCAAGCGCACTTCTAAGATTGTTTAAATAGATATGTGAAAGTCAAATTAAAAAAGTACCAATCGTGAAAAAGAGTTTGTTATTTGCATTTTTTGCCTTGTTTGTTAATGTTTCGGCTATAGCAGGTGACATTAAGCGCCCTGAGAGTTATAATTATCAGAGAGGGTGTGAGGCTATTAATAAAGGAGAATTAGAAGAAGGCCTGAGATACCTCCAGCTTGAACTTCAGGATAATCCAAAGAATGGGTATGCTTGGGCTTGGATTCTTTCTGTTCACATGAATAAGAAAGAGTATGGCGAAGCCGTGGATGCAGGTCTGACAGCCCTCAAACTATTGCCCAAGAAGGATTCGTATTATATCGGTTTTGTTCATAAATCACTATCAAGAGTGTATTATCATATGGATGATAAAGATATGGCACTTACTGAAATAAGTCTTGCGATTAAGGCTGATCCAGAAGAAATGGATTATCTGGCAATGCGCGCAGATCTTTATTATTATGAGAAAGCGTATGATAAAGCAAATGCAGATTTTCAAAAGATAATCTCTGTTAATCCAGGACAGACTACCGGATACATGGGAATTGGAAGAAATCTGCTTGCTCAAAAAAGCTATAATGCAGCTATTGAAAAGTTTAGCTATGCAATGAAGCTTGACGAAGATTTTTCACAACCTTATGCATTCCGTGCAGAATGTTATATTGGTAAAGGTGACTATTTATTAGCAGCGCAAGATCTGGTTAAAGCAATAGATATGGATGGTAACGATAAAGCCTTTTCCATGATTATGGAGTGTAATGACTCATGCTATCAGAATATTATTGTACTAATGGAGATTAAATCGACCAAGGATAGCAAAGAAACGGACTGGGATTATTATCTTGGCGTAGCCCATCAGCAGCATAATCATTATCAAGAGGCAATCTCATGCTATATGAGGTCACTTGAAAATGAGTCTCATTCTGTAACATGTGAGAATATTGCAGAATGTTATGGGGAACTGGGTAATTACCAGAGAGCTCACAAATATATTGACATGGCCATTGCTATGGATTCCACACGTAGCGATTTATTTAGAGAAAAGGCTGACTACTTCTATTACTCAGGCGAATATAACAAAGCGATAGATATGATTAGTAGGTATATCAGTCTTAATCCTGAAGGGTGTTTTGGTTATTATCGGCGTGGCTTCTACAAAGATAATATCAATGATATTGACGGGGCAATTAAGGATTATACTTTTTGTATTACATTAGAGCCAAGATATACATATGCATTTTTAGGTAGAGGCGATATGTATATGCAAAAAGGAAACATTGAGGCTGCTCATAAGGATTACAGAATGGTCGTAGACAAAGACACTACGATTCTCAAACAAGGAAATTGCAGGCAATATGCATATCAAATGCTTGGAATGCGAGATAGTGCAGAAGTATATATGCAGCAGATTCTTGACAAATATCCTACAGAAGGGAATTATTATGATGCTGCATGTCTTATGTCTCGTATGGGAGAATATAAACGCTCCATAGAATATCTGAAAATCGCTTTTGAGAAAGGATATCATGAGATTAATCATTTGGAGATAGATGATGATTTGAATGGAATCCGTGATATGGAGGAATATAAGGATTTGGTGAGGAAATATAGGCTCATATTAAAAGAAAACAATAAAGTGGAAGGTGATGAGGAAATCTGTGATGTGGAACTAGAAACCACAGAAATCCCTTTTAATAAGTCTGGGGATATGATGATGATCGAATGCAAGATTAATAATCTTCCTCTTCATTTTATCTTTGATACAGGTGCAAGTGACGTGAGCATTTCTGATGTAGAAGCTAACTTCATGATGAAAAATGGCTATTTGAATCGTAATGATATCGTGGGAAAAGCGCGTTATCAGACGGCTGATGGGAATATCTCTGAAGGAACAGTAATTAACCTGAAACATGTGAATTTCGGTGGTTTGGAGTTGACAGATGTCAAAGCATCAGTAGTCAAAAGCCAGAAAGCACCTTTACTATTGGGTCAAAGTGTATTTGGCAGACTTGGTAGAATTGAAATCGATAACAAAGAAAAAGTCGTTAAAGTTACTCATAAAAAGAAATAAATGGCTTGTGCAAAACTGTGTAGCGCAGACATAATGAGCTGCGGTCCTTAGTTTTATGGTCAATAAAATATAGCATTTTGAGGGAGAATAACGCTAATAATACTAAAAAAGTGCCTTAATATGGCACAAAAAGGCTAAATGATTCGGTTTATTCTTGGGAAATTATTATCTTTGCGGGAAAAATCGATGATTATGGCCAAGAATATTAGCATAACTCCACGGAACCTGTCTGACACTTTATCAGAGAATGAATTGCTTGTCTTTATTAGGGATGAGGTCAACAAATTCAATGAAGATATTGAACCTAACATCATAAGCAAGGTTAAAAAAGCGTATCCGTCGCTAAGAATCGAAAGGATTCGCGATATATTTCAGGATGTATGTATAGCATTGGTCGAAAAAGCACATGATGAGAACTTTAGACTGACCTGCTCCTTATTCTATTATGTCTACAGATGTTGCTGGAATAAAGCAGAACATGATACTCGTCATCCGGAAAGGACTTGGCAACTACCGACTGATGATATTATGAGAGATGATAATTCCGAGGATTATGAGAGCCAACCGGTTAAACAAGACAAGGTTGATCAACTACTGAACACGTTGTTTGAAGAAGCAGATGAAAGAGCAGAGCTACTTAACAAAGTGTGTGAAGTTGTGAAAGACCTTCCAGATCCTTGTGACAAAATACTATATGGAATGTACAGTACTCCCAAGAAGAAACAGGAAGTAATTGCACGGGAATGTGGCTATAGTAATGCATCGGTTGTAAAAACAATGGCTTCGCGTTGCAAGAGTAAGTTCCGCGATAAGTTCAAGTCTATTTATGAGTCATTTAAGAAAGGACTGTAATTATGCTGACAGATAAATATATTGAAAAGCTTCTGGATCTTTATTTCAAGGGAGAACTATCCCGGGAAGAGAAAGATAAGCTATTTGAGTCTTTGCGCTCAAATCCTTCCTTAAATGATACTGTCCAGTTCGTCTTAAGCCACACAGATCCTTCTAAAGCAGAATTATTCCTGTCGGAGAAGTCCCTTATGTGTGACACGCAACTTATATCTGAGGAAGACGAAACCTTGATAGAGCTGTATCTTTCCGGCATGATGAGTCAGGAAGAAGAGGCGGATTTCATGGGCAAGTTGGTTTCTGATACTGATCTGCGTACAAATGCACTGGCACAGGCTTTCTTTATCAAGGCGATTAATAAAATACGCAATGCTGATAAAAATATCATAGATGCAGCAAAGGATACTACTATTTCTGATGTAAAGTCATTATTTGAGGAACTTAAAACAGAAGATGATGACAACAAGATTGATTCTTATTTTAAGGGAGAACTATCTAATACAGAAATAGAGGATTTTAATGACAGATTAAAAAGTGACATCGAATTCAAAGATAGAGTTTCAGCTATTGCAATTCTTTCCAAAGGAATACAAACGCAACAGGAACGTGATATGAAGGCAATAGAAGATGCAAGACAACTATCCAAAGAAGATGTCGTATCTGCAATAAAGGATTTGAATGTAGAGATTCCTGCTGCAGCTGCAAACACAGGCGGTACGATTGTTCATATGTGGGCTAAACGTATAGCTGTAGCTGCTGTTGTTCTTGTGATTGCTGGAGTTGGGTATGACTATTATAATTCTACTGTTATGATGGATTATGCAGGACAAAGCATAGAATTTGCATCTGCGCAATTACCACAAGATATATATTTAAAGGGTAATGGTGAAGACTTGCATAAGTTATTTAATAATGTGCAAACAAAGCAAAATCTGCCAGAAACCATCGAAGAACTTGAAGAATATTACTCGGCTGATGTTTGTGTCGATCAGGTTGCTCTAGCCCTTGCAACAGCCTATGTCTATGATGGTCAAAGATCTAAAGCCAAAGATATCATCCATCAGATATTGAATGATCCAAAGTCATCTCCTGATGTTAAGGAGAGGGCCAAGAACTTGCTTGATAGCATAAAAAAGACCTTTATTTTCTAGACACATCTTATTATAATTTGATAGAGCAGTTAACGCAGCCGCGTTAGCTGCTTTTTTTGATGTTTACCTTTTTTTTTTCTTGGGATATTCGGATGTAAACAATTAAAACGATAGAAAAATGAAGAATGAGATTCAACAAGTTCTAAGAAAGTGGGAAGGTAATCTTCGTCGTAACGGTTCAATGGACGCTACACGTTTCTCACAGGTTTCAAATGAGATTGACTGTTACATCCGTGCTAACAAGAATTCTCAGGTGGCAAGACTTTTGGCCAGCAGTAGAGACATGACACTCTCACCGGCACCGAACAATGACAAAATTCTAAAAAATGTTCGTCATGCTCTGTTCCTAATCCAAAAAGAAATTAATGACGAGAAGAGAGAAATGGGGGTCGATGTTGATCTGGGGCAGCGCCAAAGGTATGAAGCGGTTTCAAAGAAGCTCTATTCGGAGAAACTGAGATTTAAGGGTAATAAAAGTCTAAGAGAGGCCGACGTTACTTTGTTGGAGGGGCGTGACTCACGTAAAGTCCGCAGAATTGTAGAAAAGAGAATGTGCCAGGAGTACCATCGTCAGCACAAGCATCATTCCTCATACCGTATGTCAGGTAAAGCTCGTCATGAAATGGATCGCGCTGTGTCATACCAGATATTCAATCTCGGTCAACTCGATGGTTATTCAAACCAAAGAGAAACTGGTACTCATTGGAAGAAGATCGTTGACTATTCATCTGGCGAATATGTCATGAAAAAGAAGGTTGAGTATGCAACTGTTGAAGAGGCACAACTGCATATAGAACTCTACAAGTTTGCCCATCCCAATGACAAGCGACCAATGCAAGCATACTATTGCGAGCACTGTGGACATTATCACATCGGGCATGGACATGAGACTGGGAATGCCGCTTAAACTCATTTCTTATCCTTGGGCCTGTTAATATGGGCCCAGGATAAGAAATGTTTGCCTTACAGTAATATAAGGGATAGACTATCGTAAGAGTTAAGGATTTACTGAATATAAACAATTAAAAAATAAGAAAATGAATATCTTTGAAATTATCAAAAGTAAGGATTCAAATAATCCTTTGTTGAAGGATTATAAAGTCAATGACGCGGATTACAGTAGCCCTTCGGCAAAGACTGTGCCCGCAGTAGTAAATCATCATCAGGTTTCTGTCCCTGCAAATATTGAAGATACCTTTAGCTTTGTCGGTAAGGCTCTTGCAAAATCTTATCGTCGCGGAGAAATTAGTGCAAAGGAATTACTTCGCTCGTACCGTAAGAATATCGAGGAAGCAGAGACGTTCTGTACATTCGGATATAAAATACAAGAACTTCAGAGTGTTATTCGAACGACCCACAATCCGGCATTGAAAGCAAAATTGATGGAGATAGTCACTGAGAAAAAGAATCTTCGTCAAAAGAGTAATCTTCAAAATCAAACGACTATAGACAAACTGAATATGTTCAAAACTGATGTACTCGGAATGGGGGTAGGTCTACGTAGAGTTATATCTTCAATGAGGAAATACTATAAAAGCACTGGAGATAAGGAGGCCAAGATAATCTCACTTCTTTTAGAAACAGAATTTGCCAATATCAATGCCAAAAGGCTTTCATGTGAGAAAAAACGAATGGCCTATGAACGGAAAAGTATACTGCTATGCACTCTGTCTGCTATACTTCGTGACGCAGGTTGGAAGTTCGGATATAATGATGCGACAGGAAAGAATGCTTCTTATCTTGTATTCGTTTATCTTCCTTCTGGTGTCCAGCTTACATGGCATTGTAATGAGTATACAGTCCCTCAGTATTATGACTACATAGCTGATGAATGGGATGGACAGGCATGTATGACACTTGAAAAGATCTTGGTATACATAAAGGAGCATTATTCTGAATATATTCTTTCTCCTACAAGAATTGCTGCATAGAATTGTTATCTTTTTAGGCGACACTGGGATATGTAGACAGAAAGTCAAACATTAAATATATAATTATCATGAGTAATATTAAAATTAATGAGACCCACATCATGGTCATCCGGAAGGATTCTGTAACAGGGAAGTTGGTAACAGATTATTTGGAACTGGAGTTTGAGGATCAAGCTAAGCTTGATGAACTTGAGAAATTGTCAAATACTCCGGGAGTAACAGGAGAAGACATGTTTAATGCCACCCACCAGAAAGGCTTAGGGTATCTCCTCGATTGGTATGATTTCTGCGATTGCGTGTCAGGTTCTTATCAGTGTTGCCCTAAAATTGGTATTAAGGATGTGAAAGAAGGATACCTTTCCAACAGTAACGCTTTCTATCGTTTCCTGAAATCTCGAACAGTTCCCTATTGTCTGTCAAAGAAATACACGGAGTGTAAGCAAGATCCTTCTATCGTGGCATTTTCCAGCAGACATATTGGATGGAATCGCATGAATTTCACTCTAAACGAAGACTTGTCCATTGCCTATAATACGAATTTCGGATATGGTTATGCCAATTATTTCACTGCAAACCTGAAGTACAAGGACATAGATATCCTGCCATATTCCATGTGGGTGAATTACTACAATGCAAACATTTCCCAGATTCTTCGTTATACACGCACATATTGTATTTCAAATAGCGAATGGGAAGCAGCCTTGGAATTTGGCCGAGACATTTGCAATAGCCTGGTACAAAATCCAAGTGGTTTTGCTAATGTTTGGCTTGTTGGAGAAGTTAGAAAGATGGTGGATGGTCTTCGCCGTATCTTTAACAATCACGGCTCTGTGATGGCAGTTAATGAATCCAATGGCTCTAGTAGAGTACTTGATACAAAAGAAGAGATCGTCCTGTATAAGGGTGAAAAGATGTCTGGGGCACTTTCTTTCCTAGGCAAAATTAAGGAAATAGAAAAGCTGAACGTTTCTATGGACTCCTATATTTCTTCGATCTTGGACATGAATCGCAGAATGGTTCCTGAACTTCTGGAGGTTATAAAAGAGTATAATGAGGAATTGGCAAAGTTGGAGCTATTGGACGAACAACTTATTGCAGAAATCACTCCAATCAAGAACTTCGTTGATAGTCATGTTTATGAATGTGCTGAGAATTTTGTTGGCGACACCGGGTATTCATCTAGATGTGAAGCTGAGAAAATTATGTCTGAAACAAGCGAAGTTTTCATGGAATTGAATAACGAATTACATGACCTTGAAGAAAAAGAGTCCAAGCTGAGCAATAAAATTTATAGCATGAAACGTGTTGTTAACACGTTGTCAGGATATGTCGATACTATTAACAGCTTCATAGAAAAAGAGTATGTGAAAGCTGCCTAATTACATGAGTTAATATAATCCCATTATAGGATGCCGATAGATAAGAATAACAAGCAACAGCTCCAGGCATATGAGCTGATTAACACAACCAATTCCAGCTTTTTCCTCACGGGAAAGGCTGGAACAGGAAAGACTACGTTTCTTCAAACGGTTCAAAAAGAAATAGATAAAAACTTCATCGTGCTCGCACCGACTGGCATTGCTGCGATGTTGGCAGGAGGAGAAACAATCCATTCTTTCTTTGGTCTGCCCCTGCAAATTTGCACTCCTAAAACAATGGGGAACATCAACAGATCCAAAATCTCCATTATCAAAAGGGTTGATACGATAATCATAGATGAAGTGTCTATGGTACGATGTGATATAATTGATGCTATTGATTATACACTACGATGTGTCATGAGGAATTCACTTCCTTTTGGTGGCAAGCAAATGGTATTTGTCGGTGACCTTTTCCAGCTTCCTCCTGTCCTGCGCAAGGAAGAAGCAGAAATTATGGATGACCTTTATAATACGATGTCACCATTCTTCTTTAAGGCACGTGCATTAAAACGCCTCAGTCTGCCATGCATCGAATTTATCAAGGTCTATAGACAAAAAGACGATGTTTTCCTCAGTATTCTTGATTCTATCCGTTTTAATAAGGCAAGTTATGCCGAACTGTCGGTAATTAACAGGTGTGTCGGTCGAACTATTCCTACGGATGAAAGGATCATAACGCTTTGTACTCGAAATGATGAAGCTTCAAAAATAAATATGGCCAAGCTGAACCTTATAGATTCAGAGAAATTCTGTTTTGAAGCCAAGATAGATGGAGATATTAAACTTGACTCGAATCTTCCTGCGGAAAGGAAACTTACACTAAAGAGCGGAGCTCAAGTAATCTTTGTTAGAAATGACATATCCCGGCGTTGGGTTAATGGGACTATTGGGACCATTTCGAAGATTTCTGACGAGGAGATTAATGTTGTTACAGAATCTGGAGAGTATAAGGTCTCTCCTGTTTCATGGGAGTCTTATAAATATGAATACAACAGCAAAGAAAAGAAGATTGTAAAGACGCTCGTAGGAACATACACTCAATACCCTTTAAAATTATCTTGGGCTATTACGATACACAAAAGCCAAGGGATGACTTTTGACAAAATGATTCTTGATCTGAGTCGAGGCATTTTCTCAAAAGGACAACTGTATGTAGCGCTGAGTCGAGTGAGAAGTCTTGACGTTTTGTTCCTAATCAAGCCTGTATCATTCGGGCATATTGGTACAAGTGAAGAAGTTATAGAATTTGCAAACAGATTTAATGACGATTCAACTATCCATAATGAAATTAATGGAGGTAAATGTTTATATGAAAGCCTACGAAGTAAGAACTGGGATGAGTTCGCAAAGACTTCTTTAAAACTGAGTCTATCCTTTGTGGAGAAGGGAAATTGGAAATCTGCTGCTCGATACATATCTCAGATGTTTAATGCAATGGTGTCAGACGAACATTTGCTCAATTGCCTTGAACACTATAATGTACCAGCTCCGAAGGTAAGGAATATCTTGGTGGACTATGTTTGTGCCGCACTATATTTGTATTCTGGGAAATATGAACAGGCTATTTACCATGCAGATAGAGTTCGTTTCAAGCGGGAATGTAATGATGTACTATTCATAAAAGCTCGTGCTCTTACTTTATTGGGCAAACACAAAGAGGCAGACGAGGTAAATATTGATCTTGTGAAGGCATTAGATGGAGAATTTGATGCGAAAATATATTATGAGGTTGCCCTTCTTAACGAAACTCAACTAGAAGATCCTGGATTGGAAATCATGCAATCAGTAGTTAGTAATAGACCAGAATACGAAAATTCAATCTTAAAATTGAGATTTCTCATAAAGAAGAATGGAATTAATCTGAACATTCCAGATGACAATGATAATGAACTAATTTCATTGTATAATTCAGGCATCCCTGATGAAGAACTGAAAAATAGGCTTAAGAGCTTTCAGTTAAACAATAAAGAGAGTTATAAAGAATTTGTGAAATATATTTCGAAGTATAAATTTGCTGAGCAATAAAATGAATGTAATATTTGAATGTCCATTGGTGGACTTCGATATTGTTGATTATCCCATGATTATGGCTACTTTTGTGTCAAAATCAGGGAAAATGGTTGGTGGTGCCTTTATGATTGATACAGCTTCGCGCCACAATATTATGAACGAGACCATTATGGGAATATTACCAGATGACTGTTTACTGTATGATGGCACCATGAAATTGACCTCATTTTCTGGTGACGGAGTACAAGGAAAAGAAGTCCACCTTGATTTCTGCATTGGAGAAAAGCAGTTTAAAGAGCGTTTCTATGCAGCACAGGGATTAAGTTTTGATTCTGTCTTTGGTGAACACGTTGTTTTGGGAATTCTCGGTGTAGAGTTTTTAGTTAAACACGGATTGGCCTTGGATTTTGAGAACAGGACCCTCCACTCGTCTTCTATAATAAATAAGAACATAGAACTACCTGATTATACATTCTTTTTCCCTCAGGAATATGGATTTTCCAAATATGGACTTCCTGTTGTAGGCATGGTGAAGAATGACAAAGAATACGTTTGCTTGGTTGATTCTGGCAGTAATCTTAATACTACAACAAATTATGTATTGAACGATGGAGGGATAACCAGCAAACATACAGGTATGAGAAGTTCTCTAACAAGTGTAGCAGGAACGAAGATAACAGATTTAATGACTGTGAATTTTGACTTACTTAGTATTGGTGATAAAATCGGTGAAGTAAAAACAAATAATTACTCTACGGAATTCCAGGTCATAAACAATAGCAAATATATTATTGAGGGTACAAAGGATATTCCTCCTGTATCTGCGATCATAGGTGCAGAGTTCTTATTAGAAAACAAATGGGTCATTGATTTTTCCTCTGGAGCGGTATATTCTGCAAAAAAACAACAAAAATGAAAGCAAAATATATAATATTTTACAAAACGGCACGAAAAACGGGAAAAAAACGCTAAATTTGTACCGTTAAAATCCTAAATAACATAATTATGGTGACTTTGATTATACTTTTTATCGTTTTAGTGCTGGCGCTGATTTTCTTACCTTTCACAAAAGCTTTAATGAAAGATAAGCAAGATTTACGAATGAGTCCAATTGAAGTCCGTTTCAAGGTTCTCATTGATGAAATCAATAAAGCTTTTTTGGACGGAAAGGGGACAACCGTGTATCCAATTAAGAACGACAATAGGTGGCTTAACCTACATTCCTCAGATAGAGCAAACTATCTTTTTCAATTCAATTATAGCACAGGGAGTCTGACCGTATACATGCATTATAAGTATTTACACAAAGAACTAAACGAGAAAGTTCCCTTCTATAATGTGAGAGATGTAGATATATTCAGTCAAAAGCGAATGGCCAACGAATTCATTCAAAAAATGCGTGTGGCTATTACGAAGCATCAGGAAACAATTAGTATTCCAGAACAATCAGCACCTATTCATTCTCAGTATGAAGATGACCTGTTTGATGAGGAAGGCGATCCTATCGATATGGTCAGCTCGATGTATGGGGATCTGTCTATGCATCAGAAAAAATCAGTAATCAATATGGCATTCCTGATTTTTTCTGCCAAAGGTTCTTCTTGGAATGAGTTTGTCAATTATGGCCCAACTCGAACACAGCTCAACTTCCTCAATTTGAATTGGAAAGATTGTCAGCAACAACTTAATTCCGAAGGAGAGAATGCTATTTATTCCGATTTGCGAGGGCTTAGAGATGGCGTTTATGATAGTTTGCTTATGTTTTGGCTTTCCATGGTAATGACAGAATATGGCCCCGATGACTATAGGGCGGATAAATTCGTGTCTATGAATGAAAAGCTTGGGCACTCTGAGGACGATGTTGAACAGCGAGTTCAAAAGATCCAAGCATTGATGAATTTACATTTTTCGTGAAAAGAATGAAAAGATTATTGACTATTTCCCTATTGTTCCTGACACTGTTCTGCTCTGCACAGCAGCGTCGGGCATTATTAGTGGGAATAGCCAACTATCCAGAAGAAAGTGGCTGGAGGAAAATACATGCAGATAATGATGTCTATCTGCTTGATAGCATTTTGTCTATATCGTTTCATGTAAGATCCATCGTAGACACACAGGCTACATTAGAAAAAATTCTAAAAGAACTTTCATTATTAGAAAAAACGACCAGCCGTGGCGATACAGTCCTTATCTCTTTTTCTTGTCATGGCCAGCAAATGTTTACCATTGAAAGCACAATAGAAGCAGATTCTCTTGACGAAGCCTTAATTCCATATGATGCGGAGGTAAAATACACTTCTCATTATCAAGGGGAAAAGCATTTGCGTGATGACACTCTTTCATATTATGTATCCCAAATTCGAGAGAAAGCTGGTACCAAAGGTCTTGTAATAGTTCTGCTTGATGCGTGCCATAGTGGCGACTCTTTCAGGAATCCAGATGATTTGGCGAACTATCGTGGAGGCTATCCTGTATTTGGTCCAAAATCCCAAGATGTAAGTGTTCAGAAAGAGTTAAGGGACATAGTTAAACTCCCTAAATCTCATTCGCTATCAGATGTGATATTTATGGGGGCATGTCAGAGTTATCAGTTAAATGCCGAGTATAAGGCTCCTGATGGGAAATGGTATGGATCATTAACGTATGCCTTCTTTAAAGCTTTTGAAAAGGATGGATTGAATAGTATGGTCACTCTTTGTTTGGATATAAAAAACAATGTGAAGGCATTCAACAAAAGCACAAGGCAATCTCCTGAATTTGCTACAACGATTGAATCTATTCAGGTGTCCATAAAAGATACTTGCGCTAAAGATACAACGAAAGTGAAACTAAAACAATGCAATACAAATGACGAACGCAATTATTCGCCAGATTGGATAATATGCATTGTTATATTGTTGGTCATAGTCTTAATTGTTACTTACATATGGAAAAAGAAATAAATAATAGAAAAGTCCCTGGAAGTATACTTAGCACATTCCTATTCTTCTTTTTTTATCTTATCATCAGGACTTTATTCAAAGATGTTCCATTGATGTATAACAACATGATGGATGCAGCAATAGCAGAAGATGAGTCTGTCGTAATTAGCTTATGCTTAGCATTCCTTGATATTATTATGCTTTGCCTTTCATTTTGGAGTATTATACGGTTGTTAAAGGGGAAACCTGATTGTATTACCTGTATTCGTTGGGCTTTGTGTATCAATTTCTTTGTCCTTCTTTATGAGTTTTTTGTTAAATCATTAGGCAGAGCTATCGTTTATCATTGGACATATGCAATTTTACCTATTGTCCCGCTTTTGTTTACAATTATCTTCTTTATATATTTGGCAAAATCTCATTCAATAAAGCAACTTTATCCGACTTTTGAGCGCAAATACTCTCCTGGAGGATGGGTTTGGCTATCTTTTTTCATCATATGCCTTTTCTGTTTTGCATTTTTTTTCTATACATACTATGATGAGGAAAAGAGAAGTAAAACAGTAGACGATGAGTCCTTATCACTCCCCCAGGGATATTTTTCTGATGGTCGTATTGTATTCACTTCGAATTCAAATTGGTCCCGATCTGAAAAAGAAATAATGGACATTGATGATATTTCCCAAAAAGCCACCATGTGGGAATCACGTGAAGATTCGATTAGCAAGCATATTATATCAGGCGTCACCCCCAAAAGGCGTCATTCTGACTTTATGACCATTCTTCTACAACATCTTCCAGATGAGCAGAGGTTTTTCATCAGGGAAGTTTCTGCATGTGACACTGTTATCAATGAAGAACAGTATTATGTTGATCAATATCTGTATGAAAGGGATTCCATTTCATATCTATGGACATTCTCTGTCAGGTTTGATTCTCATTCTCATAAATTCTGTGCATATTCAATGTATGGAATCAACCTCAAAGAAAAAAAGGAAATGAATGATGTGCTGTCGTTTCTTAATTCTGTTATTTTTGACTTAAAACCATATGTAAAAGAGCAATGATAATTATACTAAAGGAAATACTTGCTTTATTGGCTTGTTTGTACCTTTTTCTGGTACTCAGGTCACACTATTCTAAGGGGGAGTCTTTTAAAGAAGCTTTCCTGAACAACGTTCATTATATAATTTTGGTGCTGTTTTCGCCCATAACTTGGTTTGCATTATTTGTAGCTGCCATTTATGTTGTATACCAAATAATTCACTGATAATAGTATGAGCATACCGAGAAAAAATATATTTAGGAGGATTTTTACAAGTGGTATATTTGAAAGTATATACTATTTTCTATACATGTATACTTGGTTATTATTTTCAATAATCGGTGCAGGAATTGGTTTGGCAATACTTATATTTGTGTTAGAGTGGATGTTCCCTAAAGATGTGCATATTCTAAATTATGCTCTTACAGACAAAACTTTCAAAGAACTCTACTCAAACCATCATTACCGTGCTGCCATTTTTATTGCTGAAGGTGATACTTCGTATGTAAATGACCAACCCCAAAACATTACCAATAAGGATATGCTTCGGGATTGTTATATCCATATCGGCGAATATAGTAAAGCAGAAAAAATAGGAAGAGAATTCTTAAGTTTCAAACCCAATTTGTCTGATGTTTCCGATGAGGAAAAAGAATTTTCAAAAATAAGCATTGATGTTTTCCATGCCGCCGCCGCTAGAGATTTATTCCGCCTATACGAAAAAATGGGAGATAGAGAGAAACAATTAGAAATGTATAAGGAATTAAAGGAATTGTACAATAACACCCCCCTCAACAAAATTCACACATTACTTGCAGAAAAGGGGATAAAGCTGCCAACAATGGACGATGAGCATTCTGACCTCTATACAATTTCGCATAACCTAAAATACGACATAATATGTGGTTCCTATTTTGAAGATCCCGATGCAGCAATTGATTCTTTAAAGAATTATCTTAACGAAGTTTGGCTAGTACCACAGTTTAAGTCTTCATTGAAATTGGAATTTGTTAATCGTTTAATATCATGGTACTTAGAGAGGAATGATATTTTTCAAGCTCAGGCTATGCTTATTAACGGACTGACTGTAGTTCCAACAATTCAAAGTGAGAAAGATTTAGATCCGCTTGGTGATTTTGCCGAATATTGCTATATCCTTCATGACTACAAGAATGCAAAACGCTTTATGAATGTCTATATGCGCTTTATGGACGAGTATTATAGTAAAGATGATTTGGAATATTTGTTAGCAGAAGTTAGGTTTGTAAAATATCAAAATGAAAACACCTTAGGCAATATTGATGCTTTAAAGCATTGTTGCAGAGGGCTTCGAGAACAGATATCTAACAATTTTGCCGGAATGACTGCTAGTCAGCAGGATTACTTCGCACAAAAATTGAAAGAGCCGTTTTCCTATGCTCTTGAACTTTTGGAAAAGCAACCGAATAATGAAGACTTGGCAGAACTTTGTTTTGAAAACGAAGTCTTTAATCGTGGATTGCTGATGAGAACCGACGCATTACTTAGACAGGCATTATTAAGTTCCGGTGATTCTACTCTTACAAAGGATTATGAGCAATTTATTGGCTATAAACGAGAATTGATAGCGCGTGATGAGGTTGTCGGTCCAGGCAATTTCGCAAGAAGAATGTATCTTAAGCAAAAAGTTTCAGAACTTGAAAAACGACTTTCTGTAGATTGCTCAGAATTTGCTAAAAATAACTACTCAGATATACGTGTGAAAGATATAAAATCTTCGCTTTCAAAAAATGAAAGTTTGATAACTTACGTTGAAATTCCTCATAAGCATGGAGCATCATTGGGCGCTTTCATATTAAATAAGAAAAACGGACTTCAGTATATCTCTATGTGCTCACCAGAAGAGCTAATTTCCTTAGAAGAGATTGCCAAAAATGACATCCTAAAATTGTGTGTCGATAATATGGCATATCATCTTTTATTTGAGAAAATCGATAAAAAGATTACTGATGAAGGAACTATCCTGTATTCTCCTGCAGGTATTGTACATCGGATTCCATTACAGGCATTGTATATAGATAATGATCTAACCATTGGCGATAAGTACAAATTGAGTGCTTTGGCAAATCCTATTGATTTATATAATCAAGACAATACGCAGGACTTTGAGATTGATAAGATGAAAATCGCACTTTGGGGTGGTATAGATTATGGAACGTCAGATATTAAGGATGAAAATACTATCAAAACTCGATCTGTAACACGTGGTGAATCATTAGTATATTTACCAGGTTCTTTGAATGAGGTTGATAATATTTATCAGATGCTGGATGGAAAGGTCTTGTCTGCGGCTCATTTTACAGGTAATAGCGCGACAGAAAGTTCCTTTAAGCAGAAGGCTTCTGGGGCAGACATAATTCATATCTCCACTCATGGTTTTTTCCAAGAAGACCAAGCACACGAACTCAATAATGCGATGCATAACTCAGGATTATTCTTTGCAAATGCAAACGCGGCATGGAAGGATAATTATAAACCGGAATTTTTTTATAAAGGATATGAAGACGGCATTCTAAGAGCCGATGAAATAGAAACACAAGACCTCGCATCTTGTAAGTTGGTTGTGCTTTCAGCTTGTGAAACAGGCTTAGGTGAAATAAAAGGTGATGAGGGCGTATTTGGTTTGCAGAGAGCATTTAAACTTGCAGGAGCTAGATGCATATTGATGAGTTTATGGTCTGTACCCGATGCTGCAACAGAGGAGTTGATGAACCGTTTCTATGAGAACCTTCTTATTGATCCCAATATCGATAATGCATTCAACAATGCTCAACAGAGCATGAAAGAAAGCACGAAACCGTTATACGGTGTGAGAGACTGGGGAGGATTTGTATTACTTCACTAATTCTTTATGAGCATATGAAATTACTATTATTTCTTCTATTCTTGTTTTGGTTATACAATTACTGGCGCTTCACCGGGAAACGTAAGTACTTTAAGAAAATGGTCATTGTTGCTGAACATCGTGATGAGCAATTAAAAACGGAACAGAGTGCGTTAGAACTTGCTAGTGCGTATATGGAAGTCCAAAGATATGCTGATGCCTATTCTGTATTTGCATCGGTTTTGGCTAGATATCGTAACACGCCAAACTCATCAGACATTATGTGCAACATGGATTTTTGCAAGAAACCACTACCTTGGTCAGGGAAATTAAAAAATCACAAGATGGGCTATTGGCATAATTTTATGCTTATTCGATTTGGGGGAAGACGCAGAGTTATGCTGTCTCAGGATATATATATAGCAACAGATAATTTCATTCAATACGGACACCTATGATGAAGACAATTTTATTCATTGTATTGGCATTAGTGGCCTTATTTATCGTAAAATTGGTCATTGCGAGACGAAAGTTTACCAAACAGTGGAAACAGGATGAGGATGATGCCTTACAGATATCCAGAAAGATGTATGAGCCATTAAGCCTGTCTGAGAGGTATGCTTTTGTTTTCGTTTTTGATATATTTATGAAGAATATTCGTACAAGTGTGCATAATTTAGCAATAGCTCATCACCAAATAGAATTCGAATCTAAAGCATTGGGAGTCACGGTTAAAGACGCAGATTCCTTTTTTTGTGCAGAGGGTGTGGATCGTGGAATAACACATTCAATGGACATTTTACGTGAACTAAAGAACAAGAATAGAAGCATATCCGATTTTTTGGTCTACAGATGTTCTACTTTCGTTAAAAAAGCTTGTGGAAGGGATAGACAAACAGGTATGGACTGTAGAGAAATATCAGAGAAATTATTTATTCGTATGTTTACTTCAATAGGGTATACGGAAGACGAATTGGCTGAAATAAGTAATAATCCCCAGAAGTTGATATCTCTCTTCGGACGAGAAAAACTTGTTTAGAAATACTATAAAAAAGAAAAGTTATGGATGTATCATTGATTTTATGGACTTCTTTTTTGGCATTGGTTGGCCTACAACTGTGTATTCCAGAGAATCCAAATGGTAGATTTGAGGCGGAATTTAATGAACGTTGGTGGACTCATAATCCATTTTTACGTATGTTTTATGGCCTGTCAAATATTCTTGGCGCTTTATTTGTCTTGGGCATGGCAGGTTATCTGACCTTTACGGAACATTGGTGGTATATAGGAGTTTATATAGTCGGACTGATTATTTCAAAATTGTTGGCTTTTTTGTTAAGGCTACTTCTTTATCCAGTATACAATTTGACCAATGATATTCCTACTTTTGCAGAAATAAAGGTACAAAGGATTGTTGGATCATTGATGGCATTAACTGGAATTATACTCTTTTTTTGCTTGAAATGAAATAGGTTGCAATTCAAACCTGTGCTGGAGGGCTATTGTTCCTATACGGAATTATAGTCCTCACTACATAGACTATTATTAGATTTAGTTGAATACTAATATAAAGCCAGCCCAGTCATATGGATCAGGATAATCTATAATCAACTTCCTTATGGCTTCATGATATGCATCAAGTAGATTATGTTTGGAAAATAAAGAAGAATAGAAATGTTTCATGAAAAGGAAAGAAACAGTATCATCAACCTTCCATAAATTTAAGATCAAAGAGCCTGCTCCTGCTAAGCGAAATGCATATTGTAATCCTTGTGTACTTTCAATATTATCAATAAATCCTTCTGCTGTCTCACATGCAGATAAAACAGCCAAATTCACATTAGAAAGATCTAATTTTGAAATCTCGTAAGCAGTAATAATCCCATCAGTATCTCCAGATATTGGTTCCAAACCATTCCATGAACTGTTAGAATTGGACATGAATAATCCAGAACGAAGTAATTTGTAATCTTGATACAATTCCAAGTTGTTAAAAAAAGAATGATTAATTAAATCACTATCTTTACGCATAAAGAAACCATGGGTCGCAATATGTATTAGACCTGGTGATGCATCTTCGAGCTTTTTGAATGATGATTCGGTTGCATCTAGGCCACTATAAATGTTACATCTGAATTTATTGTCGATTAGAATATCTCGTATTGCTGCGATTTCTTCAGCAGAATATTGTAAATATTGAAGTGAACCTCTAAACGAATGAGTACCCCTTGATAATCGGAAGTGCCTGGATGCAGTCTCTGCTTCTTGCCTTTGTTCTTTTGAATAGGCAATTCCTCCAAACAGAGCTGCTGTTCTAGGACTATAACGATGATTACGTGTGCCATTTATAAAGCTGTGTCCTGAATATGATCGATATATTTGGTATTTATCCATCAATCTATGTTCATTGTTTGTGATTGCATCAAAGTTAACCATTTCCAATACACCAACAGGACAAACAATCAGAGTGTCATGCAAAATATAAGGCTCAATTTTCTGAATAAAAGTCGAATATAGTTTACTCGAAGAATAACAAATGTTGACAGATGTGCTGTCTTTGGTAAGTTGACTTGATGCTTCGTCCACAGAACAAATATCAATAACCGTTGGTGTTTTCTTTTCAGAATTCACAATAAATGCGCCATATCTATTTTCTCCTTCTAAGTTCACATAGATGAAGTATTCAATTAATGAGGCACTATTATTAAGTGATTCTGATATTTCCTTGTATGTATAAATGTTGTTCAGGACCTTATCTATAGCTATTTTATCGTTAATCAGCATCTTGTTAAGTTCAAGTTGTTCAAGATTTCCTAAATAGTTTTTCCCCTCGGTATCACTAAAATACAAACTATCTCTTTTTTGGTTGTAATATTTTATGCTGTTCTCTGTGAACTCATCAAACAAATGATTCTTTTTGGCGTAACGAATATAATTATTAACTTCTAATTCAAGATTCTTTATTGTTTGAAATATGTCATACGCCAATAGGGGAGCGTCCGAATTAGGATATCTCAGTGCAGTTTTCATGCAGACTTGTCCTATAGTTAATGTTACAGCTTTCCATAATCTTTGATTATCAAATTCAGTTGAATGTTTATAAATCCTTGGAAGAATAATATGTTTGACCCGATCATAATATTGATGAAGATAGATGGTGGCTTGTTCGCCATCATACATCGCTAGGCTGGAAATCAGGTTAAAGTAGACAAGGATAATGTCATGAGGTACGATTAGGGAAGGGGCTATTGCTTTTATTGAGTTGACAGATTCCCTGTAATTTTCCTTTTCTAACAATAGTAGAGATTTTTTGAAAGCTTCATAGTTCTCAACCTGTATAGAATTCAGTTCTATCCCTATTGATGAATACATATCCATCGGATTCAATTGAAATAGACAAACAGGTTTTGCAAATACGTCATGTTCGCTTGGAATACTATCTACTTGATTGTTAGCTAACCATTCAAACAGCTTGTAATCAGATTGTAGTTGCTTACGTAGCAAAGTAACATCTGTCGGTTTACATTTTTTATATAAACTATCTGCCACATCAAGATATGACTTTCCGATTTCTACTAAGATATTTGAATAACAATCTTCCGAATTAAGCTTATGGTACTTTCTGTTTGATATGTCTTTTTGTAGATACGCTATTCCGATTTGATGTGAGAAAACAGCAAGATCAATATCCGAATGAGACTCAATTTTATTAATCTCATTAATAGGTGTATACATTAAAACATACGACCAATCTTCATTGTTAAAGATGGCGTAGTTAATATAGGTGATTATAAGTTGAATATAATATAGGTCATTTTTATAGAGGCTGTTCTTGTATAGATCACGACATCTCTCTATAAAATTAAGATATCCCCTTTCGTGAGCGCTATGATAAATACGCGAAAGCCAAAAAAGTCTTTCCCACATACTGCCATAAGCGAGTTCTATTTCCTGTTGTTTTCCATTAAAGAGTTCTTTTGCAATGTATTCTAATGCTTCTTTATTGTCGTTTCTTAAAGTGTCATCATCGAGAAATTGATATGTGCCTTTATATATATCTGATAAATAAATGTTGTAATCAAGCAATTTGTCTGATTGGATAAATAATATTTTATTTGATTGCAGAAGACGCCATGCTTCCTTATAAGTGCCATTTGATATGGCATTGTTAACAGCACCAAGAATGCTGTCTGTCTTTACTGTTTGAGCCAATGAAGCATTTAAACAAAGATAGAAATAAATAAGTAAACAGACAAAGCGCCTCATACCGTTAACAGATTATTAGTGATTAAAACTGCTCTCAATAACCATTTCTTGCCTATTCCACGATGGCAACAGTTCCTGCATTGTACTTTGTATTTCGTTTATCCAGATTCCTTCTTTATCCATTGCCTTGCTTTGTAATGTCTTATAAATTGCATAGCTTAATGGACCATAATATTTCTCGTTTATCTTTATCTCGGTGTTTCTTTGGTGTGATTGACATGCCTCCATCATAACAATTGGTGCACATCCCTTAATATTTCCGAGTCTATAATATTGCTTATGGGTCTTTGGAACTTTATATAGTTTATTGCTTTTAGAAAATCCTTTTCCTGTACCTCTGTATATGTCTTCTTCAGAATCGCGATATGAATTTCCTGCATGACAAGCATCAATGGCCACATACAAGACACCAGATTCTCCTATCTTTTTTCGTATGTTGGTAAAATGCCTATTTAATATGTCATCTGTCAAATGTTTATCGCCAGAGTAAATACTTTCTTCGTAATAAAAATGTGCATCATATGGTACAAATGATTCGTCCCATCCGTCAGGCTCATCACCATCCATATCTTCATATGGCTGACCATGTCCAGATAGATGAACATAAACAATATCCCCTTTTTGAGCTTTTTTTGAAAGATTTTCTAATTCTTTTGTTATATTTCCAAAAGTTGCCTTTGAATTCCTTAGTTCTCTTATAGATGCATCTTTTAAAACAGTCTTTATTAAATCCATGTCATTTGTTCCATGAATGCTCTTCCATCCCGTATTAATATCATATTCTGATATTCCAACTAATAGCACACGTTTATTTTGCGGAAATGCCAACGAACAACTTGATAAAAGAAAAAACAAAAGAAAAATGATACGGGGGCAAACCCTCGCAAATACAAAATTTGTAGAAGATCTGAGCCTTGCCATTCACTAATCATTTTGTTTTTGCAAATATACACAATAATATTGGAAGTATTGAATAATAAACTTCTTTTTTAACTTTGTTTACCGATATACCTCTTAACAGACATAAAAAGAAGACCTTTATTTGGTGTATTCTGATTTCAATAGAACACAGAGCACTATCACATCTTTAAAGATTTCGGCATTCGTTTGTGAGACATGCTGCGTTTACCTTTTTGTTGGTTCGGGTATTACTGTTTAAATCAATATTTCCCATTTCTCTCGACGAAAGATAATTATTTATTAAGTATAAAGTGGTACTTTTGATTTTGGATGGAACAAATTATATTGTTATATGAATAAGGAACAAAAAAGATTGGCATTATGGAAAGAAGCTATTCCTAGGATGAACGAGGAAGATTTGGAGTTCATACTTGACTTTTCTGAATGTTTTGAGCCCCAAATAGTTAAAATGGTTGAAACTCGATATAAGAAAATGACTGATCTTACAGAAGAGGAAAAAGATGCTCCAAACGATGATAACATTATATATTCTGTTTTTAGTGTCTTAAACGAAATGGAATGTCCAGCTAAGTTCGATAGGGATGGAGATATTCAATTTACATTTCAAGATGAAGATTTCTTTATTACAGCCGGTGAAGATGGACCGTTTATTGACATCTGGGAATACAATTGGATGCAGGTAAGTCTGAATGAGGTATACAAAGTGTCAAAGTTGCGTCAGGCAATAAACGATATTAACAGTATCGGTGACATTGCTACCACATACTCCGTGAATAAAGAATGCCACGAATTTCACGTTCACTGTGGTGCTAAGATCCTTTTTTACTCTTATATACCCAATCGCAGAGGATATCTTGAATATGTCCTAAGGAGATTCTTTGATACACATCGACTTCTTGAAGAACAATTTCTAAAAATAACTAGAGAAGAAATACCACCAGAGGAAGTTGTGAATTAATGTGGAAATGTAAATATAATCAATGAAAAAATAATGTAACGCGAATCGAATATGGATATTTTTGATTACATTTTTAATAGAGATTCATCCGAAATGCAGCATCCTGGCAGATTGTCATCATATAGGCAGGCTGCCGAACTGATGTGTTCCTGTTGGAATTGCTTGGATATGAGCATGATTGAACCGTATTTAGACGAGAATGTTACATGGAGCAGATGGACATCAAATATAACGATTCATGGCAAGGAGGAATATTTGCAATTAATGCGAAAGGTCTTCGAATCGCTTAAATACTCAAAAAGTAGTTATAAGGCTGATGTTGTTGGCTTTAACGACAAATATTTTGCTTGTATCACTGTAGACGGCGAAGAACAGGATTTGCTTCATCGCATAGAAATCGAAGATGGATTAATAAAAAAGATAGATATAACCCCCTCAGGTGAATGGTGGTTCAAACAGTTGGGTGGCAGATCGCCATTTGGGGTTGTTCATCAAACCGATTTGCATGAGCAAGCCGCAGCAGTCGCAGCGATAGAACAATATATAAAAACAGAATTAGGGGATAAGACAATAACTTGGGCAACACCGTACGAATTAAAAAACTCGCATTGCCAGTTGTCGTTTACATGTGATGGCTTATCATACGATGTGTTGGTAGAAATCCATAGCTTTGATGATAAGAAGTGTCGCTTTGTGATGTATTCGGAATTCAATAATCTGAAAGCGGGATGTAAGGAGAATGACCATATCCCCTGTATTCTTGCACTTAATGAAGACCAGGAATTCGTTAGTCTGACATTGTTGGAAGATATGGATGTGCGAATACAGAAATTAAGGGCCAAAGGCATAAACGAATGGACATTCAGAGGGCTGTTCAAGACAAAGGCGCAATTGAGTCGGCTTGTTATAACCAAAGATTATAGAGTATTATTGCCTGATTATAATGACATTGAGATAAAGATGGAACCTTTGGTGAAGGCGGTTTATTTCTTGTTCTTAAAACATTCTGAAGGAATCGCTTTTAAAGAACTGACGGATTACAGGGAAGAACTGCTGGATATTTATAAATGTTTAAAACCGGCGGGGCTGAGCAAGAGGACTATTCAAAGTATTGAAGACGTTACAAATCCATTGCTTAACTCTATCAACGAGAAGTGTGCCCGCATTCGTTCTGCTTTCGTCAAGGAGTTTGACGAGGGGCTGGCAAAGAATTATTTTGTAACAGGAGAGCGTGGGGAAGTTAAAAAGATAATAGTGCCCCGAAACTTGGTGGTTTGGGAATAAAATCACATTTTCACAAGCCTTGTGGAGCGAAATAGTTTGGTTGCAAAGAGGTAAAAGCCTAACTTTGCAACCAAGTTTAATATTGTTACATTTAATGGCTTATGACATTGATTTATCTTTTAGTAGGTATTGCGGTTGTTCACGCATTGTTTCTTCTTTATCCTGTATATAGGGATGAAGCCTTGGATGTTTATTCATGGACTCCATGGACAGAGGAAAAATATGCATTGTTTAGAAAGGTGACTGGTAATAACAAACAGGTACGGATTCGACTTCTTATAAATTGGATTTTATGGCCATTTCTCATTATATTTATTTTAGTAATGCCAGTAGTGTTTTTATTCAGACTACAAGGTATACTAAAGGAATATGATGGAGAGGTGACCTATAGTAAAGATGGGAAGGCTCTCTTAAATGTTGCAGAAAACCTTAGGAGAGTAAAGGTAAAAAAAGGTGTTGAAGTGATCGCAAGTTTTGCCTTTGACAGCACACAGGTTACACACATTAAAATGCCAAATACAGTTAAGATATTAGAGCCCTATGCACTCTTAAGAGCTCATTATTTGGAGAGTGTTAATCTTCCAGATTCAATTATAAGCATTGGCAAATATGCTTTTCAGTATTGTGGAGGGTTCGGTAAAGGATTGAAAAGGATTGTACTCCCCAAGCATTTGCATCATCTTAACGAGAATGCATTCTTCGGTTGTGATGGGCTTAAGAAGTTGAAAATACGCGGTGATTTTATGTGGAAAGCGTCATGGCAAAATGATAATCCATTCTATTATACAAAAAGTTTAGTCGAGATTAAAAATACAAACCCAAACTTCAAGGTTGAAAATGGAATGCTTATGAGCGTTGATGGTAAGATATTGTTTAGATGTGTGAATGAAGGCAAGAGAGTTGCTGTAAAAGATGGTGTTGAAATAATAGCTCAAGGAGCTTTCTGCGGAAGAGATCGAATGGAGGAAGTCATTTTGCCAAATTCATTGAGAATGATATGTGTTTATGCGTTTAGTGGATGCCAACTCATCGATAATGTAGTGCTACCAGAAGGAGTCGAATATATTGGAATTGAATCTTTTAGTTATTGCCCGAATCTTAAGACAATAACTCTGCCAACATCGCTTAAGACAATAGCATGTGGCGCATTTGATCATAGTGACCATCTTCAGGACTTTGTTTACCCAAAAGGTATGGAGGATGAATTTAAGAAAATGGTCGATGACGCAAAATACGATTTACCATTCTAGAACGCGAACGTTTATTTTAATATATTGATTATGACAGATTACGAGTACATTTTACAACAGGCAAAGAAAGCCCATTATGCAAAATGGAGCGATGAAGAGTTACGAAAGTGTGTGGATATGTTGATAGGCCTGACACATGAGCAGCTATTCTCCCTTTACACATCCAAGTGGCTGAAAGGTGATAAGGTGATGAGAGAAGAAGTGTTTAAGTGTATGTATATGGACAAACTAGGTAAAAGGGAAGAACGTATAAAAAGTTTGTCGACCGAAGATTTGCTTGAAGAGTTTAAAGATAAAAAGAGTGGCAATATATCGCTAATAAGAAACGAGATGAAGTTTCGTTATAAAGAGAATATTGGTGATGATAGAATAAAAATCTCTATCGCATTTAAAAACTCTTCTGCTGGTGACATTTCATGGGTTGAACATCAAGAGCGAAAAGAGTTGTATGGAGTACTGAAATAAAAAAGGATGAGCATCGAGGAAGTTATTAACAGGGCAGTGCAACTGGGACAAACCATCGAAATAGAGTATTGTACCAGGGCTGGCAAGGTGTTTACTTGTAAGATATCAGACATCAGGTATTCTCAATACTATGGTGGAGAATATATTGAGGCGTATCGCTTAGACATACAGGAGAATCGCACTTTCAAAATCAGCAGAATAATGAAGGTAAACGGTCAATATTCTGGAGCCAGATTGGCGATAATTTTAATAGGATATAGGTATGAGTATAAGTATAATTGTTGCAACGGTGGTGTTAAGCTTTTACCTCTTTCAGTATATTTCTGAAAAGGAACAAGCTGATAAGGAAGAAGAACGGTTCTTTCAGGAGTTGATGAATGGTGGACAAAAAGAGGAGTTTGTCGTAAAAGAGCGGAAATACTTGGATGAAAGAACTAACGCGGGACTAGTATTGGCTACGTTACGTAGGATAGGTTGCGAACCTGAGACCGAAGAGCGTAATAATCTGCAATATACGTATTTTACTTTTCAAGGCGAGAAGTTTACGATAGAAAGTAATGATACATGCAAATTTATTACTATCTATGATACATGGTGGCATGGCATCTCGATCTATAGCGACGTTGAGGACATTGCTAATCTTCATAAAGCCATCAATTTTGCAAATCAGCATGTAAACTGTACAATCCTCTACACAACCAATAAGGAGATGGAAGAAATTGGTGTGCATTGCAAAAGAACGGTATTGTTTATTAAAGAGATACCAGAGATAGACCTGTATCTGAGAAGCATTCTAAACGATTTCTTTATAGCTCAGAGGTTGGTGTTTACTGAATTAGAAAAGTGTAAAGTTACAGAGAATCAATAAATCAAAGGAATATGAAGAAGTATTTAATAGGCATGATTGCTGTGGCGTGCATTATATCGTTGGTGATGTATTGCACAAAGGAGAAATGTTACCAGGTTAGCTCGCAAAGGTATCATAATGAAAAGGTTATTACTTGGGAAAAGTTGGATACGTTTTTAATGGAGAATCCGACTTATAAGGTGGAGTATCCTGATAATTTTGTGCCAGATAGCTCGCTTCTGGATAACCGTAATATGAGGTTTGACTATTCGTTTGCTGGGTGTGAAGTGTTTTTGAAATGTTTCTCTTATCCGAATGATGCTCATATGGATGATAGTGCGGCGGTAGAGTTCTCTGTGGGCTTTAGAAAGTTAAATGGGGACACGATAACTATGATAGATAAACATCCAGGTTACTTTTATCTGGAAGGAATGGATAGGTATTATAAATTTTACGAGCAATACGTAGTAGATGAAGATTATATCTATGTACTGGGATTGTTCTATTCGCCTGGACTCAGTGAAGAAAAAGTAAAGAACTTAAAGGCACTGGTGCATGATTGGAACCCGAAATAATTAACCTTCGCAAGGCTTGCGAGGGGTGGATTGTTGAGCGGTTTGAGAATTAATTTGTATCTTTGCAGCAGTAATAATTTGAGATATGGGTGAAGAGCTTATCAATTTTGGTCCCGTTGAGGATAAGATGCAAGGCATCATCAAGGTGATTGGTGTTGGTGGAGGTGGTTGCAA
>OCTW011549795.1_pt1 | contig 39201 bp, 25 predicted proteins | sample 1539671 | NCBI WGS metagenome assembly OCTW01 (sample SAMN02144230, study PRJEB22623) | gut metagenome | biome: sheep rumen | host: Ovis aries | place: New Zealand
CAAGGACACGACTTATGTCCTTACCTTCAATTAAGCCTTCTTTATTTTTACATGGACAAGCTTTATGTCCATAAACCTTCAGGACTATTTTAGAATATAATTTGAGTTAATTCAAAAGTCAAGCATTTTGATAAATCGCTATGAACTAACCAGACCTACATGTAATTTGTCACAACCTATCCAACGGACTAACCACACCTCCAGCTCCTCTGTTCAATACGTGGGTATAAATCATCGTTGTGCTAACATCACTATGCCCAAGAAGCTCTTGTATTGTCCTGATGTCATAGCCAATTTCTAGAAGATGTGTCGCAAAAGAATGTCTGAAAGTATGACAGCTCGCATTCTTGTTAATTTCTGCCTCCAAAATAGCCTGTTTTACAGCCCTCTGCATCAGGCTTTCGTCCAGGTGCCAGCGGCCTTCTAGTCCGGTGGTATGATTTTTCCAGCGGTTTTTCTGGGGGAAGAGCCATTGCCATTTGAATTCTTTGTTGCCGGTTGGATATTTTCGTTCCAGGGCTCCTGGCATTGCAACGGCTCCCCATCCATCTGCCAGATCTTTTGAATGAAGCTTACGTACCTTTTCTATATGTTCCTTCAGTTCGGGGACCAGTTTTTGTGGAATCATAACGTGGCGGTCTTTATCTCCTTTTCCGTGTCTTATTATGATTTCATTTTGATCAAAATCCAGATCAAGTATTCTCAATGAAAGTGCTTCGTTTAGTCTCATGCCTGTTCCATATAAGAGTTTGGCGATTAGTTTTTTTTGTCCTTTAAGATTCTCTATCACCTTGCTTACTTCTTCTCGACTAAAAACTACAGGAATTCGTTCAGATTTTTTTGCACGGATTACAGATCCCAGTTCGGTTACGGGTGTATTTTGGACGAATCTGAAGTAAAAGAGTAGGGCAGCCAATGCCTGATTTTGGGTTGAGGCACTTACTTTTTTTTTGAGGGCAAGAATTTTTAGATATTCATTAATTTCTTTCTCTCCAATACTTTGATTTCCCTGATTTATATTAAGAAAATCCTCTATCCATTTTATATAACTTGTTTTGGTATGTTCGCTGTAGTGCCTGGTAGTAAGGGTATCTTTTACTTTTCTAATTTGAGATGCTATGTATTTTTCTCCTGTCTGCACTGTTGTGTCTGAGCAGAAATGTCTTTCTTCTTTTTCTTCTGCATTAAATAGTCCTGTTGTGTAAAGGTTTTTCAAAAGCTGATTTACAACAGTTTGATTATGGGGAAGTAGCCACAGTTTTTCATCATTATTCCACCAGCGGCCGGGAATATTTCTTACAGCCTCCAGCATCTGTTTATTAAACTGTCCTGGAAAATCAACTTTAAAATATTCATTGTTATATGGTTCAATAAGAATATCAAAATCTTTAGTCCTCTTATTTATCATAAAAACCTCGTCTAAAATCTCATATATAATATTGTTCAAACTGTGTGATTTTAGGAAGTTTCTTTGTAAAAAAAATACTTATTTTTAAAAATAGTTAAAATCTATTGACACTTTTTTTTCATAACTGTATAACAAAAATATCTAAGGCAATGAGGTCGTAGGAATAATCCTGCGACCTTTTTTTTTGCGCACTTTTTGCTTAGCAAAAATGCGTTAATTAAACAATGGCGTTTACGGCATTGTTTAATTTGTTTTGGGAACAAAAACGTTGGATTTAGGGTTTATTACAAACCCTAAAAACGGCGAAGTCAAGGCCTTGAGCGAAGCGTGCCTTGACCGGTCGTATTTTTGATTGCAAAAAAAATGTCTGTCAAAATCACAATGTAAATTATAAAAATGGCAAGGGTGCCGTGATTTTTCTTTTTGAAGAATCACGGCATTTTTTTTTAGATTGTTAGACTTAGTCTGACAATGACAAAGTGGCAATGAGGTCTGATTTTTGCATTTGTGCACAATGTAAAAGATCAAAATCATTGCCAATTTTTTTTAACAATTAAGGTGGTAAACCTAAAAAATTGCTTTCGCAATTTTTTTTAACGGTTTGCTATTTATCACCGGCCGCCTACCGTGCGGCCTTACTCAGGAGGTATATATGAGTGAAGTTTGGGGTGTTTGGTTACTTATTGGTGCTGCACTGGTTTTCTTTATGCAGTGTGGATTTGCAATGGTAGAAACTGGTTTTACTCGTGCAAAAAATGCGGGTAATATCATTATGAAAAATCTTATGGATTTCTGTATTGGAACTCCATGTTTTATGTTACTTGGTTTTGGTCTGATGATGAGCGAAAACTATTTTTTTGGCCTCATTGGTAAACCAAACATGCAGCTGTTTACAAATTTTGCCGAGCTTGACTGGTCATCTTTTGTATTCAACTTAGTTTTCTGTGCTACTGCCGCAACTATTGTTTCTGGTGCAATGGCTGAAAGAACTAAATTCTCTGCTTACTGTATTTATTCCGCAATCATTTCTGCTGTTGTTTATCCAATTGAAGCAGGCTGGGTTTGGAATTCTCAGGGTTGGCTTGTAAATCTTGGTTTTGTTGATTTTGCTGGTTCGGCTGCAATTCACTCTGTTGGTGGAACTGCCGCTTTGATTGGTGCAATCTTCCTTGGTCCACGTATTGGTAAGTATGATTATGATAAATCTGGAAAAGTAACAAAAGTTCACGCTATTCCAGGTCATTCTTTAACTTTAGGTGCACTTGGTACTTTTATCCTCTGGTTCGGCTGGTATGGATTCAACGGTGCCGCTTGTACTCAGCTTCTTGGAGTTGGTGGTCTTGCGGCAGTTTTCACAACAACAACAATTGCTCCTGCTTTAGCTGCTGTTACAACAATGATTTTTACCTGGTTAAAAAATGGTAAGCCTGATGTTTCTATGACTTTGAACGCATCTCTTGCAGGTCTTGTAGCTATTACCGCTCCATGTGCAACCGTAGATGCCCTTGGTGCAAGCATTATTGGTATTGTTGCAGGTATTCTTGTTGTAGTTGTAGTTGAAGGTCTTGATCTTAAACTTCACATCGATGATCCAGTTGGTGCTGTTGGTGTTCACCTTGCAAACGGTATCTGGGGTACTATTGCAGATGGTCTTTTCAATGTTGAATCAGGTCTTTTCTATGGCGGTGGTTTTAAACACTTAGGAATTCAGTGTCTTGGTGAATTAGCAATTGTTGCATGGACAACAGTTTGTATGATTATTGCCTTTGCCTTAATTAAAAAATTCCATGGATTACGTGCAAGCCGCGAAGAAGAAGTTATCGGTCTTGATAAACTTGAACACGGAATTGATTCTGCTTATGGTGACTTTGTACTGGCTCCTCAGGTAATGACAGCTGGTCAGGCAGGTTCTTCAGATGTTGCAGGAAGTGTTCCAGTTGAAAAGGCTGTTCCAGTTACTAAAGCTACCAGTCGTCCTGATGCTAAGTTCCACATGGTTACAATTATCACTCGTCCAAGCAAATTCGATGAACTTAAGAGTGCAATGAACGACATCAACGTAACAGGTATGACATTGAGCAATGTACTTGGATGCGGTGTTCAGCATGGAAATGTTCAGAAGTACCGTGGTGTTGAAATGGATATGACTCTTCTTCCAAAGATTAAGGTTGATATTGTAGTAAGCGAAGTTCCAGTTGATCTTGTTATTACTGCAGCTAAGGAAGTTCTTTACACAGGTCACATCGGCGATGGAAAGATTTTTGTTTACGATGTTGAAAATGTTGTAAAAGTACGTACTGGTGAAGAAGGTTACGAAGCTTTACAGGATTAAGTTCGGCAAAAGAATGTTTTATGAGAGAGTTTATGAGAGCCGACTGTAATAGTAATTAAAATGTTGCAGGAGGCTTCTCGTAAGTCATCACAATTTCTTATCTTATATAAAAAACTGTAGAACAAAAGTTATAATCAAACCAAAAGACATAAATGGGATAAATGGAATAGGCTTTTTCCCAATCTTCTTATTTACAAAGCAAAAGGCTAAAATTACTTCTGCTCCCAGACAAAAAGGAATCACTTTTGGAAAAAGAAATAACCCCTGAAAAAATCCAAACCAAATATCAGCAGAACCAAGTTTATTTTTTGTAATTTTTCTGGTTATAAAGTAAAGGCTCCCAAAAATTAAACTTGAAATTAAATAAATCCACATATCACTTGGGGCAAAAATCAGCTGGCATATAAGAGCTGCAAGAATGGCTCCAATCAAAATGTAAAGACTTACAGTCATCTGTTTTATATCTTGTATAGAAAGAATTATTGAAAAAATTAAAATTATTGCCAGACTTACCAGGTGATAAAGTGTAATTTCCATACGCTAATTCTATTTGTCCCTAAATGCTTCGTCAAATTTTTTTGCCTCCTCAATAAATTATCTATATACTATATAGAAGGTATTTATGTTTATTAGGAGCATGTTATGAAAATTGTAATTATAAATGGGCAAAATCATAAAGGTTCTACCTACCAAATTGCCCGTCAAGTGGCAGATAAGGTTGGCGGGGAAATTAAAGAGTTTTTTCTTCCTAAAGATTTTGGAGAATTTTGCTGCGGTTGTTGTAACTGTTTTAATAAGAGCGAAGAATTGTGCCCTCATCACAATAAATTAGTACCAATTATTCAGGCTATTGATCAGGCTGACCTTATAATTCTGGCAAGTCCAGTTTATGTTTACCATGTAACTGGTTCAATGAAGGCCTTCCTTGATCACTTTGGCTACCGCTGGATGGTTCATTCTCCAGAAATTTCAATGTTCAAAAAGCAGGGTGTGGTTATTTCTACGGCTGCTGGTGCCGGAATGAAGTCTACCAATAAAGACATGGCAGACAGTCTTTTCTTCTGGGGTGTTGCAAAAACTTACAAGTACGGGCTTGCGGTTGCTGCTACAAGTTGGAATGGGGTTAGTGCTAAAAAGAAGGCCTCTGTAGAAAGGGCTACTAGTGCAATTGCCAAAAAGGTTTTGCGTAAGGCTGATAAAGTAAAACCTGGACTTAAGACAAAGGCTTTCTTCTTCATCATGCATTTGTTACAGAAAAAGGGACTTAATCCAAAGGATAAAGAATACTGGCACGCACAGGGCTGGACTGGAAAAGTTAGACCTTGGAAACAAAACTCATAGTTGGGATATAAAAGCTTATATAAAGTTTACAACTTCTTGACTTACAGTAAAAAAATTCAGTATTATAAAATAAATACGGCAAAGAGGTCGTAGATATAGACTCATTTTTTTGAGTTTTTATCTACGGCCTTTTTTGTTTTAAAATCATAGTCGACAAAGGGGTCGCATGTACACTAGGAATTTTGTGCATGTGACCCCTTTTGCTTTTTTGGAGTCAAGATGAAAGGAAAAACTCTTTATGAGCCAAGCTTTGAACACGATAACTGTGGAATTGGTGCAGTTGTAAACATTGATGGAAGTAAATCGAACAAAATTGTTGATAATGCTCTTAGCATTGTTGAAAAACTGGAGCATCGTGCTGGTAAAGATGCTTCTGGTCAGACTGGAGATGGAGTTGGAATTCTTCTTCAAATCAGCCATGACTTTTTTAAAAAGGAAGCTGGTAATCTTATTGGTAAACTTGAAGAGCGTGATTATGGTATTGGCCAGTTCTTCTTCCCAGCCCAGGGCCTTGAAGCAGAAAAAACTCGTTTTGAAAAAGCCTGCAAGGCCCAGAAACTGGAATTTTTGGGTTGGCGAAAGGTTCCTGTAAAAGAAGAAGTTCTTGGACAAAAAGCCCGCGGCTGTATGCCTCAAATCTGGCAGGCTTTTATTGCCCGTCCTTCTGACTGTAAAAAGGGCCTGGATTTTGACCGCCTGCTTTATATTTTACGCCGTTCTTTTGAAAAGGATTGCAATGCCACTTATGTTTGTTCTCTTTCTTCACGTACAATTGTTTATAAAGGAATGTTCCTTGTAAATCAGCTTAGAAGCTTCTACCTTGATCTTTCTTCCGGTTTATATACTTCATCACTGGCAATTGTTCATTCCCGCTTTTCTACAAATACTCAGCCAAGCTGGCAGCGTGCCCATCCAAACCGTTTTATTGCCCACAATGGCGAAATTAACACCATTCGTGGAAACGTTGACCGTATGCTGGCCCGCGAAGAAACTCTTCATTCGCCAGTTCTTAGTCCAAAACAAATGCAGACAGTTCTTCCTGCAGTTGATACAACTGGTTCCGACTCAGCCATGCTGGACAACACTTTGGAATTCCTTTTGATGAACGGAATGCCTCTTCCACTGGCTCTTATGACATGTATCCCAGAACCATGGAAGCACGACCAGAATATGGCTGGCGACAAAAAGGCCTTCTACCATTATTGGGCAACCATGATGGAAAGCTGGGATGGTCCTGCCGCTATTCTCTTTTCTGATGGAGATTTGCTTGGTGCAACACTGGATCGCAATGGCCTTCGTCCAAGTCGTTACTACATCACAAAAGATGGAATGCTCATTTTGTCTTCCGAAGTTGGCGTTCTTGATATTCCAGAAGAAAATATTCAAACAAAATCTCGTCTGCAGCCAGGAAAAATCCTTTTAGTAGATACCTTGCAGAAAAAAATTATAAGTGATCAGGAATGTAAAGCCTTCTATTCAAGTCAGTATCCTTATGGTGAATGGCTGGATATGAATCTAACTCACTTGTCAGACCTTAAAATTCCAAACAAAAAGATTCCAGTTCACACTTTGGAAGAACGTAACATTCTTTACCGTGCTTTTGGCTGGAACTATGAGGATGTAAATGAAATGGTTCTCCCTCTTGCAAGAAATGGGGTAGAGCCAACAGCAAGTATGGGAGTTGATACTCCACTTGCCGTTATGAGCGAAAAGCACCAGAGTCTTTTTTCTTATTTCAAACAGCTTTTTGCCCAGGTTACAAACCCTCCAATTGATAGTTTACGCGAAAAAATTGTAACAGATACTACTGTTTACGTTGGAAAGGATGGAAATCTTCTGGAGCCAGATGGTAAAAACTGCCAGGTTTTGGAAATTAATAATCCAATTCTTACGGGGACAGACCTCATTAAAATTGCGGCTCTTAATCAAAATGGTCTAAAAGCAAAAACTCTTTCTATTTTGTTTGAATTGGGTGGTCAGGGTCTTGCTTGTGCAATTGATAATCTTTTTGCCCAAATTGATCAGGCTTATTCGGAAGGTTATAACATTATCATTTTAAGTGATCGTGGTTTGGATAAAACTCATGCTGCAATTCCTGCAATTCTTGCAATTTCTGCAGTGGAGCAGCATTTGGTTCGTACTAAAAAACGTACTTCTATCTCTATCATTCTTGAATCTGCAGAAGTTCGCGATGTTCACCAGGCTGCAATGTGTTTAGGTTACGGAGCACGAGCTGTAAATCCTTATCTGGCTCATGAAGCAATTGCCGAACTTATTGACCAGAAGATTTTGGATAAGGATTATCACACTGCAATTGATGATTACAACAAGGGCATTATAAATGGCATTGTAAAAATTGCTGCTAAAATGGGTATTTCCACAATTCAGTCTTATCAGTCGGCACAGATTTTTGAAGCAGTTGGAATTGCAGGGGATGTAATAGAAAAATATTTTACAAATACTGTTAGCCGTGTAGGTGGAGTAGGACTTAAGGAAATTGAAGAAGATGTTCTTTATCACCATAATCAGGGCTTTGATCCAAACGGTCTTACTGTAAATCAGCATTTGGATTCTGTAGGAAATCATAAACTTAGAATGGGACCAACTGCCGAAAGTCATCTTTATAATCCACAGACTATTGTTGCTTTGCAGCAGGCAACCCGTAATGGAGACTACCAGCGTTTTAAGGAATATACAGCTTTGGTAGATTCAAACGAACATCCTCACACTTTGCGTGCAATGCTTGATTTTGCTTTTGATTCGACAAAAGAAATTCCTCTTGAGCAGGTAGAAAGTGTAGAAGAAATTGTAAAAAGATTTAAAACTGGGGCTATGTCTTATGGTTCAATCAGCGAAGAAGCTCACAAGTGTATGGCTGCCGCTATGAATCATTTACACGGTAAGTCTAATTCTGGCGAAGGTGGAGAAAAACCTGAACGTCTTGGAACTGAATATAATTCTGCAATTAAGCAGGTTGCCTCTGGTCGTTTTGGTGTAACCGAGGAATATCTTTTAAGTGCCCGCGAAATTCAGATTAAAATGGCCCAGGGAGCAAAACCTGGTGAAGGTGGTCATCTTCCTGGTAAAAAGGTTTATCCTTGGATTGCAAAAACTCGTTATGCAACTCCAGGTGTAGCTTTGATTTCGCCTCCACCTCATCACGATATCTATTCTATAGAAGATTTAGCACAATTAATTTACGACTTAAAAAATGCAAACCGAGATGCCCGTATTTCTGTAAAACTTGTTTCTGAAGCAGGGGTTGGAACAATTGCCGCTGGTGTTGCAAAAGCCGGTGCCCAGGTAATTTTAATTTCTGGTCATGATGGAGGAACCGGAGCTGCTCCAATTTCTTCTATTCATCATGCAGGTTTACCTTGGGAGCTTGGCCTTGCAGAAACTCACCAGACTCTTATTCAAAATGGCTTGCGTGGTCGTGTTGTAATTGAAACTGATGGAAAATTGATGAGTGGTCGCGATGTTGTAATTGCCGCTTTACTTGGAGCGGAAGAATTTGGTTTTGCAACAGCACCTCTTATTGCCATGGGTTGTTCAATGATGCGTGTATGTCAGCTGGATACCTGTCCATTTGGCGTTGCAACTCAGAACGAAAAACTTCGTGCAAAATTCCCAGGAAAACCTGAATATGTAGAAAACTTTATGAAGTTCATTGCTCAAGAAATGCGCGAAATTATGGCTAAACTTGGTGTTAAATCTGTAGAAGAACTTTGCGGTCGTACAGATTTACTTAAGCTCAAGGATAAACAGGGCTTTAAACGTGCCAGTCTTGTAGATATGAGCCGGGTATTAGGTGAGAGGTTAGAGGTTTCAGGTTCTAGGGGTGATGAATGGAAATCAGATAGATCCACATATGACTTTAAGCTTGAAAAAGGGATTGATTTATCTAAACTTGTTCCAGCTTTTACTCAAAATGATTATTCATCATTCTTAATTCATAATTCAAAAATAGAATCTCCTGATTCTGAATTGAAAATCCAGTCTATTGACCGTACAGTTGGAACAATCCTTGGTAGTGAGATTCAAAAAACTTATGGAAATAGTCTGGAAGATGATTCTTTCCGTGTAAATTTCAGGGGCGGTGCAGGTCAGTCTTTTGGTGCCTTTATCCCAAAAGGTCTTACTTTACGACTTACCGGCGATGCAAACGATGCTTTTGGAAAAGGTTTGAGCGGCGGAAAATTGATTATAAAAAAACCGGAAGAATTTGAAGGCCAAGCAGATAAAAATATTATTGTAGGAAACGTTGCTTTATTTGGTGCTACCAGCGGAAAGGCCTTTATAAATGGTCTCGCAGGTGAACGTTTTTGTGTTCGTAATTCTGGAGCAAGTGTTGTTGCAGAAGGATGTGGAGACCATGGTCTTGAATATATGACTGGTGGAACTGCTGTAATTCTTGGTTCTACTGGAAAAAATCTTTGTGCTGGAATGAGCGGCGGTCTTGCTTATGTTTTGGACGAAAATCATGATTTATACAAACGTCTTAATCATGAACTTGTAAAAATGTACGCTCTGGAAGATGCAACCACAACTTTACAGGGGATAAGTGATGAGGAGAGTCTTCATCAGCTTATTGAAGAACATGCAAAAGAAACTGGCAGCAAAAAGGCAAAAGAAATACTTGCTGACTGGGAAAACTACAAGTCTAAATTCAAAAAGATTATTCCAAACGATTATTTGAAGATTATGAAAGAAATTGCAGCCCAAAAGGAAGCTGGCTTAAAAGGTGATGCAGCTATTTTATCAGCTTTTAGAAAGTGTACTGCATAGAAGGAGGAAGGTATGGCAGATGCTAATGGATTTATGAAATTTGAGAGAATTGATAATGGAAATGTTCCTCCTTTAGTTCGTATAGGCAATTTTAAGGAATTTCATCCAAAACTTGATGAAGAAGCCCGTCGTCAACAGGCTGCTCGTTGTATGAATTGTGGAGTTCCTTTGTGTGGTTCGGCTCTTAAACTCAAGGGGATGGTTACTGGCTGTCCTTTGCATAATTTTATTCCGGAATGGAACGATGCCCTTTATAACGGTCAGTTTGATATGGCTGCCTGGAGACTTTTGAAAACTTCCAGCTTTCCTGAATTTACAGGCCGTGTTTGTCCTGCTCTTTGCGAGAAGGCCTGTAACTGTGGCAGTCCAACTGTTGATCAGGGGGCGGTTACAATTCATGATAATGAACTTTTTATTATTGAAAAGGCCTTTGCAACCGGCTATATGAAACCCCAGATTCCAACTGTTCGAAGCGGTAAAAAAGTTGCTGTAATTGGGGCTGGTCCTTCAGGTCTTGCTGTGGCCGATTATCTTAATCGTCGTGGTCATTCTGTTACTGTTTATGAGCGTGAAGATAAAGCAGGCGGACTTTTAATGTATGGCATTCCAAATATGAAGCTAGAAAAATGGGTAATAGACCGTCGTATTAAATTGATGAAGGATGAAGGCGTTGACTTTATCTTTAATGCAGATGTAGGGCACAACATTTCTGCTGACCACCTTATGAGTGAGTATGATGCCCTTGCCCTTTGTTGTGGTGCCAAAAAGGCCCGCTCTTTGAATGCAAAGGGAATTGAATTTCTTGCAGATTATTCAAAAAATGGCCTTACAAATAAGGGCGGAATGATTTTTGCGGTTGATTTTTTAACAGCTGTTACAAAGTGTGTTATTGCAACTTCTAAGGCTCTTGAAAAAATAGAAATTGAAGCTACGAATGGCCAAATTGCCCAAATGCTTGATCAGAATTTTGGTCTGGAAATTGCCGGAAAGAATGTTGTAATTGTTGGTGGTGGTGATACTGGAAACGACTGTTGTGGTTCTGTAATTCGTTTGGGGGCTGAAAGTGTAACTCAAATTGAAATGATGCCTTGTCCTCCACTTAAGCGGGCTGAAAATAATCCATGGCCAGAGTGGCCTAAGGTTCTTAAGGTTGATTATGGGGCCGAGGAATCTATAGAAAAATTTGGCCGCGATCCAAGAGTTTATGAAAGTACTATAAAAGAAGTAATTAGTCAGAATGGACGATTAACAAAAATTGTTACAGTTGAAGTTGAATTCCAAATGATTGATGGAAAACGTCAGTTGGTAGAAAGAAAGGGCACTGAAAAAACTTTACCATGTGATCTTCTTTTGGTAGCAGCAGGTTTTACAGGCTGCGAAGAATATACGGCAAAAGCTTTTGATGTGGAACTTTCTGAAAGAGGGTGTGTAAAATCTCTTGGCCAGGCTACTCCAGAATCTGCAAGTCCTAATGGTTATGCCAGCAGCAGAGAAAAGATTTTTACTGCAGGAGATATGCATAGGGGACAGTCCCTGGTTGTTTGGGCAATTACAGAAGGTCGTGAATGTGCCCAGGAAATTGATAACTTTTTGATGAAGGCGGCTGACTAAATGTATGACGATAAACTTCATGATGAATGTGGTGTAGTCGGAGTTTACGGAGCTCAAAATGCTGCGGCTCTGGTTTATTTTGGTTTGGTTTCTCTTCAACACAGGGGACAGGAATCGGCTGGAATTGCGGTAAGTGATGGTCAGAAAATCCATTTAAAAAAGGAAATGGGGCTGGTTGGCGATATTTTTAAGCAGTCGGATTTTGAATCTTTGACTGGAAATCTTGCTATTGGACATGTGCGTTATGCAACTGCTGGTGGAAGAAATCTTGAAAATGCCCAGCCTTTTTTGAACACTTTTAAAATGGGGTCAATTGCACTGGCACATAACGGTCAGCTGGTAAATCATGGAGAAATTAGAGCTTTACTGGAAGATCAGGGGGCAACTTTTTCTTCATCCAGCGATTCTGAAGTTATTTTAAAACTGATTGTCCGAAAGTATATAGAAAACGGTGGCAAGCTTGGAACTGGACTTGAAGAAATTTCTTACAGCCAGGAAAACCGCGAACGTTTTGTAAAAGCTGTTCAGGAATCTGCGGCTTTAATAAAGGGTTCTTTTGCTCTTTGTATTATGACCGAAGATATGATGATTGGGGTAAGGGATTCAAACGGAATTCGTCCGCTCTGCCTTGGAAAAATTGGAGAGACTTCCTTTATCCTTGCTTCTGAATCTTGTGCAATTGATTCTATGAATGGTTCTTTTATTTGTGATGTAGAACCGGGCCAGATGCTGGTCATTGATGAAAACGGTCTTAAAAAGTTCCAGTTCATGAAGGCGGAAAAAAAGACTTGTATTTTTGAATACGTTTATTTTGCCCGTCCTGACTCGGTGATTGATGGTATTTCGGTTCAAGAGGCACGCTACAGAATGGGCGAAATGCTTGCCCAGGAAAGCAAGGTTCAAGCTGATGTAGTAATTGGCGTTCCTGACTCTGGAATTGGGGCTGCTATGGGTTATGCCAGGGGATCAGGTCTTCCTTATGTAACAGGAATTATAAAGAACAAATATATTGGCCGTACCTTTATCGCTCCTACTCAAAAAGAAAGAGAAAATATGGTTTACGTAAAACTTAATGCCATAAAGAGTGATTTAGACGGAAAAAGGGTTGTTGTAATTGACGATTCCATTGTTCGTGGTACAACAAGTCGCCGGCTGGTAGAAGTTCTTAGAAGGGCAGGGGCTAGGGAGGTTCATTTTAGGGTTTCTTCGCCTCCTGTAAAATTCCCTTGTCATTTGGGAATTGATACTCCTAGCAAAAATGAATTAATTTCTAGCACACATAAACTGGAAGAAATCCGAAAGGAAATTGGAGCAGACTCTCTTGCCTTTATAAGTTTAGAAGGAATGCTCAAAGCCCTGGGCTGCAAAAGTTCTGACTTAAAAAATGCAGGCTTTTGCAAGGGCTGTTTCGAAGGCCAGTATCCGGTTTAGCTGGAAACTAGCCTTTTAGATAAAGTGTAATAATGGGCCGGTCTATTTTTATTCCAGTTCCGGTCCTTTTGAAACAGCAGCCTTTAATAAGATTGGTGTGATAAGGGCAGAACAAATTACACTTAGAATGATTGCAGGTAAAATTCTTGAATCAATCATTCCTGCATCAATACCCTTTTGGGCAACCATAAGAGCAACTTCACTTCTAGCAACCATTCCAATTCCAATTACAAGTGCCTCGTGATTTTTTGAACCACAAATTTTAGCTCCTAAACCACAGCCAATTATCTTTGATATAATAGTTAGAACAATAAGAATTAAGGCAAAAATCAGAATTTCTAGGTTCATTGTTTTTAAATCAGTTCTCATACCAACGCTGGCAAAGAAAACTGGTGTAAATACCATGTAAGAAGTTACAGTTACTTTTTTGGCAACATACTGACGGGCTTTTGTAACGTTACATAAAATAAGTCCTGCAAAAAAGGCACCTGTAATATCTGCAACACCAAAAAGAACTTCTGCACAGAAGGCCATGGCAAAACAGAAGGCAAGGGCCCAAATAGCAATTCGTCTTGACTGATAGTGTTTTTCAGAAATGCGTTCAAAAATCTTCTTTGTAATAAATCCTACAACAAAAACAAATACAAAGAAGAGAAGAATTTTTAGAACAACGATAAGTGGACTGGCTGTTTCTGCATCACCCTGTCCGCTCATACCTGTAAGAACAGAAAGAAGTACAATTCCAAGAATATCATCAATGATTGCGGCACTTAAAAGAGTAGTACCAGTTTTTGTTTTAAGTTTACCAAGCTCATTCAGTGTTTCAACTGTTATACCAACAGAAGTTGCGGCAAAAACCATACCAACAAAGCAGGCTTTGAGAATGCTCATAAAGTCAACCGTACGTTCGAAGAAAAAGAAGTAAAGGGCTCCACACATTAAAAGTGGAACAAGAACACCGAAGCAGGCAATAACAAAAGCCTTTCCACCAGTTTCCTTTAAGTCTTTCATATCAGTATCAATACCGGCTGTAAACATAAGCATAATAACGCCGATTTCTGCAGTCTTTTTAATAAAATCTGTTACTTCTATAAGGCCCAAACATGAAGGTCCAAGAATAATGCCGGCGATGAGTGCTCCAACAACCTGAGGTAAATGAATCTTCTTGGTGGCAATGCCAAGAACTTTTGTAGAAAGTAAAATTAATGCCAGAAATAATAAATAACCATATGTTTTCATAAAGCAAGATTATAGTGATATAGATTTTCTTTTTCTACGATTTTTAAATATTTCTTCTATATAAATAAGGGGATTTGTCTTACTTCCTAACTTGAAAAAAACATATAATTATTTATTATAAAAAGTATCAAAAAAAACTTAACAAAAGTTTTATAAATACTAAACTAATAAAATAAGGAGAAATAAAATGGCTAATAAAAATGTCAAAAATTCTATTATTGCAGGTGTGATTGCATTGCTGGTAATTGTTACAGTTATAAATTCTTGTACAGTTATTTCACCAAATGAACGAGGAGTAAAAGTTACTTTGGGTCAGGTAGAGGGTGATGTTCTTCAGCCTGGAATGAAGTTTCATGCTCCTTTTATCACCAGAATCCGCTGTTTCCGACTTGAACCAAAAACTTACGAGGTTTCTTTTTCTTGTGGTAGTGATGGTGCAATTACAAAAGATATGCAGACTGTAGGTAGTACTGTTGCAGTTCGTTATGTTTATGATGAAAGAAGAATTATGGATATTGTAACCCGTTATTTAAATGATTCAGTTATTCAGAGTGCAATGCGTGATAATGTAAAGGCTTCTTTGAAAGAAACTGTTGGACAGTATTCAATTTATGATTTAGTTGAAAAGCAGAATGAAGTAACTGGTAAGGTTGCAGAAGCCATGCTTACCCGTATGGCCGATTATCCAATTGATATTTCTCAGACAACAATTACAAACTGGGACTGGTCAGATGATTTTGACAAACAGATTAAGGAAACTGCAAACCGTGCTCAGGAAGTAAAAAAGGCTGAACAGGATCTTAAACTTGCAGAACAGCAGGCTCAGAAACAGGTAAAGGAAGCTGAAGCTAAAAAGGCTGCAATTGAACAGGAAGCAGAGGCTGCTTTGATTAAGGCTCAGAAAGAAGCTGAAGCAAAAAAAGTTGAAGCTGATGCTCTTGCTTATTACAACGCTAAGGTTGCTCAGAACTATCAGGTTGAAATTAAACTTAAGGAACTTGAAATAGAACTTGAACGTGCAAAAAAGTGGGATGGACGTCAGGTTCCTGAATACATACCTCTTACTGCTGCTGGAGGAATTATTAATCTACCAGAAGCTAAGAAATAAATTGAAAATTAGTGGAAGTATTCAAGAAATGCAAGTTGGTGTTCAGCAAAATCCTATGATCGAGCTTAAATCTTTCAACGAGAATAATCTTCCTCTGGTGGTTGATGTGGTCGTACCACTTTGGAGTCCGTCGGTGGGAGATTATTCTTTCAAGCGTTTTAATGTTGAATTTATAGTAAGAAATAATATTTCAGAAAACAAATATCATTTTGAATTGATAGATTCTAATTCTCAGGAATTTCTGGCTGCTGCTTTTTTTACTCGAAAAGGTGACCCTTGCAGGGTGGAAGAATGGTACGAAAAAGAATGCACCCGCTTTCCAGAAGAACTTAGGCGTGCAACAAATATGAGTCGTGTTTACTTGCAGCAGATGGACCAGAGAACTCTTTCGTTTATGAAGGATGATGATATAAAACTTTCTCTTTTTGTTAGCAGACATTCTGGTTCTGGAAGTCAGATCCTAAATCAGCTTTATCCAAAATTAAAAGAGGAAGGCTGGAAAAATCTTTTTTTATGGACTGATTGCGACTGTAACTGGTCATGGTATAACAAACACGGTTTTACTTTAGTTGAAGAAGCTTCTTATGAGCCTTTTAGTAACGAGCAAGAAGATTATAAAACTTATATTTTTAAGAAGGTCTTATGATACTTGCAATTATGCTACTATAATGTTAGGTAATTTTTTTAGTGGAGTATCTTAAATTGACAGATTTTACAAGAATCATCAGCATTACAGTTCTGGCTGTTTTATCTTTCTTTTGTTTTCAGACAGGCTTTTTTCTTTGCTCAGGACACAAATTAAAACAAAATGGTAGACGAACCTTAATCCTTGTTGAGCTGTTTACAGGTTTCCTTTTGTTTTTTGATGCACTTGCTTATTTATATCGTGGAAATACCAGTCTGATAGGTTATTACATGGTCCGCATCAGTAATTGTTGTGTTTTTATCTGTAATTATTTTGTTGCCTTTTTATTTTGTTTTTATGCTTGTGAATTTATAAAAAGAGCTCGCTTAAAGTTTTCGATTCTTTTTCATCCAGCAGACAGTATAAAAAATGGAATTCCTGCTCAGCTTTATGTTGTTTTGTTTTTATGCCTTGTAGGAATATGTCTTGTCATCATCAGTCAGTTTACAAATCTTTTCTATTATTTTGATAAAAATAATATTTACCACCGAAATACATTTTATTTTGTTAGTGTTGTTTTAGGCCTTCTGCCTGGACTCATTACTTTTACAATGCTCCTGCAGAATAAAGAAAAAATGCCATTGAATGTTTTTGTGACCCTCGTCATCTACTTTATACTTCCAATTATTGGTGCATTGATGATTCTTATGGCGTATGGTTTTTCTTGGATAAACGTATCATTGGGATTGGGCTCTTTGCATCTTTTTTATTCTTCAATTAAGTTGATGGAGTTAGAGTTCTATTCAGAAGAAAAAACTAACACAATCCTTAGTCCTATTTATAAAAAAGAAAATGCTGCTCCTGAATCAAAAAAACGAATTGTAAGAAATCATTTTTGGCAGGCACTTTCTATTAGTTTGGGTGGAATAATTGCGGTTCTTCTTATTATTTCGCTCACAGGTATTTCTTTACCAGATAAAACTTTGACTATTGAAAAACCATATACCGAAAATGATGCTTCAAAATCAGTTTGTGTAACTTTTATTCGTAATGCAGAAAAACACTGGGTTGATGAAGCTGATCCTGACAGAACAGGTGCTCAGTTTGACGGTATCATTTATAACAATATGAGCAGTAGTATTATTACAGACTGGAAGTTTTCTATTGAGATTCCAGATAACTGTTCAGTAGATCCAGGTCCATGGAATGGAAGTTTTACTCTTGCAGATGGTAAATTGATTGTTCAAAAGCCTCATAAGGAAGATAAAGAAAACATTCATGGTGAAGATTTCTACAAGATTACACCATTAAAAACTCTTGGTTTTGGATGTATCATGTATACTCCACATGACTATCAGACTCTTTCTCAAAAAATAACATTTACTTATTCAAGTGTTTTAAAACCTCTTTCAAATCCTTTGTTTGATGTAATTTTTGCTCTGCTTTTTATTGTTTTTATTATTTCAATAACAATTACTCTTTTTGAAGGAAAACTTATTCGTGTAGAAGAGGAAAACAAGAAACTTGAACGCACTGTTAAAGAACGTACACAAGAATTAGAAACCGAAAAAAATCGTTCTGAAAGTTTGCTTTTGAATATACTTCCAAAAGAAATAGCCAAGGAACTGTCTGCTAATCCAAACTGCACAATTGCTAAGGAATATCCAAATGTTACTGTTTTGTTTACAGATATTGTTGGATTTACAAAAATTAGTGGCGAGATGAGTGCGGAAGAAGTTGTTACCATGCTCAATAAAATGTTTTCTATGTTTGATGAACGTGCACAGCGGGAAGGAATTGAGAAAATCAAAACAATTGGAGATTCCTATATGGCAGCAGCAGGTCTTACTGCGGAAAGTGAGAATGATGGTGCTATCAGAATGATTCGGTTTGCTCTAGGCCTTCTGGAGGATGTAAATACTTTCAATGAAAATTCAAATATCAAACTTTTGATTAGACTTGGAATAAATTCTGGACCTCTTGTAGCGGGTGTTATTGGTAAAACAAAGTTCATCTACGATATTTGGGGTGATACAGTAAATGTTGCAAGTCGTATGGAAAGTACTGGCTTCCCTATGAAAATTCATGTAACAGAAACTACTAAAGTTCAAACTGCAAGCCTTTTCGAATACAGCGAAAATACAGATATTGATGTAAAAGGAAAGGGAATGATGAAGACTTTCTTTTTATAATAGTAAAAAAATTGAGGGAGTAAAAAAAACAGATGTTATACGCAATGACCCCAGCAGCAGTATTGATATTTAATTTCGTATTAAACTGGGAATTATTCAAGAATTATGGCCTTAAAGAAAAAAAACAGGACAAGAAGAACTTGATTCATGTTCGCTATAACTGGTTCTTGCTTACTGCGTGTTGCTATCTTATTGTGGATATGACATGGGGATTTTTGTACGACCACAAGGATGTAACGGCTTATTTCCCATATATATATTATTTAACTGTATTTTATTTTATCTTCATGCTCCTAACCATGTTGACCTGGACTCGATATATGGTTGCATATGTTGGTAAAAATGGACGTGTCAGTAAAGTTCTGATTTATATTGTATGGTCATTGATTTTAGTTGGGTTTGTATGTCTGATACTCAATCGTTCTAAACATTTAATGTTTTCTTATAATGATGCACATGAGTATATTGGAGAAGTCGGCAGAAACATTTCTTTTAATTTGCAAATTATTTTTTATATCGTAATCACTATTTATGCGATGATTATTGCTTATAAAAGTACAGGCCGTCAGAGAGGTAGATATAAGGCAGTTGCTTTTACAAGTATTGATTTGGGATTATTTCTTACATTCCAGATTAAATATGCCTTGTTTCCTTGTTATGCTATAGGACTTATGATTGGAATATGTCTGATTCATTCTTTTGTACAATCCAGTGAAAAAGAAGAGAAAAAGATACATGATAATATTGCATCTGCAATGGCGGAAGATTATGAAGCCATCTTTTACATTGATATAGAATCTGGCGAATATATGACTTTTTCTAAAACTCCAAAATATATGTCCATGAATGTGGAAAATTTAGGAAAAGACTTTTTTAAGGAAGCTCTGGAAGCTATTAAAAAATGTACTTATCCTGATGATTTGGAATATGCAAAGCAGTTTTATGATAGAGAAACAATGCTAAAAAATCTTGAAAACAGACTTTCCTTTTCATTTAAATACAGAGTAATTATTAATAACAAACCTCGCTTCTTCTTATTCACTGTAATGAAGTCTAAGAACGAACGATACATTATCTTCTATGAAAAAGATATAGAAGATGAACTTATAGCCGAGAAAAAACAGAAAGAAAAACAAAAGCAGACTATTACATTTGGTCAAATAGCTGAAAGTCTGGCATCTATTTATGACGTAATCTACTATATCAATATTGCTGATTCATCTTATATATGCTACCAGGTTAATGAAAGTTTTGGGCAGCTTGAAGTCAACAAGTCTGGAGATGATTTTTACGGTGAGTCCCAAAAAAATATTCAAAAGGTTATTCATGAGCAGGATCGGGAAAAACTTACTGAATTCGTTAATAAAGACAACATGATTTCCACAATGGATAATCACAAAGATTGCAGTATAACTTATAGAATGATTATTTCTGGAAATCCTCAGTATACCAAAATGACAGTTCGAAAAAGTAGTGATGGAACTCATTTTATAATTGGTGTTGAAAATGTTGATGACGAAATCAAAAAGGAAAAACAGCATCTTAAAGAACTTAAAACAGAAAAAGAATTGGCAAGACGAGATGAACTTACCGGTGTAAAAAATAAGACTGCCTACAAAGAGCTTGAAGAGTCGGTTCAGGGAAATATAGATAATGATTTGGATTATTTGAACTTTGCCCTTGTTGTATGCGATTTAAACAATTTGAAAAAGATTAACGATAGTCAGGGACATAATGCAGGAGATGAGTATATACGTGCTTCATCACATCTTTTGTGTCACATTTTTGTTCATAGTCCTGTATTCAGAGTAGGTGGTGACGAATTTGTTGTCTTTTTACGTGGAAATGATTATTCGGCAAGGAATGAACTTATGGACCAATTACGTAAACAGGTTCTTGAAAATACAAAGAATGGTTCTGGAGTAATTTTGGCTTCTGGAATGTCTGAGTACAATGCCGAAACCGACCGTTCTGTTTCGGAAATATTTGAAAGAGCAGACAAGGAAATGTACGAGGACAAAAAGAAGCTTAAATCCTTGAAATAGCAGATTACAACTCCAAGAACAATGGTGGCCTAGTTGGGGTGGGGAAGGTCTTTGTGGACAAGTAGTTATGGGGAAATAGAATGAATAAAAGTATATTACAAAACGGCGACCTGCTTTTTATGAGCGACCAATCAGATTTATCAAAAGCTATAATCGAAACAACCGAGAAATACAGTCACGTGGGAATCTACTTTGACGGCATGCTTTATCATGCTTCGCGAAAAAGGGGAGTAGCCAAACAGAAACTTGAAGAATATCTTGCAGAAGAAAAGGTTGAAGTTTTTGTTTATCGATATGCGGAGATAGAGGCGGAAACTGTAAAGGCGAGGGCAGAGCGGTATTTAGGCTGCCAATATAATCACAGCTTTTATCCTGACAACGGAAAATTTTACTGCTCTCAATACATTGCAGAAATCCTTCCGATTTTTGATGTTGTTCCAATGAAGTTTGGGGATGGTGAAAAAGGGATTTCTGATTATTGGAAGAAGTATTACGAGGAATTGGGTGTGCCAGTTCCTGTTGGTCAGCCGGGGACAAATCCGGGCCAGCTTGCAAAGTCGGAAAAACTTAAGTACATTGGGAAACTCTATTATTAAAGGAAATTAGAATGAACGAACTTACACCAATTAAATTTGTAGTAATAAAAGCTGGTTATGGGGGTAATATTTGTTAAAATGTAAAAATATACCCCGATAACTTGCGAATAACGTGTGTTTTGCATATAATTATGTTGAAAATGAGGTGAAAATGAAATATTACAAGCGCGAATCCTATTTGCAAAAGATACGTGGTTTTTACGATGAAGCAGAAATTATAAAGGTAATAACTGGAGTTCGTCGTTGCGGGAAGTCCAGTCTTATGCAAACTATTGCAGATGAAATTTCAGAAAAAGGAATCGCTGCAGAGAATATCATCTATCTTAATCTGGATAAACGTGGATATAGAAGTGTAAAAACTCCAGAACAACTTGAAAAACTTATTGATGAAAACTCAAAGGCTTCAGGTTTAAAATATCTTTTTATTGATGAAGTTCAGAATGTTAAAGATTTTGAGGAAGTTCTAAACGAATTCCGTGATGACGGTGAGTTTTCAATTTTTATAACAGGATCAAATTCATATCTCTTAAGTGGTGAATTGATTACAAAACTGACAGGCCGCTATATTGAGTTTGAAATGTTTCCTTTGAATTTCAATGAGTATCTCGAAATGAAAAAGTTCTTTAAAAAGAATGTCAGTGCGAATCTGCTGGAAGAATTTGATAACTATCTTATTGAAGGAGGTTTTCCTAAGGCTATTCAATTTGATTCGATTCAAGACAAGAGAACTTACATTTCCAGCGTAATTACTGAAATCTTCGAAAAAGATATTAAACGCCGTGTAAAGGTAAAAAATACATCTGTCTTTAATAAAGTTCAACAGTACCTTATTAATAATTTTGGTTCAACAACGAGTCTCTCAAATATTCTTTCAGATTTAGAAAAGTCCGGCATGAGAATTAAACGTGAGACTTTAAACCGTTATATAAAGATTCTCTGTGATTCAAAAGTTTTATATGAATGTGAACGTTTTGATTTAAAGTCTAGAAAATCAATTTCTGGAGAAAAGAAGTATTATCTCTCAGATTTAGGATTTTATTATGCTACAAATACAGATAACCGTATTAATTATGGTCCTGTTATGGAAAACCTTACATACATTTATGCAAGAGGCAATAATTACTTTGTTAGTGTAGGACGTATAGGAAAGTTTGAATGCGATTTTATTCTTCGCAAAAATAACAGTGATTACAGTTATATTCAGGTATGCATGACTATGATGGCAAGTACTGAAACTGAGGAACGAGAATACAAACCTCTTGAAACAATAAAAGATAATTTTCCAAAATACATTCTGACTCGAAGCGATCCAATTCAGCATCGAAATGGCATTATTCATAAAAATATGCCAGAACTTATGAAGAACGGAGAACTATTTTAGATGACTGATTTAACACCGATTCAAAAAGAAATAGTAACTGCCCTTGAGCAGATGAAAGAAAAGACTCTGGTAACAGAAGCAAATCTCGCAAAGAAGATTCGGGAGAACGCCAAAATCTCCGGTAAGAATAAGGCCGGAATCTGCCTGAAAGATCTGGAAGTTTGCATTGAATATCTTGGTGAAAACAATGGGCTGCCTTACGCACTTCATCTTAACAGCGCGAATGATATTTTGATTAAGAAAGTAGGGAGCGATGGCGAAGCCGATAAAATGCTCCGGGGGAGCATTTTAAGCGAGTCTCCGAGCAGCTGTGCTGCGAGGGTATGGAAACTGTTGGATGGGGATGCTAAAAAGCGTCGTCAGTCAAGTGAGAAATCTATTTCAGTTCTGACCAACGGGGACTTACGACAGAAAGCTTCCGGCGGGAAGGTGGCGAAGAAGCGGAATGATAGGAAGAAGATAGATTATCGTAATTTTGAAGAGGAATAAAAAACTCAATTTTTCTTGTATAAAATATCAAGGTTTCAATTAATTCGCTCCTTATTATTGTTAGGAAGGATAATTTAATTTATCTGAGATAAGGAGTATTAAGATTATGATAGGAATGAAAGACAAATTTGTATTGGAACTTGGTTATGAACTTTTATCTTTAGTTGATAGGGATCATCCTGAATTATTAGATGGTATATTGAATCTGCGAAAGCAAAAACCTTATATACCAAAAATAAGAATAATGGATAACATAACTTTGGAACCGTTTGAGATATCTCTTAATAAGGAAAGGTCAATATTAAATAAAGAGGAAAATCTTGCATCACAAATTCTAACTATTATTGAAAACTTTGTTGAAAAACATTCTGAAATCTGGGAAGGAATGGAGCTTGTGGTTAAACCGGGGAAAATGCTGACATTTCGATTTCTTCAGGATGATGAAGAATATAAAGTGAGAGCAAAAGTTATTGGTATTTTTAATGATACAATCGACTTAGAATTGGAAAAAAATTGAAATTCCAATTCCAAATTTTAAGCAAGGATAGATAAAAACACCTCTAAATAAATCTAGATCATATCAAAAAAAGTAAGTTGTTTTCTATAATATGTAGGTTTACAATAGGAAGGCTAAGTTAGGTACCTATTTGATAGGTGCTTAATAAAATTTTGTGGCTAAGGCAAGAAAATGAAAAAAAATTAACAGAAAATATCAACTCTGAAATTTTTCGTTCCTAATAATATAAATTTGATAAAATTAAAGGAGATTTCTAATATGAAAAAGATAATATTTTGCGATATTCCGATGAAAAAAAACATGAACGCTATGGTTTACGCTGATACAGGTAATACAAACTGTAATTATTCAAAAGAGGTAATGTTTCCGATAAATGCGATTCTTGCAGAATCATTAAAAAAGGATGATGAGGTACGGGTTATTCTTTTACGAACCCAAGATAAAGCCGGTAATAGTGGAAGAAACAGTGGCTTATTCATGCAGGAATTAGACGCTATTAATGCTGAAATCGGAGCTAAGATATCTTATGAAACTTTAGATTCTGAGTTCAAAGAAACAAAAGATATTCATGAAAAAAGATTGCAGGATATGCTGGATAAGATTGAAGAACATACAGAAATTTATGCAGATATTACTTATGGTCCAAAACCTTTACCAATGATTCTAATGTGTGTTATTTCATTTGCAGAAAAGTTCCTGAATTGTGATGTAAAGAGTGTGGTGTATGGCAAGGTTGATTTTGATGATAATAATAAACCTTGTAATCCAGAATTGTATGATGTTACTTCATTGTATTATTTGAATAATCTTACAAGTTCAATGGTTGCAGATAATGGAAAAGATGCTAGACAAAGCTTAAATGAATTCTTCTCTTTGTAAGGTGGTTCATATGACAAATAATGCAGCCAAGCAAAAGAAGGAAGAAGAAATCCTTGCCATATTCTCTAGAATTCGAGAAATATCAGACAAAGAGTCTCTTGAATATAAAAAACTTCTTCAAAAAATTTATGCACCAATTTGGGATTGGACCTTAATGTGTTTTAGAGAAGAGGATGTTTGTAAGGCAAGTATTGAGATTACCAATTGTGTAAAAAGAACTGTAGAAAAATATAAGGAACAAGAAGGTTCAACATATATAGGATTTCTCTATACTTGCTTAGCAACAGAAATTCGACATAAAAAAGAGAAGTCAGAAGTAAAGAAATTCAGAATGTGTACTAAGGATGAATATAATAGGGCTGTTGAACTTGTTAAGGAAGCTGAGCGAATTGGAAAAAATCCTTCAAATGAAAAAGTACAAATCTGGCTTGCAAAGCAGGCAAAATTGTCTGTGGAAGAAGTAAAAGGTTTGATCCTAAAATATTACCAGTCGCAAGTTGTAGAAGAACAGATAAAAGAAAGTGAAGAAGGAGATACTGTATCAATCTTTGAAACTGAAGCAGTTTATAATAATTATTTGACTCCTGAGCAAGACGTGTTTAAAACAGAATATGTCTTGGAAGATTTATCAGTAATTGAACAGGTTTTTGATAAATGTCAGGATCGACAAAAAGAATATCTTTCATCTTTTATTACTCTTAGAATACTTCAGACTTTAGAAAGGTCTTTCTTAATTGCTCAGATTGTTGAACTATTACAGACAAGATCTTTTCTCGATGCTGACTTACTTAAAATATTCCTCTCCAAAGAAGCGATGCCAACACAAGGCGAACTGGCTGCAAAGTATGGAAAAGATGAGGGGTATATAAGTAATAGAATTTCTGAGTTTTTTGAAAAAGTTCAGAAAAAAATATCAAGTTAATGCTTTTTTGCTACTAATCTAAGTAACAAAATCAAATTAAGGGTACTAACCCTATTTAGGAGAAAACACTATGGCATTCGATCCATCAAAGTACACAGTAGCAAAGGCAAGGCCTCTTCCAGTAATTCTGCTCTTGGACAGGAGTGGAAGTATGAGTGGAGAGAAAATCTCGACTCTTAACTCGGCTGTGAACGATATGATTCAGTCGTTTAAAACAGCTGGACAAGGGGAAGTTGAAATAAACCTTGGAATAATTAGTTTTGGAGATGGTGGTGCTAGTTACGATTTGCAGCTTCAGCCTGTAGCCGGTATCAGCAATATGAGTCTTCAGGCAAATGGTGGCACACCAATGGGGATGGCTCTCCGTATGGCAAAAGACTTGATTGAGGATAAGGAAATTATTCCTTCTAAAGGCTATCGCCCAGCAGTTGTTCTTGTTTCTGATGGAGCCCCAAATGATAGTTGGGAAGAACCAATGAATGCATTTATATCTGATGGGCGCAGTTCAAAATGTGAGCGTTTTGCAATGGCAATTGGAACTTCACAGGAGGATCCTGTGCTTAATAAATTTCTTTCAGGTACAGAAAATAAAGTATTTCTTGCAAGTGATGCAAGCAAAATTAGAGATTTCTTTAAGTTTGTAACCATGAGCGTCAGTGTAAGAAGTCGCTCTCAGAATCCTAATGCGCTTCTTCCTGCAGCGAGCAATCCAACTTCAATGACAGCAATTGAGGATATGGCAAAAGAATTCGGAATTGATCTTTAAGTGGAGTATCGATATGGAAGAGTTGAATGTTATCATTGATGTTTCTGGCAGTATGTATTCGATGGGAAAAACTTCTGTCGTAGGCAATGTTCTTTCGACTCTTTCTGCCCTAGAAGTTTTTGATGATGAAGGTTCTAAATTTTCCGTTACAAAAATGCAGTGGGATGGAACCAGTAAAATGCTTGAATCGCTTTTTGAAAAGTGCAGAAACAGTAACTTTCTTCTTTTGACTGATGGCTATGCTCTGACTGATAATTGTAAATCATCGAAAGTCATAAAAGCTTTTTTGGAAGAGGAAAAGAAACAATTCTTTGTAGTTCTTTGTGGTGGAGATTCAATTAATATTTCTGCATTAAAAGATTTTAAAAGAGTGCAAACAGTATATGCTGATAATGTTCTATATGCGGTAGATTGTTTTTTAAATTCAAAAGAATTAGGTGCAGAACAAAATAAAACTGAGGATGATTGGAAATAATGTTCTTGCTTAGTCGGAGAAAGTTTATTTGTGGTGCGAGCGTCACGGGTCCTTCGCACATAAAAAATAGAATCGTAAATCAGGATTCTTTCTTGTGCGTAAAAAAACGCAAATATACACTCCTCGTTGTTTCGGACGGGATGGGAAGTAAGACTTTTGCTGATATCGGCTCTAAAAAAGCTTGCGAGGCCGTTTCCTTGGTAATAGAAGCGTTTGTAAAAAATAAGAAACAATCACTTTCAGTACTGGAGCTTTTTTCACAAATCGTCGAAACCTGGAAAAAACTAGTACTTCCGCATGAAGCAAAAGATTGCTCAGCAACTTGTCTTTTTGTTTTTGTTACAAAGCACAAAATACTTGCCGCTAGACTTGGAGATGGAATGATTTGTCTCTTAGGAAAAGATGAAGCAAGTAGCGTTGTACTTTCAGACAATAAGGATGAAAGTTTTTCCAATGCAACTCAATCTTTATCCGATTCTGCTGCAGCAAACGAATTCAAATATACATTTTATGAACGTTCTTCTTTTAGAGGAATTATACTTTCTACGGATGGAATTTCCAGTGATATGGAGAATGGTAAAGAACTCTCCTTCGCAGATGATCTTTTCTCTGAATTAAGAAAAATGCCTTCACGAAAGCGAATTGCTTTTATTCAAAATATGATGGAAAACTGGCCTGTACCTCATCATACGGATGATAAAACGTTGATAATAGCGGGGTTATGATTTATGGAAGTAGAAAAAGAAGATGAAATTGGTGTAACACTTAATGATAGTGACGGAAAAACCATAACAATAAAACAGATCAAAGATTCTTTTGATTCAACTCATATTATACAATCAGTTCTTGGCCAGGGTGGACAGGGGCGTGTATGTCGTACAGAAAATCCTGAAATTGTTGTAAAATTCGCCTTGAATCCAAAAGGACAACTTATAAGTCGTGAAAAAAATAAAGTAGAATTTGAACATAATGATGCGAAGTTTAAATCTATTGTTTTCAAACCTTTTCCCGATAGAATCCATGTTGCGTATCCAATGGCATGTCTTGCGGATTATTCCGGATATGTAATGCGTCTTATGGGAGATATGATTAGTTTTTCAGATTTTTTACCAATGTCAGAAGAAGGCATCAAAAAACTGTCTACAGATGGAGGGCATAGGAGACGATTTATGCTCCTTTCAAAACTAGCAGCTCTCCTGGCAAAACTTCATGCAAACGGAATGGTATATTGCGATCTTTCTCCGAATAATGTTTTTGCTACAAAAAATTCAAAACAAGAAACTCAGAATGTGTGGTTAATTGATGCAGACAATGTATTTATACCTGGTGAAGATAGAGATAATCTCGTCTATACTCCGCGTTATGCAGCCCCTGAACTGTTTGCTGGAAAACCATGCAGTCAGAACAGTGATATTTATTCATTCGCAACGCTTGCCTTTGAGACGCTTTCTGCCATTCATCCTTTTGCTGGTGAAAAAGCAACGAACTGGAATGATGATGATGTAGATGACTGGGATGCTTCCACGAACGACAAGAGCGACACCCCGCCCGCAATCGATCCGCAATATTCGGGAAAATATCCGTGGGTTGAGGATATTGAAGATGATTCAAATCATACCGAAGCCGGTCTTCCACGACAAAATTTCCTGACAAATGAGACCTTTGCGCTTTTCAATATGACTTTCTGCGAAGAAGGACGAGAATCTCCGAAAACCAGACCTACAGCAAGTCTTTGGGCAAGGGCCTTTGCTCATTCTCATGCTATAAGCATTTCTTGTCCTGATTGTGGAATGAGTTTTGTTTATGACGGAACGCAAAAAGTTTGTCCTTGGTGCGATAAGAATTTACCGAAGATCCTTATACTGAAAGACGAAAATGACAGAATTGTTTTCGCTCATGAACTTTTAAATCCGGAAGCAGAAAGTGGAGAATTGTTTTCGTTACCGGAACATATTGTTTCATCTTTTAATATTGATTCGTATTTTAGAACAGAAATAAAAATTAGAACTGTGAATATTAAAGGTTTTGGGCTCGAATTCAATCTGGCACAAAGGCAAAGCTCAACAAAGGATTATTTCATTGGTTTGAACGGAAGCGAGGAGAAAATCATAAGTCGTTATATTCTCCAAGTCAAACAGGGTGAGGAATATTCCATTATCTGTAAAGATTCAAAAAGTGGTATTTGCCGCTCTGTAAAAATCTATTTGATGGAGGGAAACTGATATGGATTTAGCCTATATTGAGACAATTCCTTTCTACGAAAATATTTCTGCAAAAGTTCATTCGGATGTAAAGACAGTAATGATTAAGACTGGACCGCACACAATTCTTCCGAATCCACAACACAACAATTTCATTATCCGTACGGAAACGGGTGCTGTAGAATTCGATTTTAAAAATCCGCAGGACAAAGCTAATCTCGACACTCAATTTTGTCGTGGTTCAGCTAATATCTGTAATGTTAAATCCGCTGGAAAAGACGGATTCTTATTTGATTTATATGTCTTTGCAGGTGCAGTCGAAGATTTTGGAGAAGTGACAATTCTTGCAGAAGGCGATAATCTCAAGAATCTTCAAAATAAGAAAAATCCGGTAAAAATAGATGAATTACAGAAACAACTTTCAAGGGACTCTACAATTTATCTTGATGGTGAAACATATTTTATCATGCAGGGGAATTACGAGAAGTCTCAGGAACAAGATTCAGAGGATGAAGAGGATAGTGAAGAAGTAAATAAAGATAAACCTGAGCCAATCGGAGCATTCTCTATTCTGTGTGAACGCTTTAATAAGTGTTTTTTAATAAAAGTTCAACAAAAGAATTTAACTTCGACAGGTAGTGATAAATATTTTGCAGTGACAGGAACTGAGTCCAGAAAAAATATTATTACAGGTGGTAATTTTCATCTTGTGAAAGCAAAACTTGTTTTTTCGGACCAGAAGAAGGCCGCTTCTGAATATAACCGTAAGAAACTAGAGGAAATTACCGAAAAGAGCGGAAGTTATTTAAAAGCCTGGCAGGAATATACAGGTGCGAGAGGAAACAGAATCCTAACTCTGGCTCGCAAATTAGGAGCTCAGCATTACAATAATTGTGTTCCAACTTCAAGCGATAGCGTAAAACTCTATTTCGATGAAAATATTTCAGAAAAAATTACAGAATGCAAAGTAGAGGAAATTACTCTCTGGCGAAATGAAGACGCAGAGCCTCTTTTTCTTCAGGATAAAAAATGTGATTTTCTTGAATATTATGCAAAGAAAAAAGAATTAGAAGAAGAGCGGAAGAGAAACCGTCTTCCTAAAATATTAGAAGTCTGCTGTCCTATGAAAGATTGTAAAGATAACTGGATTGAAGTGACGCTTCCGGAAGGAAATAATATGCCTTCGGCAAATGAAGTTGCACAAAAAGGTTATATTACTATGTCGATGAAGGGTGAAGAAAGCCAGATTGAGCGACAACAAGCCGCATGGGAGGCAATAAGACAAGGAAAATCTGGAATTACTTCTTTAGGAAATATTCTCGAAGGAAATTTTGATTTTATACCTTCCGGCAGCAGACCTCCAAAAATGCGTATTACAAATCGAGTGCGGGAAAAGATTTTCAATAATCCTCCTACGGATCGTCAGCTGGAAGCAATAGATTTAGCACTTCGTACTCCCGATATTGCTCTTATACAGGGACCTCCTGGAACCGGAAAAACTACGGTTATTACCGCTGTTTTGGAAATCTTAAATGAGGCTCAAGACAAACGAGGTGTGAGTGCAGGTCGAGTTCTTGCTACATCATATCAGCATGATGCCGTAGAGAATATGATTGAAAGAATCAAAGTAAATGCACTTCCTACCTGGAAATACGGTAAACGTCGTGGTACTGCAGGCAATTACAATGAACATATCGACTCGTGGTGCAAGGAAATAGAAGAGAGAGTTTATGCCCTTAATCCAAACATTCAGGTTTCGCATGAAGTAGAGACTTTTCATGCTTATGTTGCAGAATATGTTCATTTACCTCTGCCGGAAAACCGAGAAAGACTTCTGGAATATATATTAAGATTGCCGGTTACTGAGGAAATTGCTTCGGAAGCGAGAACTCTTTTACTTAAAAAGAACCAGCCTTCTGATTCTTATAAAACAACAGATTTACTCAGAAAAATTCGTGCATTAAGAACTTCTGAAAGAGCCTTTTCTGATGATGGTGTAAAACGTGCGGAGGAATTGTTCTTTGCCCTTGATGATAGAAAATGGTTTAGCGAACATAAGGAAGCAGAGCGTCTTCTGATGGATTTAGTGATGAGTGAATCTCCGTCCGAAAAACAACTCTTGGAACTTTCAAAATTAAAACTTGATTTGTTTGAAGAATTTGCTCCACGACCTGCTTATATTTGTGCTGAAGTTGAAGACGCTATTATTTCTTTGTGCAAAATGACTGCAAATTTTCTGGAAGCACAAAGAGGAAAAAAAGATAAAAAAGATCAGATTATTGCAGACTGGATAGGAAATCTGCAGGGTGGACACGAAGCGTTTTCACGGGCAATAAAAGATTGTGATTTTGTTTATGCAGCAACAAGTCAGCAGTCAGTTGGTAAGGATATAAAAACCCAGAAAGTGGCTGTGGAAGGCGGCGAGGGAATATATATTCATTTGTATGATACAGTAATCATTGATGAAGCGGCTCGTGCTGCTCCACCAGATTTGCTGATTCCGATGTGCAAGGCTGTAAAGCGAATAATTCTTGTGGGAGATCATCGTCAACTTCCTCAGCTCGTGGATGATGACTTGTGCAATGCTGTTTATGAAAAAGTCCAGGCTGAAATCAAAAAGGACGAAAGTAATTCTAAACTTGTAGCAAAAGATGAGACTCCGAAAGATTCTTACGAAGATGCATTTAAACTCAGTCTTTTTGAATTATTGTTCAAAAAACTAAAGGATCTGGAAAAGAAAGATGGCATAAAACGAACAATTACCCTGGATAAGCAGTTTCGTACTCATCCTGTTTTGGGAAATCTTTGTTCAAATCTTTTCTATAAAGAAGAGGGAGGATATGCTTCCCCTCGAGTTGCAGAAGATTTTTCTCATAATCTTCCAGAAATCGAAAACAAAGCTGCAGTCTGGATTGATGTTCCCAAAGAATGCGGAAAGGAAGAAAAGCAAGGCACAAGCCGAATTCGTGACTGTGAGGCTGATTGCATTGTGGAAAGATTCTTAACTTTTGTTAGAAGTCAAAGAGATGTTCCAAAAGAAAAGCGATTCTCTTATGGTATTATTGCTTTCTATAGTGCACAAAGGGATTTGATACAGAAAAAACTTTCTTCTCATAAGGGCGAGTTGAAAGACGTCACTTACAAAGTCGGAACGGTAGATGCCTTTCAAGGAATGGAATTTGATGTAGTTTTTCTTTCCGTCGTTCGATCTGAAGGAAGTATAGATTTTCTTACGCCAAACAGACTTTGTGTTAGTATGTCAAGACAAAAAAAGGTGCTTGTCGCTGTAGGCTGCAAGGATTTTTTCACATCAAAAGAAGCCAGAAGTCAGAAAATACCGGCTCTCTCAGAATTTTATGATTTATGTGCAGGTAAAAAAGATGACGGATATGGAGTAGTACTGCAATGGAAAAAATAATCGGTGGAAAAGAAATAAACAATTCCTTTCCTGTGCGTATTCAGCATAAGTTATTATGGCCTTGCTATGAATTTATTGCGCAGGGAGAAGGCCTAATCTCTTCGGGTAAAAATATCATAGAAGAAGTCGTTCTCAAGCTTGCTGAGATTAATGTTACCGATACAAAGGAAATTGCTTCATGTACCGGTCTTGAGGAGGACTTGGTTTCCTTCATACAGTCAAGGCTTGAACAGAGGGAATGTCTGGATTCTTGTTGTCGTATAACAGAGACTGGAAAGGAAAAACTTGGTGAATTTTCAAAAACTCAAAGTCAGGAAATTCATGTTTATGTTGATGCTGTTTCAGGAGGAATTATTCCCTATTACAGCACCGTTGATTCAGAAAATCGCTTTGAATATTCTCATGGAAAGGAAGAAAAAGATACTTCGGGAAATGTTTTCTTTAATTATAAAGCCTTCTCGTCTGCAGGTACAGAAACTGATGAAGGACAGATTGCATATAAACTTCATTACGATGAAAATTTTAATAATGTTCCCGATAGTGATGAGGTTACGGCCATGCTTCATAAACTCTTTCCCAAGAAAGACGGGGTCTTTGTCCGTATTGATGAAAGTCAGAGTACTAAGAAGAATCTCCGTTGGTTCCTGATTGATGTGATGCAGCCGGAAGGTTCTTCGCGTGACTGGGTTTTTACTGATGGATTTGGAAATCTTACATCATTCTTTTCGGTTCAAAGTATTCAAAATGAAGATGACAAGAATTTTATTTCATCTCTAAGAAATAAGCTTCAGATTCAGACAAATGCTCAAGAAAAATCTGTTTCTCAGGTAGAAAAACAGTATCCGAAACTTAAAGAAAAATTAGCTTCCGCTCAAAAGTGCATGAATGAACTTCGGATGGTTGTTGATTCCCCTGACAAAGAAGAAAATTTGCTTTCTGCAATGAACGATTCTCTGCTTTTTTTGATACAGCTTACAGAATGGGTACTGTTTTATATTCTTCATTCTGGACAGACTGAATATGTTGCAAGAGAAGTTATTTCAGGACTTAAGAGATTCAGTGAAAACAAAGCTTCCGGCTATATCATAGCAGGCATTGCTTCCAAGTCTGCTATACAAATTGGATTTGAATGTGGAAAAGAAGAAAAAAAATCATTGAGACAGAAATACGGTAAACTGTGGTATTCTTTTAATAAAGTTCCGTCTTTGTTTCCTCTCGTAATTATTTTTTTACTTGCCTTTAAGGAAGAACAATGGCTTAAAGTTTTTGCAAAAGAGCATATGGATTTTCTTAGTGTTCTTACAAATCTTAATATAAGTAGAAATCAGAGTTTTCATTCTGGTTCTGTGAGTGATTCTAAAACTTTTATCGAAAGTATCGAAAGAACGTATCAGACAATTCTTGCACTTATGAAAATACGACTTGGCCTCAAAATAGACGAAGGGCAGAAGCTTTGTTTTGCGGAAAAAGTAAGGTTTCAGAATGAGCGTGATCAGGCAATAACTAGTATGGAACAGGCACTGGGATTTACTTTATGTAGAACCTTGGATTCAAATCTGATTCGTTTTGTTACAGACATGGAACGTCGGGGAAGTCGGCCTGATTCTTTGAATAATGCAATTATCCTTGATCAATACAAGATTCTGGAGCATTTGTTTGTTTCTGTTAATGAATGTTTGGGTGATGATTATATAAATTCAAACTGGAAGGAAAAAGTCATGTCTGCAGGTTTTGAACTTTCAGGATCAGATGAGTTCAAAGCAATTCTTGGAACTAATGAAGACAGGATAAATTCTGCTTTGAACAGAAATCCTTCTTCTATGAATGCAGCTTGCATTGCATTCTTTACTCTTGCTGATGTAAATCTTATGCGTGGTATTTCAGCAAAATGGCGAAAAATGATTTCTGATGTAAGTTATATTGTATATAAACGAGGGCACGGAGAAATCCCATTGAAAATTGATGCAACCCGTGTACTTGGAATAAAAGAACAAATAATAGTCTTGATTCATTATTTTGCAAAAAATGGATTTTTGACAGAAAAAAATATCAACTAGAAGGATAATTTACACCTAATTATATATGAGGAGATTTAAATGGCAGAAAAAACAAAGACTTATACTCATGAGCAAGTTGAAAAACTTTTATCTCAGACTAAAACAAAAATTGATCAGTTAAAGGCAGATGTTGCAGAACGTGATTCTAAAATAGAAGAATTAAGCGATAAATGTTCTTTACTTGAAAAAAAGAAATCTGATTTGGATCGTAGAGAAGCAGAACTTGTCCCAAAAGAAAAGACACTCGAAGAGGAAAAACAAAAATTAACAAAGGACCGAGCTGAGTTTGACGAAAAAAGAGCTGAAGTTGAAGGCCGAGAGATTGCTCTTAAATCTCAAGAAAAGGCATTTGAGGCAATAAAAACATCTCTTGTAAACAGTGCGGAAGAGCTTGCCACAAAAAAAACAGAACTGTTCAGTGGGGCGGAAAAACTTGCCTCAGAATTGTATGAAAAACGAATTTCTGAAACAGAAAAAATGGTTCAGCAAATGCGTGATGCTGCAAAAAGTGATGGTGAAAAATTACGTACTGAAGCTGAAACTGCTGCAGAAAAAATCCGTAATGAAGCTTTAGCGGCTGCAGAAAAGATTCGAGCGGAAGCACAAACTGAACGAGACAGAATTGTCAAAGAGGCAGATGAAGAGGCAAAGAGTATTATCAGCAAGGCAAAATCAGATACTAACGCTTTGGAAACACAGATAGCCGATCTCATAAAAAAGAATGCTGATTTGTCTGGAGAGAATACAAAACTTGCATCCCAAAATGCAGCACTTTCTGGAGACAAACAAAAGCTTGATTTAGAAATTAAAAATCAAAAGCGTGAGTTCGATGAAACTACAGCAACATACGCAAAAACTATGGCTGCTTTTGAAACACTCAAGGTTCAGCTTGAAGAAAATGGTAAGAGTGTCTCTGATTTTACTACAGAAATTGCAAAAATGGATACACGTGAGCAGGAATTGAATGCATTTAAAGATGAACTTAACGAGCGCGATAGAAAACTTAAATTCTTTGAAAAACGTAATGAGAACAAAACACAGGACCTTGAAGAAAGGGAAAGTAATCTTGATGAAGAAGTAAAAGTACGCTATCCAGAAATCCTTGCTGACAAGGAGCGTGAGATTGAAACACTTAAACAGGAACTTGAACAACAACGTCAGAACCGTGTCACGGCAGAAAGTTTACTTAATGTTTTTAAAGATATAAAAGCAGATTTAGGAGAACGAAATCCAATAACAGTTTTGGAAGAGCTAAAAGCTGCTATGGCTGAATTGAATACTTTAAGAGATGATGTGAATAATCCAGCTTCCTATATCAATAAAAAAGCCTCAGATTTGCAAGAAAGAGAGGATAATCTGGCAGAGCGCGAGAATGCTCTTACACAAAAAGAAAGACAAACTCAAGAAATTCAGGACAATTTTGCTCAAGCACAGGCAGAAAATGCAGAACTAAAACTTAAAAACGACAATCTTGAAAAAGATAAAAAGATAGTCGAAGAGCAGCTTGCAAGATTACGCTCAACTTATGAAAATCCAGCAGAACGTGATGAGCGTATCAAAGAAATCAACAAGCCGTTAATTGCAGATCCTCTTCCTCGCTTGGAGAGTTCAAAACTATCTGAGACTGAATGGCTTGGAAACATTGAAGAAAAAATCGAGAAGAGCGGACTTTATTTCCCACGACGTATTCTCAATGCATTCCATACTGCACTCAAAACTTCCGAGATGTCACCTCTTACAGTTCTTGCAGGTGTGAGCGGTACCGGAAAATCTGAACTTCCACGTTTGTATTCAAGATTTGGAGGAATCAATTTCCTTGGAGTTCCAGTTCAGCCAAATTGGGATTGCCAGGAAGCAATGCTTGGTTATTATAATTCAATAGACAACTGCTTTGAGCCAACTGACATGCTCCGCCTGCTTGCTCAGTCCCAGAGAAATGTTGACGACCAGAATGGCCTTAATGATGTAATGACAATGATTCTTCTTGATGAAATGAATCTTGCAAATGTTGAGCTCTACTTTGCAGATTTTTTAAGTAAGCTCGAAACTCGACGAGGGCTTGCAGATAATGATCCTACATTCCCAAAAATCGGAGTAAAAATAGGCAGTAAAATGGCGGATTTCCCTCTTCGTCTTGGACGAAATGTTCTTTGGACAGGTACTATGAATAATGATGAAACGACAAAGACTCTTTCTGATAAAGTTCTCGATCGTGGAATTGTAATAAACTTCCCTCGTCCGAAAAAGCTTATCCGCACAAGAACAGACAGCGTACTTGCAGAAGCTTCTGAATTACTTCCTAAGGCAGTCTGGTCTTCATGGATTGATAATGCGTATAAATTCAGTGATGAACAGATAAAGGATAAAAAAGACAAAATTGAACAAATTAATGAACAGCTTGGTAAAACCGGTCGCGCGCTGGGACATCGTGTCTGGCAGTCAATTGAAAGCTATATGTCGCTATATCCGACTGTAATTGCGGCACAAAGTAATCATGAGCGCCAAATCGCAATGGATGATGCCTTTGAAGACCAGCTTGTTCAAAAAGTAATGCCAAAACTTCGGGGACTTGAGACTCGAGGCACACAGAACGATGTTCTTGATGCAATTAAAGGAATTATTCCGGAAACTCTGCATGAGGATTTCAAAAATGCATCAGAGCAGAATTACGGTCAGTTTATCTGGACAACATCAGGCTATCTGCTTCGTGGCGAAGATTCTGTTGAGAAAAAAGAAGCTGATAATGTGTTGACAGTAAATAGTCAAACTACAGATGAAAAAAATATCGATTATGAACAAATTAAGGCTGACATAAAAGAGCAGATTGAAAAAGGCCAGGTAAAAGATTATAAAGCTTTTATTCCTAATTACCTTCTAAAACACTTTAATATAGATGATAAGAAGAAGCGATCTGAAATAACAAAATCCTTGATAAAAGATTTATCATTATAATAGTGGTGGAAGAACAATGGCAGAAGAACTTAGTAAAATATATAGACAGATTGCGAGTGGCAGCGGGAAGCAATACGAATATTTCTTTTCTCTGGAAGGGCTCTTTCTGTCCGCAATGGACTTTGACCCTGTTACAGATGAACCTCTTCCCGTTACCGTCGATGATGTTTTATATGGATTTGCTTCATTCGATTTTGAAAAGGTAAATTTTCAAAAAGACCGTTTGCAGCATATCGTGGACTATGTATCTTCTGCTGTTTGTAATCTGATTGATATTCTCCATGAAAAAAATCTTCGTGAACACCGTATCACCCGTCCGGAGCAGGTTAGGGAAGTAGACAGCAAAAGTATGATGTGGCTGGCAAAAAAGCCCGGCTTTACCGTAAAGCAGAAAATTGCTTCCGAGCAACGCATGATGGGCGTTTATCATACAACGAGCCTTGATACTGCTGAAAACAGACTGTTCAAGGCATTCATGGAAAAACTTGATGAGCTTTTGATAGAAAAAGAAAATGCCAGTAAAAAACTGAATGTGAATTGCTTTGATGAAAACGAACGATTTACTTCTACAGTCCATCGCTGGCTTAAAAGTGATGAAGCTTCTTGTATTGGACGTTGGAATAACACTCCGCCGAACAATACTCTTTTGAATGACAATAATTATCGAAAAATCTGGAAAGCACATCTTATGCTTCAGACTCTAAACGAGCAGATTCAGAAAGATTTTGATAATATTAAAAGAATTCAAAATAGAGCTTTATTCTGGCTTACAGCAGCTAAACTCAACTATAATCAGAATATCCGGTTCAGGCAGAATTTGATTTTTCCTGATTATCGTGAACTTGCACTAATCAAAAATGCAAGGCTTACAGGTTTTGCAAAGATGGCTTCCTGGGAAAAACTGATGCTTTCTTTAGAAGGTAGCAATCTTGTAGTGTCTATGGGCCAAGAAGATGCAAGTTATACTTTGCCAGATGATGTTGATAATATTTTAGATATTGTTTCCTGCGCGGAGCAAATTTGTTCCAACTTTTTTCCAAATCTTGATTTTGAAAAAAGACCTCTGGAATATCTGGAATCAGATACAGACGTTCTACCTATTAATCCAGTGGCAGCTGTAGATTTGTCTTCCCTGCTTCCATCTTTTTCTCTTGGCGACAAAAGAAAAGGCCGTTTTACTAGGAAGCTTCTTCATCAGTCGATTCTTGTGAATGATAATCCAAATTGGTTGCCATGTTCTTCTTCCCGCTCAAAATTGATTTTTACAAAATCAAAGAGTGTAAAAACTTTTTCTATTCATTCAATATTTGATGAAAAACTCCGCTCGGAAATTGATGCCGGCGAGAACAAGAGTGAAATAGAAAAGGCCTGCTCAGATTTTTCAAAAACTATAAAGAAGGAACTTAATTGTCAAAAGTGCCTTTATATTACTAGTGATGATATAGACGATTTTTCTCCAAGCGTAAATGCTTTCAAACATAGTATGAATTCTGCTTTTTCAAAAACAGAAATTCTTCCTAGAAGTATCGCTGTTTTATTTTTCCTCTTGCCCGAAATTCAAAATCGCTTTAAGAAAAATGATGAGCTTACAGTTCGTACAATTAATGATGAATATGAAATAAGAACAAAAATCGGTATTGGTTTTGATGAAAAACTGTTAAAACAGAATCCAGAAACAAAAGGATTCTTTTTCCAGCGTCTGGGATATGAAAGAATTGAACTTAGAACTGATTCTTCAAAAAAATCTGTTCCGGAAAGTTTGAAACATATCCTTACTTTGCAGGATGTAAATCTTTTAAATGGAAAATTTTCAGCAGATGATTATCATTTTGAATCAAAAATACCATTAAAGAAAACTCAATTTGAAAACAATGAAATCGTCGTTTATGCAGATTGTGATACATCTCCCGGTGCAATTGAATATAATCGATTACAACAGATTACAAGTGATATTCCTCTTTGGTGCGATTTTTTGCCGAAACTAAGCATGATCGATTCTTCGGGAAAAGAATATGTGCTTGTAAAGCCTGAAAAAGTCTCAATCCGCCCTGTCGTGGGAAAACCTGTCCGCATTCCTATTTCCTGGCGTTTCATTTTTCCATCTCACAAAGATTTTTATGAATTCCCCCTGGCCCAAGGCGAAAAAAAAGAAAAATCGAAGTATTTCGCTTTCATAAAGGATTCCGCTTTTCCCCTCGAAAACGATACGGAATGTTCTTTATACTTGACATACACTTACGGAATGCCTTTGCCATACAATCTGGAATTCCTGCCTGTTTCGGATTCCGCGGAATTCAAGTCCGTTGTGGTGAAGTGGGAGAACAAGGAATGTGAAAAAGATTTGATTCATATTCCAGGGCCCGAATATGTTCATGAAGATTCTTGGAAAGAAGTTTCAAATGTAGAAATCAAAGAAGTGAAACAAATC
>OCTW011606652.1_pt1 | contig 39197 bp, 49 predicted proteins | sample 1539671 | NCBI WGS metagenome assembly OCTW01 (sample SAMN02144230, study PRJEB22623) | gut metagenome | biome: sheep rumen | host: Ovis aries | place: New Zealand
AAGCTGTTTGAAATGTTAGCTGCTTCAAACAACAGCTTATTTAGTATACTAAACTTAATTTACACTGTCAACACTTTTTTGATAGTTTTTGATATTTTTTTGTAATACTGTCATAAATCTGTCATGATAGGCATTCTTTCAGGCGTTTAAATTTTGATGGAATACTCTTTCTACTCTCTTATTTGACTATTTTATGACTTTATCACCGTCATTCTCTACCCAAAGCTTTCCTTTTTACTTTTCCGTACTTAGCTTATCAGGAAAAAATTAATTTTACTTATCAGCGAACGTCCCTCATTGCTGCCTTAGCAGCTTATTAAACTAATCTTACTCATCTAATACAGATATTTTTTTGTGCTTAGATGTTATAACTACCTCACCACCTCAAGAATCACTACTTTCGATTCTAGTAGGAGATTAAACGAAGTGTAAAGACGGATTTTATCCCATTTAGGCAATTTTCATACTCTGTTAATCGGATTTTTTGATATTGACGTCTACAAAGGCCATATAGCGTTCTCTGAAAGGTCTTATACCATTTCCCTCATTTGTAATATTAGGAGCTGTTATAAAGCAATTTTGAGCATTTCTGAGCGACTTAGGTAGTAATGTAATAAATAAAGTATAAAAACGCCTGCTTACGAAGTGTTTCTAAACTAGAGACATTTCGTAAACAAGCGTTACTAAATCACCAATATGATGAGTGTTCCCGCTAGGGAAAATCCCCAGCGGTAGACCAGAGCTAGACTAAGAACCCTAGAGTTCCATCATCATAACACTCAACAAAATTGATAAAAATTATACTAATTCAATGATTGCCATTGGAGCAGCATCACCACGGCGAGGTTCAGTTTTAAGAATACGAGTGTATCCACCGTTGCGTTCTGCGTAACGTGGTGCGATTTCATCGAAAAGTTTTTGAAGTGCTGTTTGTGAAGTGTATTTTTCAGTAGCTTCATCAAAGTTTTCAGATGCAATTTCATTGCGAACGAAAGCAGCAGCTTGACGACGAGCATGAAGATCACCACGTTTACCTAAAGTAATCATTTTTTCAACTGTTTTGCGGATTTCTTTAGCACGAGCTTCTGTAGTTACAATAGATTCGTTAATCAAAAGATCTGTTGTCAAATCACGAAGCATTGCTTTACGTTGTGAGCTAGTGCGTCCTAGTTTACGGTAAGCCATTTTATCCTCCTATATTATTTATCGTTTTTGAGTCCGAGTCCAAGATCAGCAAGTTTAACTTTGACTTCTTCAAGGCTCTTACGACCAAGGTTACGGACTTTCATCATTTCAGGCTCAGTTTTTTCTGTCAAATCAAATACAGTGTTGATACCTGCACGTTTAAGACAGTTATATGAGCGGACTGACAAATCAAGTTCTTCGATAGTACGGTCAAGCACTTTTTCATCGTTAACTTTTTCAGTTTCTTTCATCACATCAGTGTTTTTAGCCACTTCAGTAAGGTCAGTAAACAAATTCAAGTGTTCGATCAAAACGCGCGCAGATAGACCTAAAGCATCTTCAGGAATGATTGTGCCATTTGTCATGATTTCGATTGTTAATTTATCAAAGCCATCATTGCTACCTACGCGAGCAGGTTCAACTTGATAATTAACTTTTTTCACTGGTGTGTAGATAGAGTCTACAGCCAATGTTCCCACTGGAGCATCTTCTTTTTTATTACCTTCTGCTGGAACGTAACCACGTTTTTTAGCAACAGTCATTGTAGCTTTCAAACTGTGTCCTTCAGCGATTGTAAAGAGATAGTGGTCTGGGTTGACGATTTCAACATCGCTATCTGTTAAAATATCTCCTGCAGTAACTTCTGCTGGACCTTCAACATCAAGTTCGATAATTTTTTCATCATCAACATAAGATTTTACTGCAAGTCCTTTAATATTAAGGATGATTTGCATAACATCTTCGCGTACACCTGGAATAGTGTCAAATTCGTGGAGTACTCCATCAATTTTAATTGATGTTACTGCCGCACCTGGGAGTGAAGACAAGAGTACACGACGAAGAGAATTACCTAGAGTTGTCCCGTATCCACGTTCAAGTGGTTCGATGACAAATCTGCCGTAATCTTTATTTTCATCAATTTTTGTTATTATTGGTTTTTCAAACTCAATCATTTATTATACTCCCTCGAAACGAATCTTGTGTACTATTAACAATTATGATTACACACGACGACGTTTTGGAGGACGAGCACCATTGTGTGGCACAGGAGTAACGTCACGGATTGAAGTCACTTCAAGACCAGCAGCAGCAAGAGCACGAATAGCAGACTCACGACCTGAACCAGGACCTTTTACAGTAACTTCAACAGTTTTAAGACCATGTTCTTGTGCAGATTTAGCAGCAGCTTCAGCAGCCATTTGTGCAGCGAATGGAGTAGATTTACGAGAACCTTTGAATCCAAGAGCACCAGCTGATGACCAAGCAATTGCGTTACCGTGCACATCTGTAATCATAACAATAGTGTTATTGAATGTAGCGTGAATATGAGCAACACCAGATTCGATGTTCTTTTTCACACGACGTTTACGTGTTGGTTTAGCCAATTTTTTTACCTCCTATTTTATTTTTTCTTACCAGCAATCGCAACAGCTTTACCTTTACGAGTGCGAGCGTTATTTTTAGTGTTTTGACCACGGACAGGAAGTCCACGACGGTGACGGATACCACGGTATGAACCAATTTCCATCAAGCGTTTGATGTTCATGTTCACTTCACGACGAAGGTCACCTTCAACTTTAATTGCATCAACTTCACGACGGATAGCATCTTCTTGATCTGATGTCAAATCTTTAACACGGATGTCTTCAGAAACACCAGCAGCTGCTAAGATTTTCTTAGAAGTTGCAAGACCGATACCATATACATAAGTAAGTGAAATTACTACACGTTTTTCATTTGGAATATCAACTCCAGCAATACGAGCCATTTTTTCTCCTTTCTATATTATCCTTGACGTTGTTTGTGTTTTGGATTTGATGGACAAATTACCATAACACGACCGTTACGACGAATAACTTTACAGTATTCGCAAATTGGTTTGACTGATGGTCTTACCTTCATTTTTTAATCCCTCCAATTATTTCGATTATTTAAAGCGGTATGTGATACGTCCACGTGTTAAATCATATGGACTCATTTCAACAGTAACACGGTCACCTACCAAAATACGAATGTAGTTTTTACGGATTTTTCCTGATACAGTTGCCAAGATTTGGTGTCCATTTTCTAATTCAACAGTAAACATAGCGTTAGGCATCGTCTCAACAACTTTACCTTCAATTTCAATCACATCTTCTTTTGCCACGCAAAAGTACCCCCTAAATTTCGATTTGATGTCCTCTGAGTACAGAGGTAACAATTATAAGCCAGACTAGCCTATTATATCACGACTCTTCTACTTGTGCAAGTAGAAACTCTTAAATTATTTTAATGATGAGATTGCTTTTTCAATGTCAGCAAATACATCATTGATGTCTTGGTTACCTTGAATATCAAAAACAATACCAGCTTTACGGTAGTGTTCAATGATTGGTGCACCTTGAGCAATATTAACATCAAGACGACGTTTTACAGTTTCAGGTTTGTCATCTTCACGTTGGTAGAATTCATGTCCGCCACATGCATCACAAGTTCCTTCAACTTTTGTTGGATTGAATACTTTGTGGTATGTTGCTCCACAAGAACGGCAAATAAAGCGGCCAGATAAGCGTTCAATCAAGCTGTCTGGATTAACATCAATGTTAATAACACCGTCTAATTTAAGATCCAAATTTTTAAGTGTTTCATCCAAAGCATGTGCTTGTTCGATAGTACGTGGGTAACCATCAAGCAAGAAACCTTTTTCAGCGATATCAGCTTGTGCCAAACGTTCTTTAACAATACCGTTAGTTACTTCGTCAGGTACAAGTTCACCTTTATCGATGAATGATTTAGCAAGAACACCCATTTCAGTTTTGTTTGCCATTGCAGCACGGAACATATCTCCGGTAGAAATGTGTGCAACGCCGAATTCTTCAACGATTTTTGCTGCTTGAGTCCCTTTACCAGCCCCTGGTAAACCCATGATTAAAAGATTCATGATACTCTCCTTATTTTGTTTTTAAATAAATTTAACACCGAAGTGCTAAACTTATTCAAAAACAAAATAGAAAGGTTGACTAGGTCAACCTATATTCTATTCTGCTGTGTTCATGAAACCAACATACTGTCTCTTCAAGAGATAACCTTCAAGTTGTTTCATTCCTTCAATACCTGTTGAAATCAAGATAAGAAGACTTGTTCCTCCAAGAGCAATACTGCTAGATAAGTTCATTGCTTGTTGTGCAATAATTGGTGTTAATGAAATAAACGCCAAGAAAATTGAACCTACAGTAGCTAATTTCTTCAATAATGAAGAAAGATATTCTTCTGTTTCGCGTCCAGGTCGAACACTAGGAATATATGACGCACCTTTTTGCAAGTTTTCTGCTGTTTTTTCAGGATTAACTTGAACAAAAGTATAGAAGAATGAGAATAAAATAATTAGTACTGCGTAAATTACCATTCCGATCGGTGTTTGGTAATTCAAATATGATTCTAGAGTTGTAAGCCAAGGAATATCATGTCCATTTGAAATCAACGGAATAATCGTACTTGGAATCGTTGTAATCGAACTGGCAAAGATAACGGGAATGACGCCAGCCGGATTAATTTTTAAAGGAAGATAAGAACTTGTTGGTGCACCTTGAACCAATTTTGTATATTGGATTGGAATTTTATATTCTGCTTGTTGGACAAAGGTTGTAAAGAACACAATTGCCAATACAGCTACAATCAACAAAGCTACAAAGATATATGAAGATATTAAATCACTTGAACGAACGTTTACAAAGAAATCTTCATAGATTGTTGAAATAGCATTTGGAATTGATGAAATGATACCCGCGAAGATAATCATTGAAACACCATTTCCGAAACCTTTGTCGGTGATTTGTTCACCGAGCCATGTCACAATCATACTACCAGTAGTTAACAAAGCACCAATTAGAATGTATGTTTTAACATTTGGTGTTGACACCAATGAAATACTTGATAAAGTATTAAAGCCTGCTGTGATCCCGATTGATTGAATGAAAGCCAAGACAAGTGAAATATAACGAGTCGCTTGATTTAACTTACGACGCCCAACTTCACCTTGTTTGCTCCATTCAACAAACTTAGGCAAGATATCCATTTGCAACAGCTGAACAATGATAGATGCTGTGATGTACGGGCTAACACCCATTGAGAATACAGAGAAGTTACTCATAGCATTACCAGAAACAAGGTTCAACATATTTAGAAAGGGAAGTTCACCTAGTTGATCAAGACTTTTAGCATTGATACCTGGCACAGTAATATGTGTTCCAACACGGAAAACAAAGATGATAAAAAGTGTAAAGAAAATTTTATTTCTAACATTTTTTACCTTTAGTGCATCTTTAAGTAATTTAAAGAACATACCGAGTCCTCCTTAATTAGATGACTTCGATTGAACCACCTTTTGCAGTGATAGCTGCTTCAGCAGATTTAGAGAATTTAGCTGCTTTAACAGTCAATTTTTTAGTCAATTCGCCGTTACCAAGAACTTTAACGCCTGATTTTTCAGCACGAATGATTCCAGCTTCTTTAAGAACAACTGGAGTTACTTCTGTACCATCTTCGAAAACGTTAAGTTGGTCAAGGTTTACAAGAGCGTATTCTTTAGCGTTAACGTTCAAGAAACCACGTTTTGGCATACGACGGAACAATGGAGTTTGTCCACCTTCAAAACCAAGACGTACTTTACCACCGCTACGAGCTTTTTGACCTTTTTGACCGCGTCCTGCAGTTTTACCGTTACCAGATGATGTACCACGACCTACACGGTTACGTACTTTACGAGAACCTTCAGCAGGTTTAAGTTCATGAAGTTTCATTATTATTTTCTCCTTTTTTGTAAAATGCTAGCGCCTCTATGAGGGGAAAGGACTCCCCATAGAAACTCGCCTATACTAATATCTAGTTTAAGTCGCAAGAGTACCCCTTGCGACTTAAACCTAAAATTTATTTAATGTTAATTATTTAACATCTTCAACAGTTACCAAGTGTGAAACTGAAGTAACCATTCCACGGATAGCTGGAGTGTCTTCTTTGACAACTGAGCTATGTAATTTACCAAGTCCAAGAGCAGCAACTGTTTTACGTTGTGCAGGAATGCGTCCGATTGGAGACTTAGTCAAAGTAATTTTAATTTGAGCCATTATTATCCCCTTTCTTATGCTAAATCAGAAACTGAAACACCGCGAAGAGCAGCAACGTCTTCTGCACGTTTAAGTTGTTTCAAACCTTCAACAGTTGCGCGAACAATGTTGATTGGAGTGTTTGAACCAAGTGATTTAGATGTAACATCTGCAACACCGGCCAATTCGATGACGGCACGAACAGCACCACCAGCAGCAACCCCAGCACCTTCTACAGCAGGTTTCAACAATACTTTAGCTCCACCAAATTCTGAACGAACTTCGTGAGGAATTGTTGTACCAACCATAGGTACTTCGATCAAGTTTTTCTTAGCGTCTTCAACAGCTTTACGAATAGCTTCTGGTACTTCTTGAGCTTTACCAGTACCGAAACCTACACGACCATTACGGTCACCAACAACTACAAGAGCAGCAAAGCGAAGACGACGTCCACCTTTAACAACTTTTGTAACACGGTTGATCGCAACAACGCGTTCTTCAAGTTCAACTGCATTATCTTTAAATGCCATTATTAAGTGTCCTCCCTATTAGAATTTCAATCCGTTTTCACGAGCTGAGTCAGCCAAAGCTTTAACACGTCCGTGATAGAGATATCCACCGCGGTCAAACACCACTTCAGAAATACCTTTAGCTACTGCGCGTTCAGCAACAAGTTTACCGACAACAACGGCTTGTTCTGTTTTAGTTCCTTTAGAAACTTCTTTATCAAGAGTTGATGCACTTGCGAGCGTTACACCCGCTACGTCATCAATAACTTGAGCGTAGATGCCTGTATTAGAACGGAAAACGTTCAAACGTGGGCGATCAGCAGTTCCAGAGAGTTTACCGCGAACGCGACGGTGGCGTTTTTGGCGGATTTTGTTTTTATCTGGTTTCGAAATCACAATTTTCACCTCTTAATTAATTGATTAATGTCAAAACGACATTGTTTTTATAAATGTTAGCATATGAGTGCTGCGAGAATAGATCTCGCAAAACATCCCATAAACTATTATTTACCTGTTTTACCTTCTTTACGACGTACGTATTCACCAACGTAACGGATACCTTTACCTTTGTAAGGTTCTGGAGCACGAAGGCTACGGATGTAAGCAGCTGTTTGACCAACAACTTCTTTGCTGATACCGTTAACGACGATTGAAGTTGCAGATGGTACTTCAAATGAAATTCCTTCTGGAGCTTCTACTTCGTCTTGGTGAGATTTACCTACAGAAAGTACAAGTTTTGAACCTTGAAGTTGTGCACGGTAACCAACCCCGCGCATTTCAAGTTCTTTTTTGAAACCTTCAGAAACACCAATTACCATGTTGTTCAAGTTAGCACGAGCTGTACCATGGATTGTTTTCATTTCTTTTGAGTCGTTTGGACGGTGAAGTGAAACTTCAGTTCCTTCAACTTTGATTTCAATGTTTTTGTTAAACTCACGAGTGAGTTCGCCTTTAGGTCCTTTAACAGTTACTACATTGTTGTTGTTAGTAACTTCTACACCAGCAGGCAAGTTGATAACTTTATTACCAATACGTGACATAGTTTTATTTTCTCCTGTTAAATTGTCAAGCCGCATAAAGCGACGAGTTTTCACGGGGCGACTAATATACAGTAGCTGTATTATAGTCCATTATTAAGTAAGAAACTTTCTTCAATGAAAATTGAAGTGAAGTTTTTATCTTACCAAACGTAAGCAATAACCTCTCCACCAACGTTCTTTTGACGAGCTTCTTTGTCAGTCAAAAGACCTTCTGATGTAGAAATGATTGCAATTCCAAGTCCGTTAAGAACTTTAGGAACATCTTCACGTTTTGCGTAAACACGAAGACCTGGTTTAGAAATACGTTTCAAGTTAGTGATAACACGTTCACCGTTTTGTCCGTATTTAAGGAATACACGGATGATACCTTGTTTATCGTCTTCGATAACTTCAACGTTTTTCACGAAACCTTCGCGTTTAAGGATTTCAGCAATCCCTTTTTTAATATTTGATGCAGGTACTTCAAGCACTTCGTGTTTTGCTTGGTTAGCGTTACGAATGCGTGTCAAAAAGTCTGCAATTGGGTCAGTCATAACCATTTATATATTCTCCTCTTACTAGTAGTTTGAATGTGTTCACTTGCTAGTTAATGTCGCCCGAAGGCTTAATTAAATTCAAGTTTATCACTTGAACCCCATCATGAACCACGCCAAATAGAAAATTGAATAACAATTTACTAAATGGCTTGTCCAATCAGGTTTCTTATATCATCGACTTACCAAGAAGCTTTGGTAACGCCTGGGATTTGTCCTTTGTAAGCTAACTCACGGAAGCAAACACGGCAAAGTTTGAATTTGCGGTAAACTGAGTGTGGACGGCCACAACGTTCGCAACGAGTGTAAGCTTGCGTAGAGAATTTCGCAGGGCGATGATTCTTAGCAATCATAGATTTTTTAGCCAATTGATTTACCTCCTAAATTATTTTGCAAAAGGCATTCCAAGGCCTTTAAGCAATTCACGACCTTCTTCGTCAGTGTTAGCAGTAGTTACGATAACAATATCAAGACCACGTACTTTATCAACATCATCAAAGTTGATTTCTGGGAAGATCAATTGTTCTTTCACACCAAGTGTGTAGTTACCACGTCCGTCAAATGATTTTGTTGGAACACCGTGGAAGTCACGTACACGTGGAAGTGAAACAGTTACCAATTTATCTAAGAATTCGTACATACGTTCACCACGAAGGGTAACTTTTGCACCGATCGCTACACCTTCACGAAGACGGAAGCCAGCGATTGATTTCTTAGCTTTAGTAATCAATGGTTTTTGACCTGAAATAAGTGCCAATTCAGCAGCAGCTTTTTCAAGATTTTTAGCGTTATTTACAGCATCACCAACACCCATGTTAAGAACGATTTTCTCAACTTTTGGGACAGCCATAACTGAAGTGTAGTTGAATTTTTCAGTCAAAGCAGGAACTACTTCGTTAGTGTATTTTTCTTTTAAGCGATTTGCCATTATATACTTTCTCCTTTCCTTCGTGATTAATCAAGCACTTCGCCTGATTTTTTGTTGTAACGAACTTTTTTGCCGTCTACAACTTTGTAACCAACACGTCCTGCAACACCATTTTTGTCAAGAACTTGAACGTTAGACACATGGATTGGTGCTTCTTTTTCCACGATAGCACCTTGAGGGTTTACGTTGTTTGGTTTTTGATGTTTTTTAACAATAGCAACACCTTCAACAACAACTTTGTTGACTTTAGGAAGGGCTTTAAGAACTACAGCTTCAACGCCTTTGTCCTTACCAGCAATAACGCGAACTTTATCGCCTTTTTTTACAAACATTTGGTTTTTCTCCTATTATTTCTTACGCCCTAATGGGCACCCTGCAAAAGCAGGGGACTTAGTTTGTGTTTATGAATTAAAGTACTTCTGGTGCAAGTGATACGATCTTCATGAAGCCACCTTCACGCAATTCACGTGCAACAGGGCCGAAGATACGAGTTCCGCGAGGAGTTTTGTCATCACGGATAATTACTGCAGCGTTGTCGTCAAATTTGATGTATGAACCGTCTGGACGGCGTGCACCTGATTTAGTACGAACAACTACAGCTTTTACGACATCACCTTTTTTAACAGCTCCACCAGGAGTAGCTTGTTTTACAGAAGCAACGATTACGTCACCGATGTTAGCGAATTTACGTCCTGAACCACCAAGAACTTTGATAGTCAAGATCTCACGAGCACCGCTATTATCAGCAACTTTCAAGCGAGTTTCTTGTTGAATCATTTCAAATTTCTCCTTTTAGTTTGATTAGATAATAACAGCTTCTTCCACAACTTCTACAAGACGGAAGTGTTTTGTAGCTGAAAGTGGACGAGTTTCCATGATACGAACGATATCGCCTTCTTTAGCAACGTTGTTTTCATCATGTGCTTTGTATTTTTTAGAATAGTTGATACGTTTACCATAGACTGGGTGGTTACGTTTAGTTTCAACTACAACAGTGATTGTTTTATCCATTTTGTCAGATACTACGCGTCCAACAAGGGTTTTACGTTGATTACGTTCCATTATTAGAATTTCTCCTTTCCCAATCTATTATTTCTTTTCAGATTGCACTGTTTTAACACGTGCAATTTGTTTTTTAACTTCGTTCAAACGAGCAGTTTGATCAAGTTGACCTGCTGCAGCTTGGAAACGAAGATCGAAAAGTTCTTTCTTAAGTTCGTTTTCTTTCTTAGCAAGTTCTTCTTGAGAAAGACCACGAAGCTCTTTAACAAAATCTTTAATTTCTTGAAGTTTCATGATTTCTCCTTATTCTGCTTCACGTTTCACGAATTTAGTCTTAACTGGCAATTTGTGGCTAGCAAGACGAAGTGCTTCACGTGCAACTTCTTCAGATACACCAGCGATTTCGAACATAACTTTACCACGTTTAACTGGTGCTACCCAACCTTCAGGTGCCCCTTTACCAGAACCCATACGTACACCGATAGCTTTAGCAGTGTATGATTTGTGTGGGAAGATTTTAATCCAAACTTTACCACCACGTTTCATGTAACGAGTCATTGCGATACGGGCAGCTTCGATTTGACGGTTTGTGATCCAGTGGCTAGTAGTAGCTTGAAGACCGTATTCACCGAATGCGACTTCTTTACCACCTTTAGCTTCACCGCGCATTTTTCCACGGAATTCGCGACGGTGTTTAACACGTTTAGGTACTAACATTTGTTATTTGCCTCCTTTAGTGTTTTTACGAGCTGGAAGAACTTCACCACGGTAGATCCAAACTTTAACACCAAGTTTACCGTAAGTAGTGTCAGCTTCTTCCCAAGCGTAGTCGATATCTGCACGAAGTGTGTGAAGAGGAACAGTTCCTTCTGAGTAACCTTCAGCACGAGCGATATCAGCACCGTTCAAACGACCAGATACTTGAGTTTTGATACCTTTAGCACCTGCACGCATTGTACGTTGGATAGCTTGTTTTTGAGCACGACGGAAAGCAACACGTTGTTCAAGTTGACGTGCAATGTTTTCACCAACAAGGTGTGCGTCCAAATCAGGTTGTTTGATTTCAACGATGTTGATGTGAACTTGTTTTCCTGTCAATTTGTTAAGTTTAACGCGAAGAGCGTCAACGTTAGCTCCACCTTTACCGATAACCATACCAGGTTTTGCAGTGTGAAGTGAAACAATTACTTTATTTACAGCACGTTCAATTTCAATACGTGAAACTGAAGCGTCTGCCAATTCTGTTTGGATGAATTTGCGGATTGCAAGATCTTCATGAAGGTAATCCGCGTATTCTTTTTCAGCATACCATTTCGCATCCCAATCACGGATGATTCCGACACGCATACCAATTGGATGTACTTTTTGACCCACGATTTTACCTCCTTATTTTTCTGACACAACTACTGTTACGTGAGTTGTGCGTTTGTTGATTGGTGAAGCTGAACCTTTAGCACGTGGACGGAAACGTTTCATTGTTGGTCCTTCGTTTGCGAAAGTTTCAGATACTACCAAGTTAGCTTTTTCCAAACCAAAGTTGTTTTCTGCATTAGCGATAGCAGAGTTAAGAACTTTTTCAACTACACGAGCTGCTTTGTTTGGAGTGAATTTCAAGATTGCGATTGCGTCAGCAACGTTCTTACCACGGATAAGATCAAGTACAAGACGTGTTTTACGAGGTGAAACACGGACTGTACGAGCCATTGCTTTAGCTGAAGTAATTTCTGCCATTGTGTCCTCCTCCTATTAACGACGTGTTTTCTTATCGTCAGCTGCGTGACCTTTGTAAGTACGAGTTGGTGCGAATTCACCAAGTTTGTGACCTACCATGTCTTCTTGGATGTAAACTGGTACGTGTTTACGTCCATCATAAACTGCGATTGTATAACCGATGAAACTTGGGAAAATCGTTGAACGACGTGACCAAGTTTTAATTACTTTTTTCTTTTCGTCATTTGCTTGAGCTTCAACTTTTTTCATCAAATGCTCATCGACGAAAGGTCCTTTTTTAAGACTACGTCCCATTTTGTAGTTTTCTCCTTTAAAATATAGTACCACAGCGGCCTGTGTGCATAAATGCACACTACCGAGCTGGCGGATGTTTATTAAACTAAGCGACTAACAGATTATTTGTCGTTACGACGACGAACGATAAGTTTGTCAGATTTAGCTTTTTTGTTACGAGTTTTAAGACCAAGCGCAGGTTTACCCCAAGGAGTAGATGGCGCTTTACGTCCAACTGGTGCTTTACCTTCACCACCACCGTGTGGGTGATCATTAGGGTTCATTACAGAACCACGAACTGTAGGACGGACACCCATCCAACGGCTGCGACCAGCTTTACCAAGGTTAACAAGAACTTGTTGTTCGTTACCAACTGTACCGATTGTAGCACGGCAAGTTCCAAGAATCATACGAACTTCGCCTGATTGAAGACGAACAAGAACATATTTACCTTCTTGACCAAGTACTTGTGCAGATGCACCAGCGGCACGAATCAATTCAGCACCTTTACCTGGTTGAAGTTCGATGTTGTGAATAACTGTACCAACAGGGATGTTAGCAAGTGGAAGAGCATTACCAACTTTGATATCTGCATCTGGGCCTGAAACGATACGTTGACCAACTTCAAGACCTTTAGGTGCAAGGATGTAAGCTTTCACACCATCAGTGTAGTGTACAAGAGCGATGTTTGCTGTACGGTTTGGATCGTACTCGATAGTTTTAACAACTGCTTCAACGCCATCTTTGTTACGTTTGAAGTCGATCAAACGGTAGTGACGTTTGTGACCGCCACCTTGGTGACGAACAGTGATGCGACCGTTGTTGTTACGACCAGCTTTGTTTTTAAGTGAAACAAGCAATGATTTCTCAGGAGTGCTTGTAGTGATTTCAGCAAAATCCAAAGAAGTCATATTACGACGACCATTTGTCGTTGGTTTATAAGCTTTAATACCCACGTTATTTCCTCCTTAGATTATTCAGCTTCAGCTGCAAACAACTCGATTGCTTTAGAATCAGCTGTAAGAGTGATGATAGCTTTTTTAGTTTTTGAAGTGAAACCAGTGTAACGACCAACACGTTTAGCTTTTGGTTTAACTGCTACAGTGTTCACGTTTGCAACTTTAACTCCATCAAAAGCAGCTTCAACAGCTTGTTTGATCAAAAGTTTGTGCGCACGAGAGTCAACTTCAAATGTATATTTACCTGCTTCGAGGTCGTACATTGATTTTTCAGTGATAACTGGTTTTTTGATTACGTCGTACAAATTCATTATGCAAGAACCTCCTCGATTGTAGAGATTGCTTCTTTAGTAACAAGAAGTTTGTCGCTGTTTACGATATCAAGAACACTTGCAGTTGTTGCAGTTGCAACTTTAACGTTTGGAAGGTTACGTGCAGAAAGTGCTGCAAATTCATTACCTTCTTCAAGGATTACAAGTACTTTTGAGTCAACGTTAAGAGCTGAAAGTACGTTTGCGAATTCAGCAGTTTTTGGAGCTGCAAATGAAAGGCTTTCTACAGCTACAAATTTTTCTTCAGCAACTTTAGCTGAGTAAACTGATTTCAATGCAAGGCGACGAACTTTTTGTGGAAGTTTGTATCCGTATGAACGTGGAGTTGGTCCGAAGACTACACCACCACCACGCCATTGTGGTGAGCGGATAGAACCTTGACGAGCGCGTCCAGTTCCTTTTTGACGCCATGGTTTACGACCACCACCAGATACTGCAGAGCGGTTTTTAACTGCGTGAGTACCTTGGCGAAGGCTAGCGCGTTGGCTGATAACAACATCAAACACTACTGATTCGTTTGGTTCGATACCGAAGATAGCGTCGTTCAATTCAACTGAGCTAACTTCTTTACCAGTTTGGTCAAATAGTTTTACGTTTGCCATTTTAACTGTTTTCTCCTTTCTTATTATTTAGCAGCCTTAACTGCTGATTTGATAGTGATAAGAGATTTCTTAGCACCTGGTACGTTACCTTTGATAAGGATAACGTTTTTCTCTGGGATAACTTGGACAACTTCAAGGTTTTGGATTGTCACACGGTTACCACCCATACGTCCTGCCAAGTGTTTATTTTTGAAAACACGGTTAGGCGCAACAGGTCCCATAGAACCTGGACGACGGTGATAACGAGAACCGTGAGCCATTGGTCCACGAGCTTGACCATGGCGTTTGATAACACCTTGGAAACCTTTACCTTTAGATGTACCAGTTACATCAACAACATCTCCAGCTTCGAATGTATCAACTGTGATTTCTTGACCAACTTCCAAGCCTTCAATGTTTTTGAATTCACGAATGAAGCGCTTAGGAGCTGTGTTAGCTTTTGCTACATGGCCTTTGGCAGGTTTGTTGCTCAATACTTCACGTTTGTCGTCAAAACCAACTTGAACAGCTTCATAACCGTCTGTTTCAACAGTTTTCACTTGAAGCACAACGTTTGGAGTTGCTTCGATGACAGTAACAGGGATGAATTCACCAGATTCAGTGAAGATTTGAGTCATTCCCACTTTTTTCCCTAAGATTCCTTTTGTCATGAGAAAATATTTCCTTTACTTTATTTATTTAAAAAGTTTTTAATGAGCGTTTTTTATGCTCAAAAAAGTTTTTAACGAGCGTTTTTTGTGCTCAAGAATCAAATCCTTATTAAAGTTTGATTTCTACGTTAACACCACTTGGAAGATCCAATTTCATCAAAGCATCAACTGTTTTTTGAGTTGGGTTGATGATATCGATCAAGCGTTTGTGAGTACGCATTTCGAATTGTTCGCGAGAATCTTTATATTTGTGAGTCGCACGAATAATTGTGTACAAGCTACGTTCAGTTGGAAGTGGAACTGGTCCAGCTACTGAAGCACCTGTACGTGTTGCAGTTTCAACAATTTTTTCTGCCGCTGTGTCAAGTGTACGATGTTCGTATGCTTTCAAACGGATACGGATTTTTTTGTTTGCCATCTTTTTCTCCTTTTCGTCTATTTAAGATAATAGGCTAGCTCCTCAAGAAAACCAACACGTCTTTTGCGTGGCAATGCAACCGAGCGTGTCGCAACCTCTTGTATCATAGCTAAAGTCACTGTATTAACAGCACCAGTATATAATATCAGATTTAACAGTGGTTTGCAAGGATTTTGCACCCTTTTTTCCAATTTTTTAGAAGAAAATGTTTTCAGCAGTTCCTTTCATTTTTTCAATAAAAAAACCAGATTTATATCTGGTCAAAATTTATATTATTTAATAGTAGATTCTTGTAATTTCTTTATATATTTTCGATAGAGGATGTATAGAAAAATCCAACGGAAAATATTGTCTGCTACTGTCGCTAACCAAACTCCCGTTAAACCCAAATTCATGCTTACACCAAGTACGTAACCCGAAATAATTCGGATAACCCACATACCAAAAGTGGTTGCATAAAATGGTAACTTTGCATTTCCTAAACCTTGCCAAGCTGCCGTAAATATCAATGTTCCTGCAGTTGCCGGCCCACCAATAAAAGAATAAAACAAAACAACAAGACTTGCAGTTAAAGCCGCTTGGTTATTAGTAAATAAGTGTGTTAAATAGCCACCCGAAAAGAATACTGTAGCACCAACCAAAAGCATGAGCATAACCGAAATTAGATAAGATTCTCTTACCAGCTGCTTGATTTCTTGAACATTTTTCTTTCCAAGACTATGAGCTACAAGAATCACCGTAGCTGTAGCAACTCCCATTCCTGGCATATAGTTAAATTGGGTTAAGGTCTCACCGATAGCATTTCCTGCTACCACTTCTGTCCCAAACTTAACGATAATAGCCACAATAACAACATCTCCAGCACGCATCATCAAACGTTCACCGGCAGCGGGCAAAGCAATTTTTACCAAGTCACGATCCAAGGTCCACCTGATATTTTTAATGATCTTTTTAATTGGTAACTGGCTCGCTAACATCAAGGTCCCAACTAAGCGCGATAAGACCGTTGAACATGCAACACCAATAATTCCCCAATGAAAAACAAATACAGCTATAGCTGACAAGCCAGCATTCAAAACGTTTGTCAATAAGCTGATGTACATCGGAAGTTGTGGTTTCCCTAGTGCTCGCAAAAACGCGCTCAAGGTCGTCATTAACCCCAAACTAAAAATCAAACCTCCCACAATAGCAAGATATAAACCACCAGCTTGAGTAACAGCTTCTTCAGTGCCGAGCCAAGTCAGAATCGCCTTTCCAAATACAATAGAAATTAAGCCAAGAGCTAAACTTAAACCTAAAGTAATAAGCAAAGACTCAGATTGATAATGGAGAGATTTTTTAGCATTTTTTTCTCCAATGCTCTTAGCAACCAAACTTGAGACCGCTGCACCAAGAGCAATAAAAATAGCCTGATAAATGGTAATAATATTATTAGCCACAGAGACACCAGACACAGCAATGAGACCAACTTGTGCGACAAGATAGTTATCAACCACCCCCATGAGCATCTGCAAAAGATTTTCCATCATGGCTGGAAAGGCCAATCGAATAATTTTCTTTGTTTGTTTCATGTTTCTATCGTAACAAAAAGAAAAGCCGAGAACCAGTCTCAGCTCTTGCTTTTTTAAAGCCCTAGGTACTCCTCAACAGCTTTTTGCATATCGCTTGTTGCGACAACTGTTTTGTGGCGTACTTCAGCTGTTTCAAGTCCGTCAACAGCTTTCGGAATAACAACACCTGATAATTTTTCAAGTTCTTTAACTGCCACAAAATCATCCGCCGGCGCTTGTCCACTAACAGCCTCTACCGCTACACGTGGGAATTTGTATGGGCTAGCAGTTGAGGCAATAACTGTTGGAGTGTGATCACCTGTACGTTCCACATATTTTTGGTAAACAACTGAGGCAACTGCTGTATGAGGATCTTCAATATAATCAGAGGCATCATAAACACGTTTAATTTCAGCAGAAGTTTCAGCTTCTGTTGCATAACCGGCTTCAAACATATCAAGAATAGCTTGATTAGCATCTGAAAGAGTGTATTCTCCTTCTGAAACAAGCTTTTCCATCAACGCTTTAGTTTTTACAGCATCATTACCTAAAAGATGGAAAATCAAACGTTCCAAGTTAGATGATACCAAGATATCCATTGATGGGCTTGTTGTCACTTTAAATTCACGTTTTTTATCATAAGTTCCTGTTGTGAAGAAATCAGTTAGCACTTTATTTTCATTTGAAGCACAGATTAGTTTACCAACTGGAACACCAATTTGACTTGCATAATAAGCTGCTAGAATGTTACCGAAGTTACCTGTTGGCACAGTAAAGTTAACTTTTTCGCCCGCTTTAATATGACCTGCTTTAACAAGTTGTGCGTAAGCATAAACATAGTAAACAACTTGCGGTACCAAACGTCCAACATTCATTGAGTTAGCTGATGAAAATTGTGTTTTGTGCGCAAGAAGTTTTTCACGTAAATCAACATCATTAAACATGCGTTTCACATCTGTTTGAGCATCATCAAAGTTACCAGTAATCGCTACAACATGCGTATTGTTACCAGTTTGCGTTGTCATTTGAAGCTCTTGAATTTTGCTGACGCCATCTTTTGGATAAAAGACAATAATTTCAGTCCCTGGAACATCTGCAAAACCAGCCATAGCAGCTTTACCAGTATCTCCTGATGTTGCTGTTAAAATAACAATTTTATTATCAACACCCTGCTTTTTAGCTGATGTTGTCAAAAGGTATGGCAAGATTGACAAAGCCATATCTTTAAAAGCGATTGTTGAACCATGGAAAAGTTCAAGATTATATTGATCACCTAATTTGACAACCGGAGCAATTGCGGGAGTGTCAAATTTTTCGTCATAGGCAGAATCAATACAATAAGTTAATTCTTCTTCAGTAAAATCATCCAAAAATGCTGATAGAACTAATTTAGCTACTTCTTGATATGAAGCATCTTTCAAAGTTTCAAAATCCAATGCTACTTCTGGAATTGATACAGGGGTAAACAAACCGCCGTCAGTTGCCAATCCTTGTAAAATAGCTTGGCTAGCAGTTACTTTGTTATTTTCGTCGCGAGTTGATTGGTAAATTAACGTCATCACAAATTCCTCATATTTTCAGATAGTCTTGCACCCATTGTATCATAATTATCAGAAAATTTATACAAATTTACGCTATTTATTAAAAAAAGCACTTTTCAGTGCTCTTTTACCTATTCATTACCCCAGCGTGAATCTACTCCAGCAATAGCAATCCAGACATTTGCCAATACATCATAAAATAAGTCAACCACTTCTTTAGCCCCTCTTTTCTCACGTTTTATGTCACATGTATTATAACGCTACAAAGTGCTGATGTAAAGGTGTTTTTTCATCTTTTTTAACGTTATATCTTCTAACATTAAATGATAGTTTTATTATAAAAAAGCCAACCAAAGTTGACTTTTAACGATTAACTATTAGATTCACCCTTTGCAGGTCTTTTAGCGGATTTGTCAATTGCTTTTTGAATTGTTTTAACATAAAGATCTGCTCCTGTGCTGTTCGCATCACTATAGTGAACACCATCAGTTCCATTCCAAATTTCTGAATGATTTGTTGCCGTTTTATACCAATCGGCAATCGTAATATAATCATAAGTTTTTGACAGACTCAATTCATAATCACGCGCTTGTTTAACCTGAGCTTCATCACTAGCATTATACGGTGTCACGATAATTAAACGGTGACCATCAGGCAAAGCATCGATAAATTGTTGGATATCTTCTTGATAATGATCCAAAGAATTTACACCAATCGCAAGCACAGTTGTCTTAGACAAAGTTCCACTTGAAATTTGGTTTTGGAAAATTTCAAAAGCATTATCAAAACTACGACTTACCGCTGCATCTAATTGTGCATTCGGTAATAAATTTGAGAATGCTACACTCGAGCGAAGAGCAACAGAATCACCAATGACAGTGACATCACTTAACGCTCCCGCATCCCCTGCTGTCACAGTGTGAGTACGGTTCAAATTCGTTTGTGCTTGTTGAAGCGAATTAACCAAAAGTCCTGTTTCAAAATTACCCATAGCAGGCGCTGTAGCAACAGTTAACACTGTTACCAAACCTAGCACAGCTGACACACCATAAATCCATTTTTTATAGGGGTGTAAATCCAATGAAATTCCAAATGGCTTAACTGGTTTTCCGGCAAGATAAGGTTCAATCACATAGTAAGATAAAGTTGAAAAGGCTAACGAAAGCACAACAGTCAAAAGAACAGCCAAAGCATTTGACATCAATTGTGTAAAGATAATATAAAACGGCCAGTGGAACAAATAAACCCCATAACTGACATCTGCCAAGTAATTAATAATCGCTGGCTCTTTGGCATTCGGAGTTTGGTCATTTAAGACACGCGCTGCATAAATCATCACCGTAGCAAATAAACTTGCCAAAACAAAACCAAATAAATAGGTAATGCGTTGATCAAATTTCAAGGTGAACATCAAAAGAACTAAAAGTCCTGCGCTCACTAGCATTGTGATAATACTACGTTTCATAGACCATAAACGGACATTCTTTTTAAAACGAATCGTTGTTTCTCTAATACCAGTCATCGTTGCCGCCATGGCCCCTAAGAAGAATGGAAAACTATGTGTCAAAGAAGAGAAGTAAATGGCTGAAACATTATCAACAAAGAATGCTCGAATAAACATCGATAGAAAACTTCCAGCAAAAAAGGCTGCTGAAATGGCAAAAATCAAACTACGGAATTTTGCTAAATTATCCTGATGTCTTCCCAATAACCAAACCAAAAATCCCCAAATCAAATAGAAATGCATCTCTATCGCCAAACTCCACGTGTGAACAAAGAGATGTGGGATAAATTGTGTCTCGTAGTTACCACCCGTAATAATTTCAAAGAAATTCGTTGTAAATCCAATTGCTGCAGCAACTTGACTGCCAATACTTGCCACATAGTCTCTACGTACCAAGTAAGTAAATGGCATAACAATCAAAATCATCAAAATTAATGGCGGAACAATACGATAGAATCGTCTCTTGTAAAAACCTAAAAGAGCAATTTTCTTATTTCTCGAATACTCATCAATCAGCAATGCTGTAATCAAGTAACCTGAAAAAGTAAAGAAAATATCAACACCAATAAAACCACCTGGAAAGGCTGTTTTAAAGAAATGATAGAGTAGAACTAATAAAAGTCCTGTTACCCTAACCATTGAAAACCATTTTATTCTCATTTTTGAAAAATCCCCTGTTTAAAGGTTCCTGTGTATACCTCACCATTTTGTGCGGTCAAAGTTCCCTCGCCATCTGGTTGGCCATTTTTAAATTCACCCTTATAAATCCATCCAGAATGTGAGGTAAAAACTCCTTGACCTTCAAAGACACCATCATTAAAATTACCTTCGTAAGAATCACCATTTTCATAAGTTAACTTACCTTGGCCATTCATACGATGATTAACCACATAACCCGTGTATGTGATCTTACCATTGTCATAAGTCAATGTTGTTTTTGATTTCATCGATAAGGTAAGTACCGATAAACCACAAATGATAAGAATTAAAACCGTCAGAAGTTCAATACGTCCTCGGGTTATTTCGATTTTTTTCATTTCTACTCAACTTCTCTTCTAAGAATTTCTTAGTTGCGCTAGCCATTGTTCACAACCGCACTTAACTAAATCATAGGTAGCATCAAAATCACCAGTAAACCATGGATCTGGTACACCACCATCTACAAAAAGAAAGATTTTATCATCAAATCTACCTTGTGACATTTCTTTTAAATCTGCCACATTATTAGTATCCATACCAATAATAACATCGAAGTCCTGAAAATCTTGGTGTGAAATTTGTTGCGATGATTTTTGGAAATCATATTCAATATGATGCTTTTTAAAAATGCCTTGTGTCCCATGATGAATAGGATTGCCATGCTCCCAACTAGAAGTAGCACGACTTTCAATCACTAACTCGTCATCACAAAGCAAATCTTTCATCACAAATTCAGCCATTGGACTACGACAAATATTTCCTAAGCAAACAAAACAGACTTTTTTCATTCTCTCTCCTACGTAGTCAAACAACTAATAGATAAAAACTTCTTTTATCATTATAACAAAAAAAAGAGCTCTTATCACACGCCAAATTTCCCTTTAGCTTTTGACTTTAAGAAAAAATTAAGCCTATCTTCCTATAATATAGACAATCCTAAAACTTTTCTTTTTCATAATCTCCTGAAAGGACTCCACTTATGGAGTCCTTTCTTTTTTTACAAAAAAGTCCTTAGATAACTAAGAACTTTTAATCATTAACTCTTCTTTAATTCAATTTCTAACAAAACTGCAAAGATAAATTCCACAACCACCATTACTAAACCAAAACTAGTCATACTTGCCACATGCCCCAGTACCAGCGCAAGTATCGGAATAAAAATTGAAAACCCAAGATAAATCTTTGATTTGTAGAGCCAAGAGTAAGGCAAGAGATGTGCTCCGAAAACCATTGCATAAACCATCAACATCTTTGCAGGTAAGGCACTATATACCCACATAACAATCAATAGATAAATCAATTGATTACAAGTAACTAAAAAACCTAATTGACTTAAAGGATTTTCTTTAGAAAAAATATCAACTTTCAGCCATTTTCCTACTAACCAAGAAAGGGGTAATAAAGGACACGAGCAACAAAAAATCAATAGATTCTGCAATTGTATTGTTGCATTTAATGTAGTCACCAAAGTTATCAGCCCCCAGATGATGATGGAAGCAATGATGAATGGTAGACCTTTCTTCTGATTGACAATGATATCTTTTCGTAAAACTTCTAACTCCATAATTCTCCCTTTAAAAACTTTTTTTCAATTATATCACATATCACTGACTCTTTAAAAAGCAAAGAAAGAACCTTGGCAAACCAAGGTTCTTTCCGGAGATTATGAAAAAGAAAAGTTTTAGGATGGTTATAGTATATAAAGCCTTGCTTAAACTTTCCTTAAGATAATATTTATTTCTCTGCAAAAGGATATCCTAAATGTTCATAAGCCTTTGCAGTTGCTACACGACCTGTACGTGTTCGCATAATAAATCCTTTTTGAATCAGATAAGGCTCGTACATATCTTCAACAGTATCACGCTCTTCAGCGATATTAACAGACAGCGTCCCTAAACCAACAGGGCCACCATTATATACTTCAATCATGGTACGCAAGATTTTTTGGTCAATGTAATCAAGTCCCTCATGATCAACATCAAGCATCGTTAATGCTTTATCAGTAATATCTTTTGTAATAATGCCATCTCCCATAATTTGGGCATAGTCACGTACACGTTTTAACAAACGATTCGCAATACGAGGGGTTCCTCGACTACGTCTTGCCAACTCTTGCGCAGCTTCGTGGACAATTTCCATTTCAAAAATATCTGCCGTACGTTCCACAATTTCAGTCAAATCCTCAACAGCATAATATTCCATGTGTCCCGTAATCCCAAAACGAGCACGTAAAGGATTTGACAGCATACCTGCTCGAGTTGTTGCACCAATCAAAGTAAAAGGAGGTAAATCTAAATGAACACTACGACTAGTCTCACCATTACCAATCATAATATCAATATAGAAATCTTCCATCGCACTATAAAGCACCTCTTCTACCGCCATTGGCATACGATGAATTTCATCAATAAACAAAACATCTCCTGGTTCCAAATCATTTAAAATAGCAACCAAATCCCCGGCTTTTTCAATTGCTGGTCCAGATGTTTGTTTGAGATTTACCCCTAATTCATTAGCAATCACAAATGCCATTGTTGTCTTACCAAGACCCGGAGGGCCAAACAATAACACATGGTCAAGCGATTCATCTCGTAATTTAGCAGCTTCAATAAAAATTTTCAGCTGGTTTTTAACTTTATCCTGCCCAATATATTCTTTTAAATATTGAGGACGAAGCGTACGTTCCACAAACTCTTCATCACCCATAATATCATTATCTAAAATTCTACTCATGGCTCTATTATACCAAAACGAAAGCCGTCAGTGAATTATTTTGATAGTTGTTACAATCCCCACCATGCTGTCAACAACGTTGAAAATATCATTCTCATTAGCTTCTTCTACCCTTTCTATAATTTCTAATATTATTGTAATTGGTTAAAAGAAAAAACAACATGACAAAAATGTCATGTTGTTGTATCAATTTTCCATTCTTCTTTTAATTTATTTTCTAAATAAGTATCGCCAACTAACCTTGCAAATAATGTTGCATTGGTAAAAGACCGTTCTGCTGCTGTAAAATCATGTTTAAACTTCAAATAATATTTCCACTCTACCAAACTTAAAATTGGACGACGCTGAAAATCATGAACTTCTGACATAATTTTATCACTCAATTTAATAACACGTTCAATATAATATTCTCGCTCAAACTGGAATGATAAAGCGATGTTATTTAATAACACATTATTTAAAATTAAATCAGTCTCTGGTGACATGTGCTTTTGATTTATCAACCTGCCCATCAAATCATCATAAATAGACAAACTATAGATTCCATCAAATTTCTTAGCGGATGAAAAACAAGCAAAATAAAGGTCAAGCAAAATCAAATCATTTACGTTAAAAACTTTTTTGCGGCTGATCTGACCAAAATAATCATTTAAAATACCTTCACCAAAATTAACATCATCACTAAAGTGAACATCAAATTTTGACTGCATACAATCAATAATCAAACGCTCTTCTTCTGGAATGATATCATAAAACTTTTCAGCAATTTCATCAAAATATTCACTTTTACGATCTAATCTCACTTTATCTCCATACGTAGGCGTTCGCAATAACAAATACTTTAACTCTTCATACCGCTTAGGTAATTCCAAACTGTCACCATCAGTTAGAACACCCAGTTTTACACCTAATTGATTAGCAATAAAACGAGCCTTACTTAAATTAGGTACTGATTGACTTAACTCAATTCTCGCTAATTGTCTGACAGATAATTCTGTTTCATCACCACAGAATTCTTCCCGTGAAATTCCCTTTTCCTCCCGCAGTAAGCGGACCTTCTCCCCAAATTTTTCCACTTCCATCTCCTGTTTATTAAAAATTCTGTATATTCCATATTTTAACATACCGCTTTCATTTAATAAACTATTTTCATTAAAAACAACAAATTTTCTAATAAATGATTTAATAAAAAAACACCTGAGATAATTATCTCAGGTGTTTTTTTAATATTAGTCACCTAAACCGATACGGTTAAAGATTTCATCAACACGTTTAGTGTAGTATGATGGGTTAAATAATTCATCAATTTCTTCTTGTGTTAGACGTGAAGTGACTTCTTCATCAGCTTCAAGAAGTGGTTTGAAGTCAACTTGATTATCCCAAGAATAAGCTGTCTTAGGTTGAACAAGGTCATAAGCTTGTTCACGTGTCATCCCTTTTTCAATCAATTTAAGCATAACACGTTGACTGAAGATAAGACCAAATGTAGAACCCATATTGCGAATCATGTTTTCTGGGAAAACAGTCAAGTTTTTCACGATGTTACCAAAACGGTTAAGCATGTAATCGATAAGAATTGTAGTATCTGGTGAAATGATACGTTCAGCAGATGAGTGTGAGATATCACGTTCATGCCAAAGTGACACGTTTTCGTAAGCTGTAACCATATGACCACGAATAACACGTGCAAGACCTGTCATATTTTCTGAACCGATTGGGTTGCGTTTGTGAGGCATAGCTGAGCTACCTTTTTGACCTTTAGCGAAGAATTCTTCAACTTCACGTTGTTCAGATTTTTGCAGACCACGGATTTCAGTTGCCATACGTTCAATTGATGTTGCAATGCTAGCAAGAACTGCAAAGTATTCTGCATGAAGGTCACGTGGAAGAACTTGTGTTGAAATTTCTTGTGCACGGATACCAAGTTTTTCACACACATAAGCTTCAACAAATGGTGGAATGTTAGCGAAGTTACCAACAGCACCTGAGATTTTACCAGCTTCAACGCCAGCAGCTGCATGTTCAAAACGTTCGATATTACGTTTCATTTCGCTGTACCAAGTTGCCAATTTCAAACCAAAGGTAGTTGGCTCAGCATGGACACCGTGAGTACGTCCCATCATGATAGTAAATTTATGTTCTTTAGCTTTATTAGCAATGATTTCAAGGAAATTGTGCAAATCTTTGCGGATGATTTCGTTAGCTTGTTTGTAAAGGTAACCATAAGCTGTGTCAACAACGTCAGTTGATGTCAAACCATAGTGAACCCATTTACGTTCTTGACCAAGACTTTCAGAAACTGCACGAGTGAAGGCTACAACGTCATGGCGTGTTTGTTGTTCAATTTCCAAAATACGGTCAACGTCAAAACTTGCGTTAGCACGGATTTTAGCCACATCTTCTTTAGGAATTTCTCCTAATTCAGCCCAAGCTTCGTCAGCCAAAATTTCAACTTCAAGCCAAGCTTTGTATTTGTTTTCTTCACTCCAAATTGCCGCCATCTCAGGGCGTGAATAACGATCGATCATGTTTAAGATATTAAGGGTATTAAGCCAATAAGTTTAACACCCTAGCTCCTTTCCTTTTTTAAGTTATATATCAATAAAATAACTAATGCATTTAATTAAAATCTTCTTTGCCAATTTCAACAGATGGATAATGTGACAAAGTTGTCAAATCTGTATCAAGTGGCAAATCATAAGCAGCAAGGTAGTCATTCGGGTACTTACTTGTCAACTCTGCCATTTTTATAGAAATTATAGACTCATCCGAAGAAGCAAAAACTACTTCAACAATAGCCTTGTTCTCACAATTAACATAAGCATGAACAATGATTTTTATCATAGATACCCCCAAGATAACTCTCTAGAAATCCATTCCTTCACCCATTTCCGCAATGGTATCAGGTTCACTACTAAACAAAGTAATGTGTCCCATTTTGCGGTTATGTTTCGCCTCTAGTTTACCATAAAGGTGGAGGTGAGCGCTAGGATTTTCCTTAACATAAGCTTGTGCTTTTTCCATATGTTGTCCGAGAACATTGAGCATTACAGCTGGTTGATGCAAATGAATTTTAGGAAGTGGCAAACCAAGAATGCCCAAAATATGCGTATCAAATTGTGAAAAATCACAAGCCTCAATTGAGTAATGTCCTGAATTATGTGGACGTGGTGCGATTTCATTGACAATGATATCATCAGATGTCGCAAACATTTCAACGCAAAGTGTGCCTGACAAGTCCAATTTTTCAGCAATTTGAATAGCCATTGCTTGCGCCTTTTTAGCTAGCTCATCAGAAATACGAGCTGGCACAATTGTTTTAGATAAAATGTTATTTCGGTGAATATTTTCTTGTACCGGGAAAACGGTCATATCTTTACCATTACCAGATACAATCACTGAAACTTCAAGATCAAAGTCGACAAATTCTTCTAAAACACATTCACAAGAATTAGCTAATTTATTAGCAGCTTCTAAGTCATCTGCTGATTTAATGACAATTTGACCATGGCCATCGTAACCACCAGTGGCTGTTTTCAAAACGTAATTTTTAGACAAATCAATATCTTCAAGATCAAGGCTTGATGTAACGACTTTGTATGGTGCTACTTTTACACCAGCTTTTTGAGATAAGAAATTTTTCTCAAAAATACGGTTTTGTGAAATCCTGAGAAGATCAGTTCCTTGTGGCAATTGATTATCTTTGACAACAGCATCCAAAGCATCTGCATCAACATTTTCAAACTCATATGTGAGAACATCACAGCGCTCTGCTAATTCACGCATTGCCTCAACGTCATCATAAGGCGCTACAATCATATCACTCACACGTGAAGAGGGGCAATCTGCTGTTGGGTCCAACGTAACTACCTTATAACCCATATAGATAGCTGAAATAGCCATCATTTGACCTAATTGACCACCACCGATAATTCCGATTGTTTTAGTCGAGTTCATCAGTTGATGCCTCCGCAGCTTTGCCTTGTTCAATAGCAAAGTTTTCTAGTTTTTCTGCCAAAGCAGCATCTTCAATCGCTAAAATACGAAGAGCTGTCAAAGCAGCATTTTTAGCTCCTGATTCGCCAATAGCCATGGTTGCTACAGGGACACCACCAGGCATTTGAACGATTGAATAAAGAGAATCAAGTCCACTAAGGGCACGTGACTTCACAGGAACACCAATAACTGGAAGTGTTGTTTTTGCTGCAACCATACCAGGTAAGTGAGCAGCACCACCAGCACCAGCAATAATCACTTTAATGCCACGACCTCTTGCTTCTTCGGCATGTTTAAACATCAAATCTGGTGTACGGTGAGCTGAAACAACTTTCTTTTCATACGCCACACCAAATTGATCAAGTACTTCTGCTGTTTTTTTCATGGTAGCCCAATCTGATTGACTACCCATGATAACTGAAATTAATGGTTTCATTATTTTCCTTCCAATTGTTTTATATCTTCGACATCAAGAACGTGATAGCCAAGTGATTTTAATTTTTGAGCAAAGAGCCCGCTTCCTGCCACTTTTTGGCCAGAAAAGTTCCCATCATAAATTTGATTAACACCACAAGATGGACTACGTGATTGCAAAACTGCTAAATCAATGTCTTTTTCAGCAATCTCACTTAGGCAACGCTCAATCCCTTTTTCAAAAAGGTCATCATAACAATTACCAGCAACATCAATCACGTGACCCTCTCGCAATTCAACAGGTTCTCTGGGAGTTGGCAAGCCCGCAAGAACTTCTGGACAAATGGTTATCACTTCCTTATCAGCAACATAGTCCACAAGATCTCGATTGTAATTATGACCACCATTATACTTACATCTTTCTCCCATCAGACATGCACTGACTAGAACACATTTGGGTTTAACGTCCAATTGCTTTACTTCCAATATCGTTTCGATAGAATAAACCACTTGTATCTTGTTGTGATAATTGAGCGTAGATTGCATCCTGAGCTGCTTTGACATCGTCTTTAGTTGTTACCAACATGTAAACACGACCTCCATTTGAAAGCAAAGCTTTGTCATCAGCAAATTTAGCTCCTGCATAATAAGTGATAATGTCACCTAATGTTTTCTCAGGAAGACAAACACCTTTTTCGTAAGCAACTGGATAACCTTCTGAAGCAACCACGACACCAAGAGTAACACCCTCATCTGTCCAAGTAATTTCTGGTTCTTTGTTATCCAAAATATCAGTGATATTTTGAGCAAAATCAGATGTCAAACGTGGCAAAATAACTTGTGTTTCAGGGTCACCAAAACGTGAATTAAATTCAATAACTTTAGGACCATCAGCTGTCAGAATAAGCCCTGCGTATAGAACACCAAGATATGGACGACCTTCAGCAATCATTCCGTTAAGAACTGGTTTAACAATTGTTTCAACGGCTGTGTCAACTACAGACTGTGGTAAGTGTGGCACTGGTGCATAAGCTCCCATACCACCAGTATTAGGACCTTTATCGCCGTCAAAAGCACGTTTGTGGTCTTGGGCTGTTGGCATAACATAGAATTTATCACCATTGACAAAAGCGAACAATGAGAATTCTTCACCATCAAGAAATTCTTCAATAACCACACGCGCACCTGAATCACCAAATTTGTTATCAAGCAACATTTCATGTGCAGCTTCAACGGCTTGTTCTACTGTTTCAGCAACCACAACACCCTTACCAAGTGCTAAACCATCAGCTTTAACAACGATTGGCGCACCATGTTCTTCGATATAGCTCTTTGCTTGCTCAAAATCTGAGAAAGTGCTGTAAGCAGCTGTTGGAACATGGTATTTAGCCATAATTGATTTTGCAAAATCCTTAGACCATTCTAGCTCCGCAGCTGCTTTACTTGGACCAAAAGCTTTCAAGCCCGCAGCATTAAAATCATCAACGATTCCCGCAGCTAAAGCATCATCAGGGCCGATAAATGCCCAAGCAATGTCATTTGCTTTCGCAAAATCAATTAGTTTAGAATGTTCGGAAATTCCGATATTTACTAAATCAAGTCCATCAAGTGTCATCCCATCATTACCAGGTACAACAAAAACCTGGCTCACTTGAGGAGATTCCAACAACTTCTTAGCAATAGCGTGCTCACGCCCGCCAGAGCCAACAACTAAAAGTTTCATAAGAAAAAATACCTCAATAGAAAACAATCACAGGAGCTTAAACTCCAGAATTAACAAAGCACGCAAAAACAAAACATTTTCACGAATTATATAGTTATATTATAACATATTTGTTCGGAAATAGATGGAATTCCTATGATAAGTTTTTAAAAATTGCTATAAAAATTTAAAAATCCCAATCTAGACAGACTGGGATTGAATTGGACTATGAAAAAAAGTTTATTTAGGAGTTATTGTTAGTATAGTAGCTCTGACTTAATAAAGACTTAAGAATACTTTATATTAAGCTTAAACAAAAACACCCCAGCGGATGCCTGGGGTGCTCTTGCTATATATTTAATAAAGGAAGTCTAATTAATTTATCTTAGTGACGGAAGTGACGAACACCTGTAAATACCATGGCAATACCATATTTATCAGCCATGTCGATAGATTCTTGGTCACGAACTGAACCACCAGGTTGGATGATAGCTTTCACGCCTGCAGCAGCAATTTCTTCAACGTTATCTGCAAATGGGAAGAAAGCATCACTGGCAAGAACAGCACCATCAAGACGATCTTTAGCTTGATCAAGCGCAATACGAACTGAAGCAACACGGTTTGTTTGACCAGGACCAACACCAAGTGTCATGTGATCGTTTGTCACGATGATACCGTTAGATTTAACGTATTTGATAGCTTTCCAAGCAAATTCAAGTGCAGTTTTTTCTTGTTCATTTGGTTGACGTTTTGTCACAACTTTCCAGTCAGCTGGATTTTCTTTGACAACATCTTGGTTTTGAACCAAGAGCCCACCGACTACACCAGTGTATTCTTTTTCAGCTTCACTAGCTTCTTGAGCTTCAAATGGCAATTGAAGAATTCGCAAGTTTTTCTTCTTAGTTGTCAAAATTTCAAGAGCTTCTTCTGAGTAGCTTGGTGCAATGATGATTTCAAGGAAGATAGCATGCATTTTCTTAGCTGTTGCTGCATCGACTTCACGGTTAAGAACAATGATACCACCAAAGATAGATACTGGATCTGATTCATAAGCGTAATCCCAAGCAGTTTCAATATCGTCAGCTTGTCCAATACCACATGGGTTCATGTGTTTAAGCGCGACAACAGTTGGGCGATCTTTGAAATCACGGATAATACGAATTGCAGCGTCAGCGTCACGGATATTGTTAAATGACAATTCTTTACCGTTTAATTGTTTTGCAGAAGCAATTGAGTAATCTGTTGGCAAAGCTTTTTGGTAGAAATCAGCGTCTTGTTGAGGGTTTTCACCATAACGCATTGGTTGTTTCAAATCGTAAGTGATTGTGAGTTTTTCAGGTTTTGTTTCACCAACTTGTTTTGTAAAGTATTCTGCAATCAAAGCATCATAAGATGCTGTATGACGGAAAACTTTTGCTGCCAAACGTTGACGAGTTTCAAAGCTTGTTTCACCATTAGCTGACAATTCATCCAAAACAACAGCGTAGTCAGCTGGATCAACGACAACTGTTACACTAGCATGGTTTTTAGCAGCAGAGCGAAGCATTGAAGGACCACCGATATCAATATTTTCAACCGCATCAGCGTAAGTTACTTCTGGTTTCAAGATTGTTTCTTTGAATGGGTAAAGGTTAACCACAACAAGATCAATCAATTCAATGTGGTTATCTTTTGCAGCTTGAAGGTGGCTGTCAAGGTCACGACGAGCCAAAAGACCTCCATGAATATTTGGGTGAAGTGTTTTCACACGACCGTCCATCATTTCTGGGAATCCAGTCACATCATCAATCGCGATAGTGTCAACACCTGCTTTATCAAGCGCAACTTTTGTTCCACCAGTCGAGATAATATCCCAACCAAGTTTTTTCAATTCTTGAGCAAATTCAACAATGCCCGCTTTATCAGAAACACTAATTAGTGCACGTTTTGTCATTTTTTCTCCTTTGTTTAAATAAATTTTCAATTACCTACTTTTATTACGAATAGACTACTACCACTCAAACTCATAAGCAATATACTCATGTGAAAATTCATAACCTAATTTTTTAGCTAAATCTAGTGAATTTTTAGTGTGCGCATCCCAACTTGGGTAACGATTTTGTTTTAAACATTCTAGGATAAGTTGAGCTGCTACAGCCTTTGCTAATCCTTTTCGTCTAAAATTTGGGTGAGTATCAACTTCAATTTCAATCCCATCTTTGTAGGTTGAGTATGATGAAGCGCCGGATACAATCTGATTCTCATAAACGGCAACATAACCCAATCCCAACCTCAAGAAATCTTCAACATCCTTGTAGTTAGCAACCAAATCTCGTGACCACTCTTGCTTAAGACACTGTCTATAGAGATTTTTATCAATCGGCTTGATTTGAAAAACATCCGATAAATTTAAAATATAGCTTTTCAGTTGTTCACTATCAAAGGCCGTATTTTTCTTTGTCGCATAACGAATAAAAGGTTGAGCAATCTCAGCATATGACTCTTCAATTAATCGTATCCAATTCCTATCCTTAGGAACCAAGATAATATCTTCGCCGCGACAAGCTTCTATTAAAGAAATTGTTGGTTGTCCAGAGAGAAAACCAAAAGAAGCATACCTTCCAATTTTAGCAAGCGCAGACTTTGGATTTTCCTCATCATCAATGAGAATCTCTCCCATAATACCTTGCAAGCAAGAATAAATCATTGTTTCTTCCGAATTTCCAAAAAGTTCAGCAAGTCGTTTTGAGTTATTTTTCATTTTCATAACCATTTCCTCACCTTTCTTGATAACAATCACCAAACGAAGTAAGCCTCTTCAAGTTCATTATAACAAACTCTATATAACCTAAGAAATGATTAAATGAATAATGACTACTTTTTCTTAACTCCTAAGCTCTCCAAAACTTCTGGATAGAGTTTATACTCATTTTCATGAATGCGAGCTTCAAAACTATCAATGGTATCGTCAGCCAGACGAGGCACACGAACTTGTTTAATCACTTTTCCTGTGTCAACACCATTGTCAACCCAGTGAATGGTAACACCAGATTGGTCAACACCTGCTTCCCAAGCATCATCAATACCATGAGCACCTGGAAATTCCGGCAGATAAGCTGGGTGAATATTGATGATACGACCTTCGTAAGCTGCTAGCAAAGTCGGACCAACAATCTTCATATAACCAGCTAAGCAAACCAAATCAATGTCATATTTTTCAAGCAAAGCAACAATAGCCTCTTCGTAAGCTGCTTGATTATCAAACTCTTTGAGTTCAAAAGTGTGAGCTGTCACACCAAGTTTTTCAGCACGTTCTAAGACGTAGGCATCTCGATGATCTGAAAAAACAAACTCAACAGGAAATTGCTCTGCAATAACTTGAAAATTTGACCCGTTACCACTCGCAAAAACTGCGATTTTTTTCATTATTTAATCACCACACTTGCATCAGCTTTCTTAACGATACGACCAAGTTCATAAACTGGTTCGTCAAGCAATTCTTTCACGCGTTCAACTTTATCAGGACTAACTGCCATCATCAAACCAATACCCATGTTGAAGATTTCAAACATTTCTTCGTGTTTGATGTTACCGTATTTTTCAAGAGCTTTGAAAATTGGAAGAACTGGAATTTTATCTTCTTCGATTTCAGCAGCCAAATCATCAGCGAACATACGTGGAACATTTTCAATGAAACCACCACCAGTGATGTGAGCAATACCGTTAACCAATTCTTCTTTAATAAGTGGAAGTACCGCTTTAACATAGATACGAGTTGGTTCAAGAAGAACTTCTTTCAATTTTTTGCCTTCAAGTTCTGGAAGAACTTCTTCACCTGTGTAATCAGCAAAGACACGACGAACAAGTGAATAACCATTTGAGTGAATACCACTTGAAGCAAGTCCAAGAAGAACATCACCATCAGAAACCTTTGAACCATCAATGATTTGTGATTTTTCAGCAACACCTACTGCAAAACCAGCCAAATCATAATCATCTTCGCCGTACATACCAGGCATTTCAGCCGTTTCACCACCGATAAGAGCTGCACCAGATTGGACACAACCTTCAGCAACACCTGCAACAACTTGTTCAAGTTTTGCAGGTTCATTTTTACCAGTTGCGATGTAATCTAAGAAGTAAAGTGGTTCTGCACCAGCAGCAATGATGTCATTAACACACATAGCAACACAGTCTTGACCGATTGTATCGTGTTTATCATATTTAATGGCAAGCATGAGTTTTGTTCCCACACCATCAGTTCCTGAAATCAAAACAGGTTCTTTCACACCAGTTTTTGTAAGGTCGAACATACCACCAAAGCCACCAAGAGCTCCCATAACACCTGCACGTTCAGTACGCGCAACGTGTTTTTTGATACGTGCAACAACTTCATAACCCGCTTCAACATCAACACCGGACTGAGCGTAAGCATTTTTTGTCATAATAATTTTCTCCTTTTTGGGAAATAGCAGAGCTATAACAACCTATTTGTTTTCATTAACTTCGTGAATATAGAAACTTGTTTTTTCTTCTAAGCTCTTGAGGTATGCTTCTTCGTAATCGTAAAGTGGTGTTGGATACTTACCGTCAAAGTATGCCACACAAAGACCACCATTTGGAGCATCTGTATCAAGACCGATTGATTCAATCAAACCATCAATTGACAAGTAAGTTAGACTATCTGCACCGATAATTTCACAAACTTCATCTTTGGTATGATTAGCTGAAATCAATTCACGACGATTTTGAATATCGATACCGTAGAAACATGGATATTTCAATTCTGGACTACCGATTGCCACGTGAACTTCTGTCGCACCAGCTTCACGAAGAAGGCGAACAATACGACGTGAAGTTGTTCCGCGTACGATAGAATCATCAACCATGACAACACGTTTACCTTTAACAACGCCAGATACCGCTGAAAGTTTCATACGAACACCTTGCTCACGCAACTCTTGTGTTGGTTGAATGAAGGTACGTTGTGTGTATTGATTTTTCACCAAGCCCATTTCATTTGGAAGACCTGATTCTTCAGCAAATCCCATCGCTGCTGAAAGTGATGAGTTTGGCACCCCTACAACGATATCAGCTTCGTGATGAAATTCTTGTGCTAAACGTTTACCCATATTTTTACGAGCAGTATGAACATTTACACCGTAAATGTCACTATCAGGGCGGGCAAAGTAGATGTATTCCATTGAACAAATAGCAAGTTGTGTGTCATTTGTATAAGAATCATAGCGAATACCACTATCGTCAATAATTACCATTTCACCTGGTTTAACATCGCGAACCCATTTAGCACCAACCACTTCAAAGGCACATGTTTCACTTGAAACTACCCAAGCACCGTTTTCCATTTGACCAACAGACAATGGACGGAAACCATTTGGATCAAGTGCTGCAATCAACTTATCTTCTGTCAACAAAAGATAAGCAAAACCACCTTTAACAGTGTTAAGTGCTTCTTTCACTTTTCCAAGAAATTCTGGATTGTGACTACGACGAATCAAATGCATCAAAATTTCAGTATCAGATGACGCATTAAAAATGGCACCTTCATCTTCCAATTCCTTCTTCAAAGAAACCGCATTTGTCAAATTACCATTGTGGCAAAGACCAAATTGTTCATCGGTGAAGTTGTAAAGAAATGGTTGAATGTTATTAATAGATGCAGAACCAGCAGTCGCATAGCGAACGTGACCAATAGCTGCAGAACCTGTCAATTTTTCCAAATCAGCAGGATTTTTAAATACTTCTGAAAGAAGACCAGTATTACGGTGTTGAAGAAGTTTACCGTTATCGTTAGAAACAATACCAGCACCTTCTTGACCGCGGTGTTGAAGACTGTGGAGTCCAAAATAAGTGACATGAGCTGCTTGAGGGTGTCCCCAAATCCCAAATACACCACATTCTTCATTAAGAGATTTAACTTCGTATGTCATTATTTTTTATTACCTAGATTAATTAGTTAAGACCTATTCCCTTTAATAAGTTGACAAAAGGTACTAACGTACCTTGTCAATGTCATCTATAAAATATATTTAACGTGTATTCTTAGCCTTTAGTGAAATATTCAACAGCGCTACGGAACAGGTGTTGATCTTTATTTCCTGGAATATTTTGGAAAAGACCATCTTCGTAACGTTCTGAATGTCCCATTTTACCAATGATTTGACCATTCTTACTTGTGATACCTTCGATAGCATTAACAGAACCATTTGGATTGTATTTAGAATCCATACTTGGTTTACCATCAAAGTCAACGTATTGGCTAAAGATTTGTCCATTGTCACGGAGTTCTGCAAACTCTTCAGCTGTGACAACAAATTTACCTTCACCGTGCGAAACCGGAATAGCATAAACATCACCGACTTCTACACCTGCAAGCCATGGTGAGTTCGTATTAGCAATACGTGTTTCAACCATTTTCGCAACGTGTTGGTTAGCATCATTGTAGAAGAGCGTTGGGCTTGTTTCAGTAGCATCTTCAAAGTTACCGTATGGAAGAAGACCTGATTTCACAAGTGCTTGGAATCCATTACAGATACCAATAATCAGACCACCTTTTTCGATGAAGCTATCAATAGCTGCGCGAACTTTTTGGTTAAGCAAGATGTTCACGATAAATTTAGCAGAACCATCTGGTTCATCAGCTGCTGAGAATCCACCAGCAAAGAAGATAATGTTAGCTTTACTGATATTGTCAACCATTGTATCAACTGAAGCTTCGATTGCTGCTTCGTTAAGTGTCACAAATGGTACCAAATTAACTTTTGCACCAGCTTGTTCAAAGGCTTTAGCTGAATCATACTCTGAGTTTGTACCAGGGAATACTGGAATGTAAACCAATGGTTCAGCAACTTTTTCACTAGCTTTAATCACTGCATTTGAAGCAACAGCTGGAACATCTTCAAGTTCAGTACTTTGTTCAAATTCAGTTGGATAAACATCTTCAAGTTTACCTTCAAAAGCTGAAAGAAGTTTGTCACAAGCAAGGTTGACACCATTGACAGTAAGTGTAAAGTCTTCAGTAGTTTCACCAATTTTGTTAACTCCTGCAATTTCTTCCGCAGATGTAAAGATAAAACCACCAAGTTGTGCTGTCAAGCTAGTTGCAAGTTCTGCCAATTCAACCTTAGCACCGATATGGTTACCAAAGCTAGCTAAAGCTAAGCTTTCAATCACACCACCGTATTTAACAGCTGAAGCTGATGTGATGTGGTGTTCTTTTTGAATGGCTTCAAATTTGGCGAAATTAGCTTTGATAAGGTCAAAGTCAATTTCCTGTGAAATAGCTTGACCTGGAATGTAGTAAACATACTCACCAGCAGCCTTAAATTCTGGTGAAAGAACCTTACGGCTATCTGCTGTTGTCACACCAAAAGCAACCAATGTTGGTGGTACTGTCAATTCTTCGAATGTACCAGACATTGAGTCTTTACCACCAATTGATGGCAAACCAAGTTGGATTTGTGCTTCGATTGAACCAAGAAGCGCTGAAACTGGTTGACCAAATCGTTCAGCTTTTTTATCCATACGTTGGAAGTATTCTTGATAAGAGAAGCGCGCTTTAGACCAGTTAGCACCTGTTGCAACCAAACGTGCTGTCGCTTCAATCACAGCATAAGCTGCACCGTGATATGGTGACCATTCTGCGATATATGGGTTGAACCCTTGAGCCATAACAGAAGCTGTTGTTGTTACACCGTTTTGAACAGGGAGTTTTTGAACGGAACTTTCTGTTGGGGTGATTTGGTAACGACCACCAATTGGATGGTTAACTGTTGAACGACCAACAGAGCTATCAAAGATAGTTTGCAAACCTTTTTGACTAGCATGGTTAAGGTCAGAAAGCACATTTGCAGCATCTGTTTCAAGTGTTGCAGCTGATGTTGTACGTTGCTCAGGCATTTCAACTTGACTATCAACGACATCAGCGTCAACGACCACGCGCACACCATTTGTATCAAGGAAACGGCGTTCAATATCAACGATTGTTTGACCATTCCAAGTCATGACAAGGTTTGGTTTTTCAGTAACAGTAGCAACCACTACTGCATCGATGTTTTCTTTATGACATTCTGCCACGAAAGCCTCAACATCTTTCGGACGAACCACAACAGCCATACGTTCTTGTGATTCAGAAATAGCAATTTCAGTTCCGTTAAGTCCTTGGTATTTAAGTGGTACTTTATTAAGGTCGATTTCAAGACCATCAGCCAATTCACCGATAGCAACGCAAACACCACCAGCACCAAAGTCATTTGATTTTTTAATAAGGCGAGTCACATTACCATTACGGAAAAGACGTTGAATTTTACGTTCTTCAATGGCATTACCTTTTTGAACTTCTGCGCCAGCTGTTTCAACAGATTCAACTGTTTGAACTTTAGATGAACCAGTTGCACCACCGACACCATCACGACCTGTTTTACCTCCAAGAAGGATAACCACATCGCCTGCTTCTGGTTTTTCACGAACAACGTTACCTTTTGGAGCTGCACCGACTACCGCACCAAGTTCCATACGCTTAGCAACAAATCCTGGATGGAAATATTCTTTAACGTAAGTTGTTGCAAGACCGATTTGGTTACCATATGAAGAATAACCATGAGCTGCTGTTTTAGAAATCACTTGTTGTGGCAATTTACCAAGACGAGTTTCTGCAATTGGTGTTGTGATATCACCAGCACCTGAAATACGCATGGCTTGGTAAACATATGAACGTCCTGACAATGGGTCGCGAATAGCACCACCGATACATGTTGCAGCCCCACCAAATGGTTCGATTTCTGTTGGATGATTGTGTGTTTCGTTCTTGAACATAAGAAGCCAAGGTTCTTTAACACCATTCACATCAACTTCAATTTCAACAGAACATGCGTTAATTTCATCTGACACTTCCATATCATCCAAACGACCATTCGCACGTTCGTAACGACCAAAAATAGTCGCCATATCCATCAATGTTTGTGGTTTTTCAGAACGTCCTAGTTCGTCACGCATAGCAATGTATTTATCATATGTTGCTTGCAATTGTTTTTGGAATTTAGACGCTGAGAAATCAATATGCTTAAGCTCAGTTTCAAAGGTTGTATGACGACAGTGGTCTGACCAGTAAGTATCCAAAACTTTTAATTCTGTTTCAGTCGGCACACGTCCAATTGATTTAAAGTAATCTTGGATGAAAACAAGGTCATCAACTTCCATTGCCAAACCTTGCTCTGCTTTGTATTCAGCAAATTCAGCTGCTGTATAAGTTTTGAAGAAATCAAGATTTGGAATTGTTTTGTCAGATTCTGAAAATGCTTGTGGTGCGATACCAGTTGTAATATCTTTAAAACGAGAATCAACTGGGTTAAGAAGATAGTTCTTAACAGCATCAAGTTCAGCTGTATCAATATCTTTATTAACAAGATAAAGTTGCGCAGTATTAACAGTCACATCGTTATTGCTACCAAGTAAAAGCAAAGCTTCTTGTGAAGATGCTGCACGTTGGTCAAATTGACCAGGAAGTGATTCAATGGCAAAGAAAGCATAATTAGCAAGTTCAGCAACCACATCACTTTCAGCCAAAATATTGTCTGTTACTTGTTCAGAAAAAATATGTTTTTCAGCACGTTCGAAAAGCGAATCTGCCAAACCAAAAACATCATAAACTTGAATAATACGTAAATCAGTCAAGCTTGTTAATTGAAGATTATGTTTAAGCTCTTTGACAAGTGCTTGAGCTTTAATATTAAAATTTGATTTTTTCTCAACGAAAATTCGTTTATCCATTTTTTACCCTTTTTAGAATTTCTCTGTCAACTACTTAGCAAGTGTAG
>OCTW013419067.1_pt1 | contig 39187 bp, 34 predicted proteins | sample 1539671 | NCBI WGS metagenome assembly OCTW01 (sample SAMN02144230, study PRJEB22623) | gut metagenome | biome: sheep rumen | host: Ovis aries | place: New Zealand
TCTGAACTGACAGTTTAGACTGGGTAAACTGACAGTTTAGACTGGGTAAACTGTCAGTTTGGACTATCTAAACTATCATAAACTCCTATCATTAACAACAGAGAGCCGCCTGCAAAAAGGGCTGAACATGTAAGCTTGTTTCATGTTTTTAAGGTAATTATGACGGCTGAGTGACGGCTGAAATATCAAGCCGTCATAACCTAATATATTGAATACCAGCATAATAGCTTCTGAAATGACGGCTTAATGCAATTTTTATAATATTTGGTTTGAAAAAACTGCATGCACATACGCAAACGTATTGTGAAGGCTTGTCTACAGAACCTATACTATATTATGCTACCAGCTGTCGGGCGCGGTCGAGGGCGATGTTGATATGCGAGCAGATGTTCTCCTGGCCGAGCATCGCGTCGAAGCCCGCCTTGTGGAGCACGGCCTGTACCGTGGGGTTCACCCCCGAGAGCACCACCTGGATGCCCTCGCGCTGCGACATCTGACAAAGGTTCGTGAGGTTGTGGATGCCCGTGGAGTCGACAAACGGCACCTTCCGCATGCGGATGATACGTACACGGGGCTTCTGGCGCTGGTGGCGCAGGACACCCATGATCTCCTCAAAACGGTTGCCGGCACCGAAGAAGTAGGGGCCGTTGATCTCGTAGACCTCCACCCCGGCAGGGATGGTGAGGTGCTCGAGGTTGCCCATCTGGAAGTCGCTGTCCTCCTCTTCGGGATTGATCTCCTGCGAGATGACCTTCACATCGGTAGTCTCGGCCATGCGGCGCATGAAGAGCAGGCAGGCGCAGAGCAGGCCCACCTCGATGGCGATGGTGAGGTCGAAGACGACGGTGAGCAGGAAGGTGACCCAGAGCACGATGACATCGCTCTTGGGATTCTTCATGATGCCCGCAAACGACCGCCAGCCGCTCATGTTATAACTCACCACGACAAGCACGCCTGCCAGGCAGGCCATGGGGATATACTGTGCCAGGGGCATGAGGAAAAGGAAGATGAGCGTGAGCACGGCAGCGTGGACGATACCGGCCACGGGCGTACGACCACCATTGTTGATATTCGTCATCGTACGGGCGATGGCTCCTGTGGCAGGGATGCCGCCGAAGACGGGCGAGGCCAGGTTGGCCAGGCCCTGGGCGATGAGTTCGGTGTTGGAGTCGTGACGGTCGCCGATGACACCGTCGGCCACCGTGGCCGAGAGCAGCGACTCGATGGCCCCGAGGATGGCGATGGTGACGGCAGGCGTGACAAGGCTCTTGACGACATCCCACGTGAGGTCGGGCACCTGGGCACTGGGCAGCGTGGCCGTGATGGAGAAGCGGTCGCCGATGGTCTCGATGGTGGTGACACCGGCATACTGGCGCAACAGGGCTGCGGCGACGGTCATCACGATGATGGCGATGAGCGAGCCGGGAAGCTTGGCCAGGACACTGCTCCTGGTGAGCCTGGGCCAGAGGGTGATGACGGCCACGGAGCCTATGCCCACGATGGCACTCCAGCGCTCGACGGTGCCGAAGGCCTCGAAATAGGCGATCCACTTCTCAATGAAATCGGAAGGCACGACGGCCATCGACAGCCCCAGCAGGTCCTTGATCTGCGTGGTGAAGATGGTGAGGGCGATACCCGAGGTGAAGCCCACGATGATGGGATAAGGTATGTACTTGATGATGGTACCGAGATGGAGCACGCCGAACATGATCAGGAAGACACCCGCCATGAGCGTGGCGATGGTGAGCCCCTCAAAGCCATACTGCTGGATGATGCCATATATTATAATAATGAACGCGCCTGTGGGACCACCAATCTGTACCTTCGACCCTCCGAAGACGGAGATGATCAGACCGGCCACGATGGCGGTGATGATGCCCTTCTCAGGGGTGACGCCGGAGGCGATACCAAAGGCGATGGCCAGCGGCAGGGCGACGATGCCCACGATGATGCCTGCCAGCAGGTCGGTGGTGAGCTGCTGACGGTCGTAATGCTTTAATACCGAAAAAAGTTTCGGCCGAAATGTTAACGATGGTGTCATATTTGTCTTGTTATCTCTGAAAACGGGTGCAAAATTACTAAATAAGCTTAAAATCAGTTTAAACAGCTACAACTTATTCAAAAAAGACGTAATTTTGTTGCCGAATATCAATGTATTGATTGTTTAACTCAAAAAAGAAAGCATTATGAAAAAGGTATTATTCGCTGTGATGGCTATGATCGCCATCGGTTTCACATCGTGTGGTAACAAGCAGGCTGCTCCTGCCGACAATGCTGCCGAGGCTCCCGCCTTCGACGTAGAGGCTGCCGTAAGTGACATCACCTCTCAGCTCTCTGAGCAGATCGAGGCTCAGGATGCCAACAAGTTCCAGGCTGTGCTCGCCACCGTCCAGGAGAAGATCAAGGAGATTATCGGCAACAACCCCGAGCTGGCCAAGGAGTATGTAGCCAAGGTTCAGGACTTCCTGAAGGAGAACGCCGACAAGATCAAGGCCTTTGCCGGTGAGAACGAGACCGTAAACGCAGCCATCGCTGCCCTGACCGCCGCTCCTGCCGACGCTATCGTCAGCGGACTGTCGTCGGCCGTAGGTGCTGCCGGTGACGCCGTAGAGGGTGCCGTAGAGGATGCCAAGGATGCTGCTCAGGACAAGGCCGACGAGGCTAAGGAGGCTGCCAAGGAGAAGGCTGGCGAGGCCGTCGACGCTGCCGCCAACAAGGCTAAGGACGCACTGGGACTCTAATCTTTCTCTCATCATTACAGACAAACTTTGATGAATAAAACTCTTTATACACTGGCAGCCCTACTCTTCAGTACGGCTGCCAGTGCTGCGGATATTACAGTGAAGGTGGAATACAACGGCAACAGTGCCGTCGTCACCATTCCTTCGGAAGCCAGCAGCTGGGTGACCTGCGAGAGCGGAACATCGGCACACGTCAAACTGGTACAGTCGTCGACCACCCTGACGAACCCCGGCGAGATCATCTACTCGCTGAGCGGACAGAGCGATGCCGGCGAATTCTACCTCACCGGTGAATACAAGGCCACCATCCAGCTGAACGGCCTGACACTGACCAACCCCGACAGTACGGCCATCCACATCAAGAACGGCAAGCGTATCAAGGTGAGCATGGCCGCCAACACGGTGAACACGCTGGCCGACGGCACGAAAGACGAATCGTCGAAAGGCTGTTTCCACTGCAAGGGACATACGGAGTTCGTAGGCAAGGGCACGCTCAACATCAGCAGCACCATCAACCATGCCATCTACAGCAAGGAATATGTGGAGATAAAGAACTGCACCATCAACGTGACCGGCGCAAAGAAAGACGGTATACACTGCGGGGAGTACTTCCTGATGAACAGTGGTACGGTGAACATCGACGGTGTGGAGGACGACGGCATCCAGGTGGAGCTGAAGGACTCGGTACAGACAGGCCAGACCCTCAACCACGAGGATGAGGACAGCGGCAACTTCTACATGGCAGGCGGCACGCTGGCCATCAGCAACACCGGCAGCTACTGCATCAAGACCGTCGGCAGCATCAGCATCACCGGCGGCACACAGAACTATGACACAAGCAACATACTCGACTACTCCGAAACGGGCATCAGCAGCGTGAAGGCAGGCCAGCAGGGCCAGGATGCCGTCTACGACCTCGGCGGACGCCGCATGCCAAACGGGGCTCTGCTGCCTCGCGGCATCTACATCGTCAGAGAAGGCGACAGGACACGCAAGGTCATCGTGAGATAGTTTTTTAGTTTATTGGTTTAGAAAGAATGAAAAAGACAATCCTTAGTATGATTATGATAGCAGCCGCCATGAGTGGCTGCGCCACCGACGGCAACAAGCTGCACGTAAAGATGGACTGCAAAGGTGTGGGCGACACCATCACCGTGTTCTTAGGCAACGACAGCGAAGCCCGTCAGACCTTCACTGGTAGCCAGGGCGTGTTCGACTTCACCATCGACGTGCCACAGGTCACCACCCTCTCGTTGGCCGAGCCCGGCGCCTTCCGTGGCGACCGCTCTGCCCATTTCTACCAGATTCCTGCCGTCCCCGGCGAGGAGGCCATCCTCACCCAGAAGGCCGGCGAGAACCGCTACGACATCGATGGCTCGCGCTTCTACGCCCAGTACCATCAGGCCGACCTCGTGACAGAGCAGGCTCAGAAGCCCATCAACGAGTTCATGGAGAAGTGCCAGAAGATGTTGACCGACGGCGTACCCCAAGACTCCGTCATGAAGGTATACGAAGAAGGACAGAAGCCCCTGATGGAGGCTTATGCCAAGGTCGTCACCGACTATATCAAGGCCCATGCCGACGAGGAGGCCTCGGCAGCCATCATCAAGGAGCTCATGCCCGACGTTGAGCAGATGAAGGCCGCCGCCCAGCTGCTCAGCCCCGCCGTGCGCGACGGTCGCTGCAAACCCCTCTACCAGAACCTCATCGACCAAGTGGAGGAGCAGCAGAAGGCCGAGGATGAAGCCCAGCAGCTTCAGGCAGCCGGTCGCGAGGCCCCCGACTTCACCCTCAACGACCTGCAGGGCAAGCCGCTCTCGCTGAAGAGTCTGCGCGGCAAGTACGTCGTGCTCGACTTCTGGGGCTCCTGGTGCGGCTGGTGCATCAAGGGCTTCCCCGAGATGAAGAACTATTATAATAAGTATAAGGGAAAGTTCGAGATTCTCGGCATCGACTGCAACGACAGCGAGGCGAAGTGGAAGGCAGCCGTCGAGAAGCACGCCCTGCCATGGCTCCACGTCTATAACCCACGCGACTCGAAGGTGCTGTCAGACTACGGCATCCAGGGATTCCCCACCAAGATCATCGTCGGTCCCGACGGTAAGATCGTGAAGACCATCGTCGGCGAGGATCCCGCTTTCTACACCCTCCTCGACAGCCTCTTCAAGTAGACCGTCGTTATTGTTTACAGTTTACGGTTTACAGTTTACAGTTGATTACCTGGCAAAGCCACTCCACCTATAGAAGTATTCATCTGTAAACTGTAAACCGTAAACTATAAACCGTAAACTGTAAACTGTAAACCGTAAACCGTAAACAGTAAACAGTAAACTACTATAGCATGACTACCGACTCGCTCGACCTCAACATTGTTCACCGCTGGGACGACTCGTCGCTCCAGCTGCTTTATAGGCATTTCTATAAGGCATTAGTGGCATTCGCCATACAGGCGGTAGAGACGCAGGAATCGGCAGAGGAGATTGTGGAGTGGATAGAGAAGAATCTGCAATAAAGTTTGTTAAAAAGAGAATCTTTTTTGTACCTTTGCAGTGTTCTAATGTGTATAAAGAAATAAAGCAAAAAAGACGAGCATATGAAGAAAGCATTGACAGCGCTGCTGCTGTGGCTTGTGACCATGGCGGCAGGAGCGCAGATGATGAACCCAGTACACTTCTCCGCTGAGCTTAAAGAGCTGAAGGGCGGTGAGGGAGAGATTGTGTTTTCGGCTACCATCGACCCCGGATGGCACGTCTACTCCACCAACCTGGGCAGTGACGGTCCGATAGAGGCCACGTTCAACGCCGTGAAAATGGATGGCGTAGAGACGGTGGGTCGCCTGCAGCCACGAGGAAAGGAGATCAAGCAGTTTGATAAGATGTTCGATATGGAGCTACGCTACTTTGAGAAGAGCGTAAGTTTCGTGCAGAAGATACGGTTCACCAAGCCCGACTACGCGATTGACTGCTATCTGGAGTATGGTGCCTGCAACGACCAGAGTTGTCTGCCGCCTTCGGAAGTGGCTCTGAAAAAGAGCGGCAAGGCCAAGGAGATGTTCTCGAGGAATGAGGAGCGAGGAGCGAGGAGCGAGAAGCGAGGAGTGAGGAGTGAGATTACTTCCAGCACGAAATATACAGGCGACACACTGTCAGCAGACTATTCTCACTCCTCCCTCCACACTCCTTCCTCCTCGGATAACATTTCTCACTCCACACTCCCCGACTCAACCACACAACCCCTCTCCAGTCTCCAGTCTCCCCCTCAACTCTGGCAACCCGTGGTAGAAGAGTTGCGCAGCATGGGCAGCAACAGCGACAATATAGCCGATCATTCGCTACTGTATATTCTGCTGATGGGATTCGTCGGAGGCCTGCTGGCTGTATGCATGCCCTGCATCTGGCCGATCATCCCGATGACTGTATCATTCTTCCTGAAGCGCTCGAAGGACGACAAACGGAAGGGTATCCGCGATGCCGTCACCTACGGGGTGAGCATCATCGTCATCTATCTTGGGCTGGGTCTGCTGGTAACGGCGCTCTTCGGCAGTGACACGCTGAACGCCATGTCGACCAACGCCGTGTTCAACGTATTGCTGTTCATCCTGCTCGTAGTGTTCGCACTGAGTTTCTTCGGATGGTTTGAGATCAAACTGCCCGACAGTTGGGCCAACAGCGTCGACACGAAGGCCACAGAGACCAGTGGACTCATCAGCATCTTCCTCATGGCGTTCACGTTGGTACTCGTCAGCTTCTCGTGCACAGCCCCCATCATCGGCCTGCTGCTCGTAGAGACCACCACCAGCGGAAACTGGCTGGCACCCGCACTGGGCATGCTGGGATTCGCTGTGGCACTGGCACTGCCCTTCACCCTCTTCGCCATGTTCCCCTCGTGGCTGAAACAGGCCCCGAAGTCGGGATCATGGATGACCATGCTAAAGGTGGTGCTTGGATTCATCGAACTGGCCTTCGCCCTGAAGTTCCTCTCGGTGGCCGACCTCGCCTACGGCTGGCATATCCTTGACCGCGAGGTGTTCCTCTCGCTGTGGATCGTCATCTTCGCACTCCTGGGTGCCTACCTGTGTGGCTGGCTGAAATTCCAGCAGGACGAGATCGGTGGCGAACTACAGAAGCCGATGCCGGTGGTATCAATCATGGGCGGCCTCTGCTCACTGGCCTTCGCCGTATATATGGTGCCCGGCCTCTGGGGAGCCCCCTGTAAGGCCGTAAGTGCCTTCGCGCCGCCAATAAACACGCAGGACTTTAATCTGAACACGAAGACCGTGGAAGCCAAATACACCGATTACGAGACGGGTATGGCTGCTGCCCGGGCAGCGGGCAAGCCCGTGCTCATCGACTTCACAGGCTTTGGCTGCGTAAACTGCCGAAAGATGGAGGCCGCCGTATGGACAGACCCCGGCGTGGCCGACAAACTGACAAACGACTTCGTGCTCATCTCGCTCTATGTAGACGACAAGACGCCGCTGGCGGAACCCATCGAGGTGACCGATGAGCAAGGTCAGGCCAAGACACTACGCACCGTCGGGGCGAAGTGGAGTTGGCTGCAGAGTTCGAAGTTTGGTGCCAACGCACAGCCGTTCTACGTGATGGTAGACCCCGCCACGGGCAAGCCCCTGGCCGGCAGCCGCGCTTACGACGAAGACATCCAGGCATACATCGACTTCCTGAACACGGGACTGGAGAGATTTAAAACGATAAAAGAGTGAAAAAGAGCACCACCGACGAGATGGTGCTGAACATCATGACCAGCAAAGGCGATTGTTGATAGTTTACAGTTTAATCTTATAACCGAGGCCAATCATGTGGAAATTCGGCTCGTTGTCGTCATCATCGTTACGAACGACCTGGTATCGATAGAAGACTCCTACTGTATGCTGCTTGGAGAGTTTCCAGTCTAAACCGACATTCATGCGCGTCTTCTGCAGGCTCCAGGCATTGAAGAACTCCACGTTAGCATAGGGCGTCAGCGCAAGCCCTTTCTTGTCGTACTCCACCTGGAGACGGCTGCGCAGCACGCTTTTGCCCTTACCAGAATACGTCTTCGGCTTTCCGTCGTAGGCATTGTCGAAATAACTCCACCGCTCGCTGACGGTATGCTCCGGACGATAGGTGTATTGCCAGCGCTCACGAAGAGAGAACTTAAAGTTGCCGATGAGTTTCTTGTCGAATGTCAGCGATACGTTAAAGCGATGGCGAGTGCCCCAGTATTTGGCATATTTCTTGGGATCACCCTCGTCGGCATCGCCATCAAGCACCTCGTCGTCGGTAGCATCGAAATAGCTGGTACGCTCATTGTTGTCATATAGCAACGAATAGCCGGCAGAGAGCTTGAACCATTTCACGCTGGAAGGTTTGTAGTCGACACCCAAGCCCGCACTCCAACGGTCCATCGTCTTAGTGTTGTCACGGGTACGCATCTCCCCCTCAAAGCCGATGCTCCACTGCTTGGAGAGCTTCTTCTGAGCTTCGAGCGTAAAGTCGAGGCCGAAGTCATCAGACTGCGCGATGGCCGTCAGTGGCAACGACACCATCATAATCACCAATAACCGCTTCATCTCTTTCACTTATTAAATTCTTTCAACTGATCTTTCGAGAGCTTCAACTCGTTAGCGATGTCGCCATCGACACGCTTACCACGATAGCGGATCTTCACCATCGCCATATCACGGATAAAGTCTACGGCGCCAACCTCTACCTGCACGATGTCGAGCCCAAGGCGCTTCTCAAGGTCTGCAATAAGCTCTTGCTTTTTATCTGGAGTGATGAGGTCGATCTTATCGTACTGGATAATCTTCGACGGCAGCACCTTAAGATGCCACTCGCACAGGCCAACGGCCACAAGGAAGATGAGATTGGTTACGCCCAACTCGATCATGGGCACCCCTTCGGAGATAGCATTAACGAGCGACAAGGCAATGATGACAAAGAGGTAGGTCATCTCACGGACAGGCATTGCATCTGTGCGGTATCGCATGATGGAGAATATGCCGAAGAGTCCGATACCGATACCCAACGAGGTCTTACCCTTCATCTCCTCGAGTACGAAGATCATGAAGAACACGATGAAGAAGATGGCAATCGAGATGAGCATGAACGTGAAATAGAAGTCACGCCGTTTGCTCTTCGGGTAATACAGGCGGTCGATAATGATGCCCACTACGACGATATTGATGACGAGTCGGACAAGCATCGCCGAAAAGGAGGGAGAAAACAAAAAGTCAGTCATAATGTTTCTATTCTTATTGATTACTGATTATCTTTTGGATGCTATACAAACGGGGTTTGATGCGGTTGCGACGAAGCGAGCTATTGGTAAGTGCGGAGCCTATGCAATATTTTGAGAATCCATGCGGATGGATACGCAGGTCGCAGAGCTTACCCAGAATGGGCGATGGCAGATTGCCGTCACGCTTAAGTTCGATGATGACGATGCCATCCATGCTTAGTTGCTCGCCTGTAGCTATATTATTGAAGCGCAGGTTCGTGTCGATAGTAAGACGCTCGGTCTTAGCCTTGTTCACCAAAGTGATGCGGTCGAAGCGGTTCTCTATCTGTTCGATAAGTGTTTCCGGATCATATTTCAAATAGGTCCGGAGGAAATCGTCGTAATTGACGAAAGCCTCATCTTGGCGATGAAACAGGATGTCGTGCTGCGGATGGAGGGCGTCAAAATGATCCATAGCCATGCGTTTCTTCTTCGTACGGCCATGATTGTTCTTCGTCTTTACCTCAAGGAAATTCAGTCCTGCATTGACATAAGAGCGGATACGGATCTTCTGACGGCTCAAGTGTCCCACCTGATGACGATTGTACATTGCACAGTCGGGCGTATCGAAATAGAGGGTATAATAAGGAGATATCCGCAGTCCGTCAGTCTCCTGCACGAAATAGTCTTCGGCAGCCAGTTCCAACAGTCGGCGCAACTTGGGCACCGTCGTCACAAACTTGGTGTCGATGCGGTTCATCAGTCTGATGTCCTTCATCTGATCCAGCGTGATGGGCTCATAGCGTCTTAATATCTCTGTCATATTCTATCACTTTATTCGTTTACAGTTGCAAAGTTAAGGTGTTATCCTGAGTCGAAAAAACAAATTCAGCGAACCCCGTATTTTGTTCAGCGAATATCCAATTCTACCGGACAGTGATCGCTTCCGAAGATATCATTATGAATCTTGGCATCGCCGATATGGTCACGCAGACGGTCGGAGACCACGAAGTAATCAATGCGCCAACCAGCATTCTTCTCACGGGCATTTAAACGATACGACCACCACGAATATTTAACCTCGTCAGGATACTTATAGCGGAATGTGTCTGTGAAGCCACAAGCCAGCAGGTCGCTGAATTGCGCACGTTCCTCGTCAGTGAATCCTGCGTTACGGCGGTTTGACTTTGGGTTCTTGATATCTATCTCCTCATGGGCCACGTTCAGGTCGCCACAAAGCACGACGGGCTTCTGCTTGTCGAGGCACTTGAGATAGTCTCTGAAAGCATCCTCCCACGACATGCGATATTCAAGACGCCTTAGGCCATCCTGTGAGTTGGGGGTGTAGCAGCATACAAGGTAGAAGTCGGGCATCTCGAGCGTGATGACGCGACCCTCATGGTCGTGCAAGTCGACACCAATACCGTAGATCACGCTAAGCGGCTTATGCCGGGTGAATATGGCGGTACCAGAATAGCCCTTTTTCTCGGCATAATTCCAATAGCTCTCATAACCCTCAAACTGCAAGTCGAGCTGGCCGGCCTGCATCTTCGTCTCCTGCAGGCAGAAAAAATCGGCATCCAACGAACGGAACACGTCACTGAATCCCTTACCCTCACAAGCACGCAAGCCATTCACATTCCAACTGACAAACTTCATAATATTCTTAATTTTTTGGCTGCAAAGGTATAAAAAAAGGTACACATTCCATAATAATATCAAAGAATTTTTATACCTTTGCAGCGAAATGTGACGATTTTGTAACAAAAACTATATCGCGAACCCAATGTTAAAGACGCTCGTCAGTCAGATAGGCCGATATAAGACGGCCTCCATCCTCACACCGCTGTGGACAGCGATGGAGGTGATACTCGACGTGCTGATACCTTTCGTGACGGCCTCACTCATCGACAAAGGCATCAATGCAGGCAATATGGAGAACGTGTGGCTATACGGCACCATCATGCTGGGCATGGCATTCCTCTCGCTGGCTTTCGGCATTCTCGCAGGGCGCAGCGTGGCCTACGCAGCTTCTGGCTTTGCAGCCAACCTCAGAAGGGCCATGTATCGCAACATACAGCGCTTTGCCTTCTCTGACATTGACAAATATGCCACCTCGGGACTCGTGACTCGAATGACCACAGACGTGAACAATCTGCAAAATGCCTACCAGCAGATTCTGCGCGTGACGGTGAGAGCACCGTTCCGACTCATCCTTTCGATTGTGATGTGCCTTATTATCGATGCCCGCCTCAGTTTCATCTTCATCGTGGCGATGACGGTGTTGGGATTCTCGCTGTACAACATTATCTCACGCGTAGCAAAGTTGTTCCAGCAGGTGTTCGTAAAGTACGACGAGCTGAACCAGAGCGTACAGGAGAACATACAAGCCATCCGCGTGGTAAAGGCATTTGTACGAGAGGACTACGAGAACCACAAATTTTCGAAAGCTGCCGAAGGACTTTATAAACTGTATGTACGTGCTGAGAGTCTGATGGCCCTCAACCACCCCATCATGAACCTCGTGGTCTACGGCTGTATCATCGCCCTCTCCTGGTGGGGGGCCCATTTCATCGTTGGCGGTACGCTGACCACAGGAGAACTGACATCGCTCTTCACCTACGTCATGTCGATACTTCAGTCGCTGATGATGCTCTCTATGATCTTTGTGATGCTCACACAGAGCGCCGCCAGTGCCCGCCGTGTGGCCGAGGTTATCGAGGAGAAGCCCGACATTGTGAATCCTGAGAATCCCGTCTATGAGATTGCAGACGGCAGCGTGGTCTTCCGCAACGTGCGGTTCGACTACAAATCGAGGAGTGTGGAGTGTGGAGTGTGGAGTGAGGATACTCCTGCGGCTGTATCTGCACCTGAAGGAAATCTCACTCCTCACTCCACACTCCTCACTCCTCGAAAAACATCACGGAAATCCGCTTTATATAACGTCAGCTTCAGCATAGAATCTGGCCAGACGATTGGTGTCATCGGAGGTACAGGTTCTGGCAAGTCTACGCTGGTAAATCTCATATCACGGCTCTACGATGTCTCCCAAGGAGAGGTACACGTAGGTGGCAGGAACGTGAAGGACTATGACCTCACCTCCCTACGCAATGCCGTAAGCGTGGTTCTACAGAACAACATCCTCTTCTCTGGCACCATCCTCGACAATCTGCGCTGGGGTAACCCCAACGCCACGGAAGAGCAGTGCCGCAAGGCCTGCAAACTGGCACAGGCCGACGAGTTCATCAGTCAGATGTCCGAGGGTTATCACACCCACATCGAGCAGGGTGGAACGAACGTCAGCGGCGGACAGAAGCAGCGCCTCTGTATCGCACGGGCCTTGTTGAAACAGCCAAAGGTGCTGGTGCTCGACGATTCCACCTCGGCCTGCGACACGGCGACTGATGCCAAGATACAACGCGCTTTCCGCGAAGAGTTGCCTGGCATGACAAAGATTATCATCGCCCAGCGTATCCTCAGTGTAAAATACTGCGACCGCATCCTCGTAATGGACAACGGTGTCGTCACAGGTTTCGACGCCCACGAAAACCTATTGAAGGACAACCCGCTCTATCAGGAGATTAACGCCATCCAAAGCGCTGACCAAGGTGACTTTGACAAAAAGAATTAATATGAGACAGCCAAATTTCGGAGGACCACGAGGGCCAAAGGGACAAGCAGGATTCCAGAAAGCCAGCAAGGAGCAGCGAGCCGTCATCTGGCGGCTGGCAAAGTATGTACTGAGCGACTACAAGTTCTCGATTCTCACTGTACTCGTGTGCATCGCCATCACCTCCGTCACCACCCTCGCCTCTACACTCTTCACACGTACACTCATCGACGACTATATCGTGCCATTGACGCAGGTGGCCAATCCAGAATACACCTCGCTGCTACAGACGCTCTTCAAACTCGGCCTTATACTGTTCGTAGGCGTCGTCTGCTCATACCTCTACAACCGCCTGATGATCAATGTCTCGCAGGGCACGATGCTGCGTCTGCGCCAACGTATCTTCGAACGGATGGAAAGGCTCCCCATCAGCTACTTTGACCAGCACTCACATGGCGACATGATGTCTGTCTACACCAACGATGTCGACTCGCTGCGCCAGATGATCTCCACCTCCATTTCACAGGTGTTCAACTCCATCATCACCATCTGCGTCACCTTTGCATCGATGATTGCACTCAGCATACCACTCACTGCTGTCAGCATCCTCATGGCAGTGGTTATGATGGCAGCCACCACCTGGCTCGGCAAGCGTAGTCGCGGCTACTTCCGCACCCAGCAGGAGAGTCTGGCCAGAGTGAACGGATTCATCGAGGAGATGATGACAGGACAGAAGGTGGTCAAGGTGTTTTGTCACGAGGAACAGGCTATAGAGGAGTTCGAACAGATCAACGAACAACTGCGAACCTCGGCCTACAACGCCAACAAAATCGCGAATATCGTGATGCCTGTCAACGGCAACCTCTCCAACCTTGGCTACGTACTCATCGCCGTCGTAGGTGCCACCCTCGCCCTATCGGATTTCACTCACCTCTCACCTCTTACCTCTCAACTTTCCCTCGGCACCATCGTGGCCTTCCTTACACTCAACAAGAGTTTCACCCAGCCCATCACCCATGTGTCGCAACAAGTCAACTCCGTGCTGAACGCCACAGTGGGCGCAGAACGCGTGTTCCGTCTCATGGATGCTGAGCCTGAGGCTGATGAGGGTACGATAGACTTGACAGACCCCAAAGGCGATGTAGACTTTACTGATGTAGACTTTGGCTATATACCGCAAAAACAAGTACTCTTCGATATTGATATCAACACCAATCCTGGTCAGAAGATTGCCTTCGTAGGAGGCACTGGTGCTGGCAAGACGACTATCATCAACCTCATCAACCGTTTCTACGAAATTCAAAGAGGAAAAATACTTTACGACGGCATCCCGCTGACAGACATTCGTAAAGAGTCGCTCAGAAAGTCCATGAGTATCGTGTTACAAGAGACACACCTTTTCACAGGCTCTGTCCTCGACAACATACGCTACGGACAACTCGGAGCAACAGACGACGACTGCATTAAAGCTGCACGACTGGTGGGAGCAGACGATTTCATCCGCCGATTAGCCAACGGCTACGAGACGATGCTCCGTGGCGATGGTGGCAACCTCTCGCAAGGTGAACGTCAGCTGATTGCCATCGCAAGGGCTGCAGTGAGCAACCCGCCTGTACTCATCCTCGACGAGGCCACATCGAGCATTGACACCCGTACGGAACGGCTTGTGCAGCGTGGCATGGATACGCTGATGCAGGGCCGCACTACCTTTGTCATCGCCCACCGTCTCAGCACCATCCGCAATGCTGATCAGATCATCGTCCTCGACCACGGCCGAATCATCGAGCAGGGCACACATGAACAACTGCTCGAACAACGAGGCAAGTACTATCAACTCTACACTGGCAACCAGCTGACAGCATAGAAAGGTAAAAAGTCGTTAAAAAAAGGTAAGCCGGCAGCAATTTTTCAAATTTCGCTCTTCACTCTTCACTTTATTTAGTACCTTTGCATCCGCTTTTTGATAAAGCAAGGTCCCGTAGCTTAGCTGAATAGAGCGTCAGATTCCGGTTCTGAAGGTCTTGGGTTTGAATCCCAACGGGATCACTAAATTACACAAAGGAAACCATTTCTGAAAGCAAGGTGTTTTGCAAGCACTTCACGAAACACCTCACTTTCTCAATCTGCTCAATATCTGATGCATGCAAGAAAAAGTGAGGTGATGGTATATTGATTGCAACATGCTATTTCTTGGTGGCCATGAAGCGGAAGTCGATGCCGCCGCCGAAGTCACCGATACGGTCGTCAGACATCGCCATCATCTGGAACTTCTTGCCGTCCTTCTCCACCACATAGCCGCGGACCTTGTCGGCCTTCAACTGCTCAGCCGTCATCTCCTTGCCGCTGAAAGTGTGATAGCATTTGATGCCCTTGGCTGCAAACAAATCAGCCAACTTGTCGTGGATGGCATCCATATCGCCCTCAGCCAACTGGTGGTCGCCGTAGAAGCCCACGCCGATGCTACCGCCCATTGTACCGCTCGACATCTTCACGACCCTTACGTTGGGGATGCCTGCCAGGTCTTCAGCCTTGATGCCGAGCGCCTCGAGCGAGCCCTCATACTCTGGTACATTCTTGATGCGGAAGAGCGACACGGCGAAGTTATAGACGATGAAGTACTGCTCGTCGCGCTCCGTGACCTCAAAGGCGGGGTTAGGTTCATCTTCAGGATAATATTCGAAGTCCATGTCGTGCTCGAAGTCGTAGGCGACTCTCAGACCCATATCCTTGCCCTGCTCAGGCTGATAGACAATGGCATCGAGGTCGCCGCGGCCTGCGTTGAAACGCTCCTTGGTGTACTTCGGGATGCGGAAGCCCTTCTCCTCGAGTTTCTTCACCCAGGCCTGCAGTTCTTCCTTGGTCACGCCTTTATAATCGACGCGATACTGATACGACTCGTCCTCACCCGAGAGTTCGGTAAAGACGATTTTCCCCTTCGTCTCGATTTCGGGGATGCCGTACTTGTCGTAGATGGCTGCGGGCCACTGGCCGTCGGCGAGGCCTCCCGCATTGCTACTTGATTCACTACCTCCAGAGGCCGAGTCTCCACTCTTTCCGCCGCCGCAGGCTGTCAAAGCCAGAGCCGCGATGCACATCAGTGCCAGACAGATTTTCTTCATACCTTATTATATTATTTCTTGATAAATTGGCTTCGCCGATTCATTACGGCGCTCGGCATAGCCCGAAAGCGAGCTTTCGGGACTCTGCACTCACTTCTTAATGAATTCTACGCGGCGGTTCTTGGCACGTCCGGCGTCGGTGGCGTTGTCGGCCACGGGTTCGTGTGAGCCCTTACCTACGGCACGCATATTGAACGGATCGCAGCCTAAGCCCTCGAGTGCCTTGACTACAGCCTCGGCACGCTGCTGAGAGAGGGGATCGTTGATGGCATCAGAGCCCTGATTGTCCGTATGGCCCTGCACCTCGAAGCGAGCCGTCGGGTTTTTCTTCATATACTCCGCCACCTTCTGAATCTCCTCCATCGACTCAGGCTTCAGCGTCGCCTTGCCCGTCTCGAAGAGGATGTTGTTGGTCACGAACTTGCCCGTCTCGGCGATGGCCTTCTCGACGGCAGCGACCTTAGCGTCGATGTCTGTGGCATTGCGCTCATAGAGTTCAACGGCGCCCTTGGCAATCACCACATTTTTCATATAGGTGTGCTTGCTGCCGCCATTGGAGAACCACGTCACCCATCCTGCACCCGGCTTGGCATTCGGCACATTGATGACGCGACGGCCATCGACATAAAACTTGATGGCGCGCTTGTTGAACGACAGGGCATAGTGGTGCCAGCGGGCATCGTTAAAGGGCCCTGCATTAGAACTTGCATGTCCTTCCTTATTCGTGAAAGAAGGCTCAGAGGTCAGACAATAACTACAGTCGAATGTGTGCTTATCCCATGACAACGAATAAGTAATTGTAAACAACTCATTATCTCTCGGCTCGGTCTCATGCATGATGTCAAACTCTACAGAGGAAGCCCCATTCTTCTCTCTGTCATCATAAAGCATATCGTACTCGATGGTGAACACGTCGCCCAGATAGTTCTTGATGCCGCCCTTGACGAGGGGCGAGATCCAACTGTCGTGTTTGTCCATCTCTATACACTTCACGCCATTGATGACAGCCACCTCGGCATTGCCTCTGACGAGATCCCACTTGGAGGGGAACTCACCTACCTGCTCACCAGCCAAGTCATCCTCAAACATCACCACAGAACCGCGCACAAAGTCGCTTTTCACGTTCTTCGTGTCGTTCTGAACATCATCCCCCACCTCGGCATCCTCGTAGTTGGCATCGTCGGAATCTTTCGACTTCTTGCCTTTCTTGGACTTCTTGCCGTCGAGGACATCGTCCATGGCATCGTCAGTCTCACGGTCTACCTTGTTCTCCACCTTACGGGTCACAGCATTCTCAGCGGCATTGATGGCCCTGTCCTTCAGGCGCTTCAGGAAGCCCTGGGCATCAGCACCCGTGCAAATTGTGAACAACATCGCAATAGCCAATAGAAATCTTTTTGTACTCATCTTTTAATAGTTACTGTTATAGTTTTACAAATATTTTGCCCAAAGTTAAGCAATTTACTTGGAACCATTACCACCCAAATGGGTGGAATTACGCTAAAGGACCGAAAATTCCACCCATTTGGGTGGTGATATATGAGAATAAATGCCTAACTTTGTAGCCAAACAGAACGAAATGGCGAACACCAACACACTCACAATATTGCTGTCGGCTCTGCTCTTCATGCAGAGCCAGGCAGCAGATGCCTATACCGACCATCGCCATGCGAAGGTGGACTCCGCCGAACAGGTACTCCGACAGCGGAAAGACCTGACTGACAAAGAACGCATGGACTGCTACTACACCATTGTGCGCGGTACACTCGGCAAGGACACGGAGAAGCACGAACGCTACTGCCGCGAGATGCTGGCGCTGACCTACAGGATGAACGCCCTGAACATGCGGGAGAACGCCCTCTACCAACTCGGGCTGCAGTACTACGGCAAGGAGGACTATGAGCCTGCCGAGCGCTACTTCCTCTGGGCACTCGCCGTCACCGACTCCATGCACGGCGACAAGCGCTATGCGGAGAGCACCATCGACGACAACCTCTCACAACTCTACGGTGCCCTCGGCAACCTGTACAACATACAGGACAAGGCCCTGCTGGCCATCGAATACTATCAGAAGGCACTCCCCATCTTCGAGAAATACGACTGGAAGGAGTCGCAGACCATCCTCCACCACAACGTGGCCGAACTATGGCTCACGATGGGTAACAGCGAGAAGGCCGAGCACGAATACCTGCGGGCCATCGAGACGGGTACGGCCTCAGGCGATTCACTCATGATGGCCCTGCCCCGCAAAGGTTTAAGCAAGGTCTATCTGGACAAGGAAGACTACAACCGCCTAAGCGACGTGCTGCTGCCTGCCTACCACTACTACCACGCCCACAGCGACGAAGAGCATAACGACTATGCAGAGATTCTCGCCTCGATGGCAAAGATGCATCTGATGAAAGGGCATGAAGACCTCGCAAAGGCCAAGGCCTACGTCCAGGAAGCACTGTCGTACGACAATGGCGAACTGATGTTCGAGACCAGGGCCGATGTCCATGCTGCTGCCGCCATGGTCGCCATGAGGGAGCACAACTGGCAGCAGGCCCTTCACCACGCCCGGCAGTCCGTTCACGAGAGCGACGACGAGGCGACCTACAGCGATGTGAGTTGTTATGAACTGCTGGCACAGATCCACATGGAACTGGGCGACAAGGAGAAAGCCGTCCTATATATAAATAAGGTACGAGAGATGATGGAACGCTTTGCCACCGAGCACTATCAGAGCGGACTCTCGCAGATGGAAGTGCTCTACGAGACCAAGCAGAAGCAGGAGGCCATCGAACAGTTGACCCGCGAGAAGCAGTGGTACTTCTGGGGCGGCACGCTCCTCGCTGTCCTGCTGCTACTGATGGCACTGATTTTCTTCCTGCTCTTGCGCAGCGTCAGGCTGACAAGGAAAGGAGCCCTCATCAAGGCCAAACTCGACGGTGAGGTGGCTGAGCGCAGCCGCATCTCCAAGGACTTGCACGACGGGCTGGGCGGCATGCTCACCCTATTGAAGCTGAAGACGGAAGGCGGCGCACCAAAGGCGGAGGTACTGCAACAGATTGACGAGACAGCCACCGAATTGCGCCATATCGCCCATCACCTCATGCCAGAGCAACTGCTGAAAAACGGTCTTGCCACTGCCCTCCAGGACCTGGCTATCAGCATCCCGAATGCGAAGTTCACACACTTTGGCGACGACCGCCGGCTGAATCAGGACATAGAGGTGGTGCTATACCGCTGCGCCTACGAACTGGTCAACAATGCCATCAAGCACGCCAAAGCCAGTCACATAGACCTCCAACTGATGCAGGAGAACCATCAAGTCACCCTCACAGTCAGCGATGACGGAAATGGGATGAAGAATGAAGAATCGGCCAAGACTGAGGAAACAGGCATGGGTCTTCAGAGTATTCGGGAGCGTATCAGCCACTATCGGGGAACGATGAACATCATCGACAAGGAAGGACAAGGAACAGAAATCAACATCATACTGCCAGCATGAAGCAATACCGCATAGACGTCAACATCGTCGACGACCACATCATGGTGTGCCAAGGCCTCGCCGACGCCATCAACCGCAGCGACAACATCCGCGTCAGCCGGACGTTCAACACGATTGAAGCCTGTCGCCAGACACTTCAGGAACGGCGCCCCGACGTGCTGCTGCTCGACATCTCGATGCCTGTAGGCGACGGCATTGATTTCTGTAAGGAGGTCATCGCGGCTTATCCGAAGATGAAGGTCATCGCCGTCACCATCCATGATGAATACTCGGTCATCCAGCGCATGCTTGACACTGGGGTACACGGCTACGTGCTGAAATATTCTTCTGTGGAGCAACTCACAGAGGCCATCATCCGCGTATGGCAGGGAGAACGCTATGTCTGTCCAGAGGCACAGACCATCATCAGCCAGTCCCAGCAACGGGTGGTTGCCCTCACAGACGTCGAGCGTAACATCCTCCGCCTTATCTGCGACGGCCTGCCCAATCCACAGATTGCCGACCGTCTCAGCCTCAGCACGGAGACCGTCAACTGGTACCGTAAAAGACTGCTGGCCAAATTCGGTGTCAAGAACACCGTGAATTTGGTCAGCTTAGTCCTGAAAGAGAAAATCCTCTGATTACTTGTCGTAGCACTCAAAGATGCTGTCTACGGTCTTCGCAGACATCTTCTTGGTGATGAGGCTGACAAGACATACCACGGGGAAGCCTCCAACCATCGCGATGGCACCGCAGTTGATGGGATTGATGGGATTACCCAGCAGCATATTGACCACCGTCAGTCCCACACCCCAGACAAAGCAGGCCCAGACAGCGGTTGTGGTGACGCCACGCCAATAGAGACCCAGCATGAACGGAGCGAGGAAGGCACCGGCCAGCGCACCCCACGAGATGCCCATCAACTGAGCGATGAACGTCGGTGGATTGAGGGCGATGAGCAGCGAGATGGCGATGAAGAACATAATCAGCACACGCATCACCACCACCTTACGGCGCTCTATCTTCTCTGCGACTATATCATCGATGCTTCCTTCTTCGACCTCACCTGGCAGTGCCTTCTTATCGCGATAAATCAGGTCGAGGGTCATCGTAGAACTGGATGTCAGCACCAGCGAGGCCAGTGTCGACATCGAGGCCGAGAGCACCAGCAGCACCACGAGGGCTATCAGCACATCGGGCAGGGTGACGAGCATGGCAGGCACGATGGAGTCGAAGGCAATCTTACCATTGACAATGACAGGGTCGTAGAGTCGTCCAAAACCGCCGAGGAAGTAACAGCCACCGGCCACGATAAAGGCGAAGATTGTAGAGATGATGGTGCCACGCTTGATAGCACTCTCGTCAGTAATAGAATAGAACTTTCCCACCATCTGGGGCAGTCCCATCGTACCCAGCGACGTCAGCACCACCACACCTAACAGTCCCCAAGGGTCAGGACCGAACCAGGAGGCGAAGCCGCCATTCACAGCGGGATCAGCATCCGAAGGCAACAGGGCGAGTTTGTCGACAGCCGCGGCGAGACCACCCTGTGCGTTGAGCACAGCCACGATGATCGCCACGATACCGAAGAGCATGATGATACCTTGAATGAAGTCGTTCATCGCCGTCGCCTTGTAGCCTCCAAGGATGACATATACCGCCGTCAGGATAGCCATGATAACCACACAATACTCATACGGGATGCCGAAGCCCATCTCGAAAAGCGTTGAGATACCTTTATAGACACCAGCCGTATAGGGAATCAAGAACACGAAAGCGATGATTGAGGCAGCCACCCGCAAGCCCTGGTCAGCGAAACGGGTACCAAAGAAGTCTGGCATCGTACGGCTCTCGATATGCTGAGTCATCAACTTCGTACGGCGACCCAGCAGCACCCAGGCCAGCCACGAGCCTATCACGGCATTGCCCACACCGATCCAGGTAGACGACAGGCCATACTTCCAACCGAACTGTCCTGCATAGCCTACAAAGACCACTGCCGAGAAATAAGAGGTGCCAAAGGCAAAAGCCGTCAGCCACGGCCCTACGGCACGTCCACCCAACACAAATCCGTCAACACTGCTGGCCTGCTTGCGGGTATAGAGTCCCACGCCAATCATCACGGCCAGGAAAACAATTGTCAGTAATACTTTTATGATCATACTTCTTTCTTTTTTGTTTATGGTTTATAGTTTATAGTTTATAGATGATAACCTGGCAAAGCCACTCGAATAGATCAGCCTATAGAAGAACAGATCAGCCTGTAGAAGTAATCAACTATAAACTATAAACTATAAACATTAAACTATAAACATTAAACTATAAACATTAAACTATAAACATTAAACCAAAAACAACTAAAACGCCACCTGCATCTGTGCCTGGACCCAATTGTAGTCCTTACTGCTGATATTCTCGCCACAGAGACAACGGGTGTACTGTAACTGCATACGGCATTTCTTATAGAACCAATACTGGATGCCGATGGTGAGGTTCGTCTGATCCCAGCCGTCCACCTTCGTATTACGGTCGAAGGTCTCGCCGGAGGCTACGATGTCGAGGGCATCGACAACGGGGATGCTGGTGGTGACATAGCCGCCCATGCTGCCCACCTCACCGTCCTTGCCACCGAGCCACTCGGCACGGATGCTGGCAGGACGGGCTTCCTTGTACTTGGCAGGCGAGTAGGCCACCGTCTTATATTCGGCACCCACCGAGTAACGATTTCGTTTATAGTTGTCGCCTACCTGGATATCCGGATTCCACGCTGCCGTACCTACCGCACAGCCTGTACCAAGATAGCCTGAAGCCACGACACGGAAGCCGTCAAAAGGACGGACTTCGAGTTTGGCAATGAAGTCCTTCTGGTTATTCTGGTCTTTACGGTTGATACCCTGGCCACTCATCAGTGCAAGGTTATAGCGGATGGCGCCCTTGGCCAGTTCACCATAGACCTCCAGTCCCATGTCACGGCCATAGTTCACGCCGTTCAAGGGGTCGGGGCCTTCACCGGCCAGATAGAGTACGGCCTGGGAATAGACGTCGATGAGTTCGAGTTGCGTTGGCGACAGAGGATTCTCCATCGTATAGGAATGCTTGAATTGTCCTAAGCGGACTGTCAGCGCGTTGTTCTTGGTGATGCGATAGTCAGTGTAAAACTCTTGTACGACACTGGAGAAATCGTGCATGAACATAAATGACCATCGGTCTGTGATGCGTGCCTTGGCCCATAGCAGCGTTCGTTTAAGGTTATAGGCGTTGGTGGGTTTGCCGTTCGCGTCCTGATAGGACCACCCTCCCTGGGCATAGCCGTTAAGCGTGATACGACTCGTGAAATCTTTCAGCCAGTCAGGTTCCGACTTCTTCTCCGTTTGTTGGCTTTGCCCCATGGCAGCCACACTACTGAACACTGCCAGCATCACCGCCAGTGTTCTCACTTTGCAAGTTTTCTTTTTCATTTCGTCATCTTGTTAAGAATTAAATAGTTCTTGCGGGTGCAAAAGTACAACATTTCGCACAAACAAACGAATAAAAAGAAAGAAAAATACGCAAAACGGCATCAAAAAGCAAGCGAACGGCACTATTTTACGACAGAAAGTTTCCCGTCATGAATATAAATGCCTTTCCGCGAAGGTCTTGCGATACGCTGTCCCTGAAGGGTATACCAGTCTTTCCCAACCGTCTCACGCACGATGGGACGAATGGCCGTCCAGCCATCACCTCTAACGGGAATCGTGGTATTGAGATCGTCAACAAGGCTCTCTCTGTCCGGGTCACCATAATTGCTCCTGTCTTCCAGCATGCTGTACACCATGGCAGACAGATCATCGAAGGTGGCGTCGTATGCATCGAGGTAATCTTTAAGTTGACGATCTGCCTTCATCCTTGGAATATTCTCCTCGTACATCGCCAGGAACTCCTTCTGACGAGGGTGCTCTGGCTCATTACCTACCACATGGATTTTGAATATTTCGGCAAAAAGATTTGAGATGTCCTCGTCATAAGTGATGTTCTTTACCAGGTTCACCAATCCCTGCCTCATCCGTTTCTCTGCCATATCATCAAAATCTTCCACATCAGGCAGTTCTGAGACATAACGCGTCTCGATACGCATGGTTGCATCATCATCGTTGAGTGTCAGCAGGCGATAGGGATTGGGATAGGCTGCACAAGATGATGTGCTGATATCGAAGACAGTTCGCGACAAATCATTATTAGAATCCTTTGCTATGTCAGAAACATGAACATGTCCTGAAAATGATATACTTACACCTGCATCTACTAGCCGTCTACTAATACTTTTATAGTTATAATAAGTATAATGATCAATACCATCAGCCAATCCCAACTTCACGGCATAGGTAGAACTGAACTTATCTGCATTCGTCACATGCGGGAACAGAGCGTGATGCATCATTATGAACACTTTCTTACCTGCTTTTGAGGCTGCCTCTGCACGCTCTCTGACCCATTCATAGGTGGTATGAGAGATGACACCATTCAAAGGGTCATCATCGTGACCCGTGTCAATACCTATAAGCATCAGACCATCAACAGGTTCACAGCACCAGGTGAGTGTCGTTGGTTCGCGTTCCACATCCTCACCATAGCCGAAATCACGATAGAGTTCCGCAAACTGGCTGGTATTAATGGTATCAGCCTCGTAAATCGTCTCTCCATCGAAATAGAGAGCATTAGGGGTACCCATGTCATGGTTGCCAGGGACGACGAAAGGTCTGATACCCGCTGCCTTCAGTTCATACAATTTCCTGACGACATACTGATGGCTGAGCCACTCACCATCTTTGGTGAGATCACCTGATATGAGAAAGAGATCAGGCTTTTCGCGCAGGGCGATGGCAATGACCTCATCGAAAATAGCACTACTGTAGTCGTTGAGCTTACGATCATAGTAGACGGCTTCATTCCAGGCCTCACCCTCGCTGATAAGGAGTCCTGGGTCCATCACGTGTGGGTCTGATATCAGCATGATACGCGTCTTTGCCGAAACATCTGACAAGGAAAGGCTTATAGCCAGCAGCAATAACAGACCCTTGGTCAACCATGACTTATTTTTAACTGATATCCTGATCTTCATTTTTACACCTTATTTAATTGTTTTGGCAGCGATCTTCTTCGCCCTTGCTTCTGAGGCATCCGACAGCTTTCCTTTCAGATAGTTCTCGATGACAAGCCCTGCCATCGGCACGGCCAGGTCTGCCCCAAAGCCCCCATGCTCGACATAGACACAGATGGCAATCTTCGGGTTGTTTATCGGAGCAAACCCGATAAAGGCAGAGTGGTCTTCGCCTGGATTCTCGATGGTTCCCGTCTTGCCGCAGATGGGATAGCTGGCCTTCATGGCTGTGGCCGTACCATGTTCGACAGCCAGGCGCATTCCCTCCACGACAGGCCCATAGGCTTCGGCCTTAACCTTTGTCTGCCGTCGGGTCAGATACCTTTTATTGGTCGTCTTTTTATGGATATGAGGCACGAAGTACCAGCCGCGATTGGCAATGGTGACGGCAAGGTTGCAGAGTTGAAGCGGGGTACAGGTCACATCACCCTGTCCCATGCCTGCCCACCAGATCGTCTTTCCGTCCCAGCCGTCCTTATAGCGACGGTTCAGGTAGTCAGCGCCGGCTAAAAGCCCTCCTTGCTCACCATCAATATCAATATGCATTGGTCCGCCAAGCCCCATAGACTGCATATAGGAACGCCATGTGGTGATAGCCTCGTCACGGCTCTCATACATGAAGTCGTCATTAATCATCGAGGCAAATGTCATTAGGAACCAGGTATTACACGACTGTGCCAGTGCTTCTTTCAAAGCCAAAGGCGAACGGTGCTTATGACACCCCACCTTGATATTGCCATCCGTGATGCCTTCATGACAGTCCACCTTCGTATCCTCTGTGATAACGCCCTCCGAGAGCAGCGTCAGCGCCTGGGCTGTCTTAAATGTCGACCCTGGAGCCATGGGCTTGCCTATGGCCTGACGCACGTCACTGCCATGCGAAGTGTTGGTTGCCAGACAAAGAATCTCGCCATTCACAGGATTGATGGCCACGACACTGCCTGTCTTCCCTTTCAGCAACCGTTCCCCTAACTGCTGTAACAAGGGGCGTATGGTCAGCGGGCCATCAGTAGGCAAGTTCTGTCCAGTAGCAGACAGACAGACTGTCATACAGAGCGTAAAAAGTAGTTTTCTTGAGTACATCTGTTATTCTGAAGTATCACTTTATTTCCTGTTATCACCGTGCAAAAGTACGACTTTTTCTGAAATAATGCAAAGATTCATTGTATTTATTTGTTTAATTGGCACTTTTAAACTACCTTTGCAGTCGCACATGATTACTTTTACAAGATGAAACTACAGAAAATACTCCTCGTGCTGACGCTGATGCTAAGCACCACCGTCGGCGCACAGAATGCCGAGAAACTGTACAAAGACGGCAAAGCCCTCTACGATGCCGAAAAGTACACCGAGGCTGTTCCCAAATTAAAAGCAGCCGCAGAAAAAGGTCACAAGAAGGCGCAATACCGGCTGGGACGCTGTTACGAGAAAGGCCGGGGTGTCAAGGAGAGCGACGCCATTGCCTTCCAGTGGTACAGCAAGTCGGCCGCCCAGGATTATGCCAAGGCACAGTTCCAATTGGGTCAATGCTATAAAGACGGCAAAGGTGTAGAGAAGAATCCCCAGAAAGCCTTCAACTATTTCACCAAGGCCGCCAAGCAAGACAACGGAGATGCCCAACTGGCACTCGGCAAGTGCTATCTGAAAGGCAGAGGAACGGCCGTCGACAAGGCGAAAGCGAAAACCTGGCTGACGAGAGCCGTCAAGAACGAGAAAGATGGTGATGACATCCTGGACAAACTCCGCAAGAAAGCCTCTGCAGGCGATAACGATGCCAAGGAGATTCTGGCACTGACAGGGAAAAACAAATAAGAACAAATCAAAAGCATACAATGAGAAGACTATTTCTAATAAGCATCTGCGCGATGCTGTCGATGGCTGCAACGGCACAGTCAAAGGTGTATTTCACCAAGGAGATCACCCCCGAATCTCTGGTAAAGATCTATCAGGCCCTGGGCGTAGAGGCCCAAGGCCGTGTCTGCGTCAAGATATCCACAGGCGAAGGTGGCAACACCCACTACCTGAAGCCGACGCTGATCCGGAATCTCGTAGAGAAGGTCAACGGCACCATCGTGGAGTGCTGCACGGCCTATGGCGGCACGCGTCAGGATCCGAAGAAGCACTGGGAAACGATCCATGAACACGGCTTCGACAGCATCTTTGCCGTCGACATCATGGATGAGTTCGGCGACATCCGCATCCCCATCAAGGACCAGAAGCACCTGAAGTACGACATCGTGGGCGAGCATCTGGCCAACTACGACTTCATGATCAACCTCGCGCACTTCAAGGGCCATGCCATGGGTGGTTTCGGAGGCGTGTTGAAGAATGCCTCCATCGGTGTGGCCTCAACGGCAGGCAAGTGCTACATCCACTCGGCTGGCAAGAGCACCGACCCCAGGACCGCCTGGAACCCGGGCATCCTCGCCGCAGGCGACACACAGGACGACTTCCTTGAGTCGATGGCTGCTGCCGCACAGGCCGTACACAACTACTTCAACGGACGCATCTTATATATTAATGTGATGAACAACATGTCGGTAGACTGCGATTGCGACGGCCACCCCGCCAAGCCAGAACTGCAGGATATGGGCATCATGGCCTCGCTCGACCCCGTGGCCGTCGATCAGGCCTGTCTCGACAAGGTGTTCAACTACCAGGGCAAGCCCGGTGACGACAACAAGCCCCTCATCAAGCGCATCAACCGCCAGCACGGCACTTATATCACCGACTATGCCGAGAAGATCGGCTTCGGATCGAAGCAGTACGAACTGATTGACCTGGACAAATAAGACTATCCACCGCAAAGTATATAATTCACTTCTGCTTTTCCTTTCAGCCAAGGCGTAATTGGCTGTATGCCAAATGGTTCGACTGAAGGGGAGTGGACGGAACAATAAAGCATCTTGAGGTATCCTTGAGATGCTTTTTTCATTGCATATTCGTTTCAATACGGTAAAAAGAGCGTAGGCTTTTGGTTACGGAGGCCAGGCCCGTCGCCAACAGATGGTGCCTGAATTGCCAACAAATGATGCACTGAATGGGGTATTTAAGATAGCCTGTCCATTGTTTGACCTTAGTCAAACAATCGTTTGACAACCGTCAAACAAACGTTTGACCAAGGTCAAACGACAAAGAACAGAGTGTAAAGACCTGTTTAAGCTGTAGAATAGGAAGGCAATACTTAGCGGTTTCGCCGGCGATGGGGAAAAGCAATATCCCTTCAGCCGAAATTGCTCATTATGAAATGGTTGCGCCTCGGCTGAAAGGAGTTTTGTTCATTTGTTATCGCCCTTACGTTACGAAGCCACGTCCTGCCAAGATTAGGAAAACACCACAGTAACAATCCCCCTTCCTTCCAACTATGCAGGAAACGTGTGAGGCGATAGGGTGAAGGCTGACAGGCTGGACCCCATGTGTAGTTTCGGACATCAGATAATCACCGAATTGTTTGCCAGTTCAGGGATTATTTCGTACCTTTGCACGAAAAAACAGGAATATGATAGTCTGCATCGCAGAGAAACCGAGCGTGGCTCGGGATATAGCACGCATCCTGGGAGCGAACAGTTCCCACGACGGGTATATGGAGGGCAACGGCTACCAGGTGACGTGGACCTTCGGACACCTGTGTACGCTGAAGGAGCCGGGCGACTACACCCCGGCCTGGAAGCCCTGGGCGCTGACGCAGTTGCCGATGGTGCCCCAGCGCTTCGGCATCAAGCTGATACCCGACCGCGGCATCGAGAAGCAGTTTGCCATCATCGAGAAGCTGATGCAGGCAGCCGACGGCATCGTGAACTGCGGCGACGCCGGACAGGAGGGAGAGCTCATCCAGCGCTGGGTGATGCAGAAGGCCCAGGCCAAGTGCCCCGTGAAGCGCCTCTGGATCTCGTCGATGACCGACGAGGCCATCCGCGAGGGCTTTGCCAACCTGAAGGACCAGGGCGACTATCAGCCGCTCTACCTCGCTGGCCTCAGCCGCGCCATCGGCGACTGGCTCCTCGGCATGAACGCCACCCGACTCTATACACTGAAGTACGGGCAGAACCGTCAGGTGCTCTCCATCGGCCGTGTGCAGACCCCTACCCTCGCCCTCATCGTGAACCGCCAGAAGGAGATCGAGCACTTCAAGCCCGAGCCCTACTGGGTGCTGGCAACGGTGTATCGCGATACCACCTTTACGGCAACTAAAGGAAAGTTCACCTCGAAGGAGGAAGGCGAGCAGGCCTTCGCCACCATCGAGGGCAAGCCCTTCACCGTGACGAAGGTGGAGAAGAAGGAGGGCAAGGAACAGCCCCCACAGCTCTACGACCTCACCTCGCTGCAGGTGGACTGCAACCGCAAGTTCGGCTACTCGGCAGAGATGACACTCAACCTCATCCAGGCCCTCTATGAAAGGAAATACACCACCTATCCCCGTGTGGACACCCAGTATCTCTCAGACGACATCTACCCCAAGTGCCCCCAGACACTCAATGGGCTCTATCAGGTAAAATTCGCCGGCATAAGTCCATACGCCGAGTTTATCAAGCCCATCGGCGGGAAGACACTGAAGAAGTCAAAGCGCGTATTTGACACCTCGAAGGTGACCGACCACCACGCCATCATCCCCACAGGCGTCATTCCCCAGAACCTCAGCGACGCCGAGCGCCACGTCTTCGACCTGGTGGCACGACGATTCATCGGCGTGTTCCTGCCCGACTGCAAGTTCTCCACGACGACCGTGCTGGGCGAAGTGGCTGGAGAGGCCGAGACCATCGAGTTCAAGGTGACGGGCAAGGAGATTCTCGACCCCGGCTGGCGCGTGGTCAGAGGAAAGGCCGAAGCGAAGAGCGAGAACGAGGAGGGAGAGAAGAAAGACGATGACGAGGAGCGCACGCTGCCCACCTTCGTCAAAGGCGAGAGCGGCGACCACAAGCCGACACTCACCGAGAAATGGACCACGCCCCCACCTTATTATAATGAGGCCTCGCTGCTGAGGGCGATGGAGACGGCAGGCAAGTTCGTGGAGGACGAGACGCTGCGCGCCGCCATGAAGGAGAACGGCATCGGCCGCCCGTCGTCGAGAGCCGGCATCATCGAGACCCTCTTCAAGCGCCACTATATCAAGCGCGACCGCAAACGCCTTATCGCCACCCCGACAGGTATCGAACTGATCGACCTGATACGGGAGGAACTGTTGAAGAGTTGTGAACTGACAGGCATCTGGGAAAAGAAGTTGCGCGACATCGAGCATCAGAAGTACGATGCCCAGCAGTTCATCGAAGAACTGAAGCAGCAGGTGGCAGAGATTGTACAGGAGGTGATGAGCGACACTTCCAACCGTCGTATCACCGTACTGACGGATGCTGAACTCAAGAAAGTGAAGTCACCCAAGGCCGAGTCACCCTCTAACAAGGAAGCTAAGCCCAAAACGACGAGAAAGAATAAGTCTGAGATGCCCAAGGAGGGCGATGTCTGCCCCCTCTGCGGACAGGGCCATATCATCAAGGGCAAGACGGCCTATGGCTGTTCCCGTTGGAAGGAAGGCTGTACTTATCGGATACCCTTCGACACGAAATGATGATAGAGGCAGGCAATAAAATGTCTGTCTCTCCGTTTTAATAATATATGCGAAAATATCTCATCTTTATATGGAGTGCTTTCAGTGCCTTACTGCTTGTCAGTTGCGGGGGGGCTGACCAGGCGATGAAGAAGGGCGACAAGTTCTATGCCGTCGGCGAATACTTCGACGCTGCCACGCAATACCGGAAGGCCTATACCCATACTTCTAACAAGGAACGGAAGCAGAAAGGCCAGCGGGCTATGAAGGTGGCAGACTGCTACCGCCGCATCCACTTCACCACCAAAGCCATCACGGCCTATCAGAACGTAGTGCGCTACAAGCAGGCAGACTCGCTGACACATTTCTATCTGGGACAGTTGCACATGAGAAACGGCAACTACAAAGAGGCCGGCAAGCACTTCCAAATGGCGATTGACAGTCTACAGCCGACGGAAGACAAGAACCACCTGATTCTGGCCAAGAACGGGCTGAAGGCTGCCCGGCAGGCATCGGACTGGAAGAAGGCAGGCTCTGCCTATACCATCAAACGGATGGACCTGTTCAACTCCCGCCGCGCCGAATACTCGCCGATGCTCGGCGGCGACGAGGACAACCAACTCTACTTCACCTCTACCCGCAACCAGGCTCAGGGCGATGAGTACAGCGGCATCACCGGTGCCAAGAATGCCGACATCTTCCTCTCGCAGAAAGACGACAAGGGGAAATGGAGCAAGCCACAGACCATCGACTCAGAACTGAACTCCACGATGGACGAGGGCGCCTGCTGCTTCTCGCCCGACGGCAGGAGCATGTACCTGACCCTCTGCAAGACCGACCCCAACTATCCGCGCTATGCCACCATCGCCGTGTCGAGCCGTAGCGATGCCTCGTGGAGCAAGCCCACGGAACTGTCTATCTCAAAAGACACGCTCTCCAGTTTCGCCCATCCCGCCGTATCCCCTGACGGCGAATGGCTGTACTTCGTCAGCGACATGCCCGGCGGTCTGGGAGGATTCGACATCTGGCGCTGCCGCCTCATCGGCAGCAATGAGACGGGCAGTGTAGAGAACCTCGGTGAGCCCGTCAACACCCCTGGCGACGAGATGTTCCCCGCCTTCCGTCCCAACGGCGACTTCTATTTCTCCTCCGACGGCCATCCCGGCCTCGGCGGCCTCGACATCTTCATCTACAAAGACGGGAAGGTCGAGAATCTCGGATTCCCCATGAACTCCCAGGGCGACGACTTCGGCATGACCTTCGAGGGAATGCGTAATGTAGGGTACTTCTGCTCCAATCGCGGAGACACCAGGGGCTACGACCACATCTATAGTTTCTTCAACCCCGAGATCGTGCAGACCGTGAAGGGCTGGGTGTACGAACAGGACGGCTACGAACTGCCTGCGGCACAGGTATATATGGTTGGCAACGACGGCACGAACCTGAAACTGAGTGTCCGCGGCGATGGCTCCTTCACCCAGGAGATCAAGCCCGGCGTCGACTATGTATTCCTCGGCACCTGCAAGGGATTCCTCAATCATCAGGAGCAGTTGTGCGTGGAACCTGTGACCGCCTCTGAGGAGTACGTGCTGCAGTTCCCCTTAGCCAACATCTCGGCACCCGTGCTGATCGAGAACATCTTCTACGACTTCGACAAGGCGACCCTGCGACCGGAGTCTACTGCAGCCCTCGATGAACTGGTCAGGCTACTCAACGAGAACCCCAACATCACCATCGAACTCTCTGCCCATACCGACTATAAAGGCTCTGACGAATACAACGAAGGCCTCTCGCAGCGGCGTGCGGAGAGCGTGGTGAACTACCTGATAGACCACGGCATCGCCTCGGACCGTCTCACGCCGAAAGGCTACGGCGAGGGGAAGCCCAAGACCATCAAAAGGAAAGTGGCAGAAAGATACCCGTTCCTCAAGGAGGGTGACGTGCTGACAGAGGCATTCATCAACAACCTCTCCGAGGAACAGCAGGAGCAGTGCAACCAGTTAAACCGTCGCACCGAGTTTATAGTGTTGCGGACAACTTACGGGCTGTTTGATAAGGCAGGTAGACTAATACAAAGCCCACAACCAAAAGAATCATCCAAGGATTCAGATAACGACCAAAATACCAACAACATAGATTTGTTTTAATTATTTAACCAAACTTTTTGGGATAAAACATATAAATGTACTCATTTTGCATTTGAATCACTTATAGATGTTACTGGAATTCCGTAGAGAATGAGGATTTGACAACAATTATTGTTTAATCCTCATTTTTCTTGTGATTTCGGTTGCTATTTTTGGCGAATCCAGATTTATTGATTATCTTTGCATCGACAATCAGAATAAAACATCTATGGGTTTCTTAGACTTTCTCGACAATAATAATCATGTCCAGGCAAAGATTGATGGCAGCAGACTGTTAGACCGTAACAACCACGTTATCGGTAAGATTATCTGGTCTGGTGATGTCCAGGATGCAAACAACCACACTCTTGGTCATATCAGCAACAGCGGTGACGTGAGAAACCGCTGGTACAGCAAGCTGGGGTCAGTTTTTAGCAATGGCGAAGTACGTGACTCCAACGGTCATCTGCTAGGTTCAGTGGAATCCTGGGGGACTGTGAAGGACAGGAACGGGCATGTCCTAGGACACGCCAAAGGGGTTGAACAGGGTGTATGCTGCAGTGTTTTTCTTTTTTGAATTCTAAAAGAAGTTGGTAATATGGACGAAAAGGAAGGTAAGATATTTGTAAACAGGGCATTGAGGATGCCACATACGGCAAATCTGACAATGACAGTTTTAGAGCAGCGTATGAGGAAGAACAGGCTGCCTATGACGATTTTATAGCATCAATAGTAATTATGTATGACAAAGAAACATAATGTATCTGGTATAATAAGTGATAAACTGTATTGCACCATTAAAGATGCAATAGAACGTTCTCTCATATTTGAATTAGATTGTTGGCGAGTAAAAGTCAATGATGATAATAGAACAGTGACTGTCACGTTGCCGCTTGGATTAAAAAAGCATTATTCTAGTGGTATCTGGACTGAAATTAATTGTAGAGAGGTATATTTTATCCCATTCTGTGAGAATTTTTATTATTATTGGGATGCCAACCCTTTTAAGAGTATAGAATTTGATGATAAGACATTACTAATAACTCTACACTTTGACACAGATGATATTGTTAAAGAATTAGAGGATATAATGGAAACGTTGGAGGATGATGAAATTCTTATTCGTAGAGGTGGGATATGGTGCGTTACCAAGTTTGACTATAAAGACTTTAACGAGTGTTTTCTTGGTAGATTCTATTTTGACGGAAAGAATAAAAAGAAACAAATCAAGGTTTTGGAAGATGAATATAAGAAATTATATGAGCATGAATGATTGGGTAGCAAAACCTCTCCATGTATTTGAATGCAAGGTGTTGTATGATTTCTGGAAGCCAACGATGGGTAAACAACTGATGAAGTTCCTCAGTACTCACCTAATATTAATCAGTGATTCAACTGACTCTGGTGTTTCTGGCTCAAAGTCTGTCATTTCCACATTCGGACAAGCTGAAGAGGCAATCATCAAGTGGTATTATTCGGGAGTCTGGATGAAGACCTGGAACAATGATGAAGACAGGAACATATGTCTTCAGCATATTGATGATGCATCTGCTTATGAGGGCATTGAAATAAAGAAAATGGAAACAACGTGGTACATCTTCCTTCAAGACCCACGTGATTTCCAGGAGAAGTTGTATGTCTGGTGGATTCAAGTAAATGCCAAAATGCGAGTATGGGAAGAAGGAGTTAAAAGACCTATAACCCAAGAAGCGAGATTTCTTGTTGCCGTTCAATCAAATGTGAAGAATGAAAAAGGCGTGTATATACAGACAGATGAAATGAATGAGCAAGCATTGTCAACAGTCAGAGACTATTATGAGGTTTCTAAAAAGAATGCTTGGGGCTTGAAGATTGAAGTTGACCTGTCTGTTGATAAGAAGTTCATAGACCATGTTGTTTGTCCTGATGGTATCGTGCCTAACAATAACATTAAATAATTAATCTATGGACGAGAAGTATTGTTTGGCGATTGATATATGTCGTTCTTTTATGAATGATATAATAATGCTTCTTTTTATTGTCATACTATGTTTTTTATTGATTCTCTTATATGCCATCTTTGTAGAAATACCCAAAGCGTTTCATATACATAAGTTTAAAAAGCAGAATAATATAGAATTGCTTATCCCTCTAATTGATGAGCAACTAGAAGAATATAACAAGTTATTTGCACCCAATAGATTTGTCTCAGATGATGAAGTGAAAAAATTCCTAAGTGATAATATGGAACTTATTCATTGTGTATCGAGATTATATACTAGCATACCATCCATATATAATGACTATCTCGACTCAACGAATATAAAAACTTATAGGGAGCTGATTACACTCTATAATGTCCACCAGCATCAAAAGAAGAACAATGTGGCATATTCGAGGCAAATCCAGACACCAGTTGACCCCCAGAATCCTATTAGCGGGTTCCAGCGTACACCGCCACTTAAACCAGAGACAACAGGAATATCTGATGAATTACCTTTCTAAAATGTAGAAACAATTATATTGAAAGAAGCGATGGAACTGATTAAAGGTGAATTCAAAGAGAAGTTGGACTTGCAGTTTGCACCGTCCATAAGGGCTGGATTTCCGTCTCCAGCTGACGATTATCTGTCTGAGAGCTTAGATTTTAACCGTGATATGATAAAGCACCCAGAAGCCACGTTCTACGGACGTGTGAAGGGTGACAGCATGATTGGGCTTGGTATTGAAGAGGGTGACATCGCAGTAATTGACAGAAGCATTGAAACTGAACACAGTGACATTGTTGTAGCCTATATCAATGGTGACTTCAATGTGAAGCTTCTAGACCTCACTCATAAGAAGGATGGGTATATTGAACTGAAGTCGGCAAACCCCAAATCCCCCAACTTCCGCATTGACGAATATGATAACTTCCAAGTGTGGGGTGTGGTCATCTGGACAATTAAGAAATGGAAGTAAATAATGCTACGGATATGGTTAAAAAGGAAATCAATTTTTCAGATGGTACTCGCATCTTCTATGAAGAAGAGAATGGAATACTTCATAGGTTTATTGAATATGCATATTCTCCAAACGAAAAGATACAATTAAAGAAAGAACCCTACTTAAAGGAACTTCTGGATAAGCAAAAAAGGAAATATAATGCAGGAAAGTATTATTATTTGAAGAAACTACAAGGTTTATTGTATGAATTAAATGAGACCCAACGTAATCAATTATATAACGAATTGAAGGAACTGCATGATAAGACAGGGCAGGAATATGACTCCAGAATAATAAACAAAGACTTTCTCGCTACATTTGGAAAATATTGGCGTGGTAATGAAATACAGTGTGCGGCATTCTTTGTAACCATATATCTTGCAATGCTGGATTTGGAAGAAAGTAAGTGGCAGTACCCAAATTCTTTAGGTAAGACTATGGTTTTGAAGAGTTGTGAGGCTGTTATCCTGGGAGGTAAAGACCCAAAGGAAGCGGCTACAATGTTTGAAAGGAAGAAGGACACCATACCAGATGATTATTATGAGCCAGGGTATAATTCACGTTATGAGAAGTATAATGGGTACAATGGTTATGATGATGATACTATAGACGATGCTTTTGATGGACACCCAGAAGCGACCTGGAACGTTGATTAACATAGAATAAAAAAGCAAGTTATGGAAATAAAACCCTATTTTGAGAAGATTGAAGATGTCATCGTAGAAGACATTAAGGCTTCAAAAACACAACTGTTGATAGCCGTTGCCTGGTTTACAAACCACACAATTTTTGATGCGCTTATCGAGAAGCTGAATGAAAACTGCGGTTTCATAGCCAAACTTATTGTTATCAATGACAATATCAACAATCGACCTGGTGGCTTAGATTTCCAGAAATTCGTGTCAGCAGGAGGTTGTTTCTTTTATGCTGAGAAGAATATCCCCATGCACAACAAATATATGGTCATTGACTCTGATATTGTAATTACAGGTTCTTATAACTACACCTATTATGCAGAAACACTTAACGATGAAAATGTAGTTCGCATTAATGGTGATGGAAACATCGTTCAATCATATACTGATAATTTCAACAGCCTGGTATCAAAAAAACCAAAGGTAACAGGTGTGGTTGATTACCTTCGTGTGAATCCTCCTGCTGTTGATTTGTTTGCCTATAATAATTATGCTCTGAAGGATATATCACTTCAGACCACTTTTTTTAATCAAATGGGTAATACATCTGAAGCCCAGAATCCTATGATGAACCACCAACAGACAAGTGGTATAGTTGAAACTCTAAAGTCCAAGGAGATTGTTGAGACGAATGAAACAATTAAAAGATACGGGAATTTTGTTATAAACAACGTTATATATAAGCAATGGAAAGATAATTACTACATTGATAAAATAGAAGTCAGAGCAAATATCATTAAAGTGTTGTATAGAACAACTATTTCAGATGGGTCTTGGTTGTGTTCTCCAAAAACTCTAAACGCATGGATAATACGTTCATCAAATAATAAAGATATTATTTCAGAGAGTTATGCAGTAAGGGACGTATTCATCAATAGCGAAATGGTTATCAGTGAAGCAACGCCTGGCACTTTATATCATTTCTACGAAAATAATATACCAACCTCCTTCCACTTGAATGCTGCTGGGTATAATGAAGATAAGACTAATCGTTACCGCCCCATTGATTCAAATGGAAACCTTGTGCCAATTGAATTTGTAAAAACTCCCAAGAATGGGATTCTTACCTGCGAAGTTTGTTTTTTAGCTTCTAATCTAGAGCTAATAAATGGAACCATTGATTTTCTTGAAGGAGATTCTGGCGAAAAGAAGGGTAATCATTGGAATGCGTTTAATGTACATATGAATCTTAACAGGGAAAGTTTGTAGTGTATGTACAGCATAGTTGATTACAACCATCAACGGAGAGGTGATAACCCTGGCATCCGATGAAGGATGGGATGACCACTTCAATGGTGGCATGTATTACAAGAACAATGGCTCAAACTTCTATCTCACGGATAAGGAAGATGGTTTGTACCTAGTAAAGGGTAGTGATTAAAATGTTCTTTAAACATTCACTTTGTGCTAGTAGTGAACCTGGGTAAAATCGCCCAAGACGCCTTTATACACTGATATCTTGGGCATTTTTATGTGTATTTTACATTCGAGGTGATTATGTCAAGAAATCGAAAGAAGTTTTCTCTTATGGTGCTGCCGATATAAATGTACGTTTTCCACGCTCATGGAGAACCACCAGGCTATGCACATGCCACCAGTAGTTTTCCCCAAAGATTACACCGAATACAGCAGCATTACATACTGTCATTGACAACAATCACCCGAAATGGAAAGCAAAATCTCTGATAAAATATTATACTTATATAAATGTAATACCAAATGTAACAAAGATAATACTAATTATATATCTAACTGATTATCAACACAATTATAGTGTTGCGGACAACTTACGGGCTGTTTGATAAGGCAGGTAGATTAATACAAAAGCCACAACCAAAAGAATCATCCAAGGATTCAGATGAACCTCAGTCGTCGGAGCTGTGGTAAAGAACACCTCCACGGCCGTCACAGACGTGGAGAAGAGCGTCAGCAGACTGGCCTTCAGCACCTCCCAGCCATCGAAGGCAAAGAAGAGCGCGATACCCACAACCACACAGAACACCGTCCACAACTGTGTCAGTCGATGTACCTTATATGAATCCGTACGAGGCAGGCGCTGCATCACCCGCTCCGTAAAACCGTCGTCTTCAATCTGCTGCCGGGCAGCCTGTCTGAAGAAGTCCTGTACTAATAAATCATCTCTATCTGTCATAGCCATTCTGTCTTAAATAGATTGCCATCTTTTCCTTTCCCCGCTTCAGGTGCGACTTCACCGTATTCTCTGCGATACCTGTGATCTTGCTGATCTCGCCAATGGGGTAGCCGTCAATGAGTTGGAGGGTGATACAGACCCGCTCGTCAGGCTTCAACTGGGCGAGGGCCTGGTGTATGTCCATTTTCAGGGTGGAGGGTGGAGTGTGGAGGGAGGAGGGAGAATACTCCAATTGCAGATTCCGTTGCGGGTCATATCCCCCTTCACCCTCCACACTCCTCACGCCACACTCCTCACGCTTCGAACTGCGCTTGTGGTCGTAGAACACGTTATAGGCGATGCGCATCAGCCACGTGGAGAAACTCGACAGGCCGCGGAACTTCGTGATGTTCACGTAGGCCTTGATGAAGGTCTCCTGTGCCAGATCGTCACTCAACTGCTCGTTGCCCAGGGTCTGGTTCAAGAAGAACCGGCGCACAGGTGACTGGTACTTCCTGACAAGTTGGTCGAAGGCCTTCTTGTTCCGGAACACCGCCACCTGGGTCACGAGAGAGATGTCGTTCAGATCTGCCACCTGCCTACTTCTTTATTTCTCCAAGAGATTCTTCTCTGGCATGCAGATCCACAGGACGATGTAGAAGATCAGTCCGCTGAAGGCGGTGAAGACCGTGAGGAATGCGTAAGCAATTCGTACCATCGTGGGGTCAAAATCCAGGTACTCGGCGATACCGCCACAGACCCCTGCCCATACTCTGTCATTAGAGCGCATTAGTTTCTTTGTCATAATCCTTAATATTTGAGTTGATAATATCATCTGAAGAATGGTTTATGGGGGCATCGTTCCCTGTGGCACCCGACTTCCTGGCAATGTACCACTTGCCCAGTCCGATACAGAACACCAGAGCGCCGATACCGAAGCCTATGTCACCCGCCACGATGCCGAGGAAGATGGCCAGTCCTGCGCCGGTGAACATCTGGCGGATGCCACTCTGGTAGTCATCGTTCGTTTCCTTCGCCTCCTCTTTCAGCAACTGTTCGGGTATCGGCTGTCCGTTCTGCACGGCCATCTGTGCCAGTTTCAGTTTCTCCTTGCGGTTGCGGTTGATGAAGTACACCACGCCGATGATGAGCACGATCGGGAAGAGTACAAACAGGATAAAGAGCACGCCCATGGCGATGAGTCCGCCGATGATCATCTCCGAGTCCACATTCTCTATCACCTCGCGCCATAAGCCTTTCACATCCTCGTCGGTCGTGATGGTCACGCTGCTGCCGCCCGTGCGTACCGTCGACTGACTGGCAGAGTCGGCTACGGTTGTTGTGTCTGAAAAGGCTTCGATTGCGTCCTGATTGTTTTTAGTAGAATCCACCTGCTCCGTACGGGGCGTATGGCGGTGCTTCTGTGCTGCT
>OCTW011618776.1_pt1 | contig 39184 bp, 29 predicted proteins | sample 1539671 | NCBI WGS metagenome assembly OCTW01 (sample SAMN02144230, study PRJEB22623) | gut metagenome | biome: sheep rumen | host: Ovis aries | place: New Zealand
TCCTCGTTGTGAGCGGTCAGAGCGGCTTCGCCGCTTGTCCGCCCCTCAGAAAACTTCTGAAACCGTCCGGCGAGCAAGCTCTCCGTCCGGGTTTCATCAGTTTTCTGGGGGTGCTGAATAATTACAAAATAAATTAGAAAGGACTGGTGTTGCTTATCATCCTGCCGAAAAGCAGTCAGAAAAGAACACCAGCCCTTTTTATGCTCCGAGAAGCAGCGGGAGAAAGATATTTGCCAGTCCCAGAAAGATGAAGAAGCCCAAAACATCGGTCGCTGTTGTGACAAAAATAGAGGAAGCCACAGCCGGGTCTGCGTGAATTTTATCCAGAATCAACGGCACCAGAAAACCAAAAATTCCGGCAACAAGCATATTGCCAATCATGGCTATAAATACAATGATACCAAGGTACAGATTTCCGTAAACCCAGTAAACAATGATTCCGGTAACAACACCATTTACCGCACCGTCAATCATTCCCAGAAGGAGCTCCTTCAAAAGACCTTTTGCGGCTTCTGCACCGGTAATTTTATTTTTAGAAAGTTCCCGTACCAGAACAGACATGGTCTGTGTGCCTGCATTACCGCCCATTCCTGAAACAATCGTCATAATTGCGGAAAGAGCCACAACCTGATTGATGGTGCTTTCAAATAGTTTAACAGTAAAAGATGCCAGAAATGCAGTTGCAAGATTAACCAGAAGCCAGGGCAGACGAAAACGGACGGACTGTCCCAGAGAGGTGTTCAGCCGTTCTTCAGAACTAACTCCGGCCAGCTGAAGCATATCCTCATCGTGCTCCTGGATGATGACATCGATAACATCATCAACGGTAACAATACCTAGAAGTTGTTTTCTGGCGCTTACAACAGGAATGGCATTTAAATCGTATCTTGATACCAGTTTGGCAACTTCCTCCTGGTCTACTTCAGGAGTGACAAAAATGACATTCCCGTGCATGATATTTACAATTTTTTCCGCACCCGGAGAAGAAAGAAGGTCTCTCAGATCCAGTGTGCCGGTCAGCCGATGCTGTCTGTCTGTCACATAAATCGTTTCTATAACCTCTGTCTTCGGTCCGATTTCATGTATTTTCCGGATTCCCTCTGTGACCGTCAGGTCTTCGTTCAATGCCAGATAGGCGGTACTCATCAGACCTCCGGCAGATTCCTCCGGATACTGAAGGAGATCGGTAATTATTTTCCTGTCTCCGGATTTCATCAGGTTTAAGACTTCTTTCCGTCTTCCGGTAGGAAAATCACCAAGGATATCTACAATATCATCCTTCTGCATGTGAGAAAACAGTGTCAGCAGGCTGTCATTGTCAATGGTTTTAGCAAGCCGGAGCCGGAGCTCATCGTCCGCTTCTTCCATTAATGCAGTCTGGTTATCTTTAGACAGCATTTCAAAGACCTGCCGAAGATCTTCATCCTCAAGATCTTCTGCCGCCTGGGCAAAATCAATGGCCTCCATATTTTCAAAGAGGTTGTTCAGTGCAGCCGGATCCTTTGCAGTGATGGACTCGTATATTTTTTCTCTTATGTCATTTTCTTCCATGGCTTTTCCTCCGGAAGCGCTTATTCTGCGGCGGGCAGTGTTTTGACAGGAAATTTTTATGTCTGTCAGAGTCTAATGTACCACGAATAGAGGTAAATTGTTTGTTAATTTGTTTTTGAATATGCCTTTTTACCGGATTTTGGAAATATATTGCTGTTATATGGGATTGTTTTTATTAAGAAGAATGAGGAATAAGGTAAAATTCCAGCCGTTCTCCATTTGCCATATTCTTCTTCCAGGCAAAAGGGCAGGGATGGATTTCTTTGAAACCAGGATAAAGTATAGACCAAAAATCGCGAAGTATCATGCAAGATTTATTTCTACGGGCGTGTAGAAGTTAGATTTTCATTTGACCCATTTGACCCTATTTTTGAAAACAGAAAATATAGGGTACAAAATAAAGGGTAAATGTGATAGAATACATTCGTTGTGTGGGTTCTCTTATCGAACTCCCACACAGAATGAATAGATGTTTCTGTAGCTCAGCAGGATAGAGCGTCCGCCTCCTAAGGTGATTGCGGACCATCTGCCTACCGGAAAACTCATATCGGCTGTGAGTTCGAAAAAAGAGCCGAAATTGTCAATTTTATACAAGTCCTCGTAGCTCAGCAGGATAGAGCGCGCGCCTCCTAAGCGGCAGGTCGTTCGAATCCAAAAGCCGCATAAAATTGAATATGTCCCAGTACCTCAGTTGGATAGAGGGTTCGCCTCCTAAGCGAAACGCCGCGCGTTCGAGTCGCGCCTGGGACGCCAGACAATCCGCTGCAAGCCTTTGTTTTCAAGGGTTTGCAGCTTTTTTGTTGCTCTCATGGACTCAATGCATCTTGCCCTGCCGCCCGGAGGCGGCCAATGAATAAACTTTTGCTGCGATGTATATTTTGCTAATTGGAGATGAACGAAAATCGAAGGCTTGCTAAGAATTTTGGCTCATTTGCTAATTGGAGCCTTTTGAGCCCGCAATCAACGTAGCAAGGGTATTCGCCAGCTCCGGGTTTTGCTGAAGCTGCTCAATGAGCGCCGCCAGGTCAACCGTCTGCACAGCCTGCGGTTCCGGCGGAGCCGTCACTTGGCGCAGATCAGGATTGGCGTTGGTGTAGAAAGCACTTTCAAACTTCTGCGCGTTGATCTTCCGATCTTCATCGAGAATGTGCGCGTACACCTTCGTAATCATGTCGATCTCCGCGTGTCCGGTATCGCCCTGTGTGGCCTTCAGGTCGCCGTGGTTGAGCTTCAGCTTGTAGGTGGTGCTGGAATGCCGGAGGGAGTGAAAGACCACATTGGGGAGCTCTGCTTTCTCCTTTAAGAGAGCAAACTCCTTGTTGATGATCCTTTCCTCACACGGCCTTCCGTTCGGGAGGGCGATCACAAGATCAAAGTCCTGATATTCGTCCCCCAGAAAGGCTTTCAGCTCGTTCTGCGACTTCCTCCATTCCCTGAGAATGTAGGCCAGCGTCTTAGGCAGCCAGATTTTTCTCACACTGGAGTCCGTCTTAGGCTTTTTCAGGATCACACGGGTGCTGGTGTTCGGCATGAGCGGAGTGAAGATGTGGTAGATGTCTTTCTCTCCCAGCATCTCGATTGCCCTCTTGGAAGCACGGGTAAGCTCCTGTTCAATATAGACGTAGGCATTATCCCGTGCGATGTCCTCATCCTCAATGTGAACATTTCTCCATGCAAGGCCGAGGATCTCCCCCATCCGCATGGAGCAGGCAAACGCCAGATTCATGGCCACATAGAGCTTTCCGTCGTGGCAGTTGTCCAACGCCTTCCGGATCGTTTCCGCATCCCATATATCCCGCTTGGCATATTCTGTCCTGGGAAGAACCGTGTTGTCAAAGGGATTTCTGCCGATCAGCTCCCAGCGAACAGCCTGCTTAAAGGCGCAGCGCAGCAGCTTGATGATCTTTTCAATCGTCTTGTCAGACACAAAGGTATCTTTGGCCTTCCTGGTCTTGGTTGACACACAGGGGGTCTTTTGAAGCGTCTGGATGTATTTATCAACCACCCGTGGGGTGATCTCCTGAATATCCATGTCGCCAATGATCGGGTTGATGTAATTGGCAATCAACGCCGTCTGGCCGTCATACATGGAGACGCCCCATTTCTTCTCCCCATAGGTACAAACAAAATCGTACAGGAACTCAGAGACCTTCTGGCAGTTTGGGGGAATGAACGTCCCGTTATTCTGCTGGTTCTCAACCTCCGCCTTGCGCCTCAGCGCCTCCTTGTGGGTATGCCACGTTTCCCACTTTTGCTTCGTCTCTCCATTTTCGTCGGTGTAGTTATAAACAACAGAGTAAGATTTCTTGCGTTTGATAATTGAAGCCATGCTTGACCTTCCTTTCGTGACTAAAATGTCTGTTCGTCAAGCCACGCATCGAAAGACCTTTTTGAAACGCGAATGGCATTACCAATACGCACAACCTTGAAATGTCCCTCTTTCACAAGAGCATACGCCGAAGTTCTGCCAATTCCTAAGAGCTCGGCAATTTCCTCGACTGTATAAGTCCTTTTGTCGGGGACATGGCCCTGTTCATTGTCTTTTGCCTGGCACACAATGTCCTCCTTTCCACGGCACAAGCAGAATCAATGAACTTAAAATGACTTCCGCGATCATCATACCATGGGTTCATCCATTCTGCACGTGTCTCATTTAATTTTACGGTTTATACATAAAATGGGCTTTGATCGGACGACTGTCAGCGGCAGCCTCACAGGAGTTTCACCTCGGCCCATGCTTGTGGGTGCGCCGCGCAATGCTGTGTGGGCGTTCAACGCGGGAGTATCATTATGCCTTTTGCGCTGTCGTCGCCCACAAAGCCGCTACGCTTGTTTTGCGGCGCGGTGTAGTTCGCTCGGCTTTCTCATAGAGAAAAAGCGTCATGGCGCACCCGCCGTCCGGCTCGGCGCAAAAGGAACGTATCCGATTTGCCCTATACTGCGCCGACAGCCTCCCGCCGGGCTTTCTTTGTCAAGGTGCCTTCATCGCTTCAAGCAGGGTTGGGGAAAGGGGTAAGCCAATCTCTGCTTGAGATTGATTCCATCATTCAAACTCCATCGAGTTCAGAATGGCAGTTATGAGCTTGATCTCCAGATGGCGCTTCATGTACTCATCAAGGCAATGATGTGCTCCGCCGTATTCGTCATAGAGCTTTCTTGTGCAGAGCTTACTGATGTAGGGTTCATAATGCCTGAGCACCTTGTCCATTGCTATGGAGTCTCCGGCGTGGGCCGCCTTAAACACCGAAACCGGAAGCAGCTCATAGACATTGCGGTAGCTTTGATCCATAATGCTAACCTCCCTTCGGCAGAATTGGCCTGAGCCGATTACGCATGGTTTCCAGCGCCTTCTTCCTTCGACGGCGGACCGCATATTGGGATAAGCCAAGCAGTACACCTGCTTCCTTGTCCGTCAATTCCATCACAAAGTGCAAAATCAGAACGCTTTGTTCTTCCTGGGACAATTCGGCAAAGGCGTTTGCTACCTGCTCGTTGTCGATATGCAGGTCGCAGCCGTGCGATGAGAACACAAACTCGTCGCAGGAGTGGCGATCTTCCGTGCAGAGTTGACCTAACTCTGCCTGCGTCAAATCGCTGAACGACTTTTCGCGTTCACGCTGCCGCTGTAGTTTCAGCAGATAATTAACGGACTCGTTTCGCAACACCGTTTTGCAGAAAGCGTCTAAGCGGCATCTCTCATCGTTACAACGGGGGATCTTCTCCATCATTCATCACCCCCTTTCCGCGGGTGAATAGGTGGAACTTTCCCTTTCCGTCAGCAGTACAATGGCGGCACCATCAAAAAGGCGATTTCCCGAAAATTTTTGAAAAATATTTTGCGGGTGATGCAAAAAGCGCCCGGCTGAACAAAGTTCAACCGAGCGCCGAAGCGTTGTGATGTGTGTTATTCCTACATCGTATAATTCATAGATAAGGGCATAAAACGCCCAAGGGACATACAGAATTTTTTTGCGTATGCAGATATGATCCGGGTAAAGATAGAGTTTGACATGGCGGCATCCTCCTATTGCCGCCGTGCCAATTTGCAAGGGGTAGGGTCGTCGTGAACCTTCGGGCAAAAAGAAGCGGCGGCTCTAAAAAGCCGCCGCAGGGTAAACAAGCGTGTCAAAGTGCTGCTGTACGACGGCTTTTTTTCTTTTGCCGTCGCCCGGCAGATAAAAATATGAAACTATAATTCGTTGATGGTTGCAGTAATCGACATATTGCGAATTCGCTTTGCCGGAGTATATACAGCTGCGATTGCCGCAATCGAGACAAACAGAAGAATAACGCCCAAAGAGGTAATTGGGAACTGCCATACAGCTGATGGAAAATGTCCCGCAATAAGGAAATCATACAGCGATTTGCTAAGTGGCAAGCCAATAGCACAACCAACAACGCACCCCAAAACAGCATAAGTGAATGCTTCACAAGCAGTCATTTTTGTCATTTGCCGTTCATCCATTCCTACTGCCCGCATAGCCCCGTATTGCTTCATTCTGGCAGACACACTCATGGAAATGCTATTGACGATATTCATTACTGTTACCAGTGCAATGATTGCCAAAAACGCATAAACACAGAAAACAAAAGCCATATAAGTTCCCGTAGTGCGCTCGTCGCGTTTATCTCGAAAGCTATATGTTTGATCTACGGAATTCTGGATTGCCTGAACATTTTCGTCCGTAACATCTCCCGTTGTCTGTATCAGCACAAGAGAATAACCTTCCTCTCCTGTCAAACGGACAAATGTTTCACCAGAGGTAATCAATGTGAGCTTTCCATTTGTCAATCCATTCTCACTAAATGGGTCGTTTTTTAACAGTCCGGCTATGGTAAGGGTTTCATCCCCAATCTGAACAGTGTCACCGATTTCCCATGTACTGTCCTGACCGGATGTTGCCAAAACAAAATTGCTGTCTCCAAAAACTTTGGACAGATCACTCCCCCTTTTCAAAGCACCGTCTTTTTTCAGACATTGTAAATCAAAATCGTCATAAGAAATCAAATCGACTGTGCCAGAAAAGTTGGTGTCGTCGTTTAGTTTGGCAGAAGCATCAAGCACACTACGACGCCCGTAAACTTCCTTCACTCCATTCATTTCGCGGATGGATGTAAGCAGTTCCCGAGGAATCGTATTACCGCCAGCACTTGCAATATCTATATCTGATGTGGCAGCCGACTGAGGAATCAGATAATCCACAAAATTGACCATAACAGAAAAGCTCAAAAACAGGATGATGCTAAGTGCAAAAGAACCTGTCATCAGGAATAAATTTTTCTTCCCAGAGATTGCATGGCTGACACCAAGAAGGGATTCAATTTTTCCGAAGCCTGAATACGGCGAATGACGCATTGTTTTTTCGTGGCCTGCATTTCCAGACACCGCTGTGATGGGAGACACCTTCGCAGCATGTTTTGCCGGAGCATTTGCGGCAATCAGTACAGTAATCAGTCCCACAAAGATACCGCAAGCAATGCCAAAAATACTAATGCCAAAGAGGGGAATATCAGAAAATTCTTCTCTGACTACAAAACGCAGTACCGCGCAAAGTCCCCATGTAGTAACAACCCCTAAAACAAGACCGATAGGGATAGCTGTTTTGCACCAGTTCAATGCCTCTAAGCGGACAAAGCGGATGATCTGCTGCTTACTCATACCAATGCAGCGCATCATTCCGAAAAATTGGGTCCTCTGTGCAACGCTGCTGTTCATACTGCTGGAAATCATCAAAACGCCCGCAATCAAAATCAGCAGGAACAGAACAACCGCGACAGAAAGAAGGGTTTGCCCCATGGAACTGCCGAGCAAGTCGCCAATAGAGAACCTTCCATGCTTACCAACCAATCGGGCCTGTTCCATCCGAAAACCCATTTCTGCCATACTGAATACTGCTGTTACCATAAACACAGCAAATACGATGCAAAGCAGCGTCATACGATTTTGACGGCGGTGGACTTTAGCGGAGATTGGAATGAGACTAAGATAGCTTTTCATTCACGACACCTCCCGAAATCCGTCAGTACACCATCAGATACCCTCAAAATACGGTCTGCGGTCTGGGCGATGCTTTTGCTATGCGTAATCATAACAATGGTCTGCTCATATTTTCTGGATGCTTCTTTCAACAGCCCAATGACTTCGCTTGTGTTCTGCGTATCCAGATTGCCGGTGGGCTCGTCTGCCAAGATCAGAGAGGGACGTGTAATCAAGGCGCGTCCAATAGCGACACGCTGCTGCTGGCCGCCAGAAAGTTGGCTGGGAAGATGGTTCCTCCGTGCGGTCAGGTTCAGTACCGACAGCAATTCTTCCAGATAATTTTTATTGGGCTTTTGGTAATCCAGCAGCACCGGGAAAATGATATTCTGTTCCACCGTCAGCTCCGGGATCAGGTTGAAGCTCTGAAAAACAAAGCCAATATTTCTACGGCGAAATACCGTCAAGTTGCGGTCTTTCATAGAAAAAATATCTTTGCCGTCAATAAACACCTTGCCGGAAGTCGGAGTATCCAGTGCGCCGATCATGTTCAGCAGCGTGCTTTTGCCGGAACCAGATTCACCAACTACGGCAACAAATTCACCTTTCGGAACGGAAAAGGTCGCACCTTTCAAAGCATGGACAGTGGCCTCGCCGCTTCCGTAGGTTTTTGATAGGTTTTGCACCTCTAATAAATTCATTTTTCTAACACCTCTTTCTGCTTTGGTATAGAAAGAGTACCATACGAATCCTACTGCAAGGTGACATTCATCCTACAATTTTGTAGGAATCAAAAAATTGATCGTGAACGTCGTTCCTACGCCCAATTCGCTGTCTACTTCTATTGTTCCGCTGTGGGCTTCAATAATCGCCTTTGCAAGCGGAAGCCCCAAGCCAACGCCCTGTGTGTCTTTTGAAAAACGGCTGCGGTAAAACCGCTTAAAGATATGGGGAAGATCTTCCGGGTGGATACCACTTCCATCATCTTTTACTACAACCTGCACCATTGATGTAAACTCACGCCACGAAACTTGAATGGTACTTCCTGCTTTCGTATGATCCAGAGCATTTTTTATGATGTTGCCGATTGCCTCCATAAACCAATGTGCGTCACAAAGCAGCATGACAGTATCTTGTCCGGCAAAATTCAAATTCTTAGCCTGCTGTTGTGCCTGAATTGCAAATCGCCGTTGGATTTGCGCCATCATATCACCAACATAGTGTTCGCTTTTTTCCAAAACAATCGTTCCGGCATCTAACTTCGTAATTGTGAGAAGATTTTGGACAAGGGTTTCTATTCGGTCAAGTTCCTGTTCTGAAAGATCAGTAAATTCTTTGATCGCCGGGAAATTAGCGGTTTCTTCTTGCAGAAGCCCATTGTATATATTCAGAGCTGCAAGGGGCGTTTTTAGTTGGTGGGAAATATTTGATATGGTATCTTTCAGGAAAATCTTTGCCTTTCCCTCATTTTCTGCGTGAGCATTTAAGATTGCAACCAAAGCATTTACTTCATGGAACAACCGATATAATTCGCCCTCGTCGTCACAGTCAATCCGTGCATCGTGATCGCCGGAAATATATTCCCGTATTTGTGTCACGGCGTTTTCCATGATTTGCTCCTGCTTTCTAAAATAGAAATACAGAGAAATAAAAATCAAAACTCCCATGCAAATTGCAGACACCAATACATACAGTGCCGCAAACTTCCATTGCAGACTGACGGCAGCAACGGAAACCGACGAGAAACCAACGACAAGCAATAGAATACAAATGAAAAGACGTTTGATTTTTCGATCTACCAGTATTCGCATTGCACACCTCATTCCGTCACATTCCATTTGTAACCGATGCGCCGAACAGTGACGATTTTTTGGGGATTGCCGGGATCATCCTCAATTTTTGTGCGTAATCTTCGGATATATACTGTCAGGGTACTATTGTCGATATAGTTTTCCTCGCAATCCCAAAGTTTGCTCAAAATTTGCTCCGACGACAGGACAATGTTTGGGTTTTCCATAAACAGACACAACAATTTATATTCACTGGCCGTCAAGTCGATCAGAACATCATCTTTGTAAACTTCATGCTTTAGTGGTTGTATTCTTATCCCATTTGAGTTCAATTCTGTATCAGCCTGATTGAAGTTCTCACTTCTGCGAAGCAGAGCATTGACCCTTGACAGAAATACCGCCAATTTGAAAGGTTTTGTAATATAGTCGTCGCCGCCTATGTCAAGGCCCATAATAATATCCGTTTCTTCATCTGCTGCTGTCAAAAAGATAATAGGCACCTTTGAAGTCTGACGGAATTTTTTGCACAGATCATAGCCGGAACCATCTGGCAAAGATACATCCAATATGACTAAATCATATTTTCCGTTCATCCACAGACTTTCCGCTTCTGAACTTGTCCGGGCAATATCAATCTCATACCCCTGTTTCTTAATTGCAAAGGACAGTCCATTGATTAAGCTCAAATCATCTTCAACAAAGAAAATCCGTTTCATGTGTTCTCACCACCCGTAGTTTTATTTGCTTTACATCGTTTATCCAACGGCTTTTCTGCATTTTTCGGAATCAGCCATACCGTCCCCATTTTGACAGCGCCGGCGATCCGACCTGCTGTGCAGTAGTAATTTATCATTCGGGGTGAAACGCCCCATATATTACTCGCCTCTTTCAATGTCATGTAGTTCATAGTCCTTGTACCTCCAGCAAAGGATATTATACTTCGTTTCCTCGAAGAATGCAAGGAAGTTGAAACAATAAAATGGCGCTGTATGATTTTATAATTCATTCCCAAAGCTATTTAGGAACTATAAAATGGTGGAGGGTGATGAATTTATGGCAAAAGTTGAAGACTGTCCCGGCTTTGAAACCTTTGGCGCTGATGTAAAGGCCGCCCGTGAAAAGCTGGGAATATCCCGCAGAGAGCTTGCGGAGAAAATCGGGGTTGATCCCCGGTATTTGGCGAACATTGAATTAAAGGCAACGATCCCAAGCATGCCACTGGTAGTACAGCTATTCCACCTGTGTAATTTACCAGCAGAAAAGTATTTCAATCCGGCACTGTGGCAGGAAGAAACAGAGCTGTGTCAGCGTGTAAAATACAAGGTGCAGCTTTGCCCGGATAAATATCTGCCTGCTATTGAGAGCGCCATCGACGAGCTGATGAAGCTGGACAAGTAAGAGCCGTTTCCTGTATGTGAGGAAGCGGCATCTTGTTTGAAAAGAGCGTTTTCTGTCCGCGATAGCGGGCTTTTTTGTCGTACCGACTATTTCTTAAAGTTGAGAAAGAGTTACTTGGCAAGCTGGGCGAGTGTTTATACACTCACGAAAAATGGGAGGATGCCGCGAGAGCGGCTTCCTCCCATTTGCTTGTTGAGGCAAAGCCCCAAACCCCTTATTGATTGCAGACTGCATCTGCGGCTACGCACCGTCCCGGCGCTATTTTTCCTTTTGCTGACGCTCCTTGCTTTTTTGTGGTTCTTCAGCGTCGAGCTGGAGTAGTCTTTCCGTATTTGCCTTATAGACAAGCAGATCGCGTTTTTCTTTTTCGAGCCGATAGTAGTCGGCATATTTTTCTTTCTTCTCCGAAAGCAGGGCGGCATATTCTTTTTGCAGTTTGCTTACAGAAGGGAGCTTCTTTAGACCCAGTTTGTCAAAGGCTTTCTTTGCCGCCTTATGGATAATGATGTCGCTCTCATGCTCAGCCAGATATTTTTTTGAATATCCCGCCTTGCGATAGCCGACATATATATCCCGCGTCTTGGAGTAATTGATAATATGTGTGCGCAGCACACTGATCTCGGCCATTCTCTTTTCCGCAGACTTGATCTCGGAAAGCACGGCATTGGATTTTGCAGATACTTCGGAGCAAAACGTTGCGAGTTCTGCGTAATCTTTGAAGTCGTGTTGCTGAATGAAAAGCAGTGTTTCCGCCATGCTCTTTAATCGGACAACCTTCATCTTCTGATCGTAGGCGCTTCCGCGGCCGCTGTTGATTTTTGCCTCAATCGCAGAAAGCAGGTTTGGCCGTTTCTCCTTGGAAACTGTACGGCGTTTCCTGTGGGGATTATGCGGTTTTGTTCCGGCGATCACAGCGCGGAGGGCCTCCTCGGAGTAATCGTCACCCAGGGATTTAAGACGGATATTCTGCTTTTGACCGGCGCGGGAAAATGTGATATTTTTCCCATAACTGATCTCGTATCCGGCCTGCGTCAGCAATGCCATGAGAGCGTCAAGACTCTGCGGCTTTTTGGTGAGTGCGCTGTCGATGGCAGCGCGAAGCAAATCGCGGTTGCAGGGCTTCGCGTTGCCGCCAAGCCACTTGTTGTAGCTGTCGCCGTGAGGCTGTGGATGTTCGATCACAGAGAGCTGATACTCCATGCAGATCAGGTCGCTGAGCTTCCGCACTGCTTGGCCGCTTCTGTGAAAATCGCGGAATTTACTCTGGCAGTCGAGGGTGGTGGAGTTCCAAATAATATGATTGTGAATATGCGCCTTATCTGTGTGGGTGGCAACGATAAATGCGTGCTTCCCTTTTGTGAACCGCATGGCAAACTCATAGCCAATTCTGTTTGCCAGCTCCGGCGTGACTTCTCCCGGTTTGAAGGACTGGCGAATCTGATACGCAATAACGTCGTTCTGTTGCATCCTTCCTGTAAACTGCCGGTACTGGCGCTTGGATAGAAGAAACTCCATGTCGGCTGTCTTAGGATCACAGGCATAGGCGCTTACATACTCGCCACCATCTGTTTTATCCGGGTTCAGGGCATAATCCGTTCTGTCTGAAAGACATTTTGAAATCGTCTTGCCTCTGTTGACGTGCATGGGTATGATGCGCGTGGTTGCCAATGGAGGCACCTCCTTCCTGTTCTTATTTAATGTTCTTCTTATCCATAGTAAAAAAGAGAGTTGGATGCTAAATGAAAACTGGCTAAGCCCCATCGTCTAACGGACAACAAGCGTTCTCGCATTTCGAAAGAAACGCACCAATCTGACTTTTGCAACCACCTCCGATGGAATATGTGGCATTGAACGCGTTGCGTTTTTATAAACTCGTCGTTTTTTGAAAATATGATAGTTTCTTGATAATTGTCCCGTATCCTATGATTATATTGGAGAAATAATCGTTTCCATCTTCCTCATCAAGATTTTATTTGTGTTCTAATTCACTGATTAGCAAGAAGAAAGTGAGAAAAAATGCCTTGGAGTTTCACATCTGACATGCCTGTTTATTTACAGATAGCGAAGATCATCAAATTACGGATTCTGAAGGGAGAATATCTCCCCGGAACCAGGATTCCGTCCGTGCGTGAGCTGGCACAGGAAGCGGCAGTGAATCCCAATACGATGCAAAAAGCGCTGGCGCTTTTGAAGTCGGAGGGGCTGTTAATCACTCAGCGCACAACTGGTAGGACAGTCACGGAGCATCAGGAGCTTATCCAGTCGGCTCGTCGTGCACTGGTAAAGGACTATATCAAGCAGTTCTCGGCATTAGATTTTTCCAAAGAGGAGATCAATGAATTGATTCAGGAAAGCTCACAGGAGACAACATAACCGTACTGCCATCAATAAGCGATGCTTTTGCATCTTGTATTCGCCTTCGTTTGTTTTATCCGGATTCGTGGCGCCCCCAGTTCTGTCTGAAAGGCATTTTACAATCGTCCTGCCGCGGTTGATGTGCATGGGGATAATACATGTCGTGGACAATAAGAACACTTACTCGCTTATTAGAGAGATAGATTTTTTCACGCTTTCCTGTTATAATGGGCTTGCAGATTTCGGGAGTGATAACGCCAACCGGAAGCTGCAGAGCAAAGATAAAAACGCAACGCACGCCTTTTCCGCGTGCCAGAGCCGGTAGGTAGCCCGGCCGTCCTGTCCATCCTGACAGGGTAAGTAACCCTCCCTCCTTGGGTTGTCCATTCTTTGCCTGTACCACATCTAAGGAGGGATTTTCATGGAACAGACAAGCGGTAAGCTGACCGTGTTTTTCGATCCGCCTTTCTGGGTTGGAGTATTTGAGCGGATCGAGGACGGGAAGCTGACTGTATCCAAAGTCACGTTTGGCGCGGAGCCAAAGGATTATGAAGTGTATGACTTCATTCTTCACCACTACTATGAACTCAAATTCAGCCCGCCCGTCTCCACTGATGTAAAGCAAGTTGCCGACAACCCGAAACGCAGACAGAAAAATGCAAGAAAACAGATGCAGAGTACCGGCGTAGGGACAAAATCGCAGCAGGCTTTACAGTTGCAGTTGGAGGAATCCAAAACCGAACGCAAACAAAAAAGCAAGGAACAAAAGGAGGCGGAAAAGCAGCGTCAGTTTGACCTGAAGCAGCAAAAGCGCAAGCAGAAGCACAGAGGTCATTAAGCCTTTTGTCTCCGTTGTGGTAAAAGTTAATCAAAACGAAAAGCCGGCACGAAGCAGTTACGCTCCGTGCCGGTCTGCATTTTCGCACTCATCCGTAAATCGTATCCTTCAGCCACAGCCGGAACCTGTGGAGCTGGCCGACCAGCTTTGCCGCCAGCAGAGGGATTCCGTAGGGGCTGACCAGGAACGCAATCACAATCACGATGATCCCGTTCTTGGTGTTGTCCAGAATCATTACGGCAACGCCGAGGATTGCAAGCAGTGCGCTGATAATGCCCAGGATGGTGCCTGACGCTTGCACAAGGAAGGTCAGAAACCAGGTCACAACAATAAGCACAACGATGATGGGGGCAAATAATATCTTCAAAATGATCTTCATCTCTCTGACCTCCTTTCCGGTTCTGCCCACATTGTAGCTGTAAAATGATAACACTTCAAGCATGTCAAGTAGCTCTGTCCCTTTATTTAATCGCAGACAGTTTGCGAAGTATCTCATTCACAGCCTGCCACAATTCTTCTTGATTTTGGAGTATCTGTTCCATTTCTGCGTCATAAATGCGGCCTGTGGAGTTTACCCTCTTGGCAATCTGATTCAGGCTGTTGCTGCATCTACGCAGGAGAGAAATAATCTCCTTCAGCTCCGGGATTTGCAGGTTGATTATCATGCCGTCAACAGCAATCTTACGCAGATAGGCGCTAAGCGACTTCGTCCCAACTTGGGACATACGCTCCGCGATCATTGCTTCCTCAACAGGTGAGACCCAAAAAATAATCTGCCGGTTCCGTATCCGCTTCTTCATGGCTCCAGCTCCTGCCCCTTTGCCTTCGGGGACTGAGCCTTTATAGAGGGCTCCACCTTTGGTTTTCGGAGTTTCGCAAGAACAGAATCCCGTTCCTTCGGTTTTTCCTGCTCTCTTGCATACTCTTTTCTTGCCTGCGTTACGAATAAATCCGTCAGGCCGGGGTGTGATTCCACAACAAAATAAACATTGCGGTCCTGCCCCCAGCCATCTGGATTGGCGTAGATCGGAATGGTCTGCGCCCACACTTTATTGTCACGTGAAATGCGCCCGTCCCAATCCTTCTGCCGGACGGTGTTGGCCAGGACGCGGAGCATCCGCTCGTAGCCGAACTCGTCGGACACCTGCTTTACGCAGGATGTGTCCAGCCGGTTATCCCGGTAGTGATCGCGGATCGCCGCTTCAATCGCCTCTTTACAGGCAATGTCCGCCTTGGAGGAAGCACGGTAAGCCTCCAGCTCGCCGTGCTCCCGTGCATACTCTGCGGGGTAGATATAAACGTGTGTGTGATTCATTTACAATGCCTCCTCTCTTGATCTGGCTTTCGCCGGAGCATCCGTGCTGCACTCAAGAGGCCGGTTCAGCTTCGCAAGAACCGACGGACGCTCTTTTTTCGTAGTAACAGGCACTTCCATATCCGCAGCGTCAGCGATCTGCTCTATGGGTGTGCGGTCATCAATGTTCAGCGCGATATTGAGTTCCGTCAGTCGTGCCGATTTAGTTTGCAGTTCTTCCTCCTGCGGGAAAGGTTTTCCCAGCTCCGCTTTCGCGTTTTCGATCTGCGCATAGGTGTTTTCAAGCTGGCTTCTGGTACTCTCCAAGCGGTTTTGTATGGCATTCAGGGCATTGTCGATACGGGTCAGATTACCTCTGGCATCCTTACCGAGATCGACACGATGTGTCATCTGCCCTTTGAGTGTCAGAACATAGTCCTTACCAAAGTTTTCAAGCGTCAGGGACATTTGAAAGCCCCGATAACTTCCAATCGGGACGGGCTCAAAGCCCTTGGCTTCTTTCATGGCATCCAGAAGTGCGGCTCCGGCGTTTTCCTTATCCGTCAGCGCATCGCCTCGGATGGTCATGCCGGCAAAGCCGTCCTTCGGGTGCGGATGCTCCGCCAGTGTTTTCAGGTCGGCCTCAAATCCGGCAATATAGCCTTTGCAACGCTCCACCTGCTCCGGGAAGGTCTTGAGAAGATCGTCCTCCAGCCGGTATTGCTGGCTCTGGTGGTTGGCTTTCATCAGCTTCAGCCGCGCCACGTCAATGTCCAGGTCCATTTTTTCCTTGATGCGCTCATCCCCGGCGCACAGAGCCTTGATCTCCGCGTAGGAGAGAGCTGCTTCGTCAATGTCCTCACAGGATCTCACCGGAGATTTGCTCGTCATAATCTGGGAAATGAATTTCTGTTTGTTTTCCAAAGTCTGCCACAGATAGGCATCGAAGGTTGCCTCCGTCACATAACGGTAGATATGCACCTCCGGATTCATGTTCCCCTGCCGGATGATGCGCCCGCTGCGCTGTTCCAGATCACCGGGACGCCATGGGGCATCCAGATCATGCAGGGCAATGAGCCGGTCCTGCACGTTCATACCGGCACCCATCTTAAAGGTACTTCCCATCAGGACGCGCACCTGTCCTGTCCGCACTTTGGAAAACAGTTCTTTTTTGCGGACTTCTGTGTTGGCGTCATGGATAAAGGCAATCTGTTCTCTTGGAATGCCCGCAGCGACGAGCTTGCTGCGAATGTCCTCATAAATCGTAAATTCCGGCACAGCGTCCGGAAGCTCCTTATCCACCATAGCTGTCACGGCATGAAGTTCCGCGCCGTTGATCGTACCGTCTGCCTTTGCGACCCTGGCTTGTGCGGTTCTTCCTTTGGGAGTGGAGAGATCACAGAAAATAAGCTGTGTCAGTTTGTCTTTGTCTCCGTCCTTATAAATGCGCACGATATTGTCCACACACATGTTGACCTTGCTGGACGGATCGTCGGGGAGATCAGGGTTGATAACACGCTGGTCAAGCCCCAGCTTCCGACCATCCGATGTGATTTTGAGCATGTTATCCTGAGACGGGTCAACATTTCCGGCGTGGACGCGGGACGCCCGCTCGGAGAGCTGCTGTACCATCTCTTTTTGTATCTCCGTAGGTTGCGCCACAACATTGTGATAGATCGCCGTCGGCGTGGGAAGATTGAGCTGATCTGATGTCTTGATGTCCGCAGCCTCTTTGAAAAGGGTCATCAGTTCCGGCAGGTTATAAAACCGGGCAAAGCGCGTCCTGGCGCGATAGCCAGTTCCCTCCGGGGCAAGCTCAATGGCGGTGATGGTTTCTCCAAAGGTGGACGCCCAGCAGTCGAAGTGTGACAGCCCATTGCGCTGGATGGTGTCATGCTGCAAATACCGCATCATGGTGTAGAGTTCGGTCATGCTGTTTGAAACAGGGGTTCCGGTGGCAAAGACAACGCCCTTGCTGCCGGTGATCTCGTCGATATACCGGCATTTTAGGAGCATGTCCGAGGACTTCTGCGCATCGGAGGTGGAGAGCCCCGCCACGTTCCTCATCTTTGTGTAGAGGAACAGGTTCTTGAACGCGTGCGCCTCGTCCACATATAGCCGATCCACACCAAGCTGCTCAAAGGTAACAACGTCGTCTTTTCGGTCAGTCTCTTGCAGCTTTCTAAGCCGCGTTTCGAGGCTCTTTTTTGTTTTTTCCATCTGCTTGATGGTGAACCGTTCCGCGCGGCTGTATTTCAGCTCGGCAATCCCTTCCTCGATCTCGTCGATCTGCTCCTGCAAAAGCCGCTCCTGTCGTTCCTTTGACACCGGGATGCGTTCAAACTGGCTGTGCCCGATAATAACGGCATCATAGTCACCGGTAGCAATCCTGCCACAGAATTTCTTCCGGTTGCGCGTCTCAAAATCTTTGCGCGTCGCAACAAGAATATTCGCCGAAGGATACAGCCGGAGAAACTCGGAGGCCCATTGTTCTGTCAGGTGATTCGGCACCACAAAGAGGGACTTCTGGCAAAGGCCGAGCCGTTTGCTCTCCATGGCTGCCGCCACCATTTCAAACGTTTTCCCTGCCCCCACTTCGTGAGCGAGCAAAGTGTTGCCGCCGTAGAGAATGTGCGCTACTGCGTTGAGCTGATGCTCACGAAGCACAATTTCCGGGTTCATTCCTGAGAAGTTGATATGCCGTCCGTCATATTCACGCGGGCGGTTAGAGTTAAAGAGCTCATTGTAATGCTGTACAAGGTCGCGTCGCCGCTCCGGGTCTTTCCATACCCAATCCCGAAAAGCATCCTTGATAGCCTGCTGCTTTTGCTGTGCCAACGTCGTCTCTTTGGAATTGAGGACGCGCCGTTCCTTTCCGTCCGGGTCCTCAATGGTGTCGTAAATCCGCACATCACGGAGGTTCAGCGTGTCTTCCAAAATGCGGTAAGCATTGGCGCGCTGGGTTCCGTAGGTCACATAAGCATTTACATCGCTGTAACTGCATTGATTCTTTCCCTGAATGTTCCACTCCGCCGTAAAAGCGGAGAAGTTTACCTCGATGGAGTGCCGCAGATAAAACGGCACATGGAAGGTTTCCTCCATGAATTGCTGGATATAGCTCTTATCCACCCAGGTTGCTCCGAGCCGGATGTCAATTTCGCTGGCATCCAGGTCTTTGGGCTGCGCCGCCCGCAGAGCCTCCACATTGGAATTGAAGGTTTCCGGGAAAGAGGCTGCGGCGCGTTCCGCTGTGCGCAGTTTTTCCCTGACATTGCCGGAAAGGTATTCGTCAGCCGTCTGATAGACTGGCCTGCTGGTTTCGTCCACCGGTGCCGGAAGCCTGAAGATCACGCCTCTCAGCTCATCGGCCAGTTCCTCCTCGGATTTTCCAGTAAGCTCTGACATGTATTCCATGTCCACACCGGCTTTTTCAGAAATAGAGAGCGCCAGTGCCTCAGAAGCGGTGTCAACCGAGGTCACGACCTCATGGGGCTTGATGGTGCGACGGGTGAACATATCCGCTTTTCGTTCCAGATCCCCGTTTTCGTCCAGCACTTCCAGGGAGCAGAGCAGATAATAGCTGCTGTCATCGGCAAAGGCCAGCGCGTTGCCGCGTGAGTTAACAAGTCCGAACCGGCTGGAAAAGCTGTCATAGAGGTCGTTTAGTTCTTCTTGCGTCCTGCGGATGGTTGCATCCGGCACAGACGCATCCATCTGCTGTTCAATCAGCGTATGGACGCAATTGCGCAGGCCGATCATGCCTTTCACGCGCTCCGTGGCGGTTGCATTCAGATCCGGCCTGACCATACGGCTGTTCTCCCGGTAATACACCTGACCGTCCACAAGGGTATAGCTGTAATTCTTCACATCGGGGTCGGCGGGAATCGAGGTGTCGATTTCCTCGCCTTCACCCAGGTCCGGCAACTCCGCTTCGGTATAGGTGCCTCGGATATACTTTATTGCGTCATGGAGCTGATCGGCGAGCTCCAACCCTTCAATGGGATCAAGCGTGAAATCCTCCCGACCATACTGTGTGCTTTCTGCGCTGGGACGGCCAAGCATCATTTCTGGATGCTCCACAAAATAGCTGTTGATGGCAAAACCGTCCTCATTGGTGCCGAGGTGTACCCATTCCGGCTCGATCTCAATCGGCCTGTCCCTTTTTTGCAGGAAGATGATGTCCGAGACAACATCCGTCCCGGCATTGGCGCGGAACGCATTGTTGGGCAGACGGATTGCTCCGAGAAGCTCCGCCCGCTGTGCAATGTATTTGCGTACCTCCGGGGATTGCTTGTCCATGGTGTAGCGGCTCGTCACAAAGGCGATCACGCCGCCAGGACGCACCTGATCCAGTGTCTTTGCAAAGAAATAATCGTGGATTGAAAAACCGAGCTTGTTATAAACCCGGTCATTGACCTGGTATTGTCCGAAGGGGACGTTGCCGATAGCCAGGTCATAAAAGTCCCTGCGGTTTGTTGTTTCAAAGCCCGCCACGGTAATGTCCGCGTCCGGGTAGAGCTGCTTTGCAATACGGCCGGTGATGCTGTCGAGCTCCACGCCGTACAGCCGGGACGCAGCCATTTCCTGCGGTAAAAGACCGAAGAAATTGCCCACGCCCATGGATGGCTCCAGAATGTTGCCCGTAGTAAAGCCCATATTGCCGACTGCTTCATAGATCGCCCTGATAACGGCGGGACTTGTGTAGTGCGCGTTCAGGACGGAGGCGCGGGCAGCCGCATATTCCTCCGAAGAAAGAGAAGCGTACAACTCCTGAAATTCATCCGACCAGTTTGGCTTTGTCTCGTCAAAGGCATCCGCAAGCCCACCCCATCCAACATAACGGGATAGGATTTCCTGTTCCTCCGGCGTGGCGCTTCGTCCATCAAATTCGATCTGTTTCAGCGTGTTGATCGCGTCCATGTTTGCGCGGAACTTGGCTTTGGGACCTCCTTCGCCCAGATGGTCGTCGGTGATTCGGAAGTTTCCGGCCGGAGGTTCCGGTTCGTCAAAACGCAGCCGTTCCACAACGATGTCGTAGGGCAGATTGTTTTCCTCTGCCGGATAAACCGCCACCGTCTCCGTAACAGCTTCCTGTGGTTGTGGGAATCTCTCCATCAGTCGAGCAAAGCTCTCTTTGCTCTCAGACCTGAAGATGGGATAGGCAAGGGACGGTTCTCGGAGCTGAATATCAAATGTTCCAATGTTTTCAATGATGAAAGGCGTGCCGTCCTCCAGATAGACGGTATCGCCGATCTGATATGGGAAAGCCTCCTGTGCGGGTGTCTGCACAGGTTCGGGATGATGCTCCCGGATATGGCCGGAGCGGAGGTTTCGCTCAAATTCCTCCCGGCTGATGGAGACGGGGTCTTCGCCATCTGCATCGGCAAAGGTGTAGAACACGTCATCATCGGTGATCTCCGTTAGGACAAACTCAGTAGTGCTGTTTCCGTCAGGCCCGAAAATGATGAAGTGGTCGCCGGGGGCATACTCCAGCGGCGGCAGCTTTGCCTGTTCCACAGCCAGCCAGTCCGCAGTCTCTCTTTCGGATACTGCCTTTCGGATTTCTTCCAAGTAGCTTTCTGCTTGCCACTCGCTCGTGAATTCCTCTGTGACGCCTTCCTCGTCCACATAGTATCCATCGTTCAGATCGTCCCATATTGCATAGCCGGTTTCTGTCTCGATCAGGGAAAAGCGTTCATAAGGTTCCACCGCATCTTGTGCGGCGGCCTGCTCTGCATAAGCGAGCATTTCATCGACCGAAGACGCCGCCTCCGGCTCGTTTTGTTTGCTCTGCATTTCTTCAGCGGCAATCTCACTCAGCCGGAGAACTTCTATCGGGGTAAAAAAGCGGTCCTCATGAATGAGCTGTGCAATCCGGCGCTGTACCTTTGGCCAGCTCAAGGTGGTTTCCTGATTTGTTCCGGCAATCGAAATATGCAGGGGCTCGTTTTCCGCGCTGCCATACTCAGCAGAAAGCCATGCGGCAGTGCTTCGCTCCCTCTCATGTTCTTCCATATATCGCACGACGGCCTGCTTGCTTTCAAAGCTGCCGTTCCACGTCCGCAGCGCCTCATCAATGCTGATTTCTTCGATTCTGCGCTCTGAAACAGGAGTTCCGACTCCATTTTCGGAAGTTACATCTCCTTCGGGGATACCCAGGCCGTCCACCCCCTCGTTTTGGGGTTCTAACGGTCCACGGCCTCCGAATGCGCGCCAGCCGTCTGCGCCAAATTCCGCTTCATGCGCATCAACGGCCTGTGCTGCTTCGTGGTCAATGGAAAGGACTGTGTAGGTCCTGCGGCTGGAGGGGGTTCCTTCGTCCAGCGCAGATACCGTCACATCATACCTGTCACGGAGATCTTCGATATATCTTTCCTGTTCGCTGACAGGAAAGCCGCACATAGCAACCCGGCCAATGTCCGGGAGCGTCTTGGAGGTGAGGGTAATCCCCAGCAAATCAGACGCTGTGCGGGCATCCTCCCCATAAATCTCAAAGAAGTCCCCAACCTGATAAAGCACGATGTTGTCCGGGTAGGCTGCTTTCACATCGTTGTAGGGAAGATAATCCTCAATCGTTTTCTCCGGTTCCGCCCTGGCCTCCAAAATGGCGTCGTAAGCAGACTGTTCCTCCGGCGTCAGGTAATGGCCATCCGAGATCAGGGCCTCGATCCGTTTGGCCACCTTCTGCCAGGAGAGCTCCACCGGCGCACAGTTTGCCTTACGAAAACGCTCTCCACGGGCTTCGTGAGATTCATCACTCCCAGACGATCCGGAGAGTGCATGGCTTCGACCGCCTGTGCCGTATTCTTTTTTCAGGAATTCGGCTTTCTCTTTCGTGGTATGAGGAACAAGGAAGAAGTCATAGATACGCTGCTTGCCTCCGGCAAAGCTGCTGCCGCTGGAAATCGCGGCGTCGATTTCATCTTCTGTAATAAAGGCGGATATTTCCGGAAGCGTCGCCATGCTTGCGGAGAGCTCCCGTCTTGGGAGACTTAAGTCATGCAGAGCACGAAGCATTTCATCCGGCTTATGATAGTGAAACCGAAGGAGCTCCCGATCCTGTGAATAGGCTTCCGTAAATGATTCAAATTCCGCTGTCAGACCGTTGCGGAAATTCTCGTTTTTAAGCCTTTCCGACAACCGTGCGATCTCATCCGGATAACCACCGCCGCTCAGTTCTGCCATGGAAGGCAGATAACCGGCATTACGGGCCTGCTCGCTAATGTCATGAAAGAGATACCACAAGGACTGTGCGAGCTGGGAACGCTCAAAACCGGGCGTCTCTGCAAGCTCCACGTTGGTCATAAAGCTGCCATCCGTCAGCATGGCGTCAATTCGTGCAGCGGCATCCTCCCAGGAGATTACCTGTGCAGTTCTGCTGTACCGCGCCGCAGGCCCGTTAGAAAGGTGCAGACCGTCATCGGCATACCAGACAGCCAGTTTTCCGGCGTCGGTATTCAGCCCATAGCCGCCGCGATAGATTCGCCGCAGAAACGCAGCCTTTTCAGGCACCGGCTTATCCTTGGAAAACTCTGCGGCAATTACCATGTGGGCATTGTCTGCATTGCTTCCGAAACGGAGCAGATTGTCGATGTCCTCATCGGCAAAAGAAAAAGCGAAGGGCTTTTCATCAAAGCTCTCCGCTCGTTCGATTTGTGCGATCTGTTCTGCTTCTGTGGGAAACAGGCTTAGCTGAACACCAGCTCCGTAAGGATCGTTTCCTCTGCCTGCGCCTTCAGGTTGTTCATCAGGCCCGTCCACTTCATCGGGTCGCTGGCCTTCAGCTCCTCCGTCACTCCGTTCTGCTTCATCAGCTCCCGCATGAGCTGCTCCAGCCTCCGGTTCGCCGTCTCGTCGATCTCCCTCAGATGGGGATAAAGCGTCTCGGACAGGAGCATCTGGTTCCAGAGTACCGGGCGCTGTTCCTTCAGATAATTCTTCCGCATCCTGCCGTACTTGCCCAGGGGCATTTGCGGCTGCTCCGTCAGGCTCAGGTCGGGAATCTGATAATCCCCGTTCTTCGTGTAAGTCAGTTCGCTCATGGCTTTCCATCCTTTCTGCGCGGCGGGCGCGCTCATAGTTTCGTATGGTTGCTTCAATTTCACGGAGAACCTGCTGGTTAATCTCACTGACCGCCGTGCCCAGAGCACAAACCGTAGCGGGCGTATTGAAATCGAAAATACTCAGAAAGTCCTCATGTTCAAAATAGTCTCCCGGTTCCAGCTCACAGCGAGACAGGAGGGAGTAGGTGATACTGACCGTTGTAGCGTTCCGAAATGCCGCTCCGATGTTGAAATCATCATACTCTTCGAGAAACGAATCATCAATGATGTCGATGATGTCCCTTGCATTGGCATCCCAATACTCACCTGCAAGTCGGGAAGCGACTTGTTCAAGCTGCGTCGCAAGGCCGTTTTCACCGGAAACGTCGTAGGCACGTTCCAAGGCCGCAGATACCGTATCGGCATATTCCTCCCGGTAGTGCCAGCGCCACACGGGGATCGAGTTTTCCCGGCCCCCGGTGTCGGACACATCAAAGACGTACCGCAGGCGTGGATTGTCGCCGCTGGTGTCGATCAGGGCAATTCCTTTGGAGCCACGGCGCACATAGCGCCGCATGCGGTCATTCCAGAAGTCGTATTCCGCACAGGCAACGGCATCGGGACGCTGGGCATAAATCATGAGCTGTTCGTTGAACGGATACTTGTAGAGCCGTGCCGCCGTCTCCAGAAAGCCGGTCCAGCTTCGATAGCTGCCTGCGACCTGCCGCGCGGCGTCATTGGCCATCTGAGAATAGAGTTGAAGTTTGCTTGGCATGTGTGAACCTCCTTTCGCACAAAAGAAAAGCGGGCAGCCCGTATAGAGCCGCCCGCCATTCAACTGATTTTACTCATCAAAGTCCGGGTAGAGCTCCAGCTTTGAATACTCGTCCTCCGTCATGGAGCCAAGTTTTTTCAGCGCAGAATCCGTCAGCTCGCGCAGCTCCTGATCCTCATCCGTCAGGACACCGCGCATCTCTTTGAGAGCGGCAACGGTTTTCTGCCTGCTTCCTCCGTCATAGATGCAGAGAAGATTGATTTCCTCAAATGTAAGATTGCTCATATTCAGATCTCCCTTTCTGCGCCTCTGCTGGGCGCGTTCTTCTTCGGAGCTTCTGTCCTTTCCTGCGTACTGTAGCTTCTGAGCTTTTCCAGTACAGACGGCCGCTCGTCGGTCTGCTTTTCCTGTTCGACCCTTGCAGGGCTTTTCCCGTTGTTGATAATCCCGTCGATCATGCCGTAATCATCCTCCATCGCCATTTCTGCGTTTTTCAGATAGTTTTCCGGCAGGAACTGAGGCAGTTCCTTAAATCCCCAGGAATCAACGTAATGACAGGATACACGCCCCTGCTGCCTTAGCACAATGATGTCGCTGACGGACAGGCTGTGCCCTGTGAAGTCCTGCGGCCGATCAATGTTGAAACGGGTATAGATGTTATCCAGAGCGTCTCTGCTGTCCGTTCCGGGCGGCAGGGAGCCAGAATAGACAGCGCCATAGTTATCGTGGCTGACCTGCATTTCCCTCTGCCGCAGGTATTCCATATCCATAAAATGAAAATCTCTTGTCTCCGGAACATCATTGAGCTGGAGGAGCAGAAAACCGTCCTCCTTGCCGTCAAGGAAGGATTTTTCGTAGTCCGGCCGGTCAACTTCCGGCTCAAAGCCCATCTTGGCCGCTTCCCAATCCTCACGGGAAACACCGAAAAAACCGTCATGGCTTCGGATTTCTTCCGCGTCGAAAGCCATGGACTCGGTATTGTCGGTGTAGAGCATATAAACCGGCACATCCCGTTCATAGAGCTCCAGCGCCTGCTCCTTGGAGAGTGGCTGCATATTCTCATCGGTGTAGCCGTAGGCGTTCATGGCATCCACACTGATTGCTGGATCAATTTTATGTTCCTGCGTCTGCGTTTTCTCCTGAACGCCCATCGTCACCTCCGGCTCGCTGGCAGGGACGGCCTGCTCCTGACTTCCTTTTTCGGCTTCCCGTTCCTTCATAAGCTGCGCATAGCTTCTGTCGATGTCCGTAATGAGTTCGGAGGCGGTTTTGTTGATGGTTTCCAGACTGGCCCGGAGCTCCGGCAGCTCCTTGTCCTTTGACCATGTGGCGATGTAGCCGAAGCTGTTTTCGCCGGTGGCGATCCCATAGTAAGCACAAACGGAATAGGAAATGCTCTCTGCCTCCACTTCCTCCGTGCGCCGGTCTTTTTTCTTAACCGGTTCGGCATTCTCGCTTGCGGCAGCCGCAGCTTCCTTCTGCTTCTCATAATTGTGCAGCTTGGAATGGGCGATCTCATGGATGGCAGCGCATACCGTCTGTACTTCGCTCATTCCTTCCCGCAGAGTAATGGACTGATCCTCCGGGCTGAAGAAACCGTCCATACCGCGGGCAATGGGATTGAACTCGATGGGAACCGGAGAGGCGCGCCGAATTGCCTCCATAAAAGCCTCGTAATCCTGAACATTCCCTGAAAGATCATTGGCAAGCTGCGGCAAAGGCTTTCCGCTGGTCTGGCTCACATCGAACACCGTGACCGGCTTATACATGGGAATCTTGATTTCTTTTTCCTCCATGATGACCTTCCCATCCGCATCCAACATGGGGAGCTTGGTGTCGGGGTCCAGCTTCTGTTCCTCAATCTTCTTTTTGTAAGGGGTGGGCGCAATGATCTTAATGCCGTGTTCACCCTTGTTGACATTGCGTTCAAACTGATCCCGCCATTTGTTGAAGCCGGCAACCAGCGTGGCGTCCGGTTTCTGCATATAGATCAGCATGGTATTGTTGACGCTGTAACGATGGAACCGGCTCATCGTCTGAAGGTACTGTTGATATTTCTCGGATTCAAACAGCTCTTTGATTCCGGCTTCGATGCTGTCAGTTATTTCTTTGAGCCGTTCTTTGTTGCTTTTCTTCTCTTCCGGCATGATGACTCCTTTCCGGGGCACGGCCCCTTAAACTGGTTTCCGCACAGGAACAAATGTCCTGTGCGGAATCAGATGCTTATTCTTCTTTCTGGCGCGGAGGCGGCTGGCGGCCTGCCATTTTCGCGTTCTCACTGAGCTTCTTTCGCCTTGCCTCACTAAAGGGAGAGTGGAGACTGATACAGCTTTTCGGAACGATATAGCTGACAGCGCCGGGATGCTCCTTTCGGTCAGCATAGAACTTGTCGGGATATTTCTGTGAGAGCTGTTTGAGACGGGATATGAGCTTTCTGTCATGGGTGAAGATGCTTGCCGTATCTTCCGCGTCCGACCACAGGATGATCGTCTCACGTTCTTCCGGTAACAGCTTCATGTTTTCCCTCCCGTTTGAACTCGAAGGAGAAGGAGGTCTTATTCCCGTCGTCCTGCATCAGCAGGTCTGCATCAAAGTTTTTACCTGTCCGCTCCGAATAGATACCGCTGATAAACGTCCTGCCGTCTTTCAGAAGGGCAGAAACGACCTTCTTGTTCAGGTTGATCTTCTTCCCAGCAAGAAAGCGGTTATCCCTCCAGAGCCCAAACCGGCAGTCATTTCGCTCGCAGAAGTACCCTTTCTTGCTTTCCGTAACATCTGAGCCGCAGCGCGGGCATTTGCCGACGACGGTGCGTCCGGAAGGAAACAGGACTTCCGCGCCAAGTACCGGCTGATAGGTCTGTACCAGCGTTGCTACCATATCGGAAATTCCGTCCAGGAACTGTTCCGGGGGAAGTTCCCCTCGCTCAACTTCTTTCAGACGATATTCCCATTCCGCAGTCAGAAGCGGAGACTGGAGCTGTTCGGGGAGCACCGTTACAAGGGAAATGCCGCTGTGAGACGGTACAAGGCTTATGGATTTCTTGTTCTTTTTTCGCTCCACGAAGCCGGTGGACACCAGCTTTTCCAGCGTTTCCGCGCGGGTGGCAGGGGTTCCAAGCCCTTTCCGTTCCGCATCCTCCGGCATCTCCTTGCTGCCTGCCGTTTCCATAGCGGCAAGCAAGGTATCCTCTGTGTACCGCTTAGGCGGCGTGGTTTTGCCCTCCTTCAATGCCGCATCCACAAAGGACAGCTCCATTCCCTCCGAAATATCGGGAAGGGCGGAGCTGTTATCCTCTGGCTTTTCATTCTGACGCCAGCCGGGAGAGAGCACCTGCTTTCCCTTGGCGGTAAAGGTGCTGTCCCCGCAGTCCATAACTACCGTTGTTTCCAGATACTGATGTGCCTCGCTGAGGGATACCAGAACGCGCCTTGCAATCAGTTTGAGAATTTCCAGCTCTCCAGCCGGAAGCTCATCCAGCCCCACTTTTGCCGAGCCTGTTGTCGGTACAATCGCATGGTGGTCAGACACCTTTTTGCTGTTGCAGACCTGCCCTGTTATGTAGGGGCTGGGTATGGACAGATTGCAGATCAAGCTGGCGTTCAATGCTATCGCAGGCACGGTGCTCTCCATGTCGTCCGTAAGATAACGGCTGTCCGTCCGGGGATAGGTGCAGCGTTTTTTCTCATAGAGCGCCTGTGCATAATCAAGGGTCTGCTGAGCAGTAAAGCCCAGGATACGGTTAGCATCCCTCTGAAGCGTTGTCAGGTCGTAAAGCGCAGGAGCCTTTTCCTCCTTTTCCTTTTGTTCAACGGAGCGGACAACCGCTGTTTGTCCTTCGCATTTGCGCAGGACTTCTTCGGCAGTTTCCTTCGCCTTGAATTTTTCACTGGCCGCACGGTAATCTCCGAAGTCCAGATTCACGGTATAGAAGGGCTCCGCCTTAAATCCGTCGATCTCTGTCTCACGCTGAACGAGCAGCGCCAGTGTCGGGGACATGACGCGGCCCACATTCAGCGTCCTGTGGTAGAGTACGCTGAAAAGCCGCGTGGCGTTGATTCCCACGAGCCAGTCCGCTTTGGCACGGCAGTCCGCGGCAAATGAAAGGTTATCATAGTCTGAGCCGGGCTTGAGATCATCAAAGCCTCTGCGTATGGCTTCATCCTCCATGGAGGAAATCCAGAGGCGGGATACGGGCTTGCTACAATGAATCAAGGCATATACATTTCGGAAGATGCGTTCACCCTCGCGTCCGGCGTCACAGGCATTGACAAGCTCTGTGACATCGCTGCGGTTTGCCAGAGCCGCAATCCGGTCAAGCTGCTGTTTCTTATCCCGCATGACGGTGTACTGCCACACATCCGGCCGGATGGGAAGATCATCAAAGCGCCATTTGCCATATTTTTCATCGTAGGCTTCCGGCTCGGAAAACTCCGAGAGAAAGCCGAAACACCAGGTAACGACATAGCCGTTTCCCTCACAGAATCCGTCCTGGCGCTTGTCAGCGCCAAGAACGGAAGCAATCGTTTTGCCCATGGAGGGCTTTTCTGCAATTACTAATTTACTCATTATCATTTTCTCCTTCATCTGTCGTCTCATTTACATCAACATCATCGGGTTCCACTTCATAATCCTCGTCATCGTCCTCTCCGTAGTCATAATCGTCGAGGTCAATGGGGCCTTTTGCTTTCGGCTTTTCCTTTCGGAACTTAAACCAATAGAGGGCTCCGCCGCCAGCAAGGGCAAGGATCAGCAGAACGATGAGAACACCGCCGCCGGAGCTCTTTTCCGGTTCCGGCTGGGCTTCGGGCTCCGGCTCTGTCGTCGGTTCCGGAGTCACGGTCACGGGCTCTTTTCCGGTGCACTCGCTCATGTTGTTCCGGCACACCTCGCAGGCCGTGTTGACATGGCCCGGCTCGCATTTGTCCGTGCAGGTGCAGACCGGGGCTTTCTGTACTGTGCCGTCGTCCAGCAGTGCCAGCAGGTCGGCCTCGTCCACCATGTTCAGAAAATAGGTTTCATAGCGTTCCCCATCCTCGTCCAGAGGCTTGTCGTAGTCGATGACCATGTAAAAGGTCGCGCCGTTCCGGGTCTCCACAACGATGAACTGCTTGTTGGTGTGCTTGTCATAGAGCAAGTCCCGTGTGGTGAAATTTCCGTTTTCAGAAAAGGGCGATCCCGGTTCAATAACAATGGGCTCCGGTGTCGTCTTTGCCTCGGTGTCGGACTTCGTTTCGGCAGGGGTTTCGCTTGTGGGAGAAGCGGTTTGCGTGGGTGCAGGGCTCTGTGTCGCTTGCGCCTGAACAGGAGACTGGCTTGAAGAATTCCCACCGCCGGAGTTGCCGCTGCCTCCGCTGCTTCCACCGCCCCCGGACTGGTTCGATGTAGATGGAGACGGCGTCTGCGTCGGTGCAGGCGTTGTGCGGCAATCGCAATCCGGTGGGCAGTTATTTGAGTGCTCTGTTGTCGAGGCGTTTTTGTAAAACGGATTACTGATCGTCACGGTCTGGGATTCATTTCCCAGATTGTCCACGGCTGTGATCTTGAAATCCTTATCCTCCGTGTTTTCACTTGCGGGAAGGTTCAAAACGCCGTTTTCCAGCGTGGTATAGAGCTTACCGTTTACATAGATGCCCTGAATGCCGGACTGTGTATCGACAGCCTCCACACGAAGGAGCGTATTGTCAATTCCGGCTGTAACGCTCGGCCCAGCAAGGTCAAAGCAGGAAACAGAAAACTTCTCGATATGCTCTATGCCCTCCATGTCCGTGATAAACACATGGACGGTGCAGTTTTTGCTAACGGTATAGTTGGCAAAGCCTTTTTCCGACAGCTCCTTTGTAAGCTCCGTGCGCTCTCCGTTCTTCTTGTCCGCAGCCTCAACCTTTGTCCAGCCGGAGCTGTTCAGGTCTTTGATTCGGATTTGAAGAACAATGGCAGTATTTGTCCATTCCTCATCCCCGCTGTGAGACAGCTCGTATTCCGGGGCAGGATCAGGTTCCTCGGTCTGTTCCGGCTCCGGAGTTGTCGTAGGCTCCGGCTCCATGGTGGTTTCCGGTTCCGTCGTAGGCTCCGGCTCCGCAGTGGATTCTGGCTGTGTTTCAACCTCCGGCTCCGTCGTAGGCTCCGGCTCCGTGGTGGGCTCTGGCTCTGCCGTAGCTTCCGGGGGTGCGGTATTTTCCGGTTCTGTGGCAGGTTCCGGCGCTGCGGTGGTTTCTGGCTCCGGGGTGGATTCCGGTTCAACCACAGGCTCCGGTTCTGCAGTAGGCTCAGGTTCAGTCGTTGTTTCCGGTTCCTGTGTCTGCTCCGGTTCTTCTGTAGATGTCGGTTCTTCCGTGAACATCGCTTCCGGTGCGGGGTCAATCTCCTCGGCAACTTCCGGCTCAGCGGTAACTTCGGGTTCTGCCGCAGGCTCCGGTTCTTCCGCAGTGTCGATTTCTTCAATGATCGGTTCATCAGCTTCGATTTCAACGATTTCTTCGGAAACCTCGGTTTCCTCCCGGATTGCCGCTTCTTCCTCGTCGATCTCAGAGATCACAAACACTTCAGCGAACTCCGGGCTGTCTGCTTCTTCGGCCTCCACTTCGTCGGCCATGGCCATGCCCAGCATACAGGGGCACATCAGAACCAGGCACAATACCAGTGCCAGAATCCGAAAGCTGCGTCTTTTAGTCCTCGTTTTCATTGGTGGTATCCTCACTTTCTTTCTGAATGACGAAAGGCGTTTCGCCGGTGCGAAACGCCTTCAGGTAAGCCGCGAGTTCATCGAGGTCCATGCCGGTTGCCCGCACAAGGCCGACGATCTCGCCGTTTTCGATTCTCAGGATTTCCTCATCAATCTTTCGGTTTCTGCCGGATAAGGTCCTGATCTTGTTGTCGTTTTTTTCGCGCTCTGCGCGAAGCCGCTCGATTCTTACATTCATCTTGTACCTCCTTTACAGGCGGGGCAGGCGGCCAAAGGCTAAGAAATGATCCTGCCAATAGCTTGTGTTGATATTTGTGTAATGGATGGGGTAGAGTAGGAAAGCGCCGCCTTACCGCATTTCGGCGGCAGGTCTGCGCAGACCTCTCTCAGAACCGGGCATGCACCTCTCAATGCACCCGGCTCGCCGTTGTATTGCTCCATTACAATCAAACTCAAAATCCATGATGAATCATCTGGTGGCAATCATGACAAACCACCAGAGTCTTCCTTTTCTTTGCAATCATTACCACTTCCCAAGGCTCTTTTCCCTTCAGGTTCTTCACCTTGTTTACATGGTGTACTTCATATTTCCTGTCTTTCCCCTCGTGACCGCATAGCTCACAACGCCAGGCATTCAGCCTGCTGTCAAACGTCGTTTTGCTTCTTGCAATCATTTTCACGATTTTAGGTTCGGTATCTTCGCATTTCTTACCGTCAATCTCATTGAATTTCGTCAGATAGCGAATCTTCCTGCCTTTCTTCGTCTCATAGGGGATACCCCAGCGTTTGGCTCCGGTACGGTACTTATCGTATATTTTCGACAGCCTGCACCGGTGCTTCCACGCTAAAGTTTTAAGGCAGCTGTATTCCATCAGGTAGCTGAAGTAGTTCAAACTACGGTAATTACTCGCAAGGAAATAGTAGTTGCATAATCCGCGGAGCTCCGCATCATACGTTGTTACAATCTCCAAGTCCGTATTTCTGGTCAGAGCCACTCTTGCCACAGGTTCAAGTTTTCCATTATCTTCCCTCTGATGAACAACGCCCTGAGAGAAAAGATATTTTTCAATCTTGTCCTTTAATGGAATCAGCAATTCCACGGTATTGTTCAAGGTTCTTTGCTTGCAGTTTTTCCACGGTTTAACCGTTTGGTCACGGCGAACACGCACGTCATATCCAAGAAAGCGCGCAGATTCATTGCTATGGGTGATAAGCGTCTTTTCCTGGCTGAGTTCCATTCTCAGCGTTCCTCGGATAAACTCCGTTAGTTGTGCTTTTATCCACTCGCAATCCTCTTTGCTGCCGTTCACTGCAATCAGAAAATCATCAGCATACCGCACGTATTTCAGCTTTTTGTCATTGCAGAGTTTTGCCGGGGTTTTGCGTAATTCCTTCCCCAATTCTTCATACTGCGCAATCAGCTGGTCTCGCTCCTCGCCCGCCTGACGACGATTGATTTTTGCCCGGGTATTGGCTCTCTTTTGTTGAATAGCCTTGTATTCCGGGGTGAGCGTATACGGTGTTTTTACGTCAAAGGATTCCTTCAGCGTTTCCACAAACTTGTCCAGCTCATTCAGATAGATGTTGGCAAGGATAGGCGAAATGATACCGCCCTGCGGACAACCGCTATAGGTTCCATAATACTTCCAGTCCTCCATATATCCGGCCTTGAGAAAGACACGAATCAGATTCAGAAAGCGTACATCCCTGATTTTTCTGCCGATAACCTCTAACAACACTGAATGGTCGATGTTGTCAAAGCAACCCTTGATATCGCCCTCGACAAACCACTTGGCACCGACAAACTCGTGCTTCAGTTGCGACAACGCTGTATGACAGCTACATCCGGGGCGAAAACCGTGTGAGAAATCCGAGAAGATTGGCTCATACACCGCTTGTAGAATCATGCGGATAACATCCTGAACCAATTTGTCCGAAAAGGTGGGCAGTCCTAATGGACGCATCTTTCCGTTGGCTTTCTTGATATAAGTCCGCCTGACCGGGTTCGGTGAATAGGTGCCATTCTTCAGAGATTCTATGATTCGGGTTACATAGTCTTCGCTGAAGCCATCCGCTGTGTCTTCGTTGACTCCCTTAGTTGCAGCGCCATTATTGGCATAAAGGTTCTGATACGCAACATAGTAGATGTCAGGGCGAAGCGTATAACGAAACAGCTTCGTGAATACTTCGTCATGATTTTTAACTGAGTTCTCCTGTAACTTGGTTAAAATCTCAATTGTTGGTTTCATTGAGGCATTCCTCCCTAATCAATGTCGATTTTAATTCGCTCAAACTGTCCTCCTTCGCCATGTGAACGGCTTTCCCGTTCTCGGACTACTACGAGGACTCCGTTGCCATGTCAGATTTTCAGTGTCATCCCTCTAAGCAAAGCCTTGAGGTTTATCCCGTTTTCGACGGATTACACATAGCCCAGATGGGCATTCTGATTTAGGCAATCCCCAGTTTGCGGAAGTAGTAGGCTGTGTGAATTCTCGGATGTGCTTTCGTTTCTTTAAGACCGGTTCTCCGGCCCGCCGTGCATCGTTTTGATAACCTGCCGAATGGAAACCCTATCCGGCATTTGATAACGTGTCAGGGGGCAACCCTCCCTTTCACCGTCTGCACCATAGGTTTCAGGTAAATTTCCTATGCCTGCACTGAACAGAGGCTCGAAACTCGCATTCAACAAACCCAGTTTCATCCTTATATTCACTTACTCTTGCGGTTCAGTCGCATCCGATTACCTTTAGATGACTTACCGCTTTCCTGTCGTGCTCTGTTCCCGTTACACCTTTCGGCTCATCGGTAAGACAGGTGAGTTCTCGGGTTATCTTCCGAGGTAGTGCCTTGCTGCATCCCTCCTTTCTCTACTTCTACTTCCGCCCTGCTGGGCGCACATCGCCACAATGGAGCATCATGTTGTTTCCAACGTAGATTCCCACATGCGACGCGCCGCTTGTGTTGTAGGTCCGCTCAAAGAAAATCAGGTCACCGGGCTTTGCCTCCGAAGGGGAGACACGGGTACAAATGCCCCGCAGACCTTCCGCGCCAAGCCGTCCGACGTTCCAGCCTACACCGCAATGATTGATTACCCAGCTCACAAAGCCGGAGCAGTCAAAAGAAGTGGATGGACTGCTTCCACCCCAGACATAAGGATAGCCAAGATACTTCTCTGCTTCCGTAATCATGGCGGCGAACTGTTCATCCTCCAGTGCCTCCGGCGGGATTTCGTACTTCTCGTAATCATCGCGGTAATACTTGTTCACATAGGCTGAGCCTGCGAACAAATCAGGGCGGTTGCCAAGCGTTCCCATATAGGTTGCGTACATGGAGAGCTGACTGCTTGACATGACATAGACCGGCACATGGGAGAGATTGAAGTTTTCCAGCTTTACGTTGCAGATGTAGTAGGTGTAGGGCACCTGAACGGTGTATTCATATTCTTCCTCGTAGCTTTCTCCGGTTTCCGGGTCAGTTACAATGCTTGTTCCCGTCCTTGTTTCCTCCCGGTATCGGGTTTCCGTTGTAACTGTTTCCGTCAGGATGTACTGTTTTTCAAAGAGCATCTGCAAGCTGTCCTGTACTTCATCTATCGTCCATGCACCGCCTTTTAAGGCCGTAAGTGCGGAGATCAGCACATAAGGATCGTGCTCGATCTCGTCAAGTTCATAATGGTACTCGTCATAGTCGTGTGTCGTTTCATAGTTGTCCAGCTCGGATTGAAGCTCCTGTTCCATAGCCAGATACTGCGCTTCCGCAGCGAGCATATCGCTGTCTGCGGAAGGATAGGTGGATATGGCAATGCTGGAAATACCGCCCTGCACAAAAACCGAGCAGGAGGACAGCGCATTGGAGAGAAAAGCAACCATAAGGACAAGAATACTGGCAATCGCCAACCCTTTCTTGTGTTTACGGAAAAACTCTGTTGTCTTTTTGGTTTTCTCCACAGACTTCTTGGCGGCCTTTGCCGTGACCTCAGAGGCTTTCATTGTGTTTCCCGCTGTATCTCCGGCTGCTTTTGCCGCAGCATACTCTTTCTTGATGGCGCGTTTCTGTTGCCACCGGGAATAAGGGTTGCTGGACAGGCCGGGGTTTTGCATGTCCGATTCCTGCATCAGTGCCTTGAGGTTGGCTTTGTCTGCCCTGGCCTCCGCTTTTCGTGCTGTCCGGAATGGCCTTTGCTGATGTTCCCGATAAAGCCCTCTTGCGGCACGGGCGCTCATCTCTGCGTTCTCTGCCACAGCATCAGCAGATTCTACACCCACATTGCTGTCTGCATTTTCGCGGACTTTCCGGTGGGAGCTAATGAGCAGCGCGTCAAGCGGTGCGTCCTTTACGACGTGGGAGAGCTTGGAAGGCGGCTTCTTCTCCTCAAAAGAAAGGCGTGCAGTCACTTTCCCCGTATCCGGGTCAACTGCGCGCCGTTTGATCTTCTTTTGTGGGATTTTACCTTCCGCTTTTTCCAGTCGGTCAGCCGCTTTTCCTGCCTTGCTCACTGCTTTTTCCAGCTCCGGCGCAGCAGATTCTTCCGCTGTGAATTGCAGCCGGGGCGAGCGTTTCGGCATAAATCATCACCTCACTTTCTCATTGGTTGGTTACTGTTCTGCGACCTCCTGCGGCTTGGTGGTCATAATACGGTACAGCTCGGTGTCTCTCGGAAAATGATCGGTAAAGGGAAGAATGATATTCCCGTAAAAGAGCAATCCTTCACCTTCGCCGGAGTGGGTTACATAGGAGAGCTGGTGCGTGGAAATGTTGAGCTGCTTGGAAAGAATCTGCCGGTCTCCGGCGGCCTGGTTGAGCATGTAAATGTAGTCTGAGTTTTCAAAGATATTCTCCACCTCACGGGAGGAAAGAAGATCTTTGACGTTCTGCGTGATTCCGGTCGGCACACCGCCCCATTTTCGGAACCGCTTCCAGATTTCCACGGTATAGGCGGCAGTCTGTTCCTCACGGAGCAGCAGGTGCATCTCGTCGATGTAATACCGGGTGGATTTATGCGCCTCCCGGTTCACCGTGACGCGATTCCAAACCTGATCCTGAACAATCAGCATCCCGATCTTTTTGAGCTGTTTGCCCAATTCCTTGATGTCATAGGCCACAACACGGCTTTTGATGTCTACGTTGGTGCGGTGGTTAAAGACGTTCAGGGAGCCGGTGACGTAGATTTCCAGCGCCGTTGCCAGGTAATTGGCCTCCTTTTCGTCCTGCCTGCGCAGCTCGTCATACAGGTCTTGCAGGATCGGCATATTTTCCGGGCGCGGGTCGTTCAGATAGTTGCGGTAGATCAGCCGGACACAGCGGTCAATGATAGTCTTTTCCACCGGCTGCAAGCCCTCTTTGCCTCCCACGATCAGTTCGCACAGAGAGAGTACGAAATCGGATTTCAGAGACAGCGGATTCTCGTCCTCGCTGTAGTTGAGGTTCAAATCCATGGGATTGATGTAGTCTGTGGAAGTCGGGGAAATCTTGATGACCTGACCGCCCAAGTGCTCCACCAGGAGCCCGTACTCCGCCTCCGGATCGCAAATGATAATGTCGTCGTTGGTTACGAGGAACACATTTGCAATTTCACGCTTCGCGCTGAAGGACTTACCGGAGCCCGGTGTACCGAGGATCAGACCATTGGGATTCTTCAGGAGCTTCCGGTCTACCATGATGAGATTGTTGGACAGAGCGTTGATGCCACAGTACAGCGCCTCCTTTCCGATCTGGAAAAGCTCCTGTGTCGTGAAGGGAACAAAAATAGCGACGCTTGATGTGGTCAAGCCCCGCTGTATCTCGATTTGATTGAGCCCCAGGGGAAGACTGCTCATCATGCCTTCTTCCTGCCTAAAGTCCAGCTTGGTTAATGCGCAGTTGTATTTCTGCGCGATGGAGCTGGCCTGAAGCCAGTTGATCCGAAGCTGCGGTTTGGTGTCCGCTGTGTTGATAACGAGGAATGTCAGCAGGAACATGCGCTCATTCCGGCTTTGCAGGTCTTGCAGGAGCTTCTTGGCTTCACTGCCGTAGGTGGCAAGGTCGGAGGGAATGATGTCCATATCATAGCCGGAGCGCACAGCCTTTTTCTGTTCCTCAATTTTCATTTTATCGAGGTCTGTGATTTTCCGTTTGATCGTCTTGATGGCTTTCACCTGATCTACGGACTGAATATGCATCGTCACGATGATGGAGGATTCCATATCCAGAAAATCGGAGAGGATGCGGTCACTGAGCTCCGGGGCGAGGATTTGCAGGAAGCAGGCACGGCAGCGTTTGCCGCCAATGCTGAAGCTCTCGCCGGTAGCGAACTCAAAGGAATCCGGGGCGATAAAATCCTTGACCGACAGCCCAGATGGAGCCAGCCAGTCCCAGGAGAACAGGAACGGCTTTTGTTCGTCGATGTGCAGCATGTCGTGCATGAGCCGGAGCCGGTCATGGCCGTTCAGCGTCTCCGCCGAAACGCCCAGCCGCTTGAAGTTGTTGAGAATATCCGTCTCGACACGTTCCAGCCTCGGCTTGGCGTCTTTGAGTGTGTCGGATTCAATTCCGAAGGTGATGTATTTTGTCTTAATCAGACCATTGTTTCCGCGGGCGAGCTGGTTTTGGAGCATGGAAGTATATTCTTCCCGCAGCGCATTGAACGCATCCTCCTGCGGAGGAATGGCAATGCTGTCCATGTAGCTTTCTTTGTTTGCCGCGAGGTTTACAAAAGAGAGCTGGAAGTTCACCGAGCTGTCAAAGTAATTCAGGAAGTCACACCACCCGTCGAAGATCGCGGTTTTATCCTCGTTCTGGTTGAGCTGATAGTTGATGTCCTGAAACTGAATGGTCTTGCTGTAATAATGATCCGTCACGCGGCAGATACCATCAGGGAACATCCGCTGAAAAGGGATGCTGTCCTGTGCGGATTTCTGCTTCTTATTGCTTCGATTTGCCCGCGCGATGGCCGCTTCGATCTGCTTTCTTTCAGCGCGGGTGAGTTTTCTTCCCGTTGACAATGCTATATACCTCCTTGTCCAGATTTGCCTGCCGTTCCACGACGGCGTAGAAGTTGTTTGTGATGTAGGGACGCTTTTTCTGCCGGATGAAGCAGACTCTGATAATGTCCCGAATGACCTTTTCCAGCGGTTGCCCATTCTTTTCGTACATAGCAAGCAGGAAGAAGGGCAGCATCACGACGATCATGCAGAGCGCCGCCGCGCTGGAGGCAGCATGTGCCTTGATTAAAAAGAAAAGCGGAACGCCGACTGCGGCTCCGCTTCCAAAACATATCAGTTGTCTTTTTGTCAGGTTGAACAGCACCTTTGTTTTGACTGCGTTCAAATCCTTGGGTACAGGTACAAATGCCATGTTTCATCACCTCCGTCAATGGGCATTGAATACGCTCTTGGCGAGCGATCCCGTCTTAAACAGCGTGAAGCACAGTAGCACCGTATAGCCCATACACGTCCAGATCGCCTTGGATATATCCTCCATGGTGCCGATGCTTCTGACGAGCACGGCATAGATCGCTACGCAGATGATAATCAGAAATGCCTGGAATCCCAGCGCGAACAGGCTGCGCAGATAGTTTTGCCCCATCTGTCCCCATTCCCGGTTGACCATGGTGGCCATGGGAATCGGCGCGACAGACGTGACCAGATAAATCTCGATCATACGGCCATAGACGATGATGAAGATGCAGATTGTCAGCCCCCACATGGTAAGGCCCACGAAAAGGCTCTGGAACCACAGACCAAACAGCGGCCCTATCTCCATTTCCATGAGGCGGGCTTCCAGTCCGGTCACAATGCTGTCTATGCTCAGCGATGTATCTGCGACAATAATTCCTGCTGCGCGGTTGACGACACTCTGAGCAGCTTCAAAGATACCCATGACGATATTCCATGTGTTTGTCACGATCAGAACAGCGCAGGCCGTTTTGAATATCCATTTGAAGAACATCCAGGTATCTACATCGTGCATGTTGTTTTTGTCCGTTATGAGCTGGATAAGCTCCAGCGTCATAACGAAAGCGAGGATCAGTCCGGCAATCGGGAGGATCACGCTGTCCGACAGGTTTTTTATCATGTTGAAAATGCCGGAATTCCAGCCCTGCGGCGTCATACCGACCTGCGTTGAGATCTCGCCGACTTTTTCATTTACGCTGTCAAACAATCCTGAAAGGTTGTTGATGATACCGCCGACAAGTATTTCTCGTAACCATTCTTCAATGGCCTCTTTTATCATATCCATTTAGGGCGAGAACCTCCTTTCCGGAGAACTGCCCGCATGAAACGGGCAGCCTCCAAAATTTTTGATAGGGGATATTAGCCGAAAAGCCCAGACAGCAGAGGAACAAGAGTGACACCGATGAGGGCGACGCCGCCTCCCGCCATCAACTGTTTCATGCCCTGGCTTTTCGCGCCAGATAGCGATAGGTAATCCCTTGAAATTATCTCAGGATTTTCCCCCGCTCCACACCGTGCGTGCGGCTTTCACCGCACACGGCGTTCCATC
>OCTW011607122.1_pt1 | contig 39177 bp, 29 predicted proteins | sample 1539671 | NCBI WGS metagenome assembly OCTW01 (sample SAMN02144230, study PRJEB22623) | gut metagenome | biome: sheep rumen | host: Ovis aries | place: New Zealand
CTTGATAATCTCAGTCTGAGGTTTTGGCAGTTTGTTGATCAGACGGTGCAACGTCTCATTAATCTGCTCTTTCACAATCATATCCTCCTCGCTATCGTCGAGAGCAGCGTCTTCGTTGATAAGGTCGTCCGAGTAGACGCAATTGTTTTTTGCCGAACGCATATAATCGATCACCATGTTGTGAGCGATAGTCTTCACCCATCCGGCGAATTTACCGTTGTCCTGATACTCGCCTTTGCGGATTTTAGAGAGTACACGGACAGAAACTTCCTGAAAGATGTCGTCAGCAAGTTCACGATCGTGGGTAAGTTGCATAATATATGCGTAAACCTCAGCTTTACACTGGGCTAACTGCAACTCTTTGTTCGCTAAAAATTCGGTATTTCGAATCATATACTACCATATTTACGCCGATAATGTTATCAGCAAACCAATATTTATTTAAGAGTATATGTTCTATCTATAGGCGTTTCGTTTTAATTGTTACACGGTTGCAAATATATAAAAAAAATTAAAATTGATACAGAAAAATGGATTTTTTTTTTTGAAAAAATTTGTAGAGACGTTGTGCACAACGTCTCTGCCTCTATGGATTGATTGCACAACGTCTCTCTATGGATTGATATCACAACGTCTCTATCAGGGTAATGTGTAACGTCTGCAGCATAGACGTTATTTGCGATCATTGTGGAGACGTTGTGCACTGTTGTTGTGGAGACGTTGCGCGCAACGTCTCCACTACGTTATCAGAATATTTTTGATTTTATTGATATCTAATGAAAAATGCAATATATTTGGATTTTATTAGTGTGAAACGACAATCTTTTTATTATGAAAAACATTTTATTGACTCTTATACTTATCTCGTTTGGAACGTCCTACGTGTTTGCCTGTGAATCATGTATGTTGACCAATGGAACTTTTCGAACATACCACTATAAAGGAAATGTCAAAACAGCATATGAGGTAAAAATCCGCAAATATTTGGACACTCTCGGCAATGAGAATATAGATACATTGTCTATTTTATTTAACCATTTTGATAAAAATCACGGATGTTTGTTAATGGATTACGAGAACCGCTCATCGGGTAATTCTGCATACATGAGGTACGAAATAATCAATGGAAAATATGAATTGGTTGAAGGTCATGGCGGATTCCCTATAGGTGATTTTCGTAGAATCTATTCGAATGATGGCAAAATATTAGAAGAACACCGTTCTAAGGGCATTGGTTTATACGATTCAAAAGGGAAAAATTACAGAACAATTACCTATGAATCAGAAAAATCCAAGAAAATAAAGAACTACGAATATGTCTATTACGACAAAAAAGGAAGAGATACAGCCATCATTTCGATGGACAGATACTTCAATGTCATATCCCATAAAAAGAAAGTTTACGACAAACGAGGAAAACTGACGGAGGAATATGAAAATGGAAAACTCACGTCTTACCATAGATATGATTCGAAAGGTAGGTTGTTGGCTGATTCCTCATATTGTAGTAAACACACATACACCTACGATTCAAAGGGGAATATATTAAACCATCAGAGGACCAACCGTTGCTCATCCTCAAAGAACACCAGAGTAATCCTCGAGAAATATGAATATGGAAAAAATGGGGAAAAAACAGTGCAGGAATTTGTAAACGGAGAGTTTGACAACGTTAAACGCTACGACAAAAATGGGAACCAAACCTACTTCAGAAGTCGTTCTAGTGAATGGAAAGACAAATACGATGAGAAGAATAGAATGATTGAAAGCATAAGAACATCTGGCTCTTACACCTATATAGATAAATATAAAAATGGGAAGAAGGATCCTTTGAATAGGGAAACGTATAGAAATGATACACTTATATACATTGCACATTACGAAGAAAAACGTGTTGATAATAAATTGATTAGCACAGAAATTAATGGGGTGGAAGATGATACTCTGAAAGGTAAACTCCATATCGATACGATAACATCAGTCTCGACTTTTGATAAGGACGACAAGATTTTGACAAAATGTTCATGTTACAATTCTACGGAGCCGAATTGCACACGCTACACCTACAATGAACAAGGACAATTGCTCTCTGTCGTACATGACAAAGCACGCAGGAATGACAGATATATATGGGCGACCAGAATAGATTATCAATATAATGAGCATCACAATCTCGTATCGGAAACACATTGGTATGGAGATAAAATGGTTTATCAAAAAACGAATCATTATGATGCCGACAATCATTTGGTAGAATCCAAATGTGTAGAAAGTGATCGTTATTACACGTTGACTAAATATGATAAGGTGGGTAATGAGATCGAAGAAGTACGTACATCAAATGGAGTCCAAACCACTGTAAGATCAGGAAAATCGACTAAAGTGTACAAAAATCCGATAAACATTCAAATGACAACATACACCTACTATGACGAGTAGGTTGTAATGCTTCACTTTCTTTGTTGCTGAAATTTAAAGGCTCTGTCCTAGTTTATGGCTGATTTTTACGAGGATTGTTAAGGGCGGAACGCCCTAACCCTCTCCCCACGTGCGAGCCGTAGGCGAGCACATATAAAACAAAAAACCACAGAGAATAGAGTTTTTCAGAGAAAGTCTTCGACTTTTTTTGAGGAAAAAACTAAAAATCAGTCATAAACTAAGACAGAGCTCAAAAAGAGTAGAGTTTTGTGGAATATTCCGTTAAAAAAGAGTGCTTTATGTTAGTTTATGATTGATATTGCAAAAAACTGAGCTTGTTCTGTGGCTTAATTTGAGGATTGTTAAGGGCGGAACGCCCTAACCCCTTCCCACGTGCGAGCCGAAGGCGAGCACATATAAAACAAAAACCACAGAGAATAGAGTTTTTCAGAGAAAGTCTTCGACTTTTTTTGAGGAAAAGAGACGAAAAATGTAATTTAGTTACAAAAAAAGCTGTGTTATGTCGTGATGTGAATGAAATATTTCGTAATTTCGTAGTATTGTTACGAATTTTGATTAAATATATTTTTCTATGATACGAGATTTTTGGGTGAAAAACTATCTTTCTATACGAGATAAGCAGGAATTGAACTTTTTGGCAAAAGGTCCTGCATCTGAACTGATCTCTGAAGTTATTGAAGGTGTTTTCTTGTATAAGTTGGGAATTCTATATGGTTCTAATGCGTCGGGAAAATCAAATATGTTGATAGCCTTGAATGAGGTGTTCCGACTTTTGATACTTCCGAAATCCGATGCGACGAAAGGAATCAATGGATGGATTCCTTTTGTATTGACAAAGGACGAGCCGACGGAAATGCACGTCTCTTTCTATGCCGATGGTATTCGATACGACTATGACGTGAAATTCAATGATAAGTATATATTGAATGAGGAGTTGTATTATTATCCCAACAAGTCAAAATCATTGTTTTATGAGCGTACGTTTGTTGGCGACAATGTCCAGGCAGACATCAAGTTTGGACCTAGTCTGAAACTGCAAATCAGGACACAAGAGAGTATTCGTGAAAATACGCTGAACAATCATAGCGTTTTATCCGTTTGCAGGAAAGCTGCATTGAAAGAAGACATATTGCCATTCAACGAGCTTCATAGCTGGATTATTGAGAATTACCATGACGTGGATGGTGATGAAGAAAAAGGTGTTGTAGAAATTCTAAAGGAGGCTCACAGCAACCCGAAGAAGTGCAAGTTCTATAACACAATGCTTCAGAAAGCAGATTTGAACATATTGGGATTTCGCCCGACTATAGAGGACCGTGTCATTCCAACCGAAGTGAGGAAAATGATACAGAATGGAGATTTGCCTGAAAGAATGAAGGAGTCTATTCTGATGCCGGTAAATGAGTCTGTGGTATTTGTCAACCATTCTGATGATAATGATTTTGAAATTCCGCTCAAGTGGCAGTCAAAAGGCACCATAAAATATATTAAAATATTGGATGCTTTATACGATTTGATAACAGGCTCGCACGTATATTATCTGGATGAACTTGGTGAGGATCTTCACAATGATCTGTTGTACTACTATCTCAATGTCTTCATTTTCAATTCCGACAAGTCGCAGTTGATTATCACGAGTCAGGAGACGACGCTGCTTTCCCAGGATTTGATTAATGAAAACAGAGGCGTTGTTTGGTTTGTGGAGAAGAACAGAGAGACAGCGTCATCAGAATATTCTAGAGGCGATTCATTCGGCTTGCACAAAAATCTGTCTCTGTATAATTCTTACCGCATAGGCAGATTGGGAGCAAAACCAGAACTAGGTAGCATCTTTATAAATTTGGAGGACTGATATGGGAAAACTTCGTCAGACAGCATTGATTTTGGGTGAAGGGCCGACGGAATTTTTCTATTTCAAGTCTTTTTCTATAATTTTGTCTTCTGTAATTATAACGTTGTTTTCCATTTTTGTTCAAAATTCATTTTAAATTACAGGGAAACGATATTTTTCAAATAATCAATTTATTAAATTTGCTGAATTGTCTTACTTTTTAAATAAATATCAAATTATGACTATCAAAGATTTTATAGATAATTATACTAATCATCCAGTATTTTTTATAGGATCAGGTTTTTCATTTAGATACGTAAAGAACACATATACTTGGGACGCTTTATTGTCTAAAATTTGTAATGAATTGTATGGTAATGACGAAAAATATCTTGATATAAAATCTAAATGTACAGATTCAACAGGTTTTTGTTCTTTTCCAAAAATTGCTACGATTATAGAAAAAGCATTCAATGAAAAATTGGAAAATGATCGTGATGGAAAATTTAAAAGGATAAATGATATTTTTTATGAATCCATGAGGAACGGCATTAATTTAAGTCGTTTTAAAATATATATTGCAGAACTTTTTAATAAAATTGAGATAAAGGAAGATAAAGAAAAAGAGATAACAATGTTAAAAAAAGCCAGAAAAAATATTGGCTCGATTATTACAACAAATTACGATAACCTAATAGAAAAAATATTTGATTTCAAACCTTTGGTTGGCAATGATATTCTTTTAAGTAATCCATATGGGGCTGTGTATAAAATTCATGGATGTGTCAATGACGTGTCGAAAATTATTATTACAGAAGATGATTATAATAGATTCGATAAACAGTATGAATTAATAAGAGCACAGATGCTTTCTCTGTTTATTCATAATCCTATTATTTTTATTGGTTATAGCATTGGCGATGAAAACATCAAAAAGGTACTAAAAACGATATATTCTTATGTAGATCCCAATACGGAGATTGCAGAAAAGGTACGAAAAAACTTTTTGTTGATTGAATATGAAAAAGATTCAATGAATCAGCAAATTACGGAACATGATATTGTTATTGAAGGAAGTAATATTCGAATAAATAAACTTAAAACAGATGATTTCTTATCTGTATATGAGTCTTTAGCAAATATAACACTACCTGTTTCTGCGATGGATGTAAGGAAGGTTCAATCAATAGTTAAAGAGATTTATGCAGGAGGTAGCATTAAAGTTATGATTACAGAAGATCTTGATGATATGAAAAATGGGGATAGAATACTTGCTATAGGATCATCAAAAACAATTAAGTATCAATATATGACTCTTTCTGAAATGATGCAAAACTATTTTACAATTATAGAAGAGTCAAATTCGCCTCTTGTTGAATTGATTAATAAGCAAGTGATATCAGATAATCAGTATTTCCCTGTGTTTGGTTTTTCTACTTTTTGCACAAAAATAGAAAGGATAGGTATACTAAAAGAAAATCAAATAAATATTATTGAAAATTATTCAAAAAAAATATCTAGAAGCAATAAAAATAATAAAAAGTATAACAATATAGATGAGATAATGGAGGATTGTTCAATAGCAACTTCATATAAAAATGATGCCATTTTTTATGCATTTTATGAAGGACAAATAACCGAAGATGATTTAAAATGTTATTTACAACGCTTTGTAAACAAAAATACTACTGACTACAAACGTTTGTTGTGTTTATATGATATGAAAAAGTATAAGTAAATCTATTGTTACATTCAACGATTTAACACAGTAAAATCAGTATGTTGAAAAAAATATGTCTGTCATTAACAGAAAAGTTTATGTTGTTTTAAATGTTCCAATTATTTATTGTTTGTCGGGTGAATTGTGGCTGTGGTTATAATTGTTTTATTATAATTGTTTATAATCACGGTAGTATCCATTTTGATGATTAGGAGATTCTATTGTATATTTCTTTGTCAATTTGTCAAAAAGTTTGCTGAAATCGTCAGCAAAACAGAAAATTTCGATAATTTTGTCTTCAGAAATCATGGCTTTAACAAAATAATACTGTCTTTTTTGAAAGATTGATCATTTGATTTCGTTTAATTGGCGTTATAATTATCATAATAATATCAAATTATGACAAAGGAAGAATTCTTTACTTTGCTTACTGAAGAAGTTAAAACATATAAATCTTTCTTGGAAACGGATAAGCAAGACTGGATTGTCAAAGGATTTATTGATATAGACAAGAATGTTTACACAATCACTAATGATACAAAGGTTGTTTCGAAGATTATTGAAATCCTTTTGATCCCGAAGTTGGACAAATTTGCAAGAGATCATGAACTTGAATTAGAATTGCCTTCAAAACAAAACTTTTATCCGGACCTGACGTTTAAAGATAAAGAGGGGCATTTGTTTGCTGTAGATTTTAAGTCAAGTTATTATGATGATGATTATGTAAATGGACTCACCCTTGGGTCTTATTGGGGATATTTCAGAGATAGAGATACTGTCAAAAGCATGGATCACTCATACAACTCATATTGTTCACATACCGTATTGGGTATGCTCTATAAGCAAAATCTCATAGATTCGGATGAGAAAGATGTTTATTCAGTAGATGAGTTGTCCGCGATTCATTCTGTTATAGAGAAGTTTATCTTCTTTGTTCAGCCTAAATGGAAGATTGCAAATGATATTCCAGGAAGTGGTAACACCCGTAATATTGGTGGTATTACAAATATTCAAAAACTCGTCAACGGTCAGGGGCCTTTTGCTGATTTAGGTGAGGAGGTATTTGATGATTATTGGAAAGGTTATTTCAATAAAGTGGATGCTCGCACGGCAGGAATAGGAACTCCTCATTATAATAACCTGAAAACATACAAGCAATATCTTGAAAGTCAAAAAAATATATTAAATAAACTTTGATTTTTATGTCAGTAATAGTACCTCCAATTAAATCGCAAGGTATAAAAACCAAACTTGTGCCTTGGATAAATGATGTTATTTTGCAATCTGGATTAGATTTGCCAAATACCAACTGGGTTGAACCGTTTTTTGGAACAGGTGTAGTTGGATTAAATGCCCCAGTTGGTGGTGAAAGATATATTGCAGATAGCAATCCTCATATAATCAATTTTTATAATGGTGTGCTCCATGGAGAAATTACGCCACAAAACATGCGTAAATATCTTGAACATGAAGGTGCATTGTTAGCTGTAGCAGAAGAGGCGGGATATGCTCATTATCGAGCAGTAAAAGATCGTTTTAATGCAGAACATAGTTCATTTGATTTTATTTTCCTTTCTCGTGCAGGGTTCAATGGTATGATGCGTTTTAATAAGAGAGGACAGTGGAATATACCATTTTGTAAAAAGCCAGAGCGTTTTGCCCCAGCCTATATAACAAAGATTTGTAATCAGATAGCCGCAGCACAAAGAGTTATTCATCAGAATCATTGGGAGTTCCATAATCAAAACTTCATTGAAACAATAAACCATGCACAAGCTGGAGATTTGATATACTGTGATCCTCCATATTTTGGACGCTATGTAGATTATTATAATGGTTGGACAGAAGAGGACGAGGCGTCTCTTTTCTATGCATTAGAACATACTCCAGCACACTTTATACTTTCCACATGGCATCATAATGAGTTTAGGGCAAATGAAATGATGGATCGTTTCTGGAATCACTTCAATGTGGAAACTCAGGAACATTTCTATCATGGTGGTGGCCGTATAGAAAACCGTCATGCTATGATAGAAGCTCTTGTATTCAATTTTGATTTACATGAACCTGCAATTCAACAAGAAGAAATACATGTCGAGCAACAACTAGCACTTGAGTTTGCATAATATGACACCTTTATATCAGACAGAAAATGAGGAGTTTACATTGTATCATGGAGATTCAATGGAACTTATTGATTCTATTGACCAAAAAGTAGATATGATATTTGCAGATCCACCTTATTTCCTGTCTAAAAATATATCCACCTGTATAAATGGTACTTGGAAATCTTTTGAAAAGGGAGAATGGGATAGAGAAACATCACTAGATAATATAAATGCTTTTAACAAGAAATGGTTATCTGCTTGCAGAAATGTACTAAAAGATGACGGAACAATATTTGTTACAGGAACATATCATAACATTTTTTCTGTAGCGACTTGTATGATAGAACTCGGCTATAAGATTCTAAATATAATCGTGTGGCAAAAATCAGATGCAAAACCAACATTGTCAAGAAATTATTTTAATTTTACCACAGAATATATTGTCTGGGCTCGTAAAAATGAGAAAATTAAGCATTTTTTTAATTGTGACTTAATGGCACAACTCAATGGTGGAAACAGAATGTCTGATGTTTGGCGAATTCCTTTTATTTCTTCATGGGAATTGAAATGTGGCAAACACCCGACGCAAAAACCACTTCGTTTGCTTTATAGAATCATTTTGTCATCAACAAGAGAAGGAGAAACCATACTCGATCCTTTTGCAGGAAGTTGTACAACAGGCATAGCTGCGACACTCTTAAATCGTAAGTTTATTGGCATTGACCAAAGTATTTACTATTTGACATATGGTATTCGTCGCAAACAAGAGATAGAAGATCCTCTCACTGCAGAAAAGATTCTAAAGAAAATGGCAGAAAATCATGAAGAATTGATGGTCATGGTAAATCACTGCCGCAAAGGGTTAAAGGATAAAATGATCGAAACTGGTATTTGCTATTTGAGGGCTGGAGATTCCCAAGGTTCTCTTTGCATAACGCCTGGATTTGAACGACTGTCATATGTATTGTTACACACAAATGGCGAAGATTGTCAACTTTTCAGATTGAAGTCGAAAGGAAGATTTAATATATGGACAAAAGAAACATTAGAAAAATATGGTTTTGAACCATCTCATGCACCTTATTACATTGTGTTGCACTTTGACAATTCGAAACCTATACCTTTCAAGCATCTTCCAAATCTCAAAGAGTCGGTTAATACATATATAGCAAAGATAAAACCTCTTAGTGATTTTATGGGAATCAAATAGCATTCATCTTTTCTAGATTGACAATTATAAATAAATGTTCCCACTGATTTTTCAGCACAAACGCTAATTATCAGTGGGTTTGTTGTTCCTTTTTTCCTCCATTCCCCCCTCCGTACGAAATTTATAACCTGCATTTTCTGTTCTTTTCCCCTATTTTTTATACCTTTGAAAGCAAATTATTAAAATACGTATTTAAAATGAAATTCTTAAAACCTGTATTGGTATCTTCTGTGATAGCAAGCATGGCATTCCTTTGCTCTTGTAATAAGTCTGCTGACAAAAAGTCGGCTTCTGACGTGTCTAATGATTCTACTGCTGTTGAGGCTGTTGAAGCGGTCCCTTCCGTCGCTCCTTCTCACACTTTGGAGGTCGTATATATGGATGTCGACACGGTGCTCCAAAACTATACCTTGGCTAAGGAACTTACTGCTCAACTTAAAAGCAAGCAGGAGAAGAGCGCTAACTCTTTGCAGAACAAGCAGACTAAACTTCAGCAGGATATGGCCCAGTACCAAAAGGAGGCTGCTCAATTCCAGCAGGACTACCAGAATGGTAAATTCCTGACTCAGGCGTCTATCCAGGAGGCTCAGCAGAAATTCATGAAGAGAGAGCAGGAACTTATGAAGCAGGATCAGGATCTTCAGGCTCTCAACCAGAAACTGACTAATGAGATGCTTGACGAACAGGAAAAGATGAACAAGCGTCTTCGCGACAGCTTGGATTCTGTGCTTAAACAGTATCAGAAGGAAAACAGATATAGATTGATTTTGAGCAACAATGGCCGCGACAATGTGATCTGGGGCGATTCTTCCCTTAATATCACTAAGATCGTGACTAACGATTTGAATGCTCGATATCAGAAAAAATAAGAGAATAAAATGAGCGAAATATCTAATCTTAATCCGAAGGCGGTTTGGAAATATTTCGATGAGATTTGCTCCATTCCGCATCCTTCTCATAAGGAGGCGAAGTTGAGCAAGCACCTTCAGGAGTTTGGAAAAAAACTTGGTCTTGAGACTTTGGTGGATGAGTATGGCAATGTGCTTATTCGTAAACCTGCGTCGGCTGGATGCGAAAAGTGTGAGAGCTTGCTTTTCCAGTCGCATATAGATATGGTGTGCGAGAAAAATTCCGACGTCGCTTTTGATTTTGACAACGACGGAATTCAACCTTATATCGATGGTGAATGGGTGAAGGCTAAGGGCACGACTCTTGGCGCTGACGACGGTATCGGTGTGGCTTATCAGATGGCTATCCTTGCTGATGACTCTTTTAAGCACGGACCTATCGAGTGTCTGTTCACTGTAGACGAAGAGGTCGGTCTGCTTGGAGCTCATGTCTTGAAGGAGGATTGGATTAAGTCGACGATGCTCGTCAACCTTGATTCGGAAGATCAGGGTGAGTTCTGCATCGGTTGCGCAGGTGGTGTGAACACAGTCGCCAAATATAGTCAGAATCTGCAGAAGCCAGACAAGGATTATCTGTTCATGACTATTAAGGTGAGTGGCTTGATCGGTGGACATTCCGGCGTGGATATTGATAAGAATCGTGGAAATGCGATCAAGATCCTTGCTGAATTGATAAACAGGATCTCTGCTGAGGGCGACGTTGTGATTGCCTCTATCGACGGTGGAAATCTTCACAACGCTATTCCAAGAGAGGCGTCCGCAACCATTGGTGTTGAGTTTAAGATAAAGGAGACTGCTCGTGTGATTACTAATATGTATATCGCAGAAAAGCAGAATGAACTTATTGGCGAAACTCTTGAAATTGACTTGTCTACCACAGATAAAGCGGAGAAGGTGTTCGCTCCGTCAACATCTAAATCATTGATTAAGGCTATATTGGCTTGCCCACACGGAGTGCTGAAGATGAGCGAGGATATTCCTGGATTGGTGGAGACAAGCACAAATTTGGCTTCAGTGAAGATGATTGGTAATGATATTGTCTTCGAGACAAGCCAAAGAAGCAGTGTCACGGAAGAGAAGGAAAAAATCAGAAAGATGGTATACGATGCGTTCGCTACCAACGGAGCATCTTCAGTGGAGTCGGATGAGGGTTATCCGGGCTGGAAACCTAATGTCAACTCAAAAATCAAGAACATTGCCGTCGACACATATAAGAAACTATTCAATGTCACTCCGAATGTCGGCGCAATCCACGCAGGTCTGGAGTGCGGACTAATTATAGAGAAATATCCAAAGTTGGATATGATTTCTATCGGACCAACTATTATTGGCAACCATTCTCCAGCGGAAAAAGTGTCGATCCCAACTGTGGAGATGACATGGAAACATGTGTTGGCGATAATAGATACAATTCGCAATTCATAATGCGTAATTCGTAATTAAGGTTGGGGAAGCCCCAACTCTTAATTTTTAATTTTTAATTCTTAATTCTTAATTTTGAAAAATTAAGGCTTATGGTAAAAAAGTATGATTTTCTCGTTATCGGTTCAGGTATAGCCGGAATGAGTTTTGCACTTAAAGTGGCATCAAAAGGCAAAGTGGCATTGCTTTGCAAAACGGAAATGATAGAGGCAAACACTAATTTTGCCCAAGGTGGTATCTGCTGTGTCATGAAAGAGGATGACAAGTTTGAAAACCATATCAAGGACACTCTTATCGCTGGCGACGGAATTTGCGATTACAATGTCGTGAAGAAGGTCGTAGAGGGAGCCCCAGCTCAGATAAAGGAGTTGGTGAAATGGGGTGTCGACTTTGATAAGAATGAGGATGGCAAGTATGATCTTCACAAAGAGGGAGGTCATGACAATTTCCGTATTCTTCACCATAAGGACAACACTGGAGCTGAGATTCAGGAGAGTCTTGTGGAGACGGTGAAGAAGCATCCTAATATAGATGTGATGGAGCACCATTTTGCCATTGAGCTTCTTACACAGCACCATTTGGGCATGTTGGTTAAGCATACCACTCCAAACATTGATTGCTACGGAGCATACGTGCTTGATATAAAGAAGAATTGTGTTGACACATATTTGGCAAAAATAACGATGGTCTGCACAGGAGGTATCGGAAATATCTACCAGACGACAACAAATCCACCTGTGGCTACAGGCGACGGAATATCAATGGTTTACCGTGCCAAGGGTTTGGTCGAGGATATGGAATTTGTCCAGTTCCACCCGACAAGTCTTTACCATCCAGGTGACCGTCCATCCTACTTGATCACAGAGGCTATGCGTGGATACGGAGGAATCTTGCGTAATAAGAAGGGAGAGGATTTCATGCTCCGTTACGACTCAAGAGGAAGTCTTGCCCCACGTGATATAGTGGCGCGAAGCATCGACACAGAAATGAAGTTGACTGGAGAGGATCACGTCTACTTGGATGTGACACACAAGGATCCAGAGGAGACTAAGAAGCATTTCCCAAATATCTATCAGAAGTGTTTGAGCATAGGAATTGATATCACAAAGGAGTATATACCAGTGTGTCCAGCTTCTCACTATCTATGCGGAGGAATCAAAGTAGACGAGAATGCCCGCACAACAATCAACCATCTGTATGCGGCAGGAGAGTGCACACGCACAGGTTTGCATGGAGGTAACCGTTTGGCTTCCAACTCATTGCTTGAGGCTATCGTGTATGCTGAGGCTGCAGCTCAACACTCATTGCCATTGATCGACAATATCAATTGGTGTGATGAGATTCCAGAGTGGAACGACGAAGGCACAACTCTAAATGAGGAGATGGTGCTTATCACACAGAGTGAGAAGGAGGTCAACCAGATCATGCAGGCATACGTCGGAATCGTCCGTTCTAACCTTCGTTTGAAGAGAGCGTTCGACAGATTGGAGTTGATCTACAAAGAGACAGAGAGTCTGTTCCAGCGCTCGGTTGTCTCAAAAGAGATCTGTGAACTACGTAACATCGTCAACACAGCCTATTTGGTGATCAAATCTGCAATGCAGAGAAAAGAGAGCCGTGGATTGCATTATACGATTGATTATCCGAAGAAAAATGAGCATATCAGTCTGTATGATGTGGAAGAGCTGAAGAAATTATAAATTATAAATGCGAAATGCTAAATTGGCGTTTCGCATTGTGTAGAGACGCACGGTCGTGCGTCTAAAGAAAATTATAAATTATAAATGCGAAATGCTAAATCATCGTTTCGCATTTTTTGTAGAGACGCACGGTCGTGCGTCTAACAACGGTCATGCGTCTAGCAATGGACGTGCGTCTAGCAATGGACGTGCGTCTTTTGTGATAAAAAAACGGCATCATGAAGAAAGTGTGTATAATCGGAGCAGGTGTGGCTGGTATGGCGTGTGGAATCCATTTGCAGAAAAGTGGTTTCCAGACAGTCATATATGAAGGTGGCTCTACTCCAGGAGGATTATGCACAGGGTGGAGCAGAGGCGGATATTCGTTCAACGGCTGTATGCACTGGTTGTTGGGAGCAGAAAAAGGCAGTTCTTTCCATACGATGTGGAATGAAATTGTTGATTTGTCGCAGATTGAATTTGTGGATCATAAAGAACGTGTCCAATTTGAGGTAAAATCCCACGTAGAGATGCACGGTCGTACGTCTGATATGACCGACAAATATGGCTCCAATATTTTCCATTTCTACAACAAAACAGATGATTTTGAGAAATATCTGTTGGATATAGCGCCAGAAGATGCAACGCTGATCAAGAGGTGGATGTCGTGTGTGAGGGGATTGAATAAGTTTCAGGAGGTTTTGCCACCGGTGATTGCTGACGATTCAAGTTTGTGGCAGAAAATAAAGTTTTGGGGTGTGAAGATGACGGTCAGGATGCATCAGTTTGGATTCCATTATCTGAAATATCGGTTTAGTGGCATTCTGCAAGGCACGACCCACACATTTGCCGAACGGTTCAAGTCTCCTTTTTTGCGTGAGGCGATCAAGAACCTTTATGAGAAGGAGATGCCGATGAATCTGCTCTGTTTTGTGCAGAGTTATGCGGATCTTGGCGTGGCAAAATATCCCAAAGGAGGGTCGGAAGCGTTTGCCAAATTATTGGCAGATAGTTATTTGAAATCAGGAGGAACGATCAAATATAATTCCAAGGTTGAGAAGATTGTTGTAGACGACGGTGCTCATAAGGCTAAAGGTATCCAACTGAAGAATGGCGATTTTTGTGAGGCTGACTACGTGGTGTCTGCTGCCGATTGGCATTGGACGATGTTTGATGCACTCGGTGAGAGATATATTCCGTCTGACCTGATGAAATATAAGAAGATTGAGAATAGCGACGTCTACTACTCTTATTGCATTCTTTATCTTGGAGTGAAAGACGGAATGAAGAATCATCCTCATTTTTTGCGTTTCTATACAGACCCATATTTATTGCCTGATGGCACTCCGTTCGACAAAATGGAGGTCCATATCTATAATTATGACGAAAAACTAGCAGGCGACGACCGATGCACGATTGCTGTCTACTTCCAAACTCAAAACGGTGATTATTGGATAGATAAGCGTGCGAACGACAGAGGTGGCTATGAGGATATAAAGAAAAAATTCACTGCATTAGCCATCGAAAAACTTATCGCTCATTTCGGCGAAGAATTCAGGGATAAAATTGAGGTTTCAGACCTTACAACTCCTGCGTCGTATCATCGCTACACCAACAATTATAACGGCTCATCACAGGGTTGGATGCCGACAATCGTACGACGTAGTTTCGGAAAGGTCTGTGGCTTGAGCAACGTCTTCCTATGCGGACATTGGACAATACCAGGCGGAGGATTGCCGATTGCGTTGAAGAGCGGAAGAGACGTCGCGGAAAAAATTAAAAATGCTGAATTATAAATGCGGAATGCTAAATGCCCTATTCGACAGAATGGATAGAATCATAATAGACAGCAAAATATATACGCGAGATAATCTCAGTGAAATTGAGAATGAAAGCGTCAGTGATTTTCTTATTGAGTGGTTTTCCGATTCTCCGACAGTCAATCTCCACACTTCGGGATCAACAGGTAAGCCCAAATTGATAGTGGCTGAGAAATCACGTATGATAGCAAGTGCTAAAATGACGTTGGATTATCTTGGACTTAAACCTGGTGATACTGCTTTGCTTTGTTTGTCAGTCAATTATATCGCTGGAAAAATGATGATTGTGCGAGCCATTGTAGGCGGACTTAATCTTCTAATTGGTGATTTGTCTAGCAATCCATTGCAGAATGAAGAGCGACATATTGATTTTGCGGCGATGGTCCCATTGCAGGTCTACAATTCATTTAGAGATAATAACGGTAGGTTTTCACGGATAGGTAAGGTTATTATTGGAGGTGGGGCAATAGATAGAAATGAAGAGAATTTATACAGCACATTGCCCAACGAAATCTACGCCACTTACGGAATGACCGAGACTCTTTCCCATATTGCGATGCGTAGGATCAATGGAGATAAGCGCAGCCCATATTTCACGCCGATGGATGGGGTAGAGGTGTGGGTGAAGGAGGAAAGTGAAACGCAATGCTACGAAAAAACTGGGACGTTGGTTATTAATGCACCGTCGCTATGTGCGGAAACTTTGTACACCAATGATAATGTGGAGATGAGGTCAGACGGCACTTTCCGTATACTTGGTCGCAAGGATAATGTGGTGTGTTCGGGTGGCATCAAACTGCAGATTGAGGAGATTGAGGCTAAATTTGCCAATATTATCCACGTCGATTTTGCCATTTCATCCAAACCAGATGAAAAACTTGGAGAAAAATTGGTTTTGGTGATCGAGGATAGTAAAGAGCGACATGTCGCAACTTCATCGTCGGCATTGTTATCATCATATTTAGGATTTGATCTGACAGCCTGTCTAGAGAAATATGAGATACCTAAGGAAGTGTTTTATATTCTTCATTTGCCACGGACAGAGAGTGGCAAGATAGCGAGAGCCACACTCAAACAAATACTGTCGGAAAATAAATAAGCACTAGTATAATAGAAAAGGCGACCCAAAGAAGAGTCGCCTTAAATTGTTTGAAAGACAAAGTTTTACTTTGTGACATCATTAAGTTTCTGCTCAGCTTTCTCAGCTTTCGCTGCTGCTTTGGCAGCCTCTTTGTTAGCCTTGTCGATTTTTTCCTGAGCTTTCTGAGCCTCTTTTTCAGCTTTAACTCTTTCCTTCTCAGCCTTTTCTGCTGCCTTAGCTGCTTCTGCCTGAGCTTTGGCATGCTGTTCCTGAGCCTTAGCTATTGCCTTCTGCTCCTTCTCATACTCTTTACGAAGAGAAGCAAGCTCCTTGTCGGAAGTGATATGAGTACCACACTTGTAGCTTAGGCTTTCTGAGCTAGAAATCATCACCTGTCCGTTAACAACGTGAAGGAAGCTTAACGACTTGTCGTCTCCGATCTTGTAGACGATACCAGCCTGACCATCGTTGAAGAAAATCAAATCTCCGACTGCCAATTTAGCCATTTTCTTTACAGCTTTACCCTCGCCGGCAAGACTTGCTATGTTGTCAGACAAATCGTAACCAACCTGAGAGAATGCGTACTGGATCAACTTGCCGTTGTCGTACTCTGTGGCTGCACCAGGAATGGAATTAAGCTGCAATGCTGTGTTAAGCATACCGTCGATTGTTTTCTGAGGCGCTTTGGCAACCTTCTCTTTGTCTGCTGCGAATGACGACAACGCAATCATTGCCGACACTGCTATCATGAAAAGTTTTTTCATTGTAAAAACCCTTTGTTTATATGTTTGTGGCTGCAAAATTATCAAAAAAGTGTGTGATTATACAGAAAAACGCGAAATTGTTTGTTGATTTTAACCTTTTTTACACATTTGGTGAGATAATATCTATAAAATTGCTGTCGGGAAGTATAGTTATTCATAGTTGCATTTTTGTGTTGATTCCGGTATTTATTTTAATTTATATCCATGCTGATTTTATGTTTCTGATTATTTTCTTATTTTTGCTATAAATAATTAATAGATATTCAGTTTATGTCAGCAGGAGCAAATTTTGATAGGGAGTTTTTGAGACATCAGCAGATGATGTTAGGGGTGATGTGTGGACTTTTGGCTCCACTTGCGGTAGTTTTTGGAATCATCGGTGATAATCCGGATGAATGGTGGTATTCGATTTCTGCCACCTATTATTGCAATTCGAAAATATTTATGATCGGTCTCCTGTTCACCACTTTCATCTATTTCTTGGCATATCGAGGTTACGACAGACGAGACAAAATCATCGCTACCGTTTCTGGGATTTCAGCCCTTTTGGTGATTGCGTTTCCCACAAAGACCTCTTTCGTCAATGACACAGATTTGGTAGGTCTGATTCATTTGCCGGTCGCTGAGACAAATATAATCCATTGTGTGAGCGCTTCAATCCTTTTTGTCAGTTTTGCTATCATGATTTTGTTCCAGTTCACAAAGTCGGATGGTGAGATGACTCCAGAAAAGAAGAAACGAAACATTCTTTATAAGATCTGTGGAAACACCATCAATTTCTTTATGGCATTTCAGATGTTCACAGTGACGTTTGATGAAATTTTCCCTAATTGGTGGACAATGGTTAATGAGGCTGCAATGTTGACTGCTTTTGCTGTAGCTTGGCTTTGTAAGGCAGGATGTTTTAAAATGTTGAATGATAAATAATCTTTTTCAAAAACTCACCGATAGCCGTCGTAAGGTTGCTGAGACACTTGCTAATCCAGCAACCATCGGTTTGTGGAATCTGATTGTCGACAAATATAGTGGCAAGGCTCATTTTGTGTATGAGTTGCTCCAGAATGCCGACGACGCGGGTGCCAGAAATGTACGTATTGTGCTTGATGGCGACAGATTCTCTTTTTTTCATGATGGTTCAAGACAATTTTCAGTTTCTGATGTGGATAAAGAGGATTCCGACGGAAAAATCGGTGATATAAATGCGATCACCTCTATCGGACACAGCACCAAGGTGGGTGAGAGCAAAATAGGCAAGTTTGGAATAGGTTTCAAATCGATATTCGCATATTGTGATGTGCCTCATGTCGAGGACGACAATTTCAGTTTTGACATTCAGAATTTCATTGTTCCAGTCGAAGCAAAAAGATTGGTAGGTTCTGGAAGACGTGTGGGAGAGACACTGTTCTGTGGAAAGATAAAAGACAATTCGAAAGCAGATGAGATAGCGTCGATGGTCGCGTCGTTGGATTTCCCGCTCAACTATCTTAATAATGTGGAGGAATTGGATTGCAGCGTCGACGGAAAAATCTACAGATTCAAAAAATCAATCGCGTCGTCAAAGATCGTTGAAGATTCAGTTCGCATTTATTCTTTAATCTCCGAGAAGACGGTGGGGCAATCATCCATGTCGCAGAATTTCACATGTGCGACGGAGTCTTTTTTGTTTGGATCCCAACAGATGAGTGCCACATTGTCGATGCCAGTTGATGAGGATGGCAATGCTGTTTTGTGTGACTCTTCGGCATTGAATTGTTTTTTCCCTTTGCTCGAACAGAGTTCGCTTCCTTTCTTCATACATGGAACGTTTTTGTTGAGTGACAATCGTGAGAATACACTTCAAAATGAATCAAATGATGCCCTTCGACAGCAAATTGCGTCTCTTTCTGTAGTTTTCCTAAAACATCTCAAATCTTGGGAAACGGTGGAAAGAGTGCTTGAAATGAAGGAAAAATGCAAGTATGAAAACGTAAATTCCATCAACCGTTTATGCAGTGAGCGACTGTTTCAAACAATTGTGTCGGGGATGTCGTCGACTTCATTTTTCCAAGATGCTGATGGTGCATTTATCCAAACATCGGCATTGAATTTTTGTGTTGAGAATGTGGGCGACATTTTAAGTGATGGTGAACTGGTGACGCTTTCTAAAGGAAAAGTCTGCAAAGATTTTGACAAAATTGACCTATCTAAATTTCCGCATCTTCGCAAACTGGTGGAACCACAGATTTGGGGAGTTGAAGCTATGCTTATGTCCCTTGATGAAGATTTCATGAAACAGAAGTCAGAAGAGTGGATTATGAATTTTTACAGATTTCTTTATGGAGAACGAAAGGTGTTGTCGAAACTTCTGCGTGGCAAAAGTGAAGCGTTTGCGAAAGATTGGATCAAGTGTGCGGATGGACATTTCAGAAGTCTTGGCGGTCGTGCCAACCTAAAGAATCTATATTTGAGTGGAGACGCGAGCCATTCCGTCTTCCCGTCATTGCTTGACGATAAGGAAATACATTTGTTGTTTGCGGACGTGTTGCAACTCACGCATTTTTCCGAGCAGTCGTTGACAGTGGATTTTGTGGCTCAGCAATTTCAAGAACAGAGAGTTAGTCCGCTTGATTATGACACGTTGGCAAAATATATAATGATAGCCGCAAACGAGTATGTCGGAGCCGGATTTGATTTCGATCGAAAGAAGAATATAGTGGAATTGTTTGGCAATCTTCAGTTTTTGCCTACAAACAAATACACATTGTCGCTACCACAATCTGTTTTTGCGGAAACAGGGGTTCAGCGGGCATTTTTTGCCGATAATGCAGATGCGGTATTCCTTCCGAATGATTTTATAGAGAAGTATGTTTCGCCATCCGACCGTCAGACATTCTATACATTTGTCAGCGCGTGTGGCGTTTGTTTCGACGTGAGGATAGATTGCAATGTCTTGCGTCATCCGATTGATTATAAGACGTTTGGGATATCAGATGAAGAGATGCCATCGCCATCAAAAATAAAGGAGATGGAGATTGATGACCGTGAAATAGTCGGTTTCAACCATTTCTTGTGTCATCCTTCGCTTGACAGATCATTGGCGTTCTGCAGAATGTTGCAGAGTCTGCTCGACAAAGAAGTCCCGACAGAGGTGTTGCGACGTCTGACAGGCAAATATCTTTATACACCGAAAGGTAAACGCAATTCTGTCGAGACAACATTAAAAAATACAACAGCCTACAGACAACTTTTCAAGTCACGATGGCTGATGAAGACAAATGGAGAATATGCGTCGGTGGCTGAAATTCCGTCTACAGATATGCTTATGCCTGCTTACGACGCTATTCCATATTCCGTCTTCTCTTTTCTTGGTATCTCTTTTAAGAAACGAGATGAGGATGCTGAGGCGCGTGAGGCATTGGCTTTAGTCCGAGCGTTGGAGAGGGTAGGAATAACGAAAGAGATGTTGAATGAAATGATAAATGAGAAATTAAAAATGCGGAATTAACCGCAAATCGAGGATTTATCCATTTCATTTGGCATTTGTCATTTCTAATTTTGAATTTTTTCTTGATATGTTGTATAACATACAAATTAAAATTTCTATATTTGCAGAAAGGAAATAAATAAGTTAATAATTCACGATATGGAGTGGTTTTTCAAATTACTTTCAAGTGGTTCGGTAGCATACTCTTTGCTGCTGCTTTCATTCACTATCGTTGCTGGTTTGGCAATCGGTAATTTCAAAGTGAAAGGTTTTACTCTTGGCGTCACATGGATATTGTTTGTCGGAATCTTCGTAGGAAATTTCTATCAGATAGATCCTCATATATTGCACTTTGTCAAAGAATTTGGACTTATTCTGTTTGTGTACTCAATTGGCATGCAGGTAGGGCCAAGCTTTTTCTCAACATTTCGTAGTGGAGGAATCAATTTGAATCTTATGGCAGTAGGATTAGTTTTCCTTAACGTTATGGTAGCCTATGTTATATACTGCGTCACAGGAGAAGACTTGAAGAATATGGTTGGTATCCTTTCCGGAGCCGTAACAAACACGCCAGGTCTGGGAGCCGCTCAACAGGCATATTCGGATGCGACTGGCAATGCAAGTGATTTCCTTGCTGCTGGTTACGCGATAGCTTATCCTATGGGTGTTGTGGGAATCATTATTATTCTTGCAGTGGTTAATTTCCTTTGGGGTAAGGAGACTCATGATCAGACAGAGGAGCAAGATAAGAGCAGTGTCGAGATTTACACTGTGCAGATCACAAACAAGGCTATCGACGGAATGACACTTGGAAAGTTGAAGCAGACAATCGGAAAAAACTTTGTTGTCACTCGTCTTCATAAAGCTGCAGTCGACGAGGTGAAAGTTCCAAACGACGATACAGTCCTTTCGTTCAACGATAAGATGTATGTGATCTCAAACCAGAACGATAGTGAGGCTGTAAAGGTCTGTGTAGGAACTCGTCTGGAGATGGATATGGCTCTTTGGGACAAGTTGGATGGAGGTCAGTTGGTAAGCAAGAGACTTGTGGTGACAAAGTCGGAAATGAATGGTAAGACATTCGCTCAGCTAAAGATTCAGGAGATTTTCGGAGTCAACATTTCTCGCGTCATCCGTACTGGTATTGACCTTGTGCCAAGCCCAACATTGCAGCTTCAGGTTGGAGACTCTATTATTGCGGTGGGTGACGAGACATCTGTAAATAAACTCGGATTATTTGTAGGAAACTCAAACACGCAGCTCGACCATCCACATTTGATCCAGGTATTCTTGGGAATCACACTTGGTGTGCTGTTAGGTTCAATTCCATTTGATATTCCTGGAATTCCACAGCCGGTGAAGCTTGGATTGGCAGGTGGACCGCTAATTGTGTCGATCTTGATCGCAAAGTTTGGAATCAAGTTCAATTTGGTCACATACACAAGATTCTCAGTTAAGAAGATGCTTCAGGAGATTGGAATCATGTTGTTCTTGGCAGCCGTTGGTTTGGGAGCAGGAAAGAGTTTTGTATCTACATTCCAGGAAGTCGGCTTGTCGTGGTTCATTTATGGAATTTTCATCACGATGGTGCCAATGATAATAATTCTTTTGATTGGACGATTTGTTTTGAAGCTGAATGCGGCTCAACTGATGGGATTTGCAAGTGGATCGACAACGAATCCTCCTGCGTTGGCATTCTCCAACACAGCTGATGCGACAGGTAAGGCGTCACTTTCGTATGCTACCGTCTATCCATTGACAATGTTCTTGCGAGTGATGAGCGCTCAATTCCTAGTGTTGATGGCGTTATAATGAATTATAAATTATAAATGCGGAATGCTAAATTATATTAGTGTTCCGCTTTTTTTGTTTGGCGAAAGGCGAAGGACGAAAGGCGAGATGTTTTAAGCAAACAGACAGAGTACGAGTAAAATTGTCATGAAACTGATTATCCAAGCTATTATAAGTAATCCTAGTGAATTTAACAGCGGGTCTGATTCTTCTGTGCGTTTATGTAAAGTTTGTATATCAGGAAATAAAGTATAGCGATGACAGCAGAGATTAGTAAGAAAGCGTATTCAAAATCCAACATGGAATATACATGTAAAGCAATGAGATTTAGAGTCAATGCTATCAATGTAAAATATAACAGGGCAGTTTTGAATTTTTTCATGAGAGTAGAATTGAGTTATGTGGCGGAATAAAACCTGAGGAAATAGGCTGACTCTAATTTTAGAAACAGCTGTTTTTATTTTTATGTTGTTTTGATTGCTTTTTTTTGTATAGTCAACGAGAGAAACGTTTCAGCAATGATTTCCACCAAGGCAATGGTTCATCTTTTGGTGTGAAGTTTATCAGAAATTCTATGACTTCTTTTGCTGGCTTCTTCAGTTTGATGATTGGGTCAATGAAGTATAGTTCTCCGTCGTCTCCTTTCAACACATTATCGCTGGCAGTACCGATGTCTGTGACAGTGACATATTCGTTGCCATAGAAGTAAGGACCGTCTGGTTCTAATCCCAACGTCTTCAGATGACAAATGATCTCATCGTCTGTAGGGTGGGCATTGGTAGACGATATAAATGGCTGCGTCAACACGATTCGAAGATTACCTTCGTCTTCTGCAATACCGATAAATTTATAACTAGTGTTAGGAAACAGAAGATTATGGACAATATGCTCATAGATGGCATCTTCAGCGTGGAGCTCCTTGATCACCCATTTGGCAAACGGATCCTTCACCTTATAAATAAGAGATTCTTTTTCATTGTAGAAAATCTCGCATTCGCCAGTCTTGGTGCAAAGTTTGTCGCCAAACTTATCGATTGTCTCTCTGTCGATAAACAGACCATTTTCTTTGGCTATATCAAACAATCTTTTCGTCTCTACCTGCTCCGCTCTGGTTTGCTCAAGAGTAGTCTGGACATTCTCTGAATCTCCATACGGTTGATCGTGAACCTCTTTTTCAAGCACTCGTATGTCGCCTCTGTCAAGATCTGCCATTTCTCTTCTGGATAGGTTTTGATAAAGGTCTCCACCGACATGTTGGTTTGACTCATTATTATTTTGCTCAAGTCTTGTTCCATTGCTCATGATAGTTGATTTTTAATTATTAATGCCTTATCTTGATACAGTCTGGTGATAATATTTCCACACTTATGTCCGTACCTACCTGTTATTCAATCTTGTCGTTATCCCAAATGAAGGCTCCCTTGTCTTTATCCCAGTATTCTCCTCCGTATGCAGGTAATACAAGTTTTAGTTTTCCTCCATTTATATTTATCCAATCGGCTTCCACTTTATAACTAAGTATTTGATTTTGCCAATTATCTTCATTTATAATGCAGTTGGATTTTCCCTCGAAAACGAAGTCTGCATCTAACATTAACGCTCCATTCGAGACATCATAAAGCATAAAATGATATTTACCGTCATGGATTTCAACAAGATTTACCCAATGTCCTGTCTCACACTCTCCCGTCCAAACAGCAGATTGAGGTATGTTTGCAGGTTTTTCAGGTATCTGACTACATCCTTCGTCTAACGCATGTATAATAAGCCCTGTTAGACAAATGAAAATAAATAGGCAGAATGCAGATAGAATCGCTAATCTCTTTATCCACTTCTTGATAGTAGTTTTATTCATGACTAAGAATAATTAGATTTTTGATTTTGACAATTATCTTCATTTATATGTAGTTGGATTTTCCTTCGACTACAAATGAGTATCTAACATTAACGCTCCATCACTGCATATACAAAAAAACTATTATACCAATGATAATGAGTATACAAATTATGAATAGGCAGATTGTGAATATGATCGCTATTCTCTTTATCCACTTTTTGATAGTAGTTTTATTGGCCGACATAATAGGATAATGAGATAGAATAAAATTTGTAAAGACGGGGAGAGCCCCGTCTCTACCGATATGTTATTCTTTCAAAAGATCTGGTCTTAGTTTTTTTGTCCTTTCCAGACTCTGCTCGTATTCCCATTCACGGATCAGTTTTTCATTTCCAGACAAAAGGATGTCAGGCACCTTCCATCCTTTATATTCCGCAGGACGTGTGTAGACAGGTGGAGCCAAGAGGTCATCCTGGAAACAGTCTGTCAAAGCACTCTCCAAATCACTCATTGCTCCTGGAAGCAGACGGACAACAGCATCTGTCATGATCAGCGACGCGAGTTCACCTCCCGTCAATACGAAATCACCGACTGAAATCTCACGTGTGATGAGATGCTCGCGTATACGGTGGTCGATGCCCTTGTAGTGTCCGCAAAGGATTATGATGTTGTTGTAGAGCGACAACTCGTTGGCAATCTTCTGGTTGAACGTCTCACCGTCGGGACTGGTGTATATCACCTCGTCATATTCTCTCTGCTCTTTAAGATGTGTGATAAGTCTGTCGATTGGCTCGATCTGCATCACCATACCAGCAGAGTATCCGTAAGCCTCGTCGTCGACCTTCAGATGCTTGTTGAGCGTATAGTCACGGATATTGTGGATTTGGATATCCACCAAACCCTTTTCTCTCGCCCTCTTTATAATCGAATGCTGCAACGGGCTTTCTAGAAGTTCTGGCACGCACGACAAAATATCTATTCTCATTTTATTGAACTATTATGGCAATTGATACATGTAGCCTAACCCAACTTCTTTTTTATCGCTTGCCCTACGAGCTCGCGTAGGAGAAAGGTGGTTATGGCATTCCGCCCTTAACAATCCTCAAAATTCAATGCTCTACAATGTATGAGTCTTATTTTGGACTTTATATACTGCGAAGATACGACTTTATTTACTTTTTAGCGAATATAAATGCTGTACAATACATTTTTTTTGTAATTTTGCGATGCCTATCAGGTTGATGTTGGGCAGATTTTCATGAAAATAAGAAATACATTTTAAATAATGGGTAAGAAATTTACTGAGTATTCGAATTTTAACCTCTCGGATGTAAACAAGGAGGTGCTAAAGGATTGGGATGCTAAAGACCTTTTCCATAAGAGTATCTCTGAGAGAGAGGGCAATCCAACTTTCGTGTTTTTTGAAGGTCCACCTTCAGCAAACGGTATGCCAGGTATTCACCACGTAATGGCACGTTCAATCAAGGATATTTTCTGCAGATACAAGACTATGAAGGGATTCCATGTAAAGCGTAAGGCTGGATGGGATACTCACGGACTTCCTGTGGAACTTGGTGTAGAGAAAGAGCTTGGCATCACAAAGGAAGATATTGGCAAGAAAATCTCAGTGGATGACTACAATAAGGCTTGTCGTACAAATGTGATGAAGTTCACAAAAGAGTGGACAGACCTTACTCATAAGATGGGGTATTGGGTGGATCTCGAAAACCCATACATCACATACGACAACAAGTATATTGAAACTCTATGGTATCTTTTGAAAGACCTTTACAAGAAGGGCTACCTTTACAAAGGATACACAATCCAGCCATACTCGCCAGCTGCAGGTACAGGTCTTTCTTCTCACGAGTTGAACCAGCCAGGTTGTTATCGTGACGTGAAGGATACAACTGTAGTCGCTCAGTTTAAGATGATCGATCCTAAGCCAGAGATGACTCAGCATGGCACTCCATACTTCTTGGCTTGGACAACTACTCCTTGGACTCTTTCTTCCAACACAGCTCTTTGTGTTGGTCCTAAGATTGAGTATGTTGCAGTACAGAGTTTCAATCCATACACAGGTGAGCCTGCAACTTATGTGTGCGCTAAGGCATTGCTTAACGCTCATTTCAATCCAAAAGCTGCTGATATAGCATTTGAGGATTATAAGCCAGGAGATAAACTAGTTCCTTTCAAGGTTGTAGCTGAATATAAGGGTACTGACCTTGTGGGTATGAAGTATGAGCAGCTTCTTCCTTGGATCACTCCTGAGAATGCTGATCAGGCATTCCGTGTGATTCCTGGTGATTATGTCACAACAGAAGACGGTACTGGTATCGTACATATCGCTCCTACATTTGGTGCTGACGATGCCAAAGTGGCGAAAGCAGCAGGAATTCCGCCACTTCAGTTGATCGACAAGAACGGAAATCTTCGTCCATCTGTTGATTTGACAGGTAAATTCTACCTTCTTTCTGATCTTGACGATGAATATGTCAAGACACATATCAATGTAGAAGAGTATAAACAGTTCGAGGGCCGTTTCGTGAAGAACGCATACGACAAGAACTTGACAGACAAGGATGAGAGCCTCGACGTCTCAATCTGTATGCTTATGAAGGCTACAAACAAGGCATTCAAGATAGAGAAACATGTCCACAATTATCCTCACTGTTGGAGAACAGACAAACCAGTGCTTTACTATCCGCTAGATAGCTGGTTTATCAAGTCGACTGCGGCAAGAGAGAGAATGATCGAGCTGAACAAGACTATCCTTTGGAAACCAGAATCAACAGGTACTGGTCGTTTTGGAAAGTGGCTTGAGAATTTGAACGACTGGAATTTGTCTCGTTCAAGATATTGGGGAACTCCTCTTCCTATTTGGAGAACTGAAGACGGTGCTGAAGAGAAATGTATCGGTTCGCTTGAGGAGTTGATGGCAGAGATAGACAAGTCAGTCAAGGCAGGATTCATGAAGTCTAATCCATGGCCTAACTTCAAAGTTGGCGACTATTCAAAAGAGAATTACGATCCTAAGAATATAGATCTTCACCGTCCATATGTTGACAATATTATCCTTGTCAGCGAGAGTGGCAAACCGATGAAGAGAGAGACTGACCTTATCGACGTATGGTTTGATTCAGGTGCAATGCCATTCGCTCAGATGCACTATCCATTTGAAAATAAGGAAGTTGTAGATAACGGTGAGTTCTACCCAGCTGACTTCATCGCAGAGGGAGTAGACCAGACACGTGGATGGTTCTTCACACTTCACGCAATCTCAACAATGGTGAAGGACAGCGTCGCATTTAAGGCTGTTATCTCAAACGGACTTGTACTCGACAAGAACGGAAACAAGATGAGTAAGCGTTTAGGTAATGCTGTTGATCCGTTCGGTGCTATCGAAAAATACGGTTCAGACCCACTTCGTTGGTATATGATCACTAACGCGTCGCCTTGGGATAACCTAAGATTCGATGAAGAGGGTGTTGACGAGGTAAGAAGAAAGTTCTTCGGTACTCTTTACAATACATATTCATTCTTTGCTCTTTATGCTAATGTAGACGGATTTGATTATTCTCAGGCTGAAGTTCCAATGAATGAGCGTCAGGAGATCGACCGTTGGATTATCTCACTTTTGAATACATTGGTGAAGGATGTAGACGCTGCATATTCAGACTACGAGCCAACAAAGGCAGGTCGTGCAATCTCTACATTCGTTTGTGATAACTTGTCTAACTGGTATGTCCGTCTTTGCCGTAAGAGATTCTGGGGTGGAGAGATGACAAAGGATAAACTTTCTGCATATCAGACACTTTACACATGTCTTGAGACAGTGTCGAGATTGATGGCTCCTATTTCACCATTCTACGCAGACCGAGTATTCCTTGATCTTAACGCAGCAACAGGTAAAGACAAGAGTGAGAGTGTTCACTTGGCTAAATTCCCGTCGGCAGATGAAAATTTAATCAACAAGACACTTGAGGAGAGAATGCAGCTTGCTCAGGATATCTCTTCAATGACACTGGCTCTTCGTAAGAAAGAGAATATCAAGGTGCGTCAGCCACTGACTCAGATCATGGTTCCTATTCTTTCTGATAATGAGCAGGAGAACATAGAGGCCGTGAAGGATTTGATTATGAACGAAGTTAACGTCAAGGCAATCAACTTTGTGACAGATGCTTCTGGAATCCTTGTTAAGAGAATCAAACCAGATTTCAAGAAACTTGGACCTAAGTGTGGCAAGAACATGAAGACTGTGGCTCAGATGCTTACAGAGTTCTCTCAGGAGCAGATCGCTGAGTTGGAGAAGAACGGACAGTATACACTTGATGTCGCAGGTGCGTCTGTAGTTGTGGAGAAGGGTGACGTGGAGATCCTTTCAGAGGATATTCCAGGATGGTTGGTTGCCAACAATGGCCAGATCACAATTGCTCTAGATGTCACAATCACAGATGAGTTGAAGGAAGAGGGTATCGCACGTGAGTTTGTCAACAGAATCCAGAACATCCGTAAGTCTTCAGGATTTGAGATCACAGACAAGATTATTGTTGAGATTGAGAAGAAGGCAGAAATCAATGTGGCTGTTGAGCATTTCGCGCAGTATATCGCTTCACAGGTTTTGGCAAATGAGGTTAAACTTGTGGATTCAATCAGTGGAGCAACAGAGCTTGATTTTGATGATTACAAGGTAAATGTCAAGGTCGTAAAAGCGTAAGTGTGATATAAGACCATAAAGACGGTCAATCTTAAATATTAGCCTACAGTATTGGTGGCGTCGTAAGACAAATCCATTATTGTAGGCTATTTTTTAATTTTAATTTCAAATAAAATAGATGATGCCATAAAATACGATTATCTTTGCATCCAAAAATTAGGACTATGAAGCGAATACTTTTCTTTCTATTTATACAGATATCTGTCATATTCTCTCTTATGGCAGACGACGGAGGTACAACTAATGTAGAGGATTGGACATACGGCAATATTTATGTGAAAGAGCCAAATGATAAAATTGCATTAGAGAAAGAGTTGATGATATGTAGTATGGACAGCGTCACTGCAATATTTGTCTTCAAAAATACGACGGATGATACAGTGACCGTAGACTGTGCGTTTCCGATTGATGTTGTGCTTCCTTATACTATAGAAAATGTCAAGGAAAATGAGTATGAATTATGGAGATGTTACTCATTCCGTGTTTTAAGGATGTTGTTGGGAACTAAAGATACAATTGATCCAAAAGAAGTTGTTGGTCTGGATGGTTCTATTGCTATAAATGATAGGATAAAGGAGTTGGTCCAACAACATGATAAAGAGTTGCGTGTGATGAGTTGGAAAAACTATGTCGGATATATAGATTCTTTAGAATTGGAAAACACCATGTCTACTAGTTTTAGTGAAAACTCATATATTCCTGAATGCGAGATAGAACAGAATGGACAATTTGTTGATATTCAAAATGTAGGAATCGAGAGCTCCGTCTCTTCAAAAGAGATAAAAATGCAATTTCATTTTCATCATCAACTAAAGTTTTTGCCAAATGCTTATTCCAAAGTGGTCGTAAAATATAGAGTTGAGTCGATGAAACAGAATTACAATGGTGAATATGGTTACACTTATGATATATCTACTGGTGGCACGTGGAAGGATAATATTCAATCATTTATGGTGGCGACCCTTAATTGTGATATGAAAAGCGTATCCAAGAATTATTTAAATAGCAGTTTTGATTACTTGTGTTGTAACGAGTTGGAACACTGTGGCATATATTATAAAAATAATTATAAACCAGTCGAGGGGGATTATTTTAAGTTCTTTCAGAACTATACTTCCTCGTATGATCATGAATATTTCCCTGAACCAAAGTATGATGAATTAAAATCAATACCATTGAAGGATGTTCGCTCATCATTGTGGATTAATGCCAATGCAGCCATGGACAAGAGTCAATTTACTTCTTGTTCTATTGTGGATTGGAAAAATGCAAAATTAGATTTTACGTTATCTCAAGATGCAATAGGACCATTCATTTGTAATGGCACAAATGGTAATTTTGACACACAAAATGATCTTAATGAGTTCAAAAAAATTCTTAATGAATCAGATAGGGTTTTCGAATCAATAGATGGACGATTTATGACATATGATGAAAAAAAGGCTGATTTCTCTACTGATACATCTATATACAATTGCAATTGGATTAAGAAAATCAAACTTAATCGATTTGAGACTGAATCTGATACAATTTCTTATAATTTGTCCAAATATGATATGCGATGTTTCCCATTGTTGTATAATTGGCATCGTATAAACAGTGTTGTAGGGATAAATTATTTTCCAGCTGGAAGATATCGTTTGACTATAGAAGATTGTTTTATGGGAAATAAAAACCAAGATACAACTAAGATCACTGAATTTTGGTTTTTACCAATTCCTTCAGATATGGGAGATATGTTAAGACAAGACAAAGAGAGTAAATTCCCTATATTTCAGAATATAATCGAACTTATGAATAGGTCAAAGAATAGTTTCTACACAGGAACACTTATGTCTTATTCTTATTTCAGTGAAGAAATAGATGAAGATGGAATTTCAGACACTGTTTCTGTTTTAGAGCAGGAAGAAGCTACTCCAAAAGTCGTCATAATGAACAGAGAAATCCCGCTATCTGTGTTGATAGGTGCTTTGATTTTCACTGTTTTGATTGTTTTGGGATGTGTCTGTTGGCAAAAAAAGCATAAGATATGATTCTTGACATCGGTTTTGTTAAATAAATATACTAAATCTTAAATAAAGGTTAAAATTGCACCGTCGCATATATAAGAATCAATTTAATTGTATATTTACGCTATAAAACCAATTAAATATATTTGCTATGAATAAGGAAGAACTACATGCAGACAACAGAAAGTTGTTTGAGGAATTGGATAACAAGAATCCTGAGTTGTTGAACAAAATTTTGTCAAACGTCGGCAACTTGATGTCATTCAAGGATTTGGCTGATTCAAGCATTGGCGCATTCAACAATCTGATCAATGAACTTATCAAAAACACTACAGGAAAGACTCAAAATCAAAATAGAGATGTGAATGAGAACAACACTGATGTGGTGATGAAGAAAGACAATTCCTCTCGTTTCACAAGCAGAGTGCCAAGCGAAATGGCTTCATCTGATTCAAAAACGAATTTCGCTGGACTTACGTATTATAATTATCCATCGTCGAAGATTGATCTTTTTGAGATGTCAGACAAAAATTATTTCTTTGCGTCACAATCGTTCTCTTATCTTTGCTCATACGATGAGTATGATAGGGTAGATCCTAATTCGTCGTTCAAAGATGCCTATGTGTTGTCGGTTTTGAAGAGATATTGTGTAGTGCGCAACGGTAAAATTATCTTCTTCAACGATAATTTCAATGACGGTCATTCACCATTCTATTGTCAGAAGGAAGGTTTCCAGATCATAACAAACAAACCGGTTATGGAAAACGGTGATTCAGCTTGGGATTATTATGTCCGCGACGAGAATTCAGTTGTGATTTACAATAGAGCAGAGACAGCTGTAAACAAAGCTATCGAGCTTTCGATAAATAATCCTTCACAACTATATTTGGTCGCTCAAACTTTTGAAGAGATAGAAAGACGATAAAATAGATTTACGTAATTTTTAGTCCACAAAACTGCATTTCTGTTTTGTGGACTTTTTTAATTTATTTTATAAATTAGCATTTATAATTTCTTCCAGCAGTTGTTTTGTCTCTGATAGAGATTGGACGTCGAATATCTCAAACGCTGGTTTTCCTTTCTTTTCCCCTAATTTGCATCGTTCAACGTGAGATTGAAGGTAGGCGAGTATCTTGCCAAAGATTTCGCTTTGGAAATATTGGTCTGTTTTGTCTGTTGTAAAATAAGCGCAGACGTGATTGTTTTTGAATGTAAGTCGCTCAAATCCTAGGTTGTTGGCGATAAATCTGATGCTCACAATTTCCATCAGACGTTGTGCTGGTTCTGGTATATCACCGAATCGGTCTTTGAGATTCTTGGCGAATTTCACCAAACTTTCTTCTGTCTGCAAAGAGTCCAGTTCACGGTATAGCGATAATCTTTCACTGACATTCTCCACGTAATTGTCTGGAATCAATGCGCATAAATCAGTCTCTATGCTGCAGTCGGTGCGTAATATTTCGTTGGCATTGTTGGCGTTGGGATCATCGGCGAAAATCTCATGAAATTCGTTCTGACGCAATTCCTCAACAGCACTTGCAAGAATCTTTTTGTATGTCTCGTATCCCAAGTCGGCAATGAATCCGCTCTGTTCTTTTCCAAGCAGGTTGCCAGCTCCACGGATGTCAAGGTCTCGCATGGCAATATTAAGTCCGCTGCCAAGCTCAGTATATGTAGTGATGGCTTCCAGTCGTTTGCGGCTCTCATCGCTCAACGCTTCCATTGGTGGAGCCATCAGATAACAGTATGCCTGGATATCCGAGCGTCCCACACGTCCACGCAACTGATGAAGGTCGCTCAAACCGAAGTTCTGCGCGTCGTTGATTATTATAGTGTTGCAGTTGGAAATGTCGATTCCACTCTCAATAATGGAGGTGCTGAGCAACACGTCATATTCATGCTGCACAAAGTCGAGCATGGCGCTTTCAATCTCCTCTCCACTCATTTTTCCGTGGGCAATGATCACACGTGCTGTAGGCACACCGCTGATGATGAAATGCTTTATGTTGTCAAGATCCTTGATATTGTTGTTGACGAAAAGCACTTGCCCTCCACGGTTTAATTCAGCTTCTATCGCTTTGGATACGATCGCTTTGTCGAATCTGCAAAGATGAGTTTCGACGGGATAACGTCCGGCAGGAGGAGTGTTGATGACGCTAAGGTCGCGAGCCCCTAGCAGAGAAAACTGCAGAGTGCGGGGGATAGGGGTGGCAGTCAGTGTGAGAGTGTCAACGTTGACTTTCATTTCCTTGATTTTCTCTTTCGCTGTCACTCCGAATTTTTGTTCCTCGTCGATGATGAGCAAACCTAAATCGTGGAATTTCACACTTTTCCCGATCAACTTATGTGTGCCTATGATGATGTTTATATTTCCGTTCTCAAGTTTTTTCAAAACCTCTTTCGTTTCAGAAGACGAGCGTGTACGGCTGAGATAGTCGACCTTCACAGGCAAATCTTTCAGACGGCGTGAGAAGGTTTTGTAGTGTTGGAATGCCAAAACAGTTGTCGGCACCAGCACTGCCACTTGTTTGTTATCGCATGCTGCTTTCAATGCTGCTCTGACAGCAATTTCTGTCTTTCCAAATCCCACGTCTCCACAAACAAGACGATCCATCGGACGTGCACTCTCCATGTCGCGTTTCACGTCGGCTGTGGCTTTTGCCTGGTCGGGAGTGTCTTGGAATTCAAAGTTGGATTCAAGTTCGGCCTGCATGAAAGAGTCGGGACTGAAACTGTAGCCTTGCTCCTTTTTGCGCATAGCGTAGAGAAGAATAAGGTCACGTGCGATATCTTTCAGCTTTTCTTTAGTCTTATATTTGATATTGCTCCATGTGGCTCCACCCAATTTGCTGATTTTCACGTTTTCTGAATCTGAACCACGATATTTGGAAACCTTATGGAGAGAATTAAGGCTTACCATGATAAGTCCTCCGTCTTTATAGTTGATTCTCACCATTTCCTGCTCGATATTGCCATTGCGTTGCATGACAAGTCCGCCAAACACACCGATTCCGAAATCATCATGTACCACGAAATCACCGATGGATAGGTTTTTCAGTTCTTTGAGCGTGAGTGCTTCCTTGCCACGTCTGCTGTCCTTATTGGTAAGTTGATAGCGGTGGTAACGACCGAAAATTTCATGCTCGACAAGCAAAGTGACATTTTCGAAAGAGAAACCAGAATGGAGAGTCCCGTTGATGAATTCGTAGCCATCTTCAATTTTGAGGTCGGACAAAATAGTCTCTAGACGTTCACGTTGACGGGCGTTTTCAGTGGCAATGAGCACGGATCCACAAACCTCCTTTTGCTTTTTGATATAGTCGGCAAGAAGATTGTAGTTTTTAGCAAAGACTGGGCTTAAATTAGCGTCGGCAATGATGCCATTCCGCTTTTCTCCATGGATGTTGAGACATCTCATTTCCTCTATCTTAGCGACTGCGTTTTCTGCTCCACGATTGGCAAGAGTGCCCAGCACATACTCGTCATTATCCATCATCACGATGGTGTCTTTAGGCAAATAGTCCACCAGTGTAAGTCTCTTTTCAGAGTCATTTGAGTTAAGCACATTACCAACGATAGTACACTCGTCGATAGTGTCGACAGAAAGTTGGTTTGTGGTGTCGAATGTGCGGATGGAGTCAACTTCGTCGCCGAAAAAGTCGATACGGTATGGCAATTCAGAAGAGTAAGAGAAGACATCTACGATGCAGCCACGGATGGCAAATTGCCCTGGCTGATAGACAAATTCCTCACGGGTGAGACCAAGTTTGAAGAATTTTTCAGACAGAGTGTCCATATCATACTCGTTACCCTTTTTGATGGATAAGGTCTCACTTTTTAATTTCGTCGGGCTCACCACAGAAGCGGACAGAGATTCCGGGTAGGCGATAATCATCAGGTTGTTGACCTTTTCGATAGCCTCCAGAGCACGGGTACGCATGATCGTGCGGCCATCGTCGTCGAGTTGTTTCCCGTCTAACGAAGGAAAGAAAACTATTGAATCATCCGCCTTTTCTGCATTTGTGTTTATTAGACTTCTGGCATCCTGATAAAGGTATCCAGCAGCATCCTCATTCTGGCAGATTCGTAGGCAGACGTTGGTGTGTTGAGCAACAAACAACGATACCGCGGCACGCAACGAACAGTTTGGCAGATAAATGTCTGTCTTTGATTTTCCCCCATCTATGAAAGCCTTAATCTCATTGGCAAGTTTGGAAGATTCGACGATTGACGAAATTTTTGATATTTTCTCCATGATTTTACAAAAATACGAAAATTTAGGAGTCGAGTCATGATAAAATAAAAAATTGTCAATTAATAGTATAATAAGGAGGACGTCATAATACCAACGTATGAAAAAAGCATACATAGGAAACTTTTTTTTGTGTAAAATCTTGCTAATTTGTTTTGATGCAACTGTTTGGCGAATTTTTATGATAAAAAAATGACAGGAAAGAATATTTGCACTAAATTTTGTTTAATTTCGCATCCGTAAATAAAAGGATATTTTATGACTAATCATTTACGCAGATGCCATGCGAAGGCTGAGGTTGATAGAGTTAGGGTAGGCATACAGTTGACAACAGAGGTTAGAGTAAGATTCTCTGGCGAGTATGTCTGCAATATCTACCGGGCAGATGAAGTTATTGAGAAATCAACAGTTGCTTCAAAAGAATGTGCAATCACTGTCGCTGATTTGAAAGACGGAGACAGGGTAGAGTTTATGCCTAAAGACGAGAAGACCTGTTGTTTTGAGCTTCAGAATGTGGAGATCGGAACGGATTTCCATTGGCAGGAGCAATACACATTGTCTTATCGTGGCATACTTGTGATTCAAGCCAAGGGGGAAGGAAAGGTTCAGGTTATCAACGACTTGGATATAGAGGAGTATATCCGTTCGGTGATTGGTTCGGAGATGGCTCCGACTTGTCCGCTTGAACTGTTGAAGGCACATGCTATAATTTCGCGCACATGGTTGGTGTCGCAGCTTCAAAGGAAGGCGAGAAGTCAGCATCCTATTTATAAAAAAGCAAAATTGAAAATCTGTGACGATGAAATGATCCAGATTTGGGATGTCATGGGACACAGTGATTTTGATGTCTGCTCCGACGATCATTGTCAGCGTTATCAGGGACTAAATCCAGATAATAATGTCGACGAGGCGATAAATGAGACAGCAGGAATGATCCTTAAGAGTGGCGGAGAGGTGTGTGATGCGCGTTTCTCAAAATGTTGTGGTGGAATTTCAGAGAAGTTCTCCACATGCTGGACAGATGAGGATTACGCTTATCTTTCTCCAGTGAGATGCAACGTCGACAGAGCAAATGACATCAATTATACAGGAGACGCGATGAGTTTGAAGGAGTGGGTTAAGAATCCGCCGACAGATGTCTATTGCGCTACTAAAGATTATTCGATATTGAGCCGAGTGTTGAAGGCATACGATCAGCGTACAACAGAGGATATGTTCCGCTGGAGCGTGAAATACACACGTGAGGAACTGACTCAATTGATTAAGGAGAAGATTGGAGTTGATGTGGGAAAAGTTGTGGATTTGCGACCAGTTGAGATGGGAAAGTCAGGAAGAATCTCACGTCTTGATATTATAGGAACTCTTGGACATAAGGTGATCGGTAAGGAGTTGCTGATTAGAAAGGCGTTGTCGAAGACACATTTGTTGAGTTCGGCTTTTTATGTGGAGAAAAGCTTTGATGGCCAGACTGAATATTTCACGCTCTATGGCGCAGGTTGGGGGCACGGTGTTGGACTATGTCAGGTCGGAGCGGCAGTGATGGCGGAGAAAGGATTTTCATACACAGAGATTCTACAGCATTACTATCCAAACTCGGAAATTAAATTGATTCGTAAATTATAATTACTGATAGCGATAAAAAGAATAGAGGAGACGATACCCAAATCGTCTCCTCTATCCTTTTTATCTGGTTTTTAATTCTTGATTATCTTTCTGAAGCTTCCATCGCTCATTTTTATGATGTTTACGCCGCGTTGTGGCGACGAAATGCGTGAGCCTGAGATAGAATAGTATTCGACCGGATAGGTGGCTTCTGACGCGATTTCTGTCGAAGCTGTGTTTCCGCCGTTGCTTATTTCGTAGCCTGTGCGTGAGGATGTGATATGAATATTGAACACGAATGTCGCAACCGCAGTCTCATTTCCTTTTTTGTATTTGATAGCTTGGCGGATTGTGTAGCTGTCTCCGTCTTTTGTTTTGCCAGGATATTGTCCGATTGAGAATGACATCGATTTTTCATCAAACTCGCTGAAAACGAATCCAGAGGCGTATGCACAGCGGTTTCCTGTGGCATCAAACCAATGGCCGTAACCATTTGCTGTAGACGCTGTATTATTGATTGAACCATTGGTGTCCACAGCGTAAAACATCGCATGTCCGTCTGTTGGACCTGCACTGTTCCATGTCGTCATCAATCCGCCTACTGATGCTGCCTGCATCTGGAAAGCCGTTCCAAGTGAGGATGCTGCAGTACCGTCGACTTTTACGGAAGTGCCCACATAAACGCTTGAAGATGCTGGAAAATAAACATCATAATTGATTGTCACATCGCTGATTGGACCATTATTGATGTTTGCGGCTCCGTAGATGTTGGTGTTTGTGAATTCTACTGTGTATGGCCACTGATCATCATTAGTTATGTCTTGATCCCATTTATGCTGTATATATTCCGATGGCGACGGAGAAACGACTAAGAACAGGCGTTTTGTCTCTTCTGGCACTACGCAGCTGATTTTGCAGCTGATTTTGGAATTAGCGTCTGAACCTGTGCAATAAATATCTTCATCGTAAAGATATTGTCGTGAACCATCGTTCATTAAAGCCACATACCCAAGATGGAATCCTCTTTTTGAATAGTTGGCGACGGAATTGTATGAGTTGACGTTGGCTGCAGTGAATTTTTCACCGTCGAAGAACTGTTTTTTGTCATTTGGGGCTAGAGATGCTCCGTTTGCTAAAGAAGTGAATTCTGTGGTTATTTCTGTTCCTGCTTGTGGCACATTAAGAGGAATGATATTGAATCCTGTTGATTGAGGACAACTGCTGTATGACACTTGATACTTGGAGTTACCAAGAGAGATGTAGTCAAAACGAAGTGAATTGAAGTATTGGTCCGCTTCTTTGCGGGCAACGTCGAGATCAACAGTAGCCATCTTCATGGCATAGTGGAAGTAGTCAAGATAAAGAGCGTTCGCATCGATATTTTGCATATTCATATAGGCTTGATTAGGGTCGACACCTTTGCCTGAATTATGTCTCCATAATTTGCCGATGATGTCAATACCATGTTTTTCAGTAAGATAATAATGCCACCAATACGATTGATATCTGTGCCATTCATGAGTCATGGCATAGTTATGAGTGTTTTTGAAAAGATTCCAGCTCTGATCCCATTTCAAATCAGGATATGATTGGTTAGCTTGCCATTGTGCAGTCTGTTCCCAGAAAGTGGAACCGCTTCCGATAGCCGTGCGAAATCCGGCATAACCTTTCAAATCCGCATAGACTTGATATTGAAAAGAGTGACCGACTTCATGTGCCACAGAATGTCCTACAGGTTTACTGGTGCTTGGACTTAACCATAATGCACCGATAGTGTCATCGTAACCGCCTCCGTAGCAAATCCATTCTGTGGTATAGTTGAGCAGAATCATCATCTTGTATTTCGATACGTTGGAATGGCTTTCGTCGCAAAAGGCTAGTTTGTCGACATTCATTTCATAAAAACCTTCAGCTTTAGAGAGTAGATCGTCAATATCCACTTTATATGTAGAAGGTGCGTTTGTCGGAAATGTATTGCCATACTTATTATCCCAATATACGATGAAATTTTCACTTTCTTTAGAACGAGATTTAGACCATGTATATTGATTGGTCGGGTCATTATCGCTATAAATCAGCGTGTCTGTACGGTTTTGCCATTCACGAGGAATATACAGACTTTTCTCAGCATATGAATTCAATGCTAGTGCCGACAATGAAATAAGTGTTAGATAAATTTTGTCCATATTAGTTATATTTTAGTCCTACCCTTTGTAAGCAAATTTATTAATTTATTTAATCAGACATTACGCAATCGGATATTTTTACATTTATTCTATGCAGATTGGTATTTTTGTCTGCCTAAATCAAATGGTAGTCAATATCTGTATGTAATATAGCCAAAAACGTCTATATTTTCGGAATATAGCCAAAAATGTCTATATTTGTGGAATATAGCCAAAAACGTCTATAATTTGTGAATATAGCCAAAAATGTCTATATTTGTGTAATATAGCCAAAAACGTCTATATTTGTGTAATATAGCCAAAAACGTCTATATTTGTGTAATATAGCCAAAAACGTC